>OKID01000132.1_pt1 | contig 20791 bp, 24 predicted proteins | sample 1610601 | NCBI WGS metagenome assembly OKID01 (sample SAMN04436667, study PRJEB24849) | human gut metagenome | biome: human gut; feature: NICU; material: stool | host: Homo sapiens | place: USA: Saint Louis, MO | collected 2010-06-09 | reverse complement strand
CCGGAGGAAAACGGATCTGACCCCATATTGATTTCGATATCTGACAGAGATTCATCCACGCATGGCGTGGATCTACCGTGTCGACCAAGGTCGACAGCCACCAACAGCAGCAGGAATCTGTCAGAGGTGGGGTGGTGTCGGAGGGCAGGGTGTCAGCCGCATGGATGCGGCTGCCAAGCTTACAGGGACGTACTTGCAGCGCCCCCGCACTCCGACACCGCCCCGCCATCCTACGGAAAGCCCGCTGTTGCTGTTGCTGTTGAGGTTGACGGCCAGCGGCCGGCACTACCGCGGGTGCAGGGCGCAGCCCTGCCGACACCCCCTCAACGGCGGCGGCGCTTGCGGTCCACGTACAGGGTCTTGGCGATGCTCAGCACGATGCCAACGGCGATACCCACCACGCAGCCCAGCAGCAGATTGTCGGCTCCCAGGCCCACACCGACGCCGACCACGGTGGCGATCACCATCTCGGCGGTGTGGGAAATCGGTTCGGGCTTCGGGGCGGACATGCGGGCTCCAGCGTCAGTTCGGTTCTTCGGAATGGGCCGGTAGCCCGGAAACGACGAAGCCGGGTTGCCCCGGCCTCGTCTGGTGTCACGCGCAGCGGGCCGTCAGTGCGATTCGGCCGGGCCCGCGATCGGCGGCAGCGGACGGGCGTCGCCGCCCTTGTCGTTGCCACCATCCTTGTTCGACTTGCTCCAGCCGGCCGGCGGCGGCGGATCGCGGCCTTCCATGATGGCGTCGATCTGCGGCGCGTCGATCGTCTCGTACTGCAGCAGCAGCTGGGACATCGCGTGCAGCTTGTCCAGGTTGGCCGTCATCAGCTCGGTGGTGCGCGCGTAGGCTTCGTCGAGGATCTTGCGCACTTCCTCATCGATGCGACGCGCGGTGTCGTTGGACACGCTCTTGTGCTGGGTGACCGATCGGCCCAGGAACACCTCGTCATCCTCTTCGCCATAGGCGATCGGGCCGAGCTGGTCGGACAGGCCCCACTTGGTGACCATGTTGCGGGCCATCTTGGTGGCGCGTTCGATGTCGTTGGAAGCGCCCGTGGTGACCTTGTCGGCACCGAAGATCAGCTCCTCGGCCACACGACCACCGTACAGCGAGCACAGCTGCGACTTGATCGCCACGCGGTTCATCGAATACTTGTCGCCCTCCGGCAGGTACATGGTCACGCCCAGCGCACGGCCGCGCGGGATGATCGTGACCTTGTAGACCGGGTCGTGCTCGGGCACCAGGCGGCCGACAATGGCGTGGCCGGCTTCGTGGTAGGCGGTCAGGGTCTTCTCTTCTTCGCTCATGGCCATCGAGCGGCGCTCGGCACCCATCAGGATCTTGTCGCGGGCACGGTCGAAGTGGTCCATGCGGACTTCCTTCTCGTTGCCACGCGCGGCGAACAGGGCCGCCTCGTTGCACAGGTTGGCCAGATCAGCACCGGAGAAGCCCGGGGTACCCCGCGCGATCACCATCGGCTCGACATCGTCGGCGAGCGGCAGCTTGCGCATGTGGACCTTCAGGATGTGCTCGCGACCCTTCACGTCCGGCAGGCCAACCACGACCTGGCGGTCGAAGCGACCCGGGCGCAGCAGCGCCGGGTCCAGCACGTCCGGACGGTTGGTGGCGGCGATCACGATCACGCCTTCACCGCCCTCGAAACCGTCCATTTCGACCAGCAGCTGGTTCAGGGTCTGCTCGCGCTCGTCATGGCCACCGCCCAGGCCGGCGCCACGGTGACGACCGACGGCGTCGATTTCGTCGATGAAGATGATGCACGGGGCATGCTTCTTGGCCTGCTCGAACATGTCGCGCACGCGGCTGGCGCCGACGCCGACGAACATTTCCACGAAGTCCGAACCGGAAATCGAGAAGAACGGCACCTTGGCTTCGCCGGCAATGGCCTTGGCCAGCAGCGTCTTGCCGGTACCCGGCGGCCCGACCATCAGCACGCCGCGCGGAATCTTGCCACCGAGCTTGGTGAACTTGGACGGGTCGCGCAGGAAGTCGACCAGCTCGCCCACTTCTTCCTTGGCCTCATCGCAGCCGGCGACGTCGGCGAAGGTGACCTTGATCTGGTCTTCGCCCTGCAGCTTGGCGCGCGACTTGCCGAAGGACATCGCGCCCTTGGCACCGCCGCCCCCGCCCTGCATCTGCCGCATGATGAACAACCAGAAGCCGATGATCAGGATGACCGGCAGGAAATTCATCAGGATCGCGCCCAGGGAGATGCCGCTGGACGGCTCCTCCTGCACGATCTCCACGTTCTTGGTGCGCAGCACGTTGATCAGGTCGCGATCGAACGGTGCGGTGATGGTGGATGTCTGCCCGCCGCGGGTGGTGTAGGTCAGCTGGCTGGTGCCGCCGCGCATGTCGCCGCCGAAGGCGACCTTCTGCACGTTGCCGCTGTCCACCTGGTCCAGGAACTGCGAGTACGACGCACCCTGCGCGCCGGCTCCGGAGGACTTCGGCGAGAAGCTCTGGAAGACCACCATCAGCACGACGGCGACGACCACCCATAGCAGGAGGTTCTTGGTCAAGTCGTTCATCCTCATTGGCTCCGGTGTTCCTCTCAGTGCTGGCGTTGCGTGGGGGTCGAACTTGCGTACATTGCGAGCTTACTTCATGTGGGCGCGTTTTCCCTGACCCAAGGCGTACACCTCGGGAGAGCGCTTGCGCGAGGCTTCCGGCTTGCGGATGGAGACCTTGTCGTACCGGCGGCGCATGTCGCGCACGTAGTCGTCAAAGCCCTCGCCCTGGAACAGCTTGATCAGGAACGCCCCACCGGTCTTGAGGTGGTTGTCGGCAAAATCCAGGGCCAGCTCCGCCAGATGCATCATCCGCGGCTGGTCGACCGCGCCCACACCACTCTTATTGGGGGCCATGTCCGACAGCACAAGGTCTACCGGCTGGTCCCCGAGCATGGCTTCAAACTGCGATAGGACGGCTTCTTCCCTGAAGTCACCATGAAGGAACTCCACGCCGGCCAGCGGCGGCATGTCCAGGATATCCAGGGCCAGCACCCGGCCGGTATCGCCGATCTGTCTCCGCACCTGTTGAGACCAGCCGCCCGGGGCCGCGCCGAGGTCGACCACCACCATGTGCGGCTTCAGCAACCGGTCACGTTCCAGCAGCTCTTCGAGCTTGTAGGCGGCACGCGAGCGCATGCCTTCGGCCTGGGCCTTCTTCACGAAGGGGTCGGAGAAGTGTTCCTTGAGCCAGCGCTGGCTGCTTTTGCTGCGGGTAGCCATTGAAAATAGGGGCTGATGGGGTCCTCATGATACCCTGATCGCCCCATTCAACCGTCTTTTCCTGCATGTCCATCGCCCTGACCGCCTCCCAGACCCGTTTCCTGCGCGGCCAAGCCCACGACCTGAAGGCCCTGCTGCAGACCGGCGGCAAGGGTGTGACCCCGGCCTTCATTGCTGAGCTGAACGAAGTGCTGGAGCGCCACGAGCTGGTCAAGGTGAAGGTCGCTGCCGAAGACCGCGAGGCCCGTGACGTGATGATCGGCGAGATCGTCGAAGCCACCGAAAGCGCGCTGGTGCAGCGCATCGGCCACGTCGCCGTGCTGTACCGCCCGAGCAGGGAACAGCGCCAGATCGTGCTGCCGCGCGGCTGATCGCCCTACCGTCATGCAGCTGAACCACGAACCGCCCGACTACGCCTACAGCCTGCGCGCCGCCGATGGCCGCTCGGCCAAGGTCAATGACCAGGTGCTGGACGGCAGCTTCTTCCTGACCCCGGACCAGCTGGTCGCGCATTGGCCGGTGGCGAGTGCCGCTGCGTTGCAGCTGGCGGACCTCGAGCCGATCCTGGCGCTGAATCCGGCGCTGATCGTGCTGGGTACCGGTGACCGCCAGGTGTTCCCGCCGGCGGTGGTAATGGCCGCCTGCCTGTCCCGCGGCATCGGCCTGGAAGTGATGAACAATCCGGCTGCTGCACGCACCTTCAACATCCTGGCCGGCGAAGGCCGCAAGGTTGCGGCTGCTTTCATCCTGGAAGGCTGAGTTCTCGAGCCACCGGCGCCTCCGGCCGCTAGCGGCCTGAAGGCGCGCAGCGGAGTGCCGAGAACTCCTGGAGCCGGCCGATCAGGTGGCCGCCCTGCCCCCATCGGATATCCATGACCTTCCAGTCGCGGTCCTGCCGCTGCAGCAGGACCCGGTCGGTCCAGCGATAGTCGCCCACTGCCATGTCGACGCGGACCCAGGTCGCGTCACCCCTCGATTCGGGCATTCCCACCGCTACCGTGTCCGGTCGATCCGGCGCCAGCAGATACGGACTCTGGTCGAGCATGTGCGGTTTCTCATCGTGCGCGGCCAACGCGGTACAGGCCCGCTCGTAAGCATGCTGCGCATCGACCGCTGAGCGCAGTGCATCGCCCAGCAGCGAAGAAATGGCCGTTTCGTTCGACGTCGGCGCCTGGATGGCGTCGTAGAGACGGGTGACCACGTCACGTGGATCGCTGGCGGCGGTCGCCAAAGGCGCGACGATGAGCAGCACGAAAAGGGCTGTTGGTCGAGACATGCGGCACCGGATCGGGGGGGGCTGGTTCCGTTGAAGCATGCCGCTTCCCTGGCTTGCCGGGAAGCTTGAGATGCGCCACTGAAGATCGCAGATGGCCACTCGCGGCGGCCAGCGTACAGCGAGTCGAGCATGGTTCGACTCTACAGGTCAGGAACGCCAGGCATGGCCCGGCATTCCCTGTTCCAACCGCGTCACCGTGCCGGCAGGTACTGCTGCGGATCGACCGGCTTGCCGTTGTAGCGAATCTCGAAGTGGACCATGTCGCGGTTCGCACCGGTGCGGCCCATTTCGGCGATCTGCTCGCCAGCCTTCACGCTCTGCCCTTCATTCACCAGGCGCTTGCGGTTGTGACCATAGGCGGACAGCCACTGGTCGCTGTGCTTGATGATGATCAGTTCGCCGTAGCCGACCAGGCCGGCACCGGAGTACACCACCACACCGTTGGCGGTTGCCTTGACCGGCTGGCCGCTGGTGCCGGCGATGTCCACGCCCTGCTTGGTCGCGTCACCGGCCACGTAGCGGCCGACGATCGCGCCATCGGCTGGCCAGCGCCAGGCGATGTTGCTCTTCACCGGCCCGACCGGCGCCGGGGCCGGCGCGGTGCTGCCGCCACTGCTGCCAGCCGAACGCGGCGGGGTGACCACCGTGGTCGGCGCACGGCCGCTGGTGGCCCCCTGCGGATACAGGCGGATCACCTGGCCGGGGTAGATGGTCGACGGGTTGTCCAGACGATTCCAGGCAATCAGGTCGGCCGGGGTGATGTCATGGATGCGGGCCAGCGCATAGATGGTGTCGCCCTTGCGCACCACCACGGTCTGCCCAGGCTTGGGTACCGAGGTCTTCGGCGTGGTCACGCCACCAGCATTGCCGCCGCCCGGGCGGACCACGGTGGCGGTACCGCAAGCGGCCAGTGTGGAAACCAGCAACGCCAGCGCGCCGATGCGCACTCCCTTGCTCAGACGATCAGGATTCATGCGAACTTCGACCTCCATACAAGCCAGGCGATCAGCACCACCACCAGCACGGTGGCGATCCAGCCCAGCGGTTCAATCCAGCGACGCAGCGCCGCTTCGGCACGCGCACCACCGATACGGATGACCGCGGCCAGCACGAACACGCGCTTGCCACGACCGATCAACATGCTCAACAGGTACTGCGGCATCGGTACGCCGACGATACCCGATGCCCACGTGAAGACCTTCATCGGGATCGGCATGAAGCCGCCCAGCACCAGGAAGGTGAACACCGCCCACGGTGATTCGGCCATCTTCGCCTGCACGGTGGTGATGCCCTGCTCGATCGCTGGAAGCATGCCCAGCGCCTCGAACACTGGCTTGATCGCCTCGAAAGCGTAATGACCCAGCGCGTAACCCACCAGCGCGCCGACCATCGAGCCCGCCAGGCTGAGGGTGGCGAACCACCAGCCACGCTTGGGCTGGGCCACGCACATCGGTGCCAGCATCACTTCCGGCATCACCGGGAAGATGATCGCTTCAAAGAAACTCAATACCGTCAGATAGGTCGGCGCGCGTTCGTGCGCCGCCCACTTCATCGCCCGCTCGTACAGCGGCCCGAAAATCTTCATGCAACCCTGCTCCGTGGATTAGTCGAGCATGCCAGACAGCAGCGGCACGAACGTGACCGGCGCCAGCACGCGTTGTTCGATGCTGCCATCGGGCTTGCGGTCCAGCTGCACCAGCGACTGTCCGCCCGGGCCACCCACCGGCGCCACCAGGCGCCCCCCTTCAGCCAGCTGCCCGACCAGTTCATCGACCAGTGCAGGCGCCGCGGCGGTGACCACGATGGCATCGAACGGACCGTGCTCGGCCCATCCGGCGCGACCGTCGTCATGCTTGGTGCGGATGTTCATGCCCAGTGCGCGGAAGCGCTTGCGTGCCTGCCGCAACAGGTCACCGATTCGCTCCACGGTGTAGACCTCCAGGCCCAGCGCGCCCAGGATGGCGGCCTGGTAGCCCGAGCCGGTGCCGACTTCCAGCACGCGCTTCGGCGCGACCTGGAGCACTGCCTCGGTCATCCGGGCGACCACCCAGGGCTGCGAGATGGTCTGGCCATGGCCAATCGGCAGCGCGGTGTCCTCATAGGCACGCGAGGCCAGTGCTTCATCGATGAACAGGTGGCGCGGCACTACCCGGATTGCGTTCAAGGTGGACTCGTCGACGATGCCAGCTTCGCGCAGGCGATCGACCAGACGGTCACGCACGCGCTGCGAGGTCATGCCGATGCCGACAGCTTCCGGCTGCAGTCGCAGGCGTGGACTCATGCCGGCCGGTCCAGCGCGGCGCTGAGGCCACCCACCCAGCTGGCCACTTTCTCCAGCGCCTGGTAGCGGGTCAGGTCCACCTGGATCGGGGTGATCGAGATGTGGCCGGTACGCACCGCGTGGAAGTCGGTGCCCGGGCCGGAGTCCTGCTCGCGCCCGGCCGGGCCGATCCAGTACACCTCGTTGCCGCGCGGATCCTTCTGCGCGATGCAGCCTTCGGCACGATGGCGGTTGCCGAGGCGGGTGACCTCGAAGCCCTTGACCTCGCTCCACGGCAGATCCGGCACGTTGACGTTGAGGATGGTGTCGGCCGGCAGCGGATCGGCCTTGAGCCGGGCCACGATCTCCACTGCGGCACGCGCGGCGGTGTCGAAGTGCTTCGGATCGTGGTTGCGGGTGACCAGCGAGACCGCCACCGCCGGCAGGCCGAGGAAGCGGCCTTCCATCGCCGCCGAGACGGTGCCGGAATAGATCACGTCGTCGCCGAGGTTGGCGGCGTTGTTGATGCCTGACACGACGATGTCCGGCTCGAATTCAAGCAGGCCGGTCAGCGCCAGATGCACGCAGTCGGTCGGCGTGCCCGCCACCGAGACGGTGTAATGGTCGATGCGCTTGAGCCGGATCGGCAGGTCCAGGGTCAGCGAGTTGCTGGCACCGGAGCGATCGCGGTCAGGCGCGACCACCGTGACTTCGTGTCCGGCCTCGCGCAGGACCGAAGCAAGCATCCGGATGCCTGCGGCGTCGACACCATCGTCATTACTGACCAGGATTCGCATCTTCGATTTAACCGCTTGATTTTCCAAGAATTCGATTCCGTCACCGTGCAGTGTGGGCGGGACCGTCGTACTCCCCTGCGGAAGCCGTCGACCCTGCAAGGGCATCGTCTATTGTGCCGCATGCGAGCCGCCGGTCCTACCCTGCCGGCGGTCACGACCGACATCGAGCCGTCATAGGCAGACCCGCGCCGGCGGTTTACCCTGTGCGCATGTCGCACCCTGAAGACGAAGATCCGGCCGCGCTGTTCCGTGCGGCCATCGGTGAAGTGACGCCGCTGCGCAAGGATGCCGAACCGGCGCCTGCTGCGCCCCGGCCGAAGCCGCGCGCACGCATGGCCGAACGCGACGACGCCGAAGCCGCGGGCGAGTTCGCCCGGCTGCTGCGCGACAGTACGCCGCTGGAAGCGGGCGACGTGGCCAGCTACCGCCGCGACAACCTGCCACCGCGCCTGTTCCAGCGTCTCAAGCGCGGCCAGTATTCGGTGCAGGATGAGCTGGACCTGCACGGCGCCACCGCCGCGCAGGCGGAAACCCTGCTGCGCCAGTTCCTGCTGGAAGCGCATGCACACGAGTATGGCTGCGTGCGCATCATCCACGGCAAGGGCCTGCAATCCGATGGCGGTGCACCGGTGCTGAAGAACCTGGTCGATCGTCTGCTGCGGCTGCGCAACGACGTGCTGGCGTTTCATTCGGCGCCGGCCGGGCAAGGCGGCACCGGCGCGGTGCTGGTGCTGCTGGCACGGCGTTGAGAAACAGGGACGGAGGGAATCAAGTCGTTTGTGCCACAAACGACTTGATTCCCTCCGTCCCCTTTTTCTATCAGGCCTGCGCGGCGTCTTCGACGGGGCCGAGTTCGTGCAGCACGGCGGTGGCGTAGCAGCCCGGCGGCAACGCGAACGAGAGTTCCAGTACATCACTGGCCAGCCACTGATGCTGCAGCAATGCCGGGCGCAGGCGCAGCGCGCGGCGCTCCTGCTTCAGCCGTGCGTCTTCCAGGCCAGCGCGCAGCGCCTTCGATTCCTCGTCGTCCAGCGCGGCCAGCTCCAGCTCACGTGCAGCGTCGGCGCTGCGCAGCTCGCCTTCGCCCCACAGCGGAGCGCTGGGATGGATGTCGAAACGCGCCAGGCGCTCGGCCAGCACGTCGGTGTAGGGTTCGGGGCCGAACACGCTGCGGCTGCCATCGAGCATCCACACTTCACCGTCCAGCGGTTGATCCCAGTTGCCCTGCTCCACGCGCGCGGCGAGCACACGATTGAACAGCGCCGAGCGGGCGGCTGACAGCAGCAGCGAACGCTGGTCCTTGCGCATGCGGCGGCCACCGAACATCGCCAATGCCGCCGGCACGTTGCCGCCGTCGCGGCCGAAGCGCTGCTCGCCAAACCAGTTCGGCAAGCCGCGCCCGGCGATCTGCTGCAGGCGCTCGCTGATCGCCGCAGCATCGCCCTGCACCTCGCGCAGCACCAGCCTGAAGCGGTTGCCGGCCAGTGCACCACGCTGCAGCTTGCGGTTGTGCCAGGTCGCTTCGAGCACTTCGATCTCGTCACTGGCCAGCTCGGCCAGGTCCGGCGCGATGCGCTTGGGCAGGTGCACGCTGAAACGCTGGGTGGTGACCGCATGGCGATCCTTCATGCCTGCGTAGCTCACCGCCATTTCCGGCAGGCCCGCCCACTTGGCCAGCAGCTTGGCCACATGCACGGTGTTGGCGCCGCGCTTGCGGATGTGCAGCAGCAGGTGCTCGCCTTCACCGGTGGCCTCGAACGCCGGCAGTTCATCCACCTGGAAATCGTCCGGCGTGGTGCGGATGCGCGCCGTCAACAGCGGCGCACCAAACGCCAACGGCAGCGGGATCATGCCGCCACCAGCAACACGACCGCCTGCGCGGCGATGCCTTCACTGCGGCCGGTGAAGCCCAGCTTCTCCGAGGTGGTGGCCTTGACGCTGACCGCGTCCAGCGGCAGCTGCAGCAACCCACCAATGCGCTCACGCATGGCCAGCGCATGCGGGCCAACCTTCGGCCGCTCGCAGATCACGGTGATGTCGGTGTTGCCAACGCGCCAGCCACGCTCGCGCAGCAGGCTGTCGCAATGGCGCACGAAATCGCTGCTGTCGGCGCCCTTCCAGCGATCATCGCTCGGCGGGAAATGCTGGCCGATGTCGCCCAGTGCCAACGCACCGAGCATCGCATCGCACAAGGCGTGCAGGATCACGTCACCGTCGCTGTGCGCCAGCACGCCGCAGCTGTGCGGCACGTTCACCCCGCCGAGCATGATGTGATCGCCTTCACCGAAGGCATGGACGTCGTAACCCTGGCCGATACGGACGGGCGGGAACGGTGCGGTGCTCATGGATGCAGCCCTTGCAGCAGGGCCGCGCAGGCAGTCAGCCGGCGCGGCGGGAAAGTACGAATTCGAACCGGTCCAGATCGGCCGGGGTGGTGACCTTGAAGTTGTCCTCGCTGCCTTCCACCAGCAGCGGGCGCTGGCCCTGGCGCTCCATGGCCATGGCCTCGTCGGTGACTTCGACACCGGCAGCGGCGGCGTCAGACAGCGCGCGGCTGAGCTGGTGGCGGCGGAACAGCTGTGGTGTCAGCGCACGCCACAGCCGCTCGCGCGGTTCGGTGCCATCGATGCCACCGTCGTCGCCCGCACGCTTGAGGGTGTCGCGCACCGGTGCGGCCAGGATCGCCCCGACCGGATCGGCACGCCCGACTTCAAGCAGGCGGCCAAGATCAGCCAGCGACAGGTTGGGTCGCGCGGCGTCGTGGACCAGCACGAATTCGTCGGCGCGCACCGAGTCCGGCAGTGCCTGCAGCCCGGCCAGCACCGAGGCGGCACGGGTCGCGCCACCGATGCAGGTCAGTACCGGTTTGCCGGCCCATTCGCTCCAGCCCGGCCAGTCGCCATCGTCCTGGCCGATCACCACCATTGCGCCAGCCACGGCCGGATGCGCCAGCAGCGCGTCCAGGGTATGGGCGAGCAGGATCTGCCCGCCCGCCTGCAGGTACTGCTTGGGCAGCGGCGCACCAAAGCGGGCGCCACGGCCGGCAGCCGGAACCACCACCCAGATCGCCGCGCTCATGGCACGTCCGCCGGGTGATCGCCGGCCTGGACAGTGACGCCTGCAGCGGGCTGCGCCGGACGGACCGGCGCATCCTCGACCACGCGGTAGAACTTCTCGCCGGGTTTGATCATGCCCAGCTCGCTGCGCGCGCGTTCCTCGATGGCGGACTGGCCTTCCTTGAGGTCCTTCACTTCAGCGGCCAGCGCGTCGTTGCGCTGCTGCAGGCCCTCATTGTCCCGCTCCTGGTTGGCGACCTGGGCTTCGAGCATCATCACTTCACCCGAATTGCCCGGACCGAACCAGAAGCGGTACTGCAGCCAGCCCAGCAACAGGGCCAGCACCAGCAGCATCCAGCGCCAGTCGCGCATCGGCTCAGCGCTTCAGCGAAACGAACGCGTCACGACCGGCGTAACGCGCGCCGGCGCCGAGGGCTTCCTCGATGCGCAGCAGCTGGTTGTACTTGGCCACGCGATCGCTGCGGCACAGCGAGCCGGTCTTGATCTGGGTGGCGGTGGTGGCCACCGCGATATCGGCGATGGTGGTGTCTTCGGTTTCGCCCGAGCGGTGCGAGACCACGGCGGCATAGCCGGCGCGGTCGGCCATGGCGATCGCTTCCAGGGTTTCGCTGAGGGTGCCGATCTGGTTGACCTTGATCAGGATCGCGTTGGCGGTGCCCGAGTCGATGCCTTCCTGGAAGATCTTCGGGTTGGTCACGAACAGGTCGTCACCGACCAGCTGCACTTTCTTGCCGATGCGGTCGGTCAGCAGCTTCCAGCCCGCCCAGTCGTTCTCGGCCAGGCCGTCTTCGATCGTGATGATCGGGTACTGCGCGGCCCAGTCGGCGAGGAAGTCGACGAACTGTTCGGAGGTCAGGCGCTTGTTCTCGCCGACCAGGTTGTACTTGCTGTTCTCGAAGAACTCACTGGAGGCCACGTCCAGGCCCAGCAGCACGTCTTCACCAGCGGTGTAGCCAGCCTTGCCGATCGCTTCGAGGATGGTGTCCAGCGCTTCGACGTTGCTGCGGAAGTCCGGCGCGAAGCCGCCTTCGTCGCCCACCGCCGTGCTCAGGCCGTGGCCCTTCAGCACCGACTTCAGCGAATGGAAGATTTCGGTACCAGCGCGCAATGCTTCGGAGAACGAGGTGAAGCCCACCGGCAGCACCATGAACTCCTGGAAGTCGACGTTGTTGTCGGCATGCGCACCGCCATTGATGATGTTCATCATCGGCACCGGCAGCGACGGCGCCACGCCTGTCCGGGCGGCCAGGTACTGCCACAGCGCCTGCTTGCTGGATGCGGCGGCGGCGTGCGCGGCGGCCATCGAAACACCCAGCAGCGCGTTGGCACCCAGCCGCCCCTTGTTCTCGGTGCCGTCCAGATCGATCAGGCGACGGTCGAGGCCGGCCTGGTCGGTGGCTTCGAAGCCCTTCAGCGCGGCGGCAATCGTGGTGTTGACGTTGTCCACGGCCTTGCGCACGCCCTTGCCCAGGTAACGGGTCTTGTCGCCGTCACGCAGCTCGACCGCTTCCTTGGTACCGGTCGAGGCGCCGGAGGGAACCGCGGCGCGACCGAACGAACCGTCCTCCAGGATGACTTCGGCTTCCAGCGTGGGATTGCCACGGCTGTCGAGGATTTCACGGGCGTGGATGCTGCGGATCGTACTCATGGTCGGGCCGGTTACCTGTCTGGAGAGGGGGCGACAAAACGAATGCCGCGTGATTATCCCCGGCTGCCTGCCACTTGCCAAATGGCGCAGGCGCCGTCAGGCCAGAGTGGCCCCGATCACCATCAGGATCAACGACACAGGCCACCGGCAATGGCGGCCAATACGCCGCCGCGGCGGCAACGCCAGGCCATCACCATCGCCACCAGGCTGCCAACAAAGGACAGCACGAGCATGGTCAGTGCAGCCAGGATCCAGTACTGCATGGCCTGCATGCCATGGCTGCCATCCCCGGGCGAACCGAAACTGGCGGCGAAGGCGAATACAGCTGCCATCAGGCCGGCCCAGGCAAGAACAGCCAGCGCCAGCGCGATCAGGCCCCAGGGCCGATCACGGGTTGCCAGGGTCGCATTCATCAGAACAGCCCGTAGAACAGGGCACCAAGCCACAGCGACAGCAGGACGATCGCCAACCCGGCGGCCACCTTGCCACGGTTCAGGCGCCAGGCCAGTACGGCGGCAGCGACGCACCCCACGGCGCCGACCAGCTCTGCCACCAGCAGCGCAATGAAGTACGCCCGAAGATCGGGCGCGCTGCTGCCATCACCCGGTGGCCGCACCGATGCAGCACCGATCAGCACCAGGCAGAACATGCCCACGGTGAACACCACGGACAGCCCCAGCGCGAGCAGACCCCACGGCCACTGTCTCCAGTGCCGGCGGTGACGCTGGGTTTCCAGCGCCATCCACGGGTCACGACTCACGCGAAGCGCGAGAAACCGTGCTTCTTGGTCACCGCGTCGAGTTCCATCAGGGTCTCGAGCAGGGCCTCCATCTGGTCCAGCGGCCACGCGTTGGGACCATCGGACAGCGCCTTGGACGGGTCCGGATGAGTCTCGGCGAACAGGCCGGAGATGCCCACCGCCACGGCGGCACGGGCCAGCACCGGCACGTGCTCACGCTGGCCACCGGAACTGGTGCCCTGCCCGCCCGGCAGCTGCACCGAATGGGTGGCGTCGAACACCACCGGGCAACCGGTCTCGCGCATCACCGCCAGCGAACGCATGTCGCTGACCAGGTTGTTGTAGCCGAAGCTGGCACCGCGCTCGCAGACCATGATCTGCTCGTTGCCGGTGGCCTTGGCCTTCTCCACGACCGGCTTCATGTCCCACGGCGCCAGGAACTGGCCCTTCTTGATGTTGACCGGCTTGCCGGCCGAGCACACTTTGCGGATGAAGTCGGTCTGGCGGACCAGGAAGGCCGGGGTCTGCAGCACATCCACCACCGAGGCCACTTCATCCATCGGAGTGTACTCGTGGACGTCGGTCAGCACCGGCACGCCGATCTGCTTCCTGACCTCGGCCAGGACCTTCAGGCCCTCTTCCATGCCCGGGCCGCGGAAGGCGGTACCCGAAGTGCGGTTGGCCTTGTCGAAGCTGGACTTGAAGATGAAGTTGACGCCGAGCTTGTCGGTAATCTCCTTCAGCTTGCCGGCGGTATCGAGCTGCAGCTGCATCGACTCGATCACGCAGGGGCCGGCGATCAGGAACAGGGGCTGGTCCAGCCCGACCTCGAATCCACACAGTTTCATGGCGTTTCCTTGTTGTCCGCAGCACCGGCCGGGCCGGTGCGCTGGGGGTTGAAGCATGCAGGATGGGGGCCGAAGCCCCCATTCACAAGTCAGGCGCGCGCTTCGGAAAGCAGCTTGCCGCCGGCCTTGCGCTCGCGCGCGGCACGGATGAAACCGATGAACAGCGGATGGCCGTCACGCGGCGTGGACAGGAATTCCGGGTGCGCCTGGCAGGCCAGGAACCACGGGTGGGCGTCGCGTGGCAGCTCGACCACTTCCACCAGGGTGTCGTCCATCGACTTGCCGGCGATCACCAGGCCCGCATCTTCCAGCTGGGTGCGGTAGCGGTTGTTGAACTCGTAGCGGTGGCGGTGGCGCTCGGCGACCACGTCCTTGCCGTACAGCTCGCGGGCCAGCGTGCCCGGCTTCAGGCGCTGCTCCTGCAGGCCCAGGCGCATCGTGCCGCCGAGGTCGCTCTTGTCGTCACGCTTCTCGACATCGCCGCTGGCGGTGCGCCATTCGGTGATCAGGCCGATCACCGGGTTCGGCGACTGGCGATCGTTCTCGGTGCTGTTGGCACCTTCCAGCCCGACCACGTTGCGCGCGTAATCGACCACCGCCGCCTGCATGCCGTAGCAGATGCCGAAGTACGGCACCTGCTGCTCGCGGGCGAACTTCGAGGTCAGCACCTTGCCTTCGAAACCACGGTCACCGAAACCACCCGGCACCAGGATGCCGTCGACATCGGCCAGTGCGGCCATGTCGGTGCCTTCCAGGTCCTGTGCTTCCAGCCACTTCAGGTTGACCTTGGTGCGCTGGCGCAGGCCACCGTGCTTGAGGGCTTCGCCGACCGACTTGTAGGCATCCTGGTGATCGACGTACTTGCCGACCACGGCGATGGTCACTTCGTCCAGCGGGTGCAGGGTCGCATCGACCGCGTCTTCCCACATCGACAGATCGACCGGACCGGCCTTGTCGGCCAGCTTCAGCTGGTTCACCACGATTTCGTCCAGGCCCTGTGCATGCAGGCCGGACGGGATGCGGTACAGCACGTCCACGTCCGGCACGCTGATCACCGCACGCTCGGAAACGTTGGTGAACTGGGCGATCTTGCGGCGCTCCGAATCCGGCACAGCCTGCTCGGAGCGGCACAGCAGCACATCCGGCTGGATGCCGATCGAACGCAGCTCCTTCACCGAGTGCTGGGTCGGCTTGGTCTTCAGCTCACCGGCGGCGCCGATGTACGGCACAAGAGTGAGGTGCATGAACAGCGCCTTCTCCGGGCCACGTTCGGTGCGCACCTGGCGGATCGCCTCCAGGAACGGCAGCGACTCGATGTCGCCAACGGTGCCGCCGATCTCGACCAGCGCCACGTCGTAACCTTCCGTGGCTTCATCGATGCAGCGGCGGATCTCGTCGGTGATGTGCGGGATGACCTGCACGGTCGCGCCCAGGTAGTCGCCACGGCGCTCCTTGCGGATCACGTTCTCGTAGATGCGGCCGGTGGTGACCGAGTTCTTGCGGCTCAGGCGGGTGCGCACGAAGCGCTCGTAGTGGCCCAGGTCGAGGTCGGTCTCGGCGCCGTCGTCGGTGACGTAGACCTCACCGTGCTGGAACGGGCTCATGGTGCCCGGGTCGACGTTGATGTACGGGTCGAGCTTCATCATCGTGACCTTCAGGCCACGGGCTTCGAGAATGGCGGCCAGTGACGCAGCGGCAATGCCTTTGCCGAGCGAGGACACCACGCCGCCGGTTACGAAAATCAAGGGAGTCATGGCTGCAAGCATCCTGTCTGGAAATGGAAAACGGCAGCACCACGCGCACCCGGAGGGCGGGCATGGAGCTTGAAGGGGGTTTTCCGGTTCGCTGGGGCAGCGAGGGAGGTGCTGGGCCGTGCGGCGGCAGGCGCCGGACGGGGACCACCCTGCGAGGTCGGGGCGGCCGTGCCGGTCAAATCGACCGTCACCTGCGACCCGCATTGCTGGCGACCACGCATGGTCGTGCCAGCCCATTCGCAAAGGGTGGACACGCACTTACTCCCGGAAAGCCATAGTTTACAGATTGATGGGCGCCAACCCAAGGGGCAGTTGCGGCCGTCACTCAAAAGAAACGCCCCGCTGGGCGGGGCGTCGGGGGGCGAATCCCTTGCGGCAAGGGCTTCGGAGGGCGGAAGAATTACTTCTTCTTCCGCGCCTCTTCTTCCTCTTCCTGCTGCGGGGCCGGCTGGCCCTGCGCCTTCATTTCGGCATTGGCCTGGGCGCGGCGCTTGGCCTTGGCATCGGCTTCGGCCTGCGCCTTGTCGGCCTGGCCACCCTGCTGCGGGGCCGGCTGGCCGGCGTTCTGCGCCACCACCAGCGGCACTGCAACGGCGGCAGCGGCCAGGATCGCAATGGTCAGCAACTTCTTCATGAGGTCCTCCTCGCGGTATGGCTTGGACGTTCAGACCCAACGGGGCCGCCGGCGTTCAGATTCCAGCGGCTGCCATTTTACCCCCTCCCCGCCGCCGAGGCTGAACCGCAGGCGTGCAAATTCCCTTGCCAGACCCCACACTTGCCCGTCGCTCCAAGCTTTCGAAGACAGATGAACGCCCGCTATAACGCCGCCGATATTGAAGTCCTGTCCGGCCTTGACCCGGTCAAGCGCCGTCCCGGCATGTATACCGACACCGCGCGCCCGAACCACCTGGCGCAGGAAGTGATCGACAACTCGGTGGACGAGGCCCTCGCCGGCCACGCCCGCTCGATCGAGATCACCCTGTACAAGGACGGCAGCGTGGAGGTCAGCGATGACGGCCGCGGCATGCCAGTGGACATCCATCCGGAGGAGAAGATCCCGGGTGTCGAGCTGATCCTCACCCGCCTGCACGCAGGCGGCAAGTTCAGCAACAACAACTACACCTTCTCCGGCGGCCTGCACGGCGTCGGCGTCAGCGTGGTCAATGCGCTGTCGACCCTGGTGGAGGTGCACATCAAGCGCGACGGTGCCGAACACCGCATCACCTTCCGCAACGGCGACCGTGCCACGCCGCTGGAAGTGGTCGGCAGCGTCGGCAAGAAGAACACCGGTACCCGCGTGCGCTTCTGGCCGGACCCGAAGTACTTCGATACGCCGAAGTTCGCGGTGCGCGCGCTCAAGCACCTGCTGCGCGCCAAGGCCGTGCTGTGCCCGGGCCTGACTGTGAAGCTGACCGATGAAGCCACCGGTGAAGTCGATACCTGGTACTACGAAGACGGCCTGCGCGATTACCTGAAGCTGGAGCTGGGTGATCGCGAGATGCTGCCGGCCGAGCTGTTCGTCGGCAGCCTGAAGAAGGACACCGAGGTCGTGGACTGGGCAGTGGCCTGGCTGCCGGAAGGCGAGCTGGTGCAGGAAAGCTACGTCAACCTGATCCCCACCGCCCAGCACGGCACCCACGTCAACGGCCTGCGTACTGGCCTGACCGAGGCGCTGCGCGAGTTCTGCGACTTCCGCAACCTGCTGCCGCGTGGCGTCAAGCTGGCCCCGGAAGACGTGTGGGACCGCGTGTCGTTCGTGCTGTCGCTGAAGATGACCGACCCGCAGTTCAGCGGCCAGACCAAGGAGCGCCTGTCCTCGCGCCAGGCGGCCGGCTTCATCGAAGGTGCCGCCCATGATGCCTTCAGCCTGCTGCTCAACCAGAATGTGGAGCTGGGCGAGAAGATCGCGCAGATCGCCATCGAGCGTGCCAGCGCGCGCCTGAAGACCGAGAAGCTGGTCGTCCGCAAGAAGGTCACCCAGGGCCCGGCCCTGCCCGGCAAGTTGGCAGACTGCATCAGCCAGGACCTGTCGCGCACCGAGCTGTTCCTGGTGGAAGGTGACTCGGCAGGCGGCAGCGCCAAGCAGGCCCGCGACAAGGATTTCCAGGCGATCATGCCGCTGCGTGGCAAGATCCTGAACACCTGGGAAGTCTCGTCCAACAGCGTGCTGGCCTCGGAGGAAGTACACAACCTGGCCATCGCCATCGGCTGCGATCCGGGGAAGGACGACATCAGTGGCCTGCGCTACGGCAAGGTGATCATCCTGGCCGACGCGGACTCCGACGGCCTGCACATCGCAACGCTGCTGACCGCGCTGTTCCTGAAGCACTTCCCGGCGCTGGTCGATGCCGGCCACGTGTTCGTGGCGATGCCGCCGCTGTTCCGCATCGACGTAGGCAAGCAGGTGTTCTATGCCTTGGACGAAGAAGAAAAGCGCTCGATGCTGGACAAGATCGAACGCGAGAAGATCAAGGGCGCCATCAACGTGACCCGCTTCAAGGGCCTGGGCGAGATGAATCCGCCGCAGCTGCGCGAGTCGACCATCCACCCGGATACGCGCCGCCTGGTACAGCTGACCGTGGACGATGGCGAGCAGACCCGCTCGCTGATGGACATGCTGCTGGCCAAGAAGCGCGCGTCCGACCGCAAGGGCTGGCTGGAGAGCAAGGGCGACCTGGCGTCGCTGGAAGTCTGATCCAGCCCCATCATCCGGTAGTGCCGGCCGCTGGCCGGCACCCTCGGCATCCGCGTGATCAGGGCAGATCCGCCGGCCAGCGGCCGGCACTACCGGTTCATGCGCCCTTGGCATTACGCCGCCATCGGCAAACCCGGCGGAGCCATAATGCGCGTCCACCCGTGTGGACCATCGTATTGGCCAGCCACTCGTTGCTGTTCCCCGCCCTGCCGCTGCACAGCGCGCGGTTGGTGCTGAGCCCGATCCGCCGTGACGACGCGGCCGCGCTGTTCGCGCTGCAATCCAATCCGGACGTGATGCGCTGGTGGAACCATCCGGCCTGGACACGACCGGCCGAAGCCCGCGAACAGATCGACGACGACCTTGCCGCGCACGCGATCGGCACCCAGTTGAAGCTGGCCCTGCGCGAATCACCCAACGGCCCACTGCTGGGCGTCTGCGTCGCATTCGCCATTGATCGTGAGGCCATGCGGGCCGAGATCGGCTATCTGCTGGCGCCCGACCGCCAGGGCCAGGGCTACATGCATGAGGCCCTGCAGCAGATGCTGGGCTATCTGTTCCGCACCTTGCACCTGCACCGCATCGAAGCCGAGATCGATCCACGCAACGTACCCTCGGCACATGTGCTTGACCGCCTCGGCTTCCACCGCGAGGGGGTGCTGCGCCAGCGCTGGCGCATCCAGGGCGAGCTTTCGGACTCGGCCGTCTATGGCTTGCTGGCCAACGACGAAGCGGCAGCCGCCCTGCCCGTTTGATCCAATCTGGCCACAAGCCGCTGCAGAACGTGGCCATGCCTTTGGACACATACGGCACGGCACTCCACCGGCCTAGCATCGGAACCCCCTTCCGCTGCCGATCCGGTGCCATGAAGTCCCTGCTGCACACTGCCGCGCTCTGCGTCGGCCTGCTCATCGCCCCCACCAGCGTGCTGGCCGCGCCCGCCGCTGACACCAAGCCCGATTCGAAAGACGACAGGACCGACGCGCCTGCGCTGCCCGCCGATGCGTCGGCGCGCCAGAGCATGCGCCTGGCCGGCCGCACCCTGGACTACACCGCCACCGTCGGCACCCTGCCGGTGCGCGATGAGAAGGGCAAGGTCATCGCCGATGTGGTGTTCACTGCGTACACGATGCCGGGCAAGGACCGGCCGGTGACGTTCGCGCTCAATGGCGGCCCCGGTGCCTCGTCGGTGTACCTCAACATGGGCGCGATCGGGCCCAAGGTGGTCACCTTCGGTTCGGAAGGCGACAGCGCCTCGGCGCCCGCCACCCTGCATGACAACCCCGGCACCTGGCTGGACTTCACCGATCTGGTGTTCATCGATCCGGTCGGCACCGGCTTCAGCCGCGCGCGCATCGGCGACGATGAAGCGAAGAAGGCGCTGTACAACCCCAGCGCCGACATCGAATACCTGTCACGCTCGATCTACGACTGGCTGCTGCGCAACCAGCGCATGGCGTCGCGCAAGTACCTGATCGGCGAGAGCTACGGCGGCTACCGCGGCCCACGCATCACCCACTACCTGCAGACCCGGCTGGGAGTTGCGATGAACGGCCTGGTACTGGTCTCGCCGTACCTGAGCCCGACCCTGGAAGACAACGCCGATGTCTCGCCGATGGCGTGGATGCAGACCCTGCCGTCGATCGCCGCCGCGCACCTGGAGCGCCAGGGCAAGCTGACCGATGCAGCGATGCGCGACGTGGTGGAGTACACCCGTGGCGACTACGCCACCGCGTTGATGAAGGGCCGCAGCGATCCGCAGGCGACCGAGGCGATGCTGCGCCGGGTGACCGAACTGACCGGGCTGGACCCGCAGTTCGTGCGCCGTGCCGGTGGTCGGCTGGAAACCCAGGCCTACCTGCGCGAAGTATTCCGCGACAAGGGCACGCTGGGCAGCCGCTACGACTCCAATGTGACCGCGTTCGATCCATTCCCGAATGACCCGGAGCAGCGCGCCAATGATCCGCTGCTGGACAGCATCATCGCGCCGACCACCACGGCGATGGTCGACTTCGTGACGCGCGTGGTCGACTGGAAGGTGGATGCGCGGTACCAGGCGCTGAACTACGACGTGAACCGGCTGTGGGACCGCAATGGCGAGCTGCGCGATGGCGCGGTGACCCAGCTGCGCCAGGCCGTGGCGATCGACCCGCACCTGCAGGTGCTGATCGTGCATGGCTGGAACGACCTGTCGTGCCCGTTCATGGGTTCGATCCTGACCGTGGACCAGATGCCGACGATGGGCAGCAATCCGGACCGGGTGCAGGTGCGCAGTTATCCGGGCGGGCACATGTTCTACAGCCGGGCGGACAGCCAGGCGGCGTTCCGCAGGGATGTGCTGGCGTTGTTCCAACGCAATTGAGGACGGTCGGCCGGGCCTGCCGCTGGCCCGGCACCCGCCGGATCAACGGCAACGGCAACGTCAAAAGCAGAGTTTCCGTGGGTTGGC
>OKID01000131.1_pt1 | contig 21017 bp, 16 predicted proteins | sample 1610601 | NCBI WGS metagenome assembly OKID01 (sample SAMN04436667, study PRJEB24849) | human gut metagenome | biome: human gut; feature: NICU; material: stool | host: Homo sapiens | place: USA: Saint Louis, MO | collected 2010-06-09 | reverse complement strand
ATTCCTGCTGAACCGCTCTTCCGATCTCTTGTTATGGCCGCTGGCCGGCAGCACAGGAAATGCCGGCCAGCGGCCGGCGCTACCGCAGGGTCTTACGACCAGTCGTACGAGAACAGCACCGTGCGGCTCACCGGCTCATACAGCATCACGATCGCGTCGGCGCCGGTGGCGCACCAGTTGTAGCCGGCGACTTCGGCGACGGCGAAGAACTTGTGGCCATCGCGGCGGATGATCGCCAGTTCGGCATCATCTGGAGCATGCCGGTCGTTGGCGGCGTCGGTGAATTCCAGGGTGAAGGCGGCCGGAATATCGGCCGTTTCAATCCAGTTGCCACAGGAAATCTGTCCCCCCAGCGTATCCAGATAATCGCGCTCGCTGGCCTCACCCTTGCCGTAGCGCGAGTAGCAGGCGAGGCGGCCATGCGTGGCGTGGTAGTGGCGGGCCTTGGCGTAGCTGTCGCGCATCTGCGCAATGTGTTCCTGCGCGTCCTTGTCCTGTACTGCGTCGCCGATGAAATAGCCCTCGTTGCCGAGGAAGCGCATCTGGTTGCCGGTGGTCAGCTCGAAGGCGATCCAGTTGGTGCCGGTGAAATCGTTGTGGTGTTCTTCGGTGGTTTCGCCGATGCAGCCGTCGTACGGCTCGATCGGGCACAGCATCGTCGCCACCTGGCCGGCCAGTTCCGGGCGCAGCACACCGAGGTCGATCTTCAGCAGCGGCAGCAGGTGCTGGCCGAGCCAGGCCTGGTCGGCGGGGAAGACGTCGGTGGGGAAGGGGACCATGCCGGGCAGCAGGTCGCTCAGTTCAGTCTGGTGGATCATCTCAGTCCTTTGAATTGGATCGGTAGTGCCGGCCGCTGGCCGGCATGCGCGAAGCGTCTGGAGGTTGCCGGCCAGCGGCCGGCACTACCTTCAGGTGGAAGCGCTGCGGATCGCCTCAGGCAGCGGCGCGCTCCTGCCGGTCTGCGTATCCATCCAGACCACCACCACGTTGCCGTCGGAATACAGCTTCGACGCGTCCTGCTGGTCGACGATGCGGTGGCCGATGGTCACGCTGCTGTTGCCCAGGCGCTCGACGAACAATTCGACCACGATGTCGTTGGGCCACACGATCGGCAGCCGGTAATTGACGTTGGTCGCGGCCACGACCGGGGCGATGCGGTCGGTCATCGACACGCCGTCCACGCCCAGCATCCAGCGCACGCGCGCTTCTTCCAGGTAGGAAATGTACTTGGCGTTGTTGACGTGGCCCATGCTGTCCATGTCACGCCAGCGCACGCTGATCGGGATGCGGGCCAGGATCTTGTGTTCGCTGCTCATCAGGCGTCCTTCTTCTTCGACGTGCTCTTGCTGGCCTTGCCGGTGCTCTTGGCGGCCACGGCCTTCTTCGCCACCTTGGCCGGCTTCTCGGGCTTCACCTTGCGCGGCGGGCGGGCGTCGGGCTTGTTGGCCACGGCGGCCGGCTGCTCGGGGCGCGCGCTGGTGGAGGGCAGCATGCGGGCCAGGAACTGACCGGTATACGACTGCGGGCAGGCCGCCACGTCTTCCGGCGTGCCGGTGACCAGGATGGTGCCGCCGCGGTGGCCACCCTCCGGACCCAGATCGACGATCCAGTCGGCGGTCTTGATCACGTCCAGGTTGTGCTCGATCACCACCACCGTGTTGCCTTCGTCGCGCAGCTTGTGCAGCACGCCCAGCAGCGCTTCGATGTCGTGGAAGTGCAGGCCGGTGGTCGGCTCGTCGAGGATGTACAGGGTGCGGCCGGTATCGCGGCGCGACAGCTCCTTGGACAGCTTCACGCGCTGCGCTTCGCCACCGGACAGCGTGGTCGCGCTCTGGCCCAGCTTGATGTAGCTCAGGCCGACGTCGACCAGCGTTTCCAGCTTGCGTGCGATCGACGGCACCGGCTCGAACAGCTTCAGCGCATCCTCGACGGTCATTTCCAGCACGTCGTTGATGTTGAAACCCTTGTACAGGATCTCCAGCGTCTCCCGGTTGTAGCGCTTGCCGTGGCAGACATCGCACGGCACGTACACGTCCGGCAGGAAGTGCATCTCGACCTTGATCAGGCCATCGCCCTGGCAGGCCTCGCAGCGGCCACCACGCACGTTGAAGCTGAAGCGGCCCGGCGAGTAGCCGCGTGCACGCGCTTCGGGCACCTGTGCGAACAGTTCGCGCAGGGGAGTGAACAGGCCGGTGTAGGTGGCCGGGTTCGAACGCGGGGTGCGGCCGATCGGCGACTGGTCGATGTCCACCACCTTGTCGAACAGGTCCAGGCCATCGATCTCCTTGTACGGGGCGATCGGGTGCGAGGCGCCGTTGATCTCGTTGGCAGCCAGCGAGAACAGGGTGTCGTTGATCAGGGTCGACTTGCCGGAGCCGGATACACCGGTCACGCAGGTCAGCAGGCCCGACGGAATCGCCAGGTCCACGCCCTTGAGGTTGTTGCCGCTGGCCCCGCGCAGGTGCAGGGTCATCTTCGGGTTCGGCTTGTGCCGGCGCGCCGGGATCTCGATCGCGCGCTTGCCCGACAGGTACTGGCCGGTCAGCGAGCGCGGTGCCTCCAGGATGTCCTGCAGGGTGCCCTGGCCGACGATCTCGCCGCCATGCACGCCCGCGCCCGGGCCGATGTCCAGCACGTAGTCGGCCAGGCGGATCGCGTCCTCGTCATGCTCGACCACGATCACCGTGTTGCCGAGGTCGCGCAGGCGGGTGAGGGTGCCAAGCAGGCGTTCGTTGTCGCGCTGGTGCAGGCCGATCGATGGTTCGTCGAGCACGTACATCACGCCGACCAGGCCGGCGCCGATCTGGCTGGCCAGGCGGATGCGCTGCGCCTCGCCACCGGACAGGGTGTCGGCCTTGCGCTCGAGGGTCAGGTAATCCAGGCCCACGTCGACCAGGAAGCCGAGGCGTTCGCCGATTTCCTTGACGATCTTCGCGGCGATCTCGCCGCGCCAGCCCGGCAGGCTCAGCTCGCTGAAGAACTTCAGCGCCTCGTCGATCGGCAGCACCACCAGCTCCGGCAGCGGGCGGTCGGCCACGAACACATTGCGTGCAGCCTTGTTCAGGCGCGCGCCATGGCATTCCGGGCAGGGTTGTTCGCTGATGTACTTGGACAGCTCTTCGCGCACCGCCGGCGATTCGGTTTCCTTGTAGCGGCGCTCGAGGTTGGGAATGATGCCCTCGAAGCGATGCTTGCGCTGGGTGCGGCCACCGGCTTCGGTGAAGTAGGTGAAGGTGATCGCTTCGTCGCCGCTGCCGTACAGCACGGCCTGCTGCACCTTGTCCGGCAGCGAGTTCCAGGCCGCGTCGACATCGAACCGGTAGTGCTTGGCCAGCGAAGCGATCAGCTGGAAGTAGTAGGCATTGCGGCGGTCCCAGCCGCGCACCGCACCGGCGGCCAGCGACAGCTCGGGGTGCACCACCACGCGCGAAGGATCGAAGAACTCGGCCATGCCCAGGCCATCGCAGCCGGGGCAGGCGCCCATCGGTGCGTTGAACGAGAACAGGCGCGGCTCCAGTTCCGGCAGCGAGTAATCGCAGACCGGGCAGGAGTATTTGGAGGAGAACAGGGTCGGCGCGGTTTCCGTGTTGTCCAGGCTCTGCACCGACGCCATGCCGTCGCCCAGCTTCAGCGCGGTCTCGAAGCTCTCGGCCAGGCGCTGCTTGATGTCCTCGCGCGGGCGGAAGCGGTCGATCACCGCCTCGATGGTGTGCTTCTGGCGCAGCGCCAGTGGCGGCACCGCGTCGATCTCATGCAGCTCGCCGTCCACGCGCACGCGCACGAAGCCCTGCGCACGCAGCTGGTCGAATACCTGCGCGTGCTCGCCCTTGCGGTCGCGGATGACCGGGGCCAGCAGCATGTAGCGCTGTTCCGGGTCCAGGGTCAGCACCTGGTCGACCATCTGGCTGACCGTCTGCGCTTCCAGCGGGTAGCCGTGGTCCGGGCAGCGCGGGGTGCCGACGCGGGCGTACAGCAGGCGCAGGTAGTCGTAGATCTCGGTGATCGTGCCGACCGTCGAACGCGGGTTGTGCGAGGTCGACTTCTGCTCGATCGAGATCGCCGGGGACAGGCCCTCGATGTGGTCCAGGTCCGGCTTCTCCATCACGCTCAGGAACTGGCGCGCATAGGCCGACAACGACTCGACATAGCGGCGCTGACCTTCTGCATAGATGGTGTCGAACGCCAGCGAGGACTTGCCCGAGCCGGACAGGCCGGTGATCACGATCAGCTTGTCGCGGGGCAGGTCGAGGTCGAGGTTCTTCAGGTTGTGCGTCCGCGCGCCGCGGATGCGGATGAAATCCATCGCCATGGGGGATCCGGTTGTGGGGGCGTTGGCTGGGTGCCGGGCCAGCAGGGAACGGCAATCGGTCAGCCTACCGAGGTGACCAGATGGGGGCAATGGGCGACAATGCCAGCCCGGTGTCTCACCTTGTGAGACGGGCCGACAGCTTTGTGTAGAGCCGAGCCATGCTCGGCTGCCTGGACCCCGGACCGTTCAGCCGGGCATGGCGCGGCCCGGCAGGGCCCGGCCTCCAGGCCCTCCAGGGGTTGACTTGACCCGCGCCCGATGATCTGCGTACAATCCCGCTCCTGTCCGCCCTCGATGGCGGCAGCTCAGACCACAATAACTACAGAGGAAGGCCTGGTCATGTACGCAGTACTGGTCACCGGCGGTAAGCAATACCGCGTGGCGCAGGGCGAAAAGCTCCGCATTGAAAAGCTCGAAGTCGAAGTCGGCAGCGAGATCAAGTTTGACAACATCCTGATGCTGGGTGGCAGCGACGGCGTGAAGCTGGGCGATGCGCTGAAGGGCGCTGCCGTCACCGCCAAGGTCCTGTCCCAGGGTCGTGCTGACAAGGTCCGGATCATCAAGTTCCGTCGCCGCAAGCACCACATGAAGCGTCAGGGTCACCGTCAGTACTACACCGAAATCGAGATCACCGGCATCGCCGGCTAAGCATCAGGAGAAGCAGTCATGGCACATAAAAAGGGCGTAGGCTCCTCGCGCAACGGTCGCGACTCCAACCCGAAGTACCTGGGCGTCAAGATCTTCGGCGGCCAGGCCATCGAAGCCGGCAACATCATCGTGCGTCAGCGCGGCACCCAGTTCCACCCGGGTTCGGGCGTTGGCCTGGGCCGTGACCACACCCTGTTCGCCCTCGTGGACGGCAAGGTGGAGTTCTCGGTCAAGGGCGCCAAGAAGCGTCGCACCGTCAGCATCGTCTCGGCCGACGCCTGATCCAGGCATCGCCGGCACCCGTGCCCCGGCATGGGAGTGCTGCATGAAGAGCCCCGCTTCGGCGGGGCTTTTCGTTAGAGTTGAAGCAAGACCGGCTGGGCCGGGTTGCCGGCCCACGGCCGGCATGACATTCAAGGTGGCGGCCAGCAGGCCGCGCCCATCGCAGGCATCGAAACAATGAAACTGGTAGACGAAGCAGAAATCGAAGTGTTCGCCGGCAACGGCGGCAACGGCTGCATTGGCTTCCGTCGCGAGAAGTTCATTCCGCTCGGCGGCCCGGACGGCGGCGACGGCGGTGCGGGCGGCAGCGTGTACATCCGCGCCGACGAAAACCTGAACACCCTGGTGGACTTCCGCCATGAGCGCATCTTCAAGGCGCAGCGCGGCGAGAACGGCATGGGCCGCCAGGCCTATGGCAAGGGGGGCGAAGATCTGACCATCACCGTGCCGGTCGGCACCGTGGTGATCAACGTCGCCACCGATGAAGTCATCGGCGACCTGACCCAGCACGGCGATCGCCTGCTGGTGGCCAAGGGCGGTCGTGGCGGCCTGGGCAACATGCACTTCAAGAGCTCGACCAACCGCTCGCCGCGCCAGGCGTTGCCGGGCGAGCCGGGCGAGGAGCGCACGCTGAAGCTGGAGCTGAAGCTGCTGGCCGATGTCGGCCTGCTGGGCTTCCCCAACGCCGGCAAGAGCACCCTGATCCGCGCCGTTTCGGCGGCGACGCCAAAGGTGGCTGATTACCCGTTCACCACGCTGTACCCGAACCTGGGCGTGGTGAAGGTGGAGAACCACCGCAGCTTCGTGATCGCCGACATTCCGGGCCTGATCGAAGGCGCGGCCGATGGCGCCGGCCTGGGCGCGCAGTTCCTGCGCCATCTGCAGCGCACCCGCCTGCTGCTGCACCTGGTGGACATCTCGCCGATGGAAGGTGGCGTGGACGGCATCTCGCCGGTGGAGCAGGTGCGTGCGATCGAGCGCGAGCTGGAGAAGCACGACCCGGAACTGCTGAAAAAGCCGCGCTGGCTGGTGCTGAACAAGGCCGACCTGATGTTCGAAGACGAGGCGCAGGCCGCGGCCGAGCAGATCGTTGCCGAGCTGGGCTGGAAGGAGCCGTGGTTCCTGGTCTCCGCACTGGGGCGCGAAGGCACTTTCCCGATCATGAGCCGGATCATGGCCTTCTTCGATCGCCAGAAGGAAGAAGAGCAGGAAGCCCGCGACGCGCAGTAATGCTGTTGTGGTTCCATGCGAAAAACCCGGCTTCGGCCGGGTTTTTTTGTTCCCCGGTAGTGCCGACCGCTGGCCGGCATTCCTCGGGGTTGCCGGCCAGCGGCCGGCACTGCCGGATCGCGCGGACCCCGTGGATCGCTGGCAACAAAAAACCCGGCCGGGGCCGGGCTTTTGTCTGCAGCCCAACCCCGAAGGGTAGGGCGGCAACGCCGGATCAGGCGGCCTTGAGGGCCTTGATGCGGTCGTTCAGGCGGCTCTTGTGGCGAGCAGCCTTGTTCTTGTGGATCAGGCCACGCGCGCTGAAGCGATCCAGGATCGGCTGGGCAACGGCGAAGGCGGCTTCGGCGCCGGCGGCATCGTTGGCGTCCAGCGCCTTGATCACTTTCTTGACAGCGGTGCGCAGCATCGAGCGCTGAGCCACGTTGCGCGCGTTGCGCACGACGGTCTGCTTGGCGCGCTTCTTGGCGGACTTGATATTGGCCACGGTGGTGGTTTCCTGAAAAAATCGGTGTTATGGGAACAGCAAGCTAGCTAGTATGATGGCGTAAGAAATGCACGTCAAGTCGATTGTCAAGAGGGACGCTGAGTGAGTTCACCCAAGTTGTTGCGGGGCCTGCTGTCGTTCAGCAGCATGACCATGGTCTCGCGCGTTCTCGGACTTGTCCGGGACTTCGTGGTGACCACCACGTTCGGCACCAACGCCATCACTGATGCTTTCTGGGTCGCCTTCAGGGTACCCAATTTCCTGCGCCGGTTGTTCGCCGAAGGGTCTTTTGCCACCGCTTTCGTGCCGGTGTTCACGGAAGTGAAGGAAACCCGCAGCCACGCCGAGCTGCGCGAACTGATGTCCCGCACCGCCGGTACCCTGGGCGGGGTGCTGATGCTGGTCACCGCACTGGCGCTGATCTTCGCGCCGCAGCTGGCCTCGGTCTTCTCCAGTGGCGTTGATACCGACCCGGTCAAGCAGGGCCTGCTGGTCGACCTGTTCCGCCTGACCTTCCCGTTCCTGCTGTTCGTCTCGCTGACCGCACTGGCCGGTGGTGCGCTGAACAGCTTCCAGCGCTTTGCCATGCCGGCGCTGACCCCGGTCATTCTCAACCTGTGCATGATCGCCGGCGCGCTGTGGCTGGCACCGCGGCTGGGCGGCACGCCGGAAAAGCAGATCCTTGCGCTGGGCTGGGCAGTGCTGGCCGCCGGCATCCTGCAGTTGCTGTTCCAGCTGCCCTCGCTGAAGGGCATCAACCTGCTGACCCTGCCGCGCTGGGGCTGGCGCCACCCGGGCGTGCGCAAGGTCATGACGCTGATGGTGCCGACCCTGTTTGGTTCCTCGGTGGCGCAGATCAACCTGCTGCTGGATACGGTGATCGCGGCCAAGCTGACCGACGGCTCGCAGTCCTGGCTGTCGCTGGCCGACCGCTTCCTGGAGCTGCCGCTGGGCGTGTTCGGCGTGGCCCTGGGCACGGTGATCCTGCCGGCGCTGGCCCGCCACCATGTCAGCACCGACCGCGAGGGCTTCTCGCGTTCGCTGGACTGGGGCCTGCGCATGACCCTGCTGATCTCGGTGCCGGCCATGCTGGGCCTGCTGCTGCTGGCCGAGCCGCTGATCGCGACCATCTTCCAGCACGGCCAGTTCAGCGCCTTCGACACCCGCATGACCGCGCTGTCGGTGTACGGCCTGAGCTTCGGCCTGCCGGCATTCGCCCTGCTGAAGGTGGTGCTGCCGGCCTTCTACGCCCGCCAGGACACCAAGACCCCGGTGCGCGCCGGGGTGGCGGCGCTGGTGGCCAACATGGTGTTCAACTTCGCCCTCCTGGCCGTGCTGTACCAGGTGATGGTGCCCGACGCGCTGAAGGTGCAGGGCGTGATGGCGGCGATCGGCAAGCAGCCGGGCCTGCACCTGGCACTGGGCATCGCCAGCGCGCTGTCCAGTTACCTGAACCTGGGCCTGCTCTGGTACTGGCTGGGCAAGACCGATGTCTACCAGCGCCGGCCAGGCTGGGGCGGCTATCTGCTGCGCCTGGTGCTGGCCTGCGCGGCCATGGTTGGCGTGCTGTTGGCCCTGCTGCACTGGCTGCCGGGTTTCTCCGCGATGCGTGTGTGGGAGCGGATCGGTGCCCTGGCGTTGCTGGTCGGCGGCGGCGGCGCGACCTATGCGGTGGCCATGCTGGCGATGGGCTTCCGCCCGCGCGACCTGCGCGGGCATTGATCGCAGCCCGTGGCGGCTATACTTCAGGGTTACACCATTGAAGCGGCGGCCCCGGTCGGGCCGGAACGAGAGTTGATGAGCAGGCTGTTCAGAAGCGTCGAGGGCGGGGAGCTGTTCCCCAACGGAAGCGTGGTCTGTATCGGTGCATTCGACGGCCTCCACCTGGGCCATCGTGCGCTGGTCCGCCACGCGGTCGCCCGCGCGCGCGCCTTGGGCGTGGCCGCAGTGGCCGTGGCATTCGAACCGCTGCCGCGTGAGTTCTTCGCGCAAGGCACGCCGCCGCCGCGGCTGACCCTGGCGCGCAGCAAGGTCGAGATCCTGCGCGAGCTCGGCGTCGATGCGATCGGCCTGCTGCGTTTCGATGCCGCGATGGCGGCGATGCCGGCCGAGACCTTCGTGCGCCAGTTGCTGGTGCACCGGCTGGGCGCCCGCGAAGTCTGGATCGGGCCGGAGTTCTGCTTCGGCAACCGCCGCCGCGGTGATCTGGCGCTGCTGCAGGAGATGGGCGCCGAATTGGGCTTCAGCGCCGGCGAGATTGAAGCGGTGGACCTGCATGGCGAGCGCATCTCCAGCACCCGCATCCGCCAGCTGCTGCAGGGGGGCGATTTCGCCCGCGCCAACGATCTGCTCGGTCGCCCGTATGCGATCAGCGGGCGCGTGGTGCGCGGTCGCCAGCTTGGCCGTACGCTGGGCTTCCCCACCGCCAACCTGCGCTTCCCGAAGACCCCGGCACTGTCGGGCATCTACGCAACCTGGGTGCACGGCGTGTTCGACCAGCCGTGGCCGTCGGTGTCCAGCTTCGGCACCCGGCCGACAGTGGACGGCGTGGAGCCGCTGCTGGAGGCCCACCTGTTCGATTTCCAGGGCGACCTGTACGGGCGCCACATCGACGTGGAGTTTGTCGCCAAGCTGCGCGACGAAGAGAAATTCAATGATCTGGCGGCACTGACCGACCAGATGCACCGCGACGCCGAACAGGCGCGCGCCCTCCTTTCCGAACATAGATTGCGAGCCACTGCGTGAGCCAGGACTACAAGACCACCCTGAACCTGCCAGCCACCGAATTCCCGATGCGCGGCGACCTGCCCAAGCGCGAGCCGGGCATTCTGGCGCGGTGGGAAGCGCAGGGGCTCTACCAGCAGCTGCGTGACAACGCCGCCGGCCGCCCGCTGTTCGTGCTGCATGACGGCCCGCCGTACGCCAACGGCCGCATCCACCTGGGTCACGCGGTCAACAAGATCCTGAAGGACATCATCGTCAAGTCGCGCTACCTGGCCGGCTTCGATGCGCCCTATGTGCCGGGCTGGGACTGCCATGGCCTGCCGATCGAGATCGCGGTCGAAAAGAAGTGGGGCAAGGTCGGCACCAAGCTCGACGCCGTCGAATTCCGCCAGAAGTGCCGCGAGTTCGCCGAAGAGCAGATCAACATCCAGCGCGTGGACTTCAAGCGCCTGGGCGTGATCGGTGACTGGGACAACCCGTACAAGACCCTGAGCTTCGACTTCGAAGCCAACGAGATCCGTGCGCTGTCCAAGGTCGTGGCCAACGGTCATCTGGTGCGCGGCGCCAAGCCGGTGTACTGGTGCTTCGACTGCGGTTCGGCGCTGGCCGAGGCCGAGATCGAGTACCAGGAAAAGGAATCGCCGGCGATCGACGTGGCCTACGCCGCGCGTGACGCGCAGGCCATCGGCCAAGCGTTCGGCGTGGGCGTGCCGGCCGACGTCGAAGTGGCTGTACCGATCTGGACCACCACGCCGTGGACGCTGCCGGCCTCGCTGGCGGTGTCGCTGGGTGCGGAAATCAACTACGTGCTGGCCGAGGGCCCGGCCCACAACGGCAAGCGCCGTTGGCTGGTGCTGGCCGCGGCCCTGGCCGAGCGCGCGCTGCAGCGCTACGGCGTCGAGAGCGTGGTGCTGCACGGTGAAACCACCGGTGCGGCACTGGAGAACCAGCTGCTGGCGCATCCGTTCTATCCGCAGCGCGACATCCCGCTGCTCAACGGCGACCACGTCTCCGACGAGGACGGTACCGGTGCGGTGCACACCGCCCCCGGTCACGGCCAGGAAGACTTCGTGGTCAGCCAGAAGTACGGCCTGCTGGACAAGTACAACGCCGGGCAGGTGACCCCGATCGACGGCCGTGGCGTGTATCTGGAATCGACCCCGCCGGCCGGTGAGGTGGTGCTGGCCGGCCAGCATCTGTGGAGGGCGCAGGAGGCCATCGTCGGCGTGCTGCGCGACAACGGTGCGCTGCTGGCCTTCCACCCGATCCGCCACAGCTACCCGCATTGCTGGCGCCACAAGACGCCAGTGGTGTTCCGCGCCACCCCGCAGTGGTTCATTTCGATGGACAAGGCCAACCTGCGTAGCGATGCGCTGGCTGCGATCGACACTGTCGGCTGGTTCCCGACCTGGGGCAAGGCGCGCATCCAGAGCATGGTCGACGGTCGCCCGGACTGGACCATCTCGCGCCAGCGCACCTGGGGCGTACCGATCGCACTGTTCACCCATCGCCAGACCGGCGAGATCCACCCGCGCTCGGTGGAGCTGATGCAGCAGGTTGCCGACCGCGTCGAAGCCGAGGGCATCGATGTGTGGTACTCGCTGGACGCCGCCGAGCTGCTCGGCGCCGAAGCGGCCGACTACGAGAAGGTCACCGACATCCTCGACGTCTGGTTCGATTCGGGCGTGACCCATGAAGGCGTGCTCGCCGCGCGTGGCTTCGGCAAGCCGGCCGACCTGTACCTGGAAGGCTCCGACCAGCACCGCGGCTGGTTCCAGTCCTCGCTGCTGACCGGCGTGGCGATCGACAAGCGCGCGCCGTACAAGCAGTGCCTCACCCACGGCTTCACCGTGGACGAGCACGGCCGCAAGATGTCCAAGTCGCTGGGCAACGGCATCGAGCCGCAGGACATCATGAACAAGCTGGGCGCGGACATCCTGCGCCTGTGGATCGCCTCGGCCGACTACAGCAACGAGATGTCGCTGTCGCAGGAAATCCTGAAGCGCAATGCTGACGCCTACCGCCGCCTGCGCAACACCGCACGCTTCCTGCTCGGCAACCTGGACGGTTTCGATCCGGCCCGGCACCTGCAACCGCTCGAGCAGATGGTCGCGCTGGACCGCTGGATCGTGCATCGCGCCTGGGAGCTGCAGGAGAAGATCAAGGCGGCTTACGACGGCTACAACATGGCCGAGATCGTGCAGCTGCTGCTGAACTTCTGCAGCGTGGACCTGGGCTCGCTGTACCTGGACGTGACCAAGGACCGCCTGTACACCATGCCGACCGATTCACACGGTCGCCGTTCGGCGCAGAGCGCGATGTACCACATCGCTGAAGCGTTCACCCGCTGGGTGGCGCCGATCCTGACCTTCACCGCCGACGAGCTGTGGGGTTACCTGCCGGGCGAACATGCCGGCCATGTGCTGTTCACCACCTGGTACGACGGCCTGGCGCCGCTGCCGGCGGAAGCCCAGCTCAATGCCGCCGATTTCGACCAGCTGCTGGCCGTGCGCGAGCAGGTGGCCAAGGTGCTCGAGCCGATGCGTGCCAACGGCGCGATCGGTGCCGCGCTGGAAGCGGAGATCACCGTCGCCGCCAGCGAAGAGCAGGCCGCGCGCTGGCAGCCGCTGGCCGATGAACTGCGTTTCCTGTTCATCAGTGGCGACGTGCAGGTGCGCCCGGCGACCACCGACGAGGTGTTCGTCAGCGCCCAGCCGACCACCAAGGCCAAGTGCGTGCGCTGCTGGCACCACCGCGCCGACGTCGGCAGCAACGCCGACCATCCTGAGCTGTGCGGCCGTTGCGTGAGCAACGTGACCGGCGCCGGCGAAGTGCGGAGCTGGTTCTGATGGCCGCGCCCCGTCCGCATCCGAACGCCCTGGTCTGGCTGCTGCTGTCGGCGGCCATCATCGGCCTGGACCAGTGGTCCAAGGCCTGGGTGCTGTCGAGCCTGCCGGAGTTCCAGCCGGTGGTGGTCATCGACGGCTTCTGGAACTGGTACCGCACCTACAACACCGGCGCGGCATTCAGTTTCCTGAGCGACGCCGGTGGTTGGCAGAAGTACTTCTTCACAGCGCTGGCGATCGCCATCAGCGGCCTGATGGCCTGGTGGCTGCGCGGCACCGCCCGTGGCAACTGGAAGGCTGCGGTGCCGTATGCACTGATCATCGGCGGCGCCATCGGCAACGTGATCGACCGCCAGGTGCACGGCCACGTGGTCGATTTCATCCAGTGGTACGTGGGCAGCTACACCTGGCCCTCGTTCAACATCGCCGACTCGGCCATCGTGGTGGGTGCCATCGGCATCGCCCTGTTTGGCCTGTTCGACGGCAAGTCCGCCAAAAAGGCGGATAATGCCAATCCGAAACCGTAAGCCGGCCGCTGCCGGGAGATTGAACTGATGGATGTGCTGCTCGCCAACCCGCGTGGTTTCTGTGCCGGTGTCGATCGTGCGATCGAGATCGTCAAGCGCGCGATCGAAACGCTGGGCGCGCCCATCTACGTCCGCCATGAAGTGGTGCACAACCGCTTCGTGGTCGACGACCTGAAGCAGCGCGGCGCGATCTTCGTCGAGGAGCTCGATGAAGTGCCGGACAACAACACGGTGATCTTCAGCGCGCATGGCGTGTCCCAGGCCGTGCGCCAGGAGGCCGAGCGTCGTGGCCTGAAGGTGTTCGATGCGACCTGCCCGCTGGTGACCAAGGTCCACTTCGAAGTCGCCCGCCACTGCCGTGCCGGCCGTGACGTGGTGCTGATCGGCCATGCCGGTCACCCGGAAGTGGAAGGCACCATGGGCCAGTGGAACCGCGAAGCCGGAACCGGCCAGATCTACCTGGTCGAGGATGTCGAGCAGGTCGCCACGCTGCAGATCAACCAACCGGACAACTTCGCCTACACCACCCAGACGACGCTGTCGGTGGACGATACGCGCGGCATCATCGATGCGCTGCGCGAGCGTTTCCCGGCGATGCAGGGCCCGAAGAACGACGACATCTGCTACGCCACGCAGAACCGCCAGGACGCCGTACGCGATCTGGCCAAGCGCTGCGACCTGGTGCTGGTGGTCGGTTCGCCGAACAGCTCCAACTCCAACCGCTTGAGCGAGCTGGCCCGCCGTGAAGGCGTGGAGTCGTACCTGATCGACGGTGCACACGAGATCGACCCGGTGTGGGTGGTGGGCAAGCAGCACATCGGCGTGACCGCCGGCGCCTCGGCGCCGCAGGTACTGGTCGATGGCGTGCTGGCACGCCTGGCCGAGCTGGGTGCCACCGGCGTGGGCGAGCTGGACGGCGAGCCGGAATCGATGGTGTTCGCGCTGCCGAAGGAACTGCGGCTGCGGTTGGTCGACTGACCGGGAAGCGCGTCATCCACGCATGGCGTGGATCTACCGAAACCGCTCTGGTGGGTGCGAACCAGCACAAGGTGGGTGCGAACCTTGGTTCGCACGCCTTTGGCATGCACTGATGGGCGCACCGCCCATGACCTTTGGCCATGGGGCAGGGCACCGCACAGGCCTAGCATCGGAGGATTCTCCGCTGCTGGAAGTTGCCGATGAAGACCCGAGCCCTGGTGATGTCCGTGCTGTTCGCGCTGGCGGCCACGCCCGCGCTGGCGCAGGCCTCGCCGCCGGGGGATGCCGCAGCCGCCGGCCTGCTGCGCATCGATGTCGACGCGCGTGACCTGGCCCGGCGCATCTTCAAGGTGACCGCCACCGTACCGGTCAAACCCGGTCCGATGACCCTGCTGTACCCGCAGTGGATTCCCGGCAACCATTCGCCCACCGGCCCGATCGACAAGCTGGCCGGCCTGCGCGTGACCGCCAACGGCAAGCCGTTGGCCTGGCAGCGCGACCAGTACAACGTCTATGCGTTCAAGGTGGACGTGCCCGAGGGCGTCAGCGAGATCGTCGCCCACTTCGATTTCCTGTCCTCGCAGGGGGGCAGCCAGGGGCGGGTGGTGATGACCCCGGAGATGCTCAACCTGCAGTGGAATGCCAACTCGCTGTATCCGGCCGGCGTCGATGCACGCGACCTGCAGGCGCAGGCCAGCGTGACCCTGCCCAAGGGCTGGTCGTTTGCCACTGCGCTGGAAACCGCGCGACGCGACGGCGATACCGTGGTGTTCAAGCCGATCTCGTATGACCATCTGGTCGATTCGCCGTTGTTTGCCGGCGAGCACTACAAGCGCATCGATCTCGATCCGGGTGCAAAGGTGCCGGTGCACCTCAATGTGTTTGCCGACGAGGCCAAGTCGCTGAAGCCGAGCGAGGCACAGATCACCCTGCACCGCGCGCTGGTGCAGCAGGCCGACAAGCTCTACGGTGCGCGTCACTACAACCACTATGAATTCCTGCTGGCGTTGACCGACCGTCTTGGTGGCATCGGCCTGGAGCATCACCGTTCCAGCGAGAACAGCGCCGACCCGGGTTACTTCACCGAGTGGGACGACAACGCCTGGATGCGCGATCTGCTGCCGCACGAGTACACCCATTCCTGGAACGGCAAGTACCGCCGTGGCGCTGACCTGGCCACCGCCAACTTCAACTCGCCGATGGGCGACAGCCTGCTGTGGGTGTACGAAGGCCAGACCCAGTTCTGGGGGCAGGTGTTGGCGGCACGCTCGGGGCTGTGGTCGGTCGCGCAGGCACGCGACATGCTGGCCAATGTGGCCGCGACCTATGATCGCGGCCGCCCGGGCCTGGCCTGGCGGCCGTTGCAGGACACCACCAACGACCCGACCATCGCCCAGCGCCGGACGTTGCCGTACCGCAACTACCAGATGAGCGAAGACTATTACTCCGGTGGCCAGATGCTGTGGCTGGAAGTGGAGGGCAAGCTGCGCGCGCTGAGCGGCAACCGTCGCAGCCTGGATGACTTCGCGCGTGCGTTCTTCGGCGTCGGCAACGGCGACTGGGACGTCAACCCGTACACCTTCGACGACGTGGTGGCGACCTTGAACGGCATCGCGCCCTACGACTGGGCGACGTTCCTGCGCGGGCGCCTGGACGGCCACGGTTCGTTGACCGGGGGGCTGGAACTGGCGGGCTGGAAGCTGGTCTACCGCGATACCCCGAACGACGCCTACAAGGCACAGGAGAAACGCGCCAAGGCGGCGTTGCTGGCGTACTCGCTGGGCGCGACCGTGCTCGACAGCGGCACGGTCGGTGACGTGATCTGGGACAGCGCGGCCTTCAACGCCGGTCTTGCACCCGGCATGAAGGTGATCGCGGTTGGCGGGCGCGAGTACAGCAGCCAGCGCTTGAAGGATGCGGTGGCGACGGCGGCCAAGGACAAGGCGCCGATCGTGCTGCTGGTGAAGCAGTTCGACCGCATCGAGACGATGAACATCGACTACCACGGTGGCCTGCAGTATCCGGTGCTGGAGCGCATTGCCGGCAAGCCTGACCGTCTGGCGGATCTGTGGAAGGCGCGATGACAGCGCGCGTGCGCGACGTCGGGATCCTTCTGATGGCGGTCCTCGCCATCATCGGCGCGTTCCTGCACGGTGACGGGCGCTGGCTGCATTGGCTGGCGAAGCCGGCGACCACGCTGCTGATCGCTGCCATCGCGTGGCGGGTGCGTGATCCTGCGCGGCCGTCCTACCGGCGCGCGGTGCTGGCCGGCATGCTGCTGTCGTGCGTGGGTGACATCGCGCTGATGTTGCCGATGGACGCGTTCGTACCGGGGCTGGTGGCGTTCCTGCTGGCGCACCTCTGCTACATCGTGGCCTTCCGTGAGGGCCTGCGTGCCGGGCGTGGCCTGCTCGCCGCCAGCATCCTGCTCGGTGCGTTCGCTGTACTCAATGTGCTTGGGCTGTGGCCGCACCTGCCTGCACCGATGCGTATGCCGGTGCTGGCGTACGTGATGGTGCTGGCCTCGATGGCGGTGTTGGCCTTGGCACGGCAATGGCGCCGGCCACAGCCCGCTGCCGTGGAAGCCAGCAGTGCACGCTGGGCTGCCGTCGGTGCGCTGCTGTTCGTCGCCAGCGATTCGCTGCTGGCCTGGGACCGCTTCGCCGGCGGCCTGCCACTGGCCAGCCTGCTGGTGCTGTCCACCTACTACGGCGCACAGTACGCCATCGCCCGCTCGGTGAAACAGCAAAAAGGGGACGGAGGGGATTAAGTCGCAGACGGCACCAAGGCGTAAACGACTTAATCCCCTCCGTCCCCTTTTTGCGTTGACTATCGTCGGTTCGCGTTGCCGGAACGGCCCTGTGCGTCGAACGAGAGTCGTGCGGACTGGCGATCGCCGGCGACCTCGTCCGGCAGCCACACCAGCCTGCCACCCTTGCGCACGATCACATAGACGTGGCCGACGTCACCCGGCGTGGCCATCAGCGCGTTGCGCTGCGCCTGCAGCGCCTGGGCGACGCGTGGCACCGCCTCGAAATCGATGTTGGCCAGCGCCGTGCTGCTGCGGCGCAGGGTGATGGTGGGCGCGAAGCGCTGCGGATCGACCGGGTCGCCCTTGCGCCACTGGCCGTGCTCGAAGTGGTAGCTGTCCACGTGCGTAGGTTGCTGCGGATCGACCAGGTCCAGATTGATGCGGCCATCATCGTAGAAGTGGATGCTGTGGAACACCATCAACCGGTGCCCGGCCAGGGCTGGCATCTGTTCCAGTGCCTGGCGGGCGGCCAGCAGGTAGTCCGCATCGAACAAGCGGTTGCTGCGTTCGGGCATCGGCATCGGCCGCGGTTCGGGAATCGGTGCGAGCGAAGCAGGCCGCTCGCGCGGTGGAGGCGTGGTGATCGGCGTGGTTGCGCGGTCATCCTGCACCGAATGACCCATCGTTTCGGCAAGGGTCTGCAGTGCCCCGCCGGCAACGGCGACGCCGGCCAGCAACAGCAGCACCATCGAAAATACCAGTCGCGTCGAGGGGGGCTGCTTCATAAACCCTCCAGGCGAACGTTGCCGCGATCTTCCGGGTCGTACAGCAGCGTGACCTGCTCGCGTGGAAGGTTGGCCAGCTCGATCAACGGGATGAAGCGGCGCACGCTCACCTGCTGTATGCCACCTTCGCGGTCGGTGTACTCCAGCTGGAACTCCACCTGCGGCTGCTCGTTGAGGTAGGTGCCGGTCTGGCGCAGCTTCAGCACCTTCGCATCCACGCCGATGCCGCGGTACTTCAGCGCGTCGCCGCGCGCATCAGCCTGCAGCAGGCGCCCCAGGACGCGCAGGCCCAGGGCGTAGCCGCACAACACCAGCGGGCACACCAGCAGTGGGTGGCCGAAGGACAGGAACGTCCAGCCCAGGCCCTCGCTCTGCAGCCGATAGGCGAGCACGTAGGCGCTGGCAACCACGACGATGCCGATGACCGCGCCGGCGCCGCGGCGCCAGAGGCTGGCGACATCCAGTTCGGGCTGGGCACCGTCCAGCACCACATTGGGGAACGCACCCGGCATCCGGCTCAGGCGAACCTCGATGCGCTGGCCGGCCACGAAACGCTGCAGCTGCGGTTTGCTGTCCACCACCAGCATCTGCTCGTTGATCGGCGTGCCGGACAGGTTCTGGAAGCCCAGTTGCAGCTTCCACTGCGCGAAGCCGCGCACGTGCACGCCGGTCTGCTCGGCCTGTTCGATCAACGCCTCACGTGGCTCACCGTCGGCCAGGATGGTGCGCACCCGATGCAGCGCGCGCGGTGGGCCCAGCAGCAGGTAGTGCAGGAAGGCGAGCAGCAACGCGAGCCACAGGGCCAGCGACAGCGCGAGCAGCAGCAGGGCCAGCCATGGCGCGCTGCGGTCGGCCAGTGGCACCGGCCACGACGTGCCGAAGTAGAGGATGCAGGGGAAGGGCAACGCGAAGAACAGCAGGAACGCGCCCCAGAACCAGAGATAGGCCTTCATGGGGTGGTGGGGGGACCGATGGAACAGGGCGCGTAGGGTACTACGCTCAGCGGATCTGCAGGGTCAGCAGGAAATAGCGGCCAAGTGGATCGTCCAGCCCAGGCATCTGGCCGCCATTGCCGACCAGGTAGTTCACCGGTTGCGTGTCGAGCACGTTGTGCACGTCCAGCGCGGCGACCACGCGCGGCCCCAGCCGCCTTGCCAGATGCAGGTTCCAGCGCAGCTGCCGCGGATTCATGCAATGGTTCTGCTCGCGCTGTTCTTCCGGGCACTCCGCACCGGGCAGCCAGGCACGCGTGCGTCCCACCTGGTTGCCGCGCAGGGCGATGTCCCAGTTGCTGTTCTGCCACTGCACATTGAGCACGGCGGCCATCGCTGGCGTGACATGGCCACGCAGGTCCACCGTCGCTTCGTGGCCACGCTCGCGGCGTAGTTCCTGCTGTTTCAATGCATCGACGGAGAACAGCCACTGGCCGGTGCTGCCGGTGTCGATGTGGTACTCCCCGCGCAGAACAAGGTTGCGCGACGTGGTGCGGCCGATGTTGTCGAAGGACAGGCGCAGGTTGTACAGGCGTCCATCCTCGTCCAGCTCCCAGGTGCTGCGGTTCCACACCGCATCGGCCGGTTGCAGGGCCAGGATTTCATTGCGCAGTTCGACGATGTTGTGGGTCAGCGACAGTGAAAACGCATCGGTCGGTGTCCAGGTCGCACCCAGGGAATGACTGCGCGACCGCTCCGCTTTCAGCGCATCGTTCTCCACCACGTCCACGGTTACGCTGCAGCGTCCGTTGCCGTTGCTCTGCGCGCAGTCGGGCAGTGCACTGGAGGCGGGTAGTTCGATCGCGCTGAAATAGCCCGGCGGCCGCCGTTGCTCGAACAGGCTGGGGGCCCGGTAGCCGCGCCCGGTGGCAAGCAGGAATGACCACTGCGGTGTCGGGCTCCAGCGTACGCCCACGCGGGGCGAGAAAGCCTGGTAACCGCCATCGCGGTCCCAGCGTGCTGCCAGGTCCATACGCAGCGTGCGCGCCAATGGCAGGCCGAGTTCGGCGTAGGCACCGCCACTGCGGCGTGACAGGTGGCGTTGTTCCTGTGGCAGGCCCAGCGCCAGGTCGCCCTGGCTCAGCAGCGCGTCGGGATGCGACGTCCAGCGTTCCTGGCGCAGGTCGATGCCGGTGGCCACTTGTGCAGCACCGCCGGCCAATGGCATCAACTCGCGCTGCATGCCCCACCAGCCCTGCCACTGCTCGGTGCGCCCGCGGTTGCGGATCGACGGGAACAACTGCGCGGCGGTCTCTGCCGGCAATGAGGTGAAGCCGGGCAGGAAATCCAGCGTCTCGGCCGCGCGCAGCAGTGGTTGGGCGCGCACGGTGCCGGACGTCGTCAGAGTGACATCGCTGCGCTGTGCGCTGATGCCGGCATCCCAGCTGCGGCGGCCCTGGTCGTGGCCGATGCCGAAGGTGACGTCGGCATCGGTGGCACGTACATGCGGACGCACGTTGCCGGCTTCGCGCAGCACGCTGTTGAAGGTGAACCCATAAAGTCCGATGGCTACGGCGGTCGGGCCGAGGTCGAAGCGCTGCCGGTTGTGGCTGGCCCGCGCCTCGGCGTAGGCATAGCGACCCTCGCCGCGCTCATGCCGATAGCGCAGGTAGGCCGAGGCGGTGTCCGAGGCCGGTTGCAGCGAACGCGGGCGTGCGCTGTCGAACCAGCAGGCACCATCGCGCCGTTTCAATGGCCCTTCGCAGCGCGTTGCCGGCCAGTAGCGTCCATCGCGGAACGCGCCGATCAGGTACTGCGAGGTTTCCGCATGCCATTCGCGGCGATCGCCGGCCACGTGGTCGATGCGATGCAGGTCGATGCCAGCGAACCAGCGGTCCCCTCCGTCGCGCACGCCACCGGTGGCCGCCTGCAGGCGATACTGGCCGGCGTCGCCGCGCCCGCTCAGGCCGGTCTGCAGCATGGCTTCAGGGCCATCGGCCTGGTCACGCAGGATGATGTTGACCACGCCAGACATCGCGTCGGCACCATAGATGGCCGACGCACCGCCACGCACCAGTTCGATGCGCTCGACGAAGCTGAGCGGGATGCCCCCCAGGTCGGTGAGTCCGCCCTGTTCCAGCGACACCATCGGATAGCGTGGCAGGCGCCGGCCATTGACCAGGAACAAGGTCGCACGCGGTCCCATGCCGTCCAGGCTGGTGGTGGTGGCCGCACCCACCGGCAGGTATTGCGAATCGCCACTGCGCGAGGTGCTCATTGCCGGGTGGCCGTTCATGCCCGGCAAGTGCCGCAGCAGGTCGAACAGGCTGCCGTAACCGCTGCGCAGGATGTCATCGCGGTCGATGATGGTCACCGGCAGCGTGGTCTGCACGGAGGTGCGCGGCAGCCGGCTGCCGGTGACATGGATCGGCGCCAGCTCGACCTGCGGTGGCGTCTCGGGCACCCTGCCCGGCGACGGTGCCGCGGGCATCGCACGCGTCGCGACCGGCGGGGGCGATG
>OKID01000127.1_pt1 | contig 21314 bp, 37 predicted proteins | sample 1610601 | NCBI WGS metagenome assembly OKID01 (sample SAMN04436667, study PRJEB24849) | human gut metagenome | biome: human gut; feature: NICU; material: stool | host: Homo sapiens | place: USA: Saint Louis, MO | collected 2010-06-09 | reverse complement strand
TTAATCAGCGAGTCAGCTTGGGAAGAAATGACCTGCTTATTCGCACCTTCCCTAAGGATTCTTGACGAATACTTTTACGAATGGATTAGCGCTTTATACTCGGATGATAAGTCGGAACCTCATCCAATTGAATATTGTCGCAGAAGCTTTGCTTGGGAGTATACCCCTCTCGAATACAGGGGAGCCTATGAGAAAGTCTCCGTTTGGTTTCGGGTGACAGGCCCACAGGGCGCCGAATGGTTGATAAATCACCTTCGCCATTTTTTAGTTGAAGTTTACCCATCGTTATCTCTTACCAGTAAATAAGGATCTCTATGAAAGTTGCCGCAGAAAAATTACGTGACGGATGTCAATCCCTAACAAGGGAACTAACCAGACTTGAACAGCTTAACCGCCCTCTCTCCCTTGATGAGTTCTACTCATGGACTGAGCGAGAAAATTTCGTGAGCACTATTTTTGATAAATACCGAAGCTATATCATCGCACTCGACGTTTTAGACCCTAAGAGCGAGCGATGCGACGGCAATCTACTCTCTTATATAGAAAATGCCCTTGGCAGGCATTCGAACGTCATAACCAGCGCTACATATGGCGTGGTCGACAACGCTTATTTGCTGGCAATCAATGTTCTTTTCTCGATTTCAAGAGAAGCGGATGAAATGTAAGAACAGGCCCACCGCAGTGGGCCTGAAAGCCTAGCGCGAGTGACGCTCATAGTAAGCTTTAGTTTTATCAGGAGTACCGGTCTTCCCACACTCCTGATTGGTGCAGGTGTAATCGTCATATAAACTGTCCGCACCGCAACGTTGACCAAAACAGTTATCTCTATCGCACCAGCAACTAACTTTACCACTCAACACTACTGGGCTTTGACAATCTGGGCACTTATCCATAACTTCCTCATTCAATTGAAAAATGAGATTTATCCTATCACGCTAGTTGTTATTGGCAATCTCAACTGAAAAATATCAATTTAATGTGGCCCAAGCCTCTGCGCATCCATCGCCAGCATCTGCTCTGCCCAGTCCATAACCTCGTCGTATTTCTCCTGGGTTGGCACCTTGCCTTTCTCCTTCTGTGGGAATTTGGCGTTCATGGCGGCCCGGAAGCTTGTCATGGTCATGTTCCAGGCGTCGGCCTCGCTCATTCCGAGGTGGGCAACCGCGGTGTAAACGAATGTCCGAACATCGAATTTATCGCTGTACTCGCCCTTCTTACTCTCGAATTCTTCGGGCGGCTGATCACCCATCACGCCATGCAGAATCAGGTGGCGCGCCAGCTGGATAACGTCTTCAACTGGCAACGAGCCAGGCTTAAACAGGAGGCGTCCCGCCGTAGTCACTGAGTAAGAGCCGATGATTTCAGTAATGTCGCCTTCAGAGCAGTGTTTGACTACACTAGCTGCGGCCGCTGCCATATCCGCAAAGCAGCGTGCATTAGCCGCTTTCAGAATCTGGGGGTCTGCAATTCTGTGCTTTGGGTAATGGCCTGCATGAACTTTCACGAAAGCATCAACGATTTGCTCAGGCGTGCCGATTCGGGACATAGCCAGGAATGAAGGGTTGAGGAATATCTCTTTGCCGCTGGCGCGAATGACAGCCTGGCCGATATCGGTGATTGCTTTCATGGAAACTCTCAATAAGAGGGAGGCCAAGCCTCCCATGGATTTAGGCTGCGTTCACGGTTACAGTAGCTGGGCTGGAGGTTACCGAGCCGGCGGTTGAGGATGTAACCTGACAGGAGTAAGAACCCGCATCACCCGTAACGACGCTGGCCTTCGTGTAAGTAGCGTTCGTCGCACCTGAGATGTCAGTTCCGCCCTTCTTCCACTGATAGGTCAGAGTGGAGCTGTCAGAGACATTTGCCGCCACCGAAAGATTGAGCGCATCACCCACAGTGAGTGTGCGATTCTGCGGCTGGGTAGTAATGGTGATTACGGCGCCGACATCACGTACATCCACCTGGCCCGCGCTTGACGCCTCAATAGACCATGTGGCCACGTCATCATGAGGGGCTTCATCTTCCCACGAAGTCACCATAAACGGACCTTCGGTAATGTCGTTTGGAGAGATGATTTTCAGCCAGACATATGGCTGATTGCTGGTTTCTGCTGGCGGGTTGTATACGTGACGCTTCAGCGCGTTCTGCGCATAGACATCTTCTTTTCGGGTTACGCCATCTCCAGAGAACGAGATGTTTTTGTAGGTTACGAGATTTTCCTGCGTGTACGCCGCGCTCATATCAGCAGTAGCGTCTGCGGTATCCCATTCGGCGGAAACAGTCTTCCCGCGCATCATGCCAAGGCGCTTATAGTCACCGTTGGCGGGTTGTGATTCGGGGCAGCCAATCGCGTAGTAAACGACGACATCACGCCCTGTGAAAGCACCAGCTTCACATGCCATGTCTTTATCTCCGTGTTATCGGGAAATGATGGTTTGAAATGAAATATCGAAGAGGTAGCGACCTTCTTCGGTCTGGATGGCGGGGATACCGCCGATTGGCTGCATCGAGATGATGCACTCAGTCTGGTAGTCGTCGATCATCGCCTGACGTATTGCATCAGCGTGGTCTTCAACTTCGTTAATGTCGCTGTCGTTCTGACCGGAAAGAACAAGGAATCTGAAATAATCTCGTGTTATGGCCTCATCAGGCTTGCCGCCACCGCCCTGCTGGATGACGAGGTATCTTTCCCCTTCAGTTCCTTCCAGCTCGTTCCAGAAGCGTTTCTGGACGCGATAGCCGACATCAAAACCGTGGGACTGCAACCACGCTCTCAGAGCGTCATACACCTCGCTACGCGTCATACTTTGTATCCTTGCCTGATGATGGCCTTAATCTCGTTGAGGCCGTCGCGCTCAAAGCCTTTGCGGAGAAAGTCCGGCTCGCCGTTAGGGTCCCAGTAATTACCGCTACCGTCAGGCCTAGGCTTGCCCTTGAGCTTGCCCTTTGCAGCATTAACAGCAGCTGCATAATTTGCCGTGTAACCCACTCTGCCTATCATTCCTGAGGGCATGGGTTCGAGCCGCTTGTACTGGCTGTTGATGAGGGTTGACGATTTAACAGGAGTGATTAGAGCAGCATGATTGGCACCGGCATTCATGACTTGATACAGAACCTTCTCCGTGCGTATTCCGGCTATGTCACTCAGCACCCTGCTGGTATTCATCTGGACGCGCTTGATACCTTTAACGGGCATGAGTACCTCACGTCAGGATTTTGTAGTCGGGCTCTTCGCCAAATGGTGACATATCCCATTCCGTCACCGCCTTGATGACGTTTGCACCAGCTTTCAGCGGATCGGCCTGAGATGTTGTATCACCTCTGGCGATATACCAGTCGCGCTTCGGCATGGTCGCATCGATGCCATTACGATTCAGTTCAGTGAAGAAAATCAGGTTCGTGGTGAACTCTTTCCCGCTGGCATCTACCGCAACTTCATTGTTTGCCGTCCAGGTGCAGTCAATCAGGTAGGGGGTTCCGGTTGTCCAGGTGCTGTTCCAGTCGTCGTAGACGCGCGGGTAAACAGTGGCAACATTGGTATAACTCCATGCAGCTGTTTCAGACACCGTTATCCTCCCACCGGATCACCTCCGGATTCTCCGCCGCAACCTTCCGGCACAGCAGATACCAGTCACCGTTGCTTTTGACGTATCCGGTAACGCGCTTACCACTGTCGGTCATCACCCAGACTTTGACAAAAGGCTCCGGCAGCCGCTTCTTAACCGATATCCAGGCCATTACTTACTCCCGCTGCACATGCAACCAGCTTTACCGATCCATATGCCAGCAAAAGCTGTATTGGTCGGGTCTGGAGGGATGAGGTCATTAGCGCAGCCGTGTTTATCGGTGACGCGCAACAGTGCCAGCGCCCCTCTCCATCGATCGGGAAACGACTGATACCGGAATGAGCGTGACGCACCATTAGGGCCAGTCTGCGAGCTGATATACTTGTCGCCTTGCGCCAGCCCCATAAGTGACAGCAGATAGAGTTGAATCAACAGCGAGGTCGATGCCGGATAATGCGCATCAAGACACTCCTGTATGCTGTTGGCCTGGTCGACGAGAGCCTGAAGAACAAAATCGGGAATGGAAACGCCCTGACTTTGCAAATACCCCTTCGCCTGTTCGAGAGTTACCATTGTCGACTCCGTGAAACACCCCGCCGGAGCGGGGCATAAAAAAACCGCCTTAGCGGCGGCTGTTATTCAGCAGGGAAAAGCTTTTCGAGTTCGCCATCCGGCAACAGCTCACTGAGCTTTTCAGCTCCCAGATTGCCTTTAAACTCGATGCCCAGTTCAGTCAGGCGCGCTGCGATAATCTCTTTTCGGGATTTCACATCCGTGCCAGCCTCTGGCGTCGCCGGTGTTAAAGCCGCATCAGAGAGCTTAATCACATGAGGCTTCAGCGACGGATGCAGTTTCTCAATTTCAACCACATCACCGACGCCCACGCCATGCCATGCTTTGATTACCTGGTATTTAGCCATGTCGCTCTCCTTATGCCAGGTTGGCGGCGTAGACCACGCCGGACAGGCCTTCGCCGTCTTTCTTAATCTGCAAGCCTTCAGCAGACATGATCTGGAAGTTGTAGTTGCTCTGCGGCATCGGGCGTGGCAGAGGGACAACGCCGACGGCCATGCCGACCAGCGGGGAGATTACGTCCTGGCGACGCTCATAGGCGAGGAACTCATTGCCAGATAGCGCGTAGGACATCTGGATGGACTTCGCAGGAATGAACTTGCTGATCGCATCCAGAACGGTTCCGCTCAACAGGGCATTGGTGCCGGTGTTGATGTCTACCAGATACGGCTTCGCCATGTTTGCCCACACTTCCGGGCTGACCCACAACTTGTCGTAAGCGGTAACTTTGTTGCGGCGAGCCGTCAGGCCGAACGGTCCGGTCGGGCCGAAGAAGGCCAGCAACTGAGCCGGGGTTGCGGTGGTGAGGTCGATATTGGCGCCGCCCGCTCCGCTGCCCAGGTTGATCTTCTGCGTATTGCGGTGATTTTTCATGCCCTGAGCTGGCAGGCCATCAACAACAATGCTGGAGTCGCCGTTCAGATAGAAGTTGACGCGCTTCTTGTGGAATTTGCGCATCTTCGCGGACTGAGACTCCAGCACCAGATCGATACCAACAGTGTTCAGGCCAGCAGCATGACGCCAGTTGACGCCGTAACCGGCAGTAAATACCGGGATCGGGTCGCCATCAGAACCGAAGTTCGTGTGGTCGAAGGAATACGACGCCTGACCATCAATGCTGATAGAAACGTCATCAGCGATATCGCCAGAAACGTTATACAGCTTCGCGGTTTTTCCGATAGGCAGCACAGTCTGCACGCCCATCAGGTCATTGACGATTTCCATGCCAATTTCCTGATCGCGCATCTGGATAATCTGACGGTCAATCCCGGCCCAGAACTCACGGGCGAAGCCACCAACAGCGTTAGCTGCCAGCATTTCCGGGGTCATGCTCTGGCGATATGAGTTAACCATCATATCGTGATGATGGTTGAAAATGTTGCGGTTGGCCCACAGCTCATTCCAGTGCCCGCGCAGTCGGCTGTTAGCAGCCAGTGTTTCGGGGGTAAAATACATTCTTGCTCTCCTTTACTCGCCGCCGCCGGTTGCCGGTGCAGCTACAGTGCCAACGCGCATGCGCACGCGGATGAAATCGGTAGTGCTGGCGGCAATGGTTGCATCATCCTGGCTGTAGCCGATCACCGAATCGGTATCCGCCGTTGCCTTCGTGAACTTACCATCTGCGCCCAGCTTGATCGGGTCGTCTTTGGCGTAGGTTCCGGCGACGCAGAGCAGCGCCAGCTCGCGGCCTTCTTCGACGTAGTTGCCTACAGCGGAATCACCAGCGGGAACCGCATCTGTGATATTCAAGCCCTGATGGTAGGCCACGTCGATGATGTAGATGCGACCGGTCAGCGCGGTTGCCTGCGCAAACTGATTGTCGCCATTGATAACAGCAGCCGTACCAGGCAGCAGTGCTGCGGCGGTGGCGCGGGTTTCGGTCTTGTACAGAGACTGACCGTCGATATTAACGCGACGATAACGTGCCATTAGTCTGGCTCCTTATTTGAAGTATTCGTCAGGGTTAGGCGCACCGGTTTCTTTCTGCTGCTGTGCAGAGTTGGTGCCCAGCGGCGCGGCGTCGCCCAGCGACTTGAACATCGCATCCAGAGCTTCGCCAGACAGGGCGTTAGCCACAATATCGCCGTGAACTTTTGCCACCGCTTCACGCTTCGATTTCTCTTCGGCGCGAGAGTTGGCAGTCAGGGTTTCTGTCAGCTTGTCCTGGTTGGCCTGTAGCGCGTCAACCTTCTCCGCGAGAGGCTTGATAGCCTTTTCGGTATTGGTGGCGACGGCCTCGCTAACCATGCTGCCGATTTGTTCCAGTTCTTCTTTGGTTAAAGGCATGTCGCCCTCCGTTTTGTGGTTTGGTGCAGGGTTATCCTGCGGTGTGAAAAATGATTTGAGCTTGTTGACGACGGCAACCCATGAACTCTGGCGCTGAACCTCTGTCCCGGTATCATCAAAGACAATCTTTCCGCCTTCAGACTTGTATCCGTAAACCTTCGGTTCGCCATTGTTGAGGATGATTACCGCTTGCGAGTCAGTGAAGTCAGCCACCCAGGCGTATTCTTTCTCGCCGGGAGCGAATTTATCTTTCGCTGCCTTCTCCAGCCTCTGCTCACGCTCGCGATAGGTTTCCCCAACCAGAGCGCCGGAATTAGCTTTCAGTGGAGTGGCAAGATCAGCATTTACCATCATCCCTACCCCCTGCTCTGGCGTAGCTGCGCCAACCTCATCCAGAAGGATGGCGTCATGGTCCATCGCGTGAATTTTCGCAACCCATGAAGCTCCCTGAGCTTTCTGCTCATCGTTCGCTTCAAGTTCCTCCAGGAATACGGCAACGCTGGTATGGATTGGCGGAACGTCCTCGCCTTTCTCCAGCGCTTCAAGACGCTCAAGGAGGCGCTTTCCGTCATCCGTGCGCTTTGCCACTTCTGTGTCGATCCACTTCTCGACGTAGACGCGGTTGCCGGATTTCTTGACGTTTTTGTTCCATGCCCCTACATAACCCACATTCAGCCCCTCAGGACTAAAAGCAGAAACAAACTGACCGTTGACCTGTGGGTGTCCAAGCGGTGCCAGCGTCCCCTCCAGGCCACTGTAGTGCTGGTCAATCTCACTGGCCGGATACAGACCGCCGTTCATGACCACGTTCGCCGGAAGGGTGTAGGAAGGAACAACCCAGTGCTCGCGCCCGTTGTGCTGTTCGCGCCGGATGGCCTTACTGTTCACCTTCGAGGTGACATTAACTTGCATTGGCATGAGTTAACCCTTAGCCCATTGGTAGCCACGGGCTTTCATTGTGTTAAATGTTTTCTGAGCTTTATCGATGATGGTGTCACTTAACGGCTTGCCGCTTTCATCGACCATAACCGCGATCGTGGAGCATTTGCAGTTCACGCCGTTTGCATCCTTAGCCCACCACTCCCGCTGCTCTTCTGCGGTATACAGATGGGCGTGACGCGCGGCATGGGTGCTTCGGGTCGTCGGGCTGAGCGCTGATATGTGCATCTGCTTTGTACGGATGCCATATCGCTCTCTGGCTTCGTCGTCTTCGTCCAGGCGCGCACGGCGCAGCGCGGTGGTAATCTCCGTCCTGGCAATACGATTAGCCCGGCGAGACTCAATTCCCGTCTGCTCAGTAAGGCGCTTAGCTATCTCCATTGGATTTTGTCCGCGCCCAAGTCCATCGGTCAGTATCCGCGCCATATCTGCTTTCACACTGGCGCTGAGGTTCTTCATTTCCTCGAAGGTGCGAGCGCGAACCAGAATCAGCCTGCGTCGGTACGGTTCGCTGAGAAGGATTGTCGATACGCTTTCCTGTCCGGCAGCGTACACTGCTGACTGCTGCGCCAGATTGGCAAACTCCTGCGCCGTCCCGCGCTGATAAGCCGGGTTAACGTATTCAGTCCAGAACCAAAACCCCGTCTCGTTATCCGCACCCAATATCTCATCCACCAGCAATGAGGCATTGCTGAGGAGCATTGATAGCTGGGTGGAATCGAGGTCGAAGGTGTAACGCTGGTTTACTGATGGCGATGCAGGAATGCGGTCGAGAATGCCCTTGTACGCCTTACCAATACGCTTCATTCGCCTGGCGAACTCGCTCATTGCCCCGCGCTCAAGTCGGTCGGCACCCGTCGGGTCTTTAAGGTTTCCCGGAAGTATCGGTGACTTCACTTTCTTCTTCGTCATCATCTACCTCTGGAAGTGGTTCGGGCGAACCCTCATACCCGGCGGCCACGCGAATTTCTTCACCAGTAAAAACCTGCTCACCCGTGCCGATGGAAGCGCTGTTGATTTGCGACATCTTCTGAGCGGCATCCAGTTTTTCACTGTCGCTTTGCGCGTTGAGGTCGTCCCAGATAACGGTCTTCTGACTGACCGGATCGAGGATACTTAATTCGATCAGCTTGTCGCAGAAGTCCTCAACCTCGAATGACAGGTCGCCACGGCGAGACTGGCAGCGAGTATTGAAGTATTTCTGGTCCTCAGTGCTTGAGCGCTCGGCCTGCTGATTGCCAACCAGAATGCGCGTAGGAATATCAACTCCGGCGGCAGCGGTTTGCAGGTTGACGTTATATGTTGGTGCAGGATCGGACACGGCGGCCACAATCGGAGCAACTGAAGCCCCCTGCGTTATGAGTACCGTGTCATTCCCGATATTCATCTCTCGGGCCACCTTGTCATATATTTCGCTAAGTTCGCTGTAGTCGACGCCGTGAGCCCTGGCTATTTCATCCAGCCTTGCTTCTTTATCGAAATTGATGTTCAACTGGCGCGCGGCATTCTTAAGGAATGACTCACCAGAACCGCCCTCAACCTTCTCCAGGCTCACAAAGGCGTTATAAGCTGGCTCAAGGAAGCCAATGGCATCGTCGGAGTAATCACCAAGGATGAAAACGCGATCGGGGTGGATGTTGACGCGTCGACTTGAACCATTCGGCAACCGTTCAGCGTACTGCCACATCTTCGGCTGTCCGTACGTCTTCGAGTTCAGGCCGGTGTCCCAGTCGCCAACTGTCAGAGAGCCAGCCCATGCGACAGTAACCTTCTGGAGCATCTTGCCTTTCGTTACAGGCTGATCCCAGGCGAGGGAGTCATTGACGTGCAGAAGGATGCCTGCATAACGACCGACAAGACGGCGGCGATCCGCCTCGGCGAACGATCGCCAGAATCGGCTGGTGAATACCTGTTTGGACTTTTTCTCCCAGGCGGTTTCGTTTTCACTCTCGTCGGCATCGTCACCCTCAATGATTTCCGGGTTAGTCTGCCAGCACTTGCCCACCAGCTTCTCAACGGCACCGTGAGCAATACCACCGCGCCGGTACAGGGCGTAGAGGTTTTCGTATGTGACCTGCTCAGGGAATCCATATTCGCACCACGCAGAATTACGCTTGGCGTCCAGCCCCATCGAAGGGTTAAGCATCCCCATGCGGGCGCGAGCAAGCCTGGCGTCGTTAATCGCGTGATTAACCGCCAACTGTAATTTATCGTTCATGTCGTGTCCGTTGATTATCGAAGGCGTTTCGGAATCATCATGCCGACACCCTGCTGTTTACGTTTGATATGTCCATCAAGGGAATAGCGGATGGCGTCCCACGTATGCTCATCACCATCAGCCAGTTTCGGCAACACCTCGCCGGTAATGCGGTCCGTTTTGTACGACCACATGCGGGCCTCACGTGCCACGTTTTTGCAGCGCGGATGGATAATGATTTCGTCGAAGCCGCGAAGATGGGCGATCCCGTCCTCAACGCTACCCTGCCATTTCTCAGCTGCTGAAATATTGAAGCCCTGCCGCCTGAGATAACTGATTGTCTCAGGTCGCGCAGAGTCAGCTTTAATTGGCCAGTCCCGCGCGCCAGGAATCGTGTCGTACAGCTCAGGCATGTGATCGAGCTCTGTCTGCTGACCGTACGCCTCATACTCGATGTAAAGCCGGTTATGCAGGATGAACGAGCGCACCAGCGTGTTAGGGTCTTTGGCGAAACCGAAGTCTGCGCCGAAGAACAGGCGCTCAGCTTCTTTCCAGAGGTTTTCCGAGAACTCAGCAATCCGGTATTTTCCGGCCAGCACCTGCTTATCAGAGTTTTCGAGATAAGCTCCTTCCCACACCCATGCGTATGTTGCCGGGTCGAGGCGGCGCTGGTCATTCAGACGCTCGCCTTCCAGCACGTCGGGGAACCACGGGTTATCCGTATAGTTCATCTCAACGGTGATGCAGTCGTCGCCTGCCTCTTTGCGGAAACGCTTATCAGTGGCGCTACCGTCACGCTCCGGGTTCCACGTCACCCAAATCTCTGAGCCTTCTTCACGTACTGTTGGGCTCAGCTTCTGCCAGGCTATTTCGCTGACTGATTCAGCCTCGTCGACCCAGCACAGCAGAATGCGCGCTTTCGACTTGATGCTGTCGAGGTTATGCCTCAGACCGCAGAACACGTAGTTAACGCTCTTGTCGATGGTGCGGATGTACTTTTCGCCGATGTCAAAGTTGGAAGCCAGCCATGGAACAGACAGGATCGCCTGTTTCACCTCCTGCATGCTCGACTCTTCCAGCGAGTTCATGAACTCACGCGCGCAGAGCACCACGCCGCTTTCACCGTTCATCATCGACTGATACGCCTTTACGGCAGTCATCAGCGCGAATGTGCGGGTCTTGGCGCTGCCACGTCCACCGTGCGAGCATCGATAACGCTTATTCACCGCGGTGAACAGTGGCGCAAGCTTTGCGGGGATTGGCAGCTGAACGGCGTTACTCATGATTTTGGCTCAACGGGGAGTAGCTGGATCACGGTTGGCTTCGGAGTCATGGTTCCATCGGATGAGGTGTGATCGACAATTTGCTTATCCAGTCCAACAAGCTTGGCCTTGCCCATTGTCGCAGCCACAGCAGCTGATGATTGTGGCGTTTCTGCGCTCAAGGCTTTCTGCCTGGCCTCTTCCAATTCAGCCAGGAGAGAATCGACAGTAACGTTATGGCGCTGCTTAATCTCTCCCTGAAGTTCTTTCACCCTTAGTGCTACCTTAGCGTTATCCAGAAGTTTGCTGGCGTTTACGTGCACTGCTTCTGGCTTCATCTTGTCAGCAGCATACGCCGTCCGATAAGCCTCTGAAGCATTACCCGTTTCGATGTATGCCTGACAGAAAGCCTCTTGCTTAATTGTCAGACTTGCCATTCGTTACTCCGTTATCTCTTTACAGGCTCATACTTCAACTTCTGGCTAATGCCATACTTAACGATGAAGTTACCCACCTTTTGGTAATCAGGATCGCAACGCATCATCAAGCAGAGCAGTGTCAGCGTCTTGGTGTAAACGGGAAGCCACCACCTGCTTTTGATTTCAACTGACAGTCTGCTCATCGCCATTGGTGTCTTCCTCTGTCGGTACCGGCGTGAACTCCACGCGCTTCACATCAGCCGGAGCGAAATATAGCCACTGGCCAGTCTCGGTCGCCAGCGGCACAAAGCCGTTAACCAGCTCAGGCTGACGTCGTGACATCTTGCCCGTGAAGGTTTCGCCTGTTTGGGTGGTTAGCGTGATTTGGTAGATGTCGGACATGATTACCTCTTTGTCTTGTCGCAGCTGTTGCCCTGCTTCTCAGAAGTGCTTAGCCACTTACGGCTTACCCGTCAGCAAGATGTGATCACCATCCTTGCGGGGTTACACAAATCATTATCGAAGCCCCTCAGTGAAGAGCTTCTGTAATGGCTACTTCGTTTTTGCTTCCGCTCTTTTACGGCGGCGCTCTTCTTTCTTCTCGGCGTTTGCCATGTCCATGAATGCCTGCATGATCGAGTTCCTCATCATGTAGCTGACAAAGTTATGATTGACGCAGCCGTTGAGTCGTAGCTGCTCGCCAAACTGATCCACCGAGGCCAGCGCTTCCATCATGCCCTTCTCGCCTTTCATGAACTCTGAGAAGTCGCGCCCCGCTCTGGAGGCGCATTCGATGACGCGATTACTCATCTCGGCAGCCCAGGGATCGTAATCTGCAGCTGGTTAGCCAGGGTATTAATCTCAGCGACCAGCACAGGCTTTGTATAGCGCCATGCCGCGAGACCTTGCCCGCAGAAGCTCGCCATGTCCTTCTTCTGGTCAAACTCGTGACACTTCATGTTGAGCTGCGCACTTAAGCTGTTGCGATGCTGAAGCTCTCCGGTGAAGTAGTCATCGAGGATTTTATAAGCTGCGTACTTGAACCCGGGGTTTAACCAGGCCGCATAATCGTAAGCAACAAACTTCCCGCCATAGGTTCCGCCGTGTACGCCGCGGGCAGTGAAAACCACAGATTCGTGGTTTTTCTCCAGCTCGGCCAGGAACTCTTTAGTCTGCTTGTTTCGCAGATAGTGGTACGGAGATTCAGCATCACTTTTGCCACTGGCTTTCCACATATCGGTGAGGCAGATCATGCCGTCTTCCCCGACACGGATTGGTTGATTGAAGAGGGTTAATGATTTCATTTCGCTGATACCTTTTGGTGGTTGAGCCTGTTCTCGTAGATACGGGCAGCCCAAGAGCGGTCAGCGTTACCACTGCCCTATCTCAAGCTCTACCCCGAAAGGCTCTTGGTTGATATGCGCACGAGAATGCGCGTGTTTACTTCAGGCATAAAAAAGCCCCGCTATTGCGAGGCTCTTGATGATTCGATTTTCCTGATTGCTGCCTTGTCCAGATTGCACTGCCCTAGCGCCGTGTAGAGCTGAGCGTTTAACTCGAGACTTGCCTGCCATGTGAACGGAACCACCATTCCGGGGATCGGTGTGTCTGCGGTCAGGTCAGCGCTTATCGGCACCACCGGGGCCGGAACGTAAACTGTCTGCGTATTCCCGCAGGCTGTCAGCAGCGGAAGAAGGAACAAGCTGGTTAGCGCACGGATCGCCTTCAAGCGCCTGCCTGATGTAGACAATGCGCGTCTCGCCTTTTTTTGCCAGTTCGTTCTTTGCATTCTGGGTAGCCTGTGAGATGTCACGGATGAGGTTCATCGTGGTTATCACGTTGCTGGTGATAGCCTCCGATGTGTCTGCCCTGACCGTCGCCTTGTCGCGCTGGTCTTTGTAGGTGATGGCGTTGTCGCGGTAGTGGTTAACGAAGAGCGCCAGCATGCCGATTACCGCCACCACCAGCAACTGCAACCAGTAACGTTTGACCAGTGCACCAATCACGACAGAAACAGAGCGCGCTCCGCCTCACGCCGACGGGTCAGGCCATTCAGGACTTTGCCTCCAGCTTTGTTCCAGCGCAGGAACTCATCGGCAGCGCCAGCGTAATCACCGGCGTTGAGTTTTCGCAGGAGAGTCGATGTCGATAAGGACCGGGCGCCGAGGTTATACGTGAACGACACCAGGGCGTAGAATTGCCCCTGAGTCAGGCCCACTTTAACCAAGCGAGACACGTCGCTTTCGTAGCTGACCAGCCCAGTCTTCAGAAGACGCTCTGCCGTTTCCTGCTTGATAGTCATCCCGGCACGGATCGGTTTACCGTCGACAGGCTGAGTCCAGCCATAGCCGATCGTCCAGACGCCGACGCTGTCCCGGTAGGCGGTGAGCTTGCAGCCTTCGAACTCTTTGATCAGGGCAATGCCCTTTTCGCTGGTTTGCATGGACTACTCCGTTATAACGACCTTTGCCAGGTTCCCGCGCGCCAGCCACACCGCCATGCAGATGACGGAGTTAAGCAGCAGGTCGCCGAGATTAACCTGAACGTAGTGGCCGAGCAGAATGTTGAAGGCATTGAATCCGGCGGCAAGGATGACCAGATAGGCCAGCACCGCGACACTCAGGCGATGACGCTTCCCCTCTTTCCGGAAAAACATCAGCCTGACCATGATTAACAGGCAAACTATGGCGTTTGCATCCATCAGGAGAAGCTGCCATGTCATTTATCTTCCTCCCCCAGCCCCGGCATCTTCCCGCTTTTGGATTTGCGGAGAATACGCAGCAGGACTGCCACGGAAATGGAAGCAGTGACAATTGCACCGACAGCTGGCGATACCTCAATGCTGGCCGGTGGCTTCATCAGGCTTAACGGCGTGTTGATGATTCCGGCCATGATTTTCGCCATGGGTACAGAGAAGAACACGCCACTGATAAACGATATCAGCGCAAAGATAGCCTGCTTCCAGAGTTGATGGGGATCTGAGGTCAGAACGTATAGCGCCGTTCCGGCAAGTGATCCGAGCATCACTGCTGGAGTCGCCTCCGGAAACAGCGTGGCAAAGGTTACACCGACTGATGACGATGTAAGACCAACGCCTACGATAGTGAAGGTCTCAGACATATTTATTCCGTGTGTAGTTGGTTCAGGCCCTCGGGACGATTTAACAAGAAGGCATGTCGAGGATGGTTCCCGGAGCCTGGAATAAAAAACCTGGCGACAAGCCAGGAAGATGAGGGTAAGGCAATGTCGGCTCTCTGGCCGTAAATACCCTGGCTGGGTTTGGCTCGCCTGGCTGGATTCGAACCAGCGACCAACCGCTTAGAAGGCGGTTGCTCTTTCCACTGAGCTACAGGCAAATTTGGTGGGCCGTGAAGGATTCGAACCTGTCTACCCTTCCCTTATGAGGGGACCGCTCATACCAAATGAGCTTCCGGCCCAGAAACGAAAAGCCCCGCACGATGGCGAGGCTTCGAATTCATTCATGTTACACACAACACTGGCAACATATACGAATTAGTTTGCTCATTTGTTCATTAAATTACAAGCACGTTGCGTGATTTATTTGCAATTTTCATCACATTTTCGCGATCGTTAAACGCATTTTGCAGCGGCTGGTATAAACAGAACAGTGAAGCATTGATGATTTGCTTCACCTCTCTGCGAATTGTCGAGATGCTTGGGTGTTTATACTGATTGCCGCCACGAGTCTTCATCAGGCGAGGCTTACTTACTGCATGCTGCCATGATGCAATTCGTATCTCGCTGGAGTTACAAACGTAGTAGGCAAAAATAACCCGCCAGGCATTTTCATCCACATTCTTTAGATAGTGACGAATGACTGCATCGATAAGCATCCCGTCATCATCACTACATACCGGCCGTGATGCTTGCTGGGGCTCAACGGTAGCCATGAATCTGGCAATCATGTTGATCATCGCTTTATCAATCTTGCCGGTCTGGCACCATGCTCCCCACAACTGGAGCCACTGGTCTATCCATTGATGCTGGTCGTTGGTTAATTCCAGTTTCATTATGCGGCTTCCTTCTGTGGCTGGTTGGTTTGCTGGCTGTGTTTTGCTACTGGCGGAAAGTTGGCGCGCTTAACGCTTTCGGCCTGGTACCTCAGGAAGTCTGTGTGGTTCATTCGGCCTCCAGTTCGGTGATGGTCAGTTCAAGCCTGCCGCCTTTGACGATCGGCATTCTCTTCACGCTGTAGTAGTCGACCTGCTGGTCATCGAGCCAGAACCCGGATTTCGTCAGGGCGTCGAACGCCGCCTTTTGCAGATTGTCCAGGTCCCGGCGACGGCGATCCGGCATGTGGCACTCGATACGAATTTTCACGGGCGTGGTCAGCCCGATATCCAGCATTGAGGCTTTGATGATTCTGGCGACGCTGTCGCGGTACGCCTGCCCTTCTGCGCTGATGTGCGTGCGCCCGCGGTTATGCCGGTAGTAGCGGTTGTTGCTCGGCGGCCACGGGAGGCTGATGCGGTATTCATTCATGCTTTTACGAGCCCCTCTTTGAGCCAGATAACCTGCGTGCGAGCCATGCCTTCCATCGCGCACTCCTTTGCATATTCCGCATCGACAAGGCGAGTGCGGCGATCAATCTCGTCGTGGCAGTTGCTGCATGCGATGGTGGCGATCAGGTCAGGCGGCTTTATTCCGGTACCGCAGAGGCCAGCAATACGGATGTGGGCCAGTACCGAGGTTTCAGCGTTGCCGTTGCAGACGCCAGGGATGCGGACCTGACATTCGCGGCCGCGTGCCGCTTTGCATAAATTAGCCATGCGTTCTCCTCGCCGCGAGACGCAGCCATTTCTGATCCACCAGGCGGGCGGTGTAGCCCTTCAGTGTCGGGATGTCGGACGGCTTAACCGCTGGCTTGCGCTGGCGGCGCGCCGGAACGCGGAAGATTTCATTGGTGATGACGCGTGCGAGAGGACTACCCACGGGAAGACCTCCACTCTTGCGCCCAGGCAATGCGCTTACTGGATGCTTCGGAGAACTTCACGCCGCGGTCGGTTCCGAACCAGTAAATCGCCTCGATGACGTCGACCATGTAACGTTTGCTGGATTTGGATGTGCGGACGCCGAAATAAACGCGCCCGCCGTTGATGCCCGGCGCCGATTTCTGTTCCTGGTCTTGCGTCTGGTTTACAAGAACGGTGATGAGGTCCTTCCACTCTTCGCGGGTCAGCTTTTCGCCGTGCCAGACAACCTGGTCAGACAGGTCTTTCAGCAATGGCCACATAAGACGGTTTTGCTTGTCGGTGCGCGTCTCTTCCCGGGCCTCGACTACCATCGGCGCGCGAGGGTTTACCGGCAGGGTGCGAATGTACGCGATGAGGTTCTCTTTAACGGTGTCGTTAACGATGCAGTAGTGCTGTTTCATGCGCCACCTCCGAGAGGTAACGCAGAATGCAGAAAATCGCAGGTGCATTTCTGCATCTGTGACAAGGTGAGGAGTTCAGATTGTGGTCGCATTTAAGTCCCCTTAAATGCGCAGAAGTCACCGGAGTTGTTCAAGCTCCGATGACATGATTATGGCGGGTTGATTTCAGAAAATCAAAGTTAACTTATGCCAAAATTCACATCTGTAAAACCCAGAAAATGAGCGTTAGGGTTCCACAACTGAATGACCTCAAGGCTCTCAGGGATTGAGCCTTTATTTTTAAAAGCTCCGTCTGGAGGGGTGCCGTGCTTGAACGTGGCTACGATGTGCTGGTTGAGTAAATCTAAAAAATATGTTCCAGCCTCTTCCCTGCTAATGCCATCGCTCTCTTTGATCCGTGTGACCATGTTTCTCGCAGTATCGATAGCGAACATAATGTTTGCAAACTCAGAGAAAGACCAGTCTGAGCTTGTTTTCCCACTGCATGATGAATTTGCCCTTTCTGCTTGATAACTAAGCAGGTCTTGAATATTTCTTCGCCTTGACTCGATTAGCGAAGCCTTTTGATAGACTAGCCCTCTCCATGTTATGAAAAGGCTCACGGAAGCGGCGATAGCTGATGCCACACCTGCTACGGCGCTCCATACCTCTGAAGTCATGCTACTTTACCTCTTCATTCTTGATGTAACGGGGGTCGTTTGCCTTAGGAAGGCTGATACTCACCTCACGATAATGGCGCAAACGCTCAAGGAAGTAATCGCGTAAATGCTCAGGCTGCTCACGCATCACCACCTCAGCGATAACCGGCATATTCAGACGTTCTTTGTACGCGACTCCGGAGGCAGCCAGGTCAACGTTAACCTTATCGCGATCTTCCTGCGGCTTTGCAGCAATGTTCCATTCAGACATCAGTCAGCAGTCCTCCCTCTCTTCTTTCTGGTCTCATAAGGAGATCTAAAACCATCAACAGATTCAACCTCTCCAGCATCAAACCGTTTCGCATTTGCAATTTGTGATTTCCTCCAGAACTTTTTATGTCTTTTCATTGAAGCTTTATATTTTTCTGCTGGAGTCATTTCTTCGTTAGACATAAAACCCCCTCGGTTATTTGAGGGGATTATAGATCACTTCTGCTGTGGTGATGCTGCTATCATCCGGCGATACACATCGTAAGTCCCGAATTGTTCATCACCAGCCTCAAGCATTTCATGGGTGGGTTCTTCTGGCACCATCACCCAACCATCCGGAATCGCCGGAGAGATGCAGTTTTGCGCCGGGCGGCAACCGGAGTGCGCCGGGGAATTGCCATCGGCACCCTGAAGCATGGCTGCGCGGCAGGCGTCATCAATGCGGCACTGAATACGCGACAGTAACTGGACATCACCACCGAGGAACTCGTGACGTCGGTTCACGTCGCACATGATTTCCCTGGCCGTTTCAAGTGCAATCGTGTCGAAATGCTGAGTGATAGCGCTGTTATCAGGCACAGATACCGGCGCTGGCGGGGCGATGTAAGCGCTCAGGACTTCGTACTCATCACTCCGGAACCAATCCGCCTTTGAGTGCAGCCAGCTACCAAACTTGCCTGTTACCTTATGTTTCACAATGAACCCCGCATGCTCCGCTTCGAGCGATGCCAGCGCCAGTTTCATCGCCGCGAGCGCCATAGCCGCGTCTTCGTTTACTGCTCCGGGAGTTGCATCGCGCTCTTCTTCAAGCTCCGCGATGGTCTTGAGGAGCCATTCTTTGGTAAGGGTAATCATTATGCCTCTCCTTCCTGATAATTACCGTACCACCAACCATCAGCGCTCCTTTCCAGCTCGATGAATGTTTTTCCGAGTCCTGAAGGTATAACCGCATCTCCTAACTTCTTAGTTACTGAGAAAGTTCCCCCACTTACACCTGACATCTTTGCCCCCTTCTCATCGGGAGTTGGTTTTACTCTGATCTGCCTGGTATCCTCATCAATCTCAACAAAAATAAATCGATTGTTATCCCGTATATCCACGCCGACATAGCACTGAACAGAGCCTGACTTTGAATATTTAACAGAGATACCAGCAGTGTCACGCTTGCGACCTCTGCCACCAGTTACGATCGATACAAAAGCCATATCACTCTCCCTTACCGGCTGCGGCCAGCACCGACTTAGACTCATCAATGTTCCACTGCGCGTCACCACAACACAGAATCCCGTTTGATGCTTCGTGGCCAAACGCCTCTGTATGCTCGATAAAACCGTGCGCGCACTGGAGATGGTGTGATAACTCAGCAATCCGCTTCTCTGCTGCGTCCCTCTCTACGCGCAACCGACCAACCGTAAGCATCAAGCCTTCATTTTCTGCATCACGGTCTTTGGCGTATTTGTGCATAGCTTCCAGCTCATCCAACAGCGCCAAAATATTGGCTGGACAAAATAAAGCGATTGCCTTTGCCGTTTTGGTATCAACCAGTTCAGAAGCGACCGGCTGATAACTCACACAACCATGCCCCTTTGCCACACTGCCTTTAACAATCACCTCAACGCCGCTAAAGCCATTGCGTGTTTGCCATTGCTCGCAGTTAAGCTTTAGCGCAGCCGATTTCAGCTTTTCCATAAGTTTGTCGATGTTGCTCATTGGGCGGCCTCCAGTGAATCGGGTAACTTCGTGTAGTGAGTTACGCCGCGCAGAGAGTTAATCGACCGGGAATGGTCAGCCAACCAGATTCTGTGGATGTTGGTATCGCTGCCTGCGCAGAAGTTGTGTTCCATCCACTGAGCAGAGCAATATCGCGGCCCGACGTCGGTTTCGTAACGCACCCAGTAACGACCAAATTCCGCTGGCTCGTTACCTTCAATCCAAACCTGCGCCCGCACTTCAGCCAGGAAAGCGTCGGTGGCTGGGATTGCATCAAGCACTTCACAAACATCGTCGTTCTTGCCATCGCGCTCAGTTCGGCAATATCCGCACATGATGTAACTGTCAGCATGCTTTTCAATCGCTGACTTCAGCCCCGCATTCTCCGCAGCCAGCGCCGCGCACTTGGCATCCGCTTCAGCAAATTTACGCACCAGATACTCAGCATTGGTTTCGTTGACCTTCAGATCGCGTGGAATGCACTTGCCGCGCAGAAAACCTTCCATCTCAAATAATTTCATCCCCCTACCCTCCCCCAAACCATCAATACCCTTCTCATCGCCGGACTGTTACGGCACTCCTGGCAGATCACGTTTGTCTCTGTGCGCTGCACCAGCTTCGAATTTCCCTTCGGCATGGCAGGGATGGTTTCCGGTGCGTATTTCATTCCGTAGCTGGTCAGCCGATACAGCCGCTGGCCGTGCTTGCCTTCGAACTCGATCAGGCCGTCTGCAAACAACGTGCTTAACGGGCCGGAAATCTTTTTGGTGGTCATGCCGATCATGCTGGCAATACGAGCACTGTTCAGGCCCGGGTTATTACGCAGGGCTGCAAGAATCTGCCCACGGATTGTTATGGTCATCTCACACCATCCCGTTCGACTTGTTGCGATTGTACTTGGCCTGAAGCAGCTGGATCGGCGTCGGCCCGTGCTCGGCAGCCGGGGCTGCAATCGCCCGGCGTACCGGCGGTACTGGCTTACCCTCGGTGACGCGCTTCTCCCACATGTCCAGCAGATCGCCCGCTTCGCGCGCCAGCTCACCATGTGTTAACTGGCGCTCTGTGCTGCGGTGGCGCAGCTCCACGCAGATGTGGTACATGACCGGCTGAGACCAGGGAAACTGCTCGCTGGAGGTGAATTCGAACGAACGGTTACGCCAGTCCCAGTATTCAGCGATCACCTGGTCAACGGTGATTCCCAGCGCCCCGCCACTCTGCTTGCACCAGGCGACAAACTGCCCCGGCGACGGCAGGAATGGACGCTCCTGGCGGCGGGCAATGCGCATTCCGGCATCAACCTGTGCCATGGTGTGGATACCGTTCTCCTGAAACGCCAGCAGCCACTGACGGCGGAATTCGTTCAGGTCGTCCTGACTGCGGAAGTTCGCCATGCTGGCCGGGAACGCGGCACGCAGTTGGTTGAACAGCCCGTTGAACACTTGAGCCACCTGCTCGACCGGTGCGCGTTCCTGATACTGCTCTGGCAGGTTATGGGCCATGCGGCTCATCTGCTCGCGGTCGTGGTTACGCATCTGCTCTGCAAGAGATTTCATCGAATCACCTCATAAGCCCAGTCAGTGTTGTTGAAGTCCAGATCCGGCTTGGCGGCACGCTGTTCACTTCCGGCGTTGCGCTGCATCGTCAGCTTGTCCCACTGCTTACGCAGGCTTTCCGGGCTCAGGATGTTGGTCTGCCAGAAGTGGTGTTTGCTTGCCCAGTCATACAGCGCGCAGATGTCCTGGTGCGACCGGTTGTCTATCTGGCGCATCAGGCGAACGGTGTTAGACCAGGAGGTCATGTCCGGGGCTTTGCAGGTTGGGTTAATCAGCTTCACCCTGGAGGAAATCCACTTAGCGATCTCGAGGTCTTCAGCCGATCCCCACTTCGCACCGGATGGGGTGTAAACCGCAGCTTCTGGATGAGCTGATAAAAATTTCTTCAGACGTGCGTCAGAGGATTCGTCAGAATTCTCGGACGAAGATCTTTTAATGTTTTTATTGTTGTTGACCTGCCCCCACGATTAGATACAACACTCAGTTAGTAACGTCGGAATCTTCAT
>OKID01000126.1_pt1 | contig 21316 bp, 19 predicted proteins | sample 1610601 | NCBI WGS metagenome assembly OKID01 (sample SAMN04436667, study PRJEB24849) | human gut metagenome | biome: human gut; feature: NICU; material: stool | host: Homo sapiens | place: USA: Saint Louis, MO | collected 2010-06-09 | reverse complement strand
AGCGCAGCTCAGCGACGCCAGCCGGTTGCGGCGCAGGCGCAGGCTTCTGCGGCGCCTCGCGCAGCAGCCACCAGCAGGCGACGCCGAGATTGAGAATGGCCAGTACGACGATCAGGGCACGGGTGAGCATGCGCGGATACTAGCGCGCGGGCTGGTGCACCGCCCAGCGGGCGAGGCCATCCAGCACCAGCGAGGGGTGGTAATCGGCAGCGGGCAGCAACGGCATCAGCGCCGGTGCGCCGCCACCGTGCACGAGCAGCGACGGTGCCACGCCCAGCAGCGTGTGCGCGTGCTGTGCGCTGCGTTCAATCAGCGCCACCGCGGCGCCATCGCAGCCGGAGGCCAGCGCGTCGGCGGTGTCGTTGGCGAACTCGCTGTAGCCGCCACCGGTCGCGGGCAGCTGCACGGCACGGGCGTGCAGTGCTTCGCGCATGGTGGTGGGCGATGCGGAGATGCGGCCACCGTGGTGCTGGCCGTCGGCGTCGAGCAGATCAATCGTCAGTGCGGTGCCCACGCCGACCACCAGCACCGGGCGCTGCGCCTTGGCCGCAGCCAGCAGGGCGAGGAAGCGGTCGACGCCGAACTTTTCCGGCCTGGCATAGGCAATGCGCACGCCGGCGCATTCGGCGCTGGTGCGCACCACATGCACATGCTCGAAGCGACGCTGCAGCTGGTCCAGCATGGCGCTGGTCAGCGACGGTGCCGCCACGCTGGCCACGAACGCGGTGCGGCCGCTGGGCAGGCTGTGCGGCGGCTGCCCGGCCATGCCTTCGGCGCCATGCGCCCAGGCCTGTACGTCACCAGCACGGTCACCCTGCAACGGCGCGAACTTGAAGCGCGAGTTGCCGAGGTCGAACAACCAATCGCTCATGCCGCCCTCACGCTGACTTCGCCGGCGTGCAGCAGGCGTTCCTGGCCATCGATGCGCACGCGCAATGCGCCGTCATCGGCCAGGCCAAGCGCAGTACCGTGCTGCCACTGCCCATCCAGTTCCACGCGCACTTCGCGGCCGGCCAGCATGTCGAAGGCAGCGTAGCGCGGCAGGAACGGAGCGAGGCCTTCGCGATCGAATTCTTCCAGCGCCGGCAGCAGGCGCGCCAGCACGGCAGCAACCACCCCATTGCGGTCCACCGGCTTGCCGGCCAACGTGTCCAGGTCCACCCACGGCTGGGTGATCTGCTCGCCAAACGACGGCGGCATGTGGGTGTTGATGCCGATGCCGATCACCGCGCGCGCCGGGCCGGCGTATTCGCCACCGCCCTCGGCAAGCAGGCCGACCAGCTTGCGCTTGCCATCGACGATCAGGTCGTTCGGCCACTTCAACTGCGCTTGGGTGTAGCCCAGGTCGTGCAGCGCTTCGGCCACGGCGATGCCGGCCACCAGGCTCAACCCGGCCAGGCGGCCCAGGCCGCCGGAGTACAGGCGCATCACCGACAGGTAGATATGCGCGGCCAGCGGCGAGGCCCAGGTGCGGCCACGACGGCCGCGGCCACCGGTCTGGCGTTCGGCCAGCAGCACGCTGACCCCGCGCTGGGGCGCGCTGCACCGCAGCAATTCAGCGTTGGTGGAGTCCACCGTCCAGGCCACCTGCAGGTCGTGCAGCAGGGCCTGGGCATCGGCGGGCAGGCCGGCGCGGATCGCCGCCGGGTCCAGCAGGTCGACCGGGCGGGTCAGGCCATAGCCCTCGCCAGCACGGCCCTCGATGTCCACACCTGCGGCCCTAAGCCCTTGAATACGCTTCCAAATAGCCGCCCGGGTCTGGCCCAGCTCTCGGGCCAGGGCGTCGCCGGACAGGCGACCGGCAGCGAGTTTGGCCAGCAATTGGCGATCGTCCACGGCAGCTTCCACGAAGTCAGGCAGGAATTATGCGGGAAAGCCGCCAGCGACGCCTGCCACGCTGGGTTCCGCAGGGGCTTCCAACGGGGCGCCGGGTTCGGGCTAGAATCGGGAACTCACCCTCCCTTAACGTGGATGTCGTCAATGCGCCGTTATGCCCATTGCCTGATCCTGCTGATGATGCCCTTCACGGCGTCTGCAACGGCAGCGCTGGACGACAGCCGGGGCGCCTGCGTGTCCTCCAACGGTGATGCCGCCTCGCAGCGCGCGCCGACCGCGACCGCCTCGGCTGCGACCACCAAGCCGGCACCGGTACGCCCTGCGGCCAGCAGTGCCACCAGCACCGGGGGCGGCGGCAGCGACGACGACGTGCTGCAGCGCATCCGTGCGCCGAAGTGGCACAGCTACCTGCCGGGAATGTTCCGCTGATCAAGTCGTTGCTGCAGTGGCTGCGGCCCTCGCCGCGGCCGATCGATGATGCGCTTTGGGAAGACGCCTGCCGCCGTGCGGCCTGGCTGCACGGACTGGACGACGAACGCCGCGCGCGACTGCGCGTGCTGGCCACGCGCTTCCTGCATGAGAAGACCATTACCCCTGTCGGTGAACTGCAACTGCAGGCTGGCGATGGCGTGCTGCTGGCCGCACTGTGCTGCCTGCCGCTGCTGGAATTCGGCGAAGTGGGGCTGGAAGGCTGGTCGCAGCTGATCGTCTACCCGGATGCGTTCCGCGTGCACCGCAGCCACATGGATGCGGCCGGCGTGTTGCACGAGTGGGATGACGAGCTGATCGGCGAGTCGTGGGACAGTGGTCCGTTGATCCTGTCCTGGGCCGACGTGCAGGCCGACCTGGCCGCGCCGCACGACGGCTACTGCGTGGCGGTGCATGAGATGGTGCACAAGCTCGATGCGCTGGATGGTGCGATGGACGGCACACCGCCGCTGCCGCGGCAATGGCAGCGCGAGTGGGCGGCCACGTTCCAGCGCGCCTACGATGCCTTCTGCGCGCAGGTGGACGCCGGCGAAGAGACCCTGATCGATCCGTATGCGGCCGAGGCGCCGGAGGAGTTCTTCGCGGTGAGCAGCGAGTACCACTTCTCGGCACCGGATCTGCTGCAGCAGGCGTTGCCGGAGGTCGCCGCGCAGCTGCGGCGGTTCTACGGCGAGCCGCCGAAGATCGAAATGCCGTAGTGCCGGCCGCTGGCCGGCAACCTCATGATCTTCGATGGCATTGCTTGGTTGCCGGCCAGCGGCCGGCACTACCGATCAACGAGGTTTACGGCCCCGGCGGCAAGCGCACTTCGAAGCGGGCGCCACCCAGTTCGGCCGAACGGCCCACGCTCAGTTCGCCGCGGTAGTCCTTGATCAGGTCCTGCACGATCGACAGGCCGATGCCGTGGCCCTGCACGCGCTCGTCGCCACGCACGCCACGCTGCAGCACCTTGCCGATGTCATCCGGGGCGATGCCCGGGCCATCGTCGTCCACCGCCAGCAGCAGGCCGGCACGGCGCGCGTTCGGCGCCGGCAGCGGCTGCGCGGTCAGCAGCACGCGGCGGTTGGCCCACTTGAAGGCGTTCTCCAGCAGGTTGCCGAGCAGTTCCTGCAGGTCACCCGGCTCGCCGTGGAAGCGCGCGGCCGGGTCGATATCGAATTCGCACAGCACGCCCTTGGCGGCGTAGACCTTTTCCAGGCCACGCACGATTTCCTCGGCGTTGGACTCGATCGGCAGCGGCGCGGAGAACAGCTTGTGGCCCGACGAGGCCGCGCGTGCCAGCTGGTACGAAACCAGGTTGTTCATGCGCTGCAGCTGCACGTCCAGTTCTTCGCGCAGCGCACCGTCGCCGGCGCCGCTGTCCATCTGCGTGCGCAGTACCGCGATTGGCGTTTTCAGGCTGTGCGCCAGATCGGCAAGGGTATTGCGCTGGCGCTCGAGGTTCTCGCGCTCGCTTTCGATGAAGGCGTTGATGCTGTCGGTCAGCGGTTCCAGCTCGCGCGGGTGGCGCTCGCTCATGCGCTCGGTCTCGCCGCGCTGCACCTTGGTCAGCTCGGTGATCACTCGGCGCAACGGGCGCAGGCTCCACTGCAGGATGACGGTCTGCAGCAGCAGCAGGATCAGGCCGATGCCGCCCAGGTAGAACCAGACGCGGCCACGGAACACGCGCAGCTGCGCACCCAGCGCGCGCGAGTCTTCCATCACGTAGATGGTGTACGGGAATTCAGTGGCGGGGTCGGCGTCGGCGCCCCACACCAGGCCCAGGCCATAGCGGTACACCGAGCCCTGGCTGCCATCGATCTGGATCATCGGCAGCGGGCCTTCGAACACTTCCTGGCGCGGTGCCAGCAGGCCGCCGCCCACGGTGGGCAGCATCGGGCCTTCGGCGGACATCGAATTGCCCTTGCCGTGCGGCATCACCACCTGCAGGTACAGGCCACTGCCGGGTACGTCGAAGCGCGAATCCGGCGGCTGCTCGCGGATGTACAGCGAGCGGTCGCGGGTGAAGTCGATGCCGGCCGCGTAGGAGGTGGCGTAGTTCTTCAGGCGCTCACGCAGGTTCGCCTTCGCCGTATCGGCGAAGGCGGCGTCGAGCGCGTAACCGGCCAGCGCCAGGAACGCGACCAGGCCCACGGACGCGGCGAGCATCTGGCGCGCCTGCAGTGAGCGCGGCCGCCAGCGTCGGAAGAACCACAGACGGCCGGACATCGTGTTATCGCCAGGGTGAGCCGGCTCAGCCCTCGTTGCGCGGGATCGCGAAACGGTAGCCGCGACCGCGCACGGTCTCGATCGGCTTCAGTTCTCCATCCGGGTCCAGCTTCTTGCGCAGGCGGCCGATGAAGACCTCCAGCACGTTGGAGTCGCGGTCGAAGTCCTGCTGGTAGATGTGTTCGGTGAGGTCGGCCTTGGAGACCAGTTCACCGGCATGCATCATCAGGTACTCCAGCACCTTGTACTCGTAGCTGGTCAGGTCGACATTGCTGCCGGCCACGCTGACCGTCTGGGCAGCAAGGTCCAGGGCGACCGGGCCGCATTCCAGGGTCGGCTTGCTCCAGCCGGCGGCGCGGCGCAGCAGCGCGTTGACGCGGGCCAGCAACTCTTCGACGTGGAACGGCTTGACCAGGTAATCGTCGGCGCCCTGCTTCAGGCCCTCGACCTTGTCCTGCCAGCTCGAACGCGCGGTCAGGATCAGCACCGGGAACTTCTTGCCTTCGTCACGCAGGGCCTTGATCAGCTCCATGCCCGACATCTTGGGCAGGCCGAGGTCGATGATGCCGACATCGAACGGAACTTCGCGCCCCATGTAGAGGCCTTCCTCGCCGTCCTGCGCAGCATCGACGGCAAAGCCTTCGCGCTTGAGCCGGGCTGCCAGGGTCTCACGCAGCGGGGCTTCGTCTTCGACCAGAAGGATACGCATGAACTCTCCCTAGTGTCCTGGGTGTGGCCCGGAGGCCTGTGGGGTACGGGTTGATAGCGACGACTATCCCTGTTCAGGGGTTATCGCCGCGTAGTGATGACATATCCGACCGCGGCGTGCGCGGCTGTGAACGCGACGGGGCGGGGTCGTCCATGTAGCGGACCCGGCCCCGGTCGTCCATGTACTTCACCCGGTTGATATCACGACCATCGAACGGCACGCGCTCGGCGCCGAGGATGTGGCCGCCGGTGCTGCGCTGCACGCGGCGCACGGCATCGGACAGCGAACGCTCGTCGCCACGGTTGCCGCGCTCTCCCCGATCCATCATTTCCGCCCGTGCCTGCTCGCCGCGCGGCGGCTGTTGCGCCAGCGCCGACGACAGCGGCGCAGCCGACAGCACCACGCAGGTGGCCAGGGCAATGCGGCAATGGAAGGGAGCGGAAGACATCGATGCGATCCTAGCCGAGCACGGCGATTCGTTCAAAAGTCGTAAATCCGGGAGCCGGGTGCGGGACCCGGCCTTTACAATTCCTTTGCAAATTCTTGGTTTGGGGCAGTGAATCCGGTCTGAACTTTTCCGGCCGCAGCCCTGCGATGTTCAGCTAGGTGAACATTCGGGACGAATCGCCGTCCCTTGTCAAGTCAGGAATGTGACTGCGGTCACGCTGCGGCACGATCGGCTTCGCGCTCGGTGACCGACAGCGCCTGCTCGACCAGGCTCCAGTCGGCGCCCGGGCGGTGCGCGCCCTCGCTCAGCACCTGGCGGAACGCGCGGCCACCGGGCTGGCCGTGGAACAGGCCGAGCAGGTGGCGGGTGATGTGCTTCAGCGCCAGGCCTTCGCCCAGGCGCGCTTCCACGTAGGGACGCAGCGTGCGCAGCAGGTCGCCACGGGCCTGAAGCGGGGCGCCGGTCTGCAGCGCCTCCAGCTGATGCAGCAGGTAGGGGTCGTGGTAGGCCGCGCGGCCCAGCATCACGCCATCGACGTGCGCGGCCTGCGCCTGCACCGCCTCGATGGTGGCCAGGCCGCCATTGAGCACCACCGGCAGCCCCGGGCGCTCCTGCTTCAGGCGGTAGGCCCAATCGTACTTCAGCGGCGGAACCTCGCGGTTCTCCTTCGGCGACAGGCCCTTCAGCCACGCGTTGCGCGCATGCACAACCACCATTGCGGCACCGGCGGCGACCTGGCGGTCGACGAAGGCGGCGAACACGTCGTAGTCGTTGTCCTCGTCCACGCCCAGGCGGCACTTCACCGTCACCGGGATATCAACCGCGTCGACCATCGCCGCCACGCAGTCGGCCACCAGCGCCGGCTCGCGCATCAGGCAAGCGCCAAAACGCCCGGCCTGCACGCGGTCGGACGGGCAACCGCAGTTGAGGTTGACCTCGTCGTAGCCCCACTCGGCGGCAATGCGCGCAGCCTGCGCCAGCAGGGCCGGATCGCTGCCGCCCAGCTGCAGCGCCAGCGGCTGTTCGCTGACATCGAAACCGAGCAGGCGCTGGCGATCGCCATGGATGACCGCATTGGCGTGCACCATTTCGGTGTACAGCCGCGCACCCGGCGCCAGCAGGCGGTGGAACACCCGGCAATGGCGGTCGGTCCAGTCCATCATGGGCGCGACGGACAGGCGCAGGGAATCAGCGTAACGGGCGGTGGCGGACGTCATCGGGGTGTTGATCGGGGAGACTGGCATTGCCAGTGAGATCAATAGTTTACACCGGACGGCTGAACGGCGGCGGGTGGCGCCGGGACTGGCCGCTCGACCGGCCCCGGGGTCGCCGCGTGGCCTACAACCCGCGGTTGCGCACCTGTTCCTGCTGCTGCTCCTGCGCACGCTGGTTGAACTGGGTGTCCAGCGCTTCGCTTTGCCGGCTGCTGGCCTCGACCGAGTGCGATACCGCCTGCTGGCGGTCGACGAAGGTCCGCTGCGCCGCCGGGTCGCCCAGCTCGCCCTGCACCGCAAACAGACCGGTGCCGTCGGGGCGGGCCACGACATGGTCGATCTGGCGCATCCCGGACACCTTGCTTTCGTACGCCAGCTGGCCGGCCGCCCGCTCAACCTCCTGCGGGTTGGCGAACAGTGGCTTCAGGCCGGCCTGGGCACGCTGCTGCTCCAGCGCCTGCAGCTTGCCCAGCGCCTGGCCGAAGCGCGCGTTGTCGGCGTGCCCGGCGTCGCGCATGCTGGCCGGCTCTGCGGGCTCGGCCCGGGCCGGTGCCGCCGGCGCGGTACCGGCCTTGACCGCGTTGGGGGCATCGACCTGCGCCAGGGTCTTGCGGCCTGCCTTGCCATCGTCGTCCAGGCCGTTGTTGGCCTGGAACTGCTTGACCGCCGCAAAGGTGTCCTTGCCATACACACCATCGGCGTGCAGCGGCTTGCCATCGGCCCCGGCATAGCCCAGCGCCGCCAGCTTGCTCTGCAAGGCCTTGACCTCATCGCCGCGCTCGCCCTGCTTCAGCACGCCATCGGCCATCGGCGCCTGCTGTGCACTGCGTGCCGCCTGCGCGGCCTCGGGGCCCTGCGCGTGGACCTTGCCGCCCAGGGTGATGCGGTCGTTGAGGATGTCGCCCAGATAGCGACGGTACTGGTCCGGCTCGACTTCGATGTGCGCGTGCACTGCACCCGGCGAGCCCACGTCCGACTGCCGCACCAGCGGCGCACCGTATTCGACGAAATCCCCGGTCTTGTATGGAATGGACCCGCGCGCGCCGTGCAGCACCTGGCCCACCAGTTCGCGGCGCGCGTCGCCGACCGGATGGCTGTAGATGCTGATGGAGTTGGTACCGTCGTTGTTGAGCTGGACGTAGCCGGCGACCGGACTGGGAACCATCAGATTGCGCCCGCCTGACCGGTCGGTCAGGATCAGGTCCTTCTGCACCAGCGGAATGTTGTTGACGTCACCACGCCGGCGCACGGCCTCCAGCTCGCCCTCGACCATCTCCGCGCTACGGTCGACCCGGCTGGCATCGCCCGCGCGAACGGCAGCCGCGTTGGTGTTGGGGTGGTGGATCTTCAGTTCGCGGAACGCTTCTTCGCCACTGATACCGTGGCGCAGGATGCGGTTACTGCCGCCATTGCCGAACGGCTCTACCACCGAGATGCGCTCGCCGCCGGGTGCAGGTGCCGCGGCCGGTGCAGCAGGCGCAGCGGGTGCGGACGGTGTCGGCGTTGCAGGGCGGTGCTGTGCCGCTTCGGCCTGGATCGCACTGCGTGTGCCTGCGTCGGCCATGCCAGTGACCGGCAGATGGTGCTGTTGCTGGAACGTGTTGATGGCGTGCTGGCTCCCTGTCCCCAGGTAACCATCGGCGGTAATCGCTTTGCCCTGTGCATCGGTCAGCCCCAACGCCACCATGTCAGCCTGCAGCGCGCGTGCCTCGCGATCGATCGCACCCAGCGTTGCCGGACCGGCCTTGCCATCCACCGGGGTCAGGCCATGATCGCGCTGGAACGCTTCGACGGCCTTCCGGGTAGTGGCATCGAACTGTCGGTCGGGATGGATGGCCTGCGCGCCTGCGCCGCCATAGCCCAGTGTGTGCAGGTTGTGTTCCAGCTTTTCCACCGCGCGGCCGCTTGAGCCCTCCTTCAATACCTGCGGACCACCGTGCCCGTGCGCTCGCGCCTGTTGCAGCGCCACCTGGATATCCGGGTCGCTGCCTTCGGTGGCGGGCGCGAAATCCCGGCGCCCCACCTTCAGGTGCGCGCGATCCATTTCGGCGGAATGCTGCGCATAGGCATCTTCATACCTGGCAGCGACATCGGCAGCAGCCAACCCGGCATAGGAAGGGGTGCGCTGGCGGATGGCAGCGGCCTGGTCGCGCAGTTCCTGGTAGTCACCACCGCGCTTAAGCACCGCTTCCAGGTTATCCAGACGACCCGGCAGCTGGTTGGCGGTCTTGGCAATCAATGCGATGGCCTCGAAGCGCTTGTCTTCGGCAATGCCGCTGCCATGCTTGTCCAGCATGGTCATGGCGATATTCGTGGCATTGCGCACCTGCGGGTAATCGATGTGGGTGTGAATCCACTGCTTGCCTTCCGCCGAGCCGGCCCAAGCATTGATGCTGTCACGCGTTGGTGCATCGATGAAGCGGATGGATGAGCGCTTTCCCTCGCCATTGCCGTGGCTGAGCAGATCCGCACGCAGGTCAGTGCGATCATGCGTGAAGGGCAGGTTGTGTGCCTTGGCGTAGGCGCTGGCCTGGTCAATGACCCCATCGACATACGTTGTCTCGCCCGGCTTCAGTTTGCGCGCCTGCGTCGCGCCCAGCGGCCACTCGCCACGTTGGCCGAAATCCACCTGAATGGTGCCCAGTGAATAGCCGCTGTTGTCCCTTACCGCACTGACCGTGCCCCATTGCGGCTCGTTCAGGTGCTTGGTGATGCCAGCAATGCTGAGGTGGTACGACGATCCACCACCTTCGGTGCCGCGTCCGACAGCAAAGAACACCGCGCCGGCAGTGGCGTCCAGGTTGCGGGTGTCAATATTGTTTGGCATGTCTTACTTCCTTGTCCGTGGAGGATTGACCGGTTGCAGTTGCCTGCTGGCGACCGTGGATCAGGGCGTCAGCACCCGCGTGTGCAGCTCGACAGCGCGGTTGGCATACCGGTTGATGCGGCACGACTGAGCATCCAGCATCGGCCCCACATGGTCGCTGGAAGGTGCACAGCGCTTTTCGGTATCTGCAGCCCAGTTGGCCTGCTCGTCCATCCAGCGGTCCTTGGCCGGGCCGTCGGGGCCGTCCATCAGTCGCGCGACCTGTGCTTCCAGCAGCGCCTTGTGGTGGGCGAGCTCGGCCGTATCGCAGGCTTCCAGCTGGTCGTCCATGCCGCGGGCGTCCTGCACGCAACGGGTGTATTCCGGACGCAGCGTTGCCTGGGTAAACGAGGTATCCGGCGGCGCGCTCTGCGCCAGCAACTGGTCGGCACGGTTGGCAACACGGTACAGGCGGCATTCCTGCGCGCCCTGCAGCTGCTGCACGCTGCCGTTGGGAACATCGCGGCAATAACGGTCTGTATCGCTGCGCCAGCTCGCCTGGCTGGCCTGGAACGCCATCTGGGCAGCAGCGTCGAGCCCGGCCAGCGCCTTGCTGGCCGCCGCTTCGAGACGCGCTTCCTGGTAGGCAAGTTCGTCCTTGCCGCAGGCCTGGAGCTTGCCTGCATCTTCCACCCCATCCACACACCAGCCATAGGCTGGGCGCAGGCGACCCTCGGTATAGGACGCATCCGGGTAGTGGGGGGATTCTGCCGATGCCGGGCCGGAAGGGGCTGTCGGCGATGCCGCAGCAATCGACGCGGGGGCCGCCGTTTCGGTCGATGCCTGGGAAGAAGGCGCCTGGCATGCGGTGAGCGCCAGGCACAGGGCCAACACCTTCCAACACCCACGGCCGACGCCGACCCGTTCGTTGCGCCCAAGCGCGTCCATTGCCTGCATTGCCTGTTTCTCCCTTGCGTGTCGCCAGCGGGTGCCGGCAGGGAGGGGCCGTCCATCGACCCCCATCACGCGGGCAATGCTACGACAGCGCCGGTTTCAGGTGCCTGACCGGATTCAGAATGCGTGCACCTCGTCGCAGAAGCAGGAAGCGTAAGCCTCAATGCCCGCCCGCGCGCCCGCCCACCTGTTCGATCAGCGTCTGGCTAGCCACATTGAGGCCCACCACCACCACCTCCGCCCCATGTGCGGCCAGCTTTTCCTGCGCACGTTCCAGCGCGGCCACTGCGGTCAGGTCCCACAGGTGGGCGTCACGCAGGTCGATCTGCACCTTCGGCGCGACGTGCTGGTAGTCAAACGCCGCGCCCAGCTGGCCGGCGGACGCAAAGAACACCTGCCCGCGTACGCGGTAGACCTGCGTGTCTCCGGCATCCTCGCGCTGCACCTCCAGCATGCGGCCCACCTTGCGGGCGAAGAACAGGGCAGACAACAGCACGCCGCTGAGCACACCCTTGGCCAGGTCGTGGGTGGCCACGGTGACCACCACGGTCAGCAGCATCACTGCCGACGAGCTGCGCGGATGCGTGCGCAGGTCGCGCAGCGAGCGCCAGCTGAAAGTGCCGATGCTGACCATGATCATCACCGCCACCAGCGCAGCCATCGGGATCTGCCGCACCAGGTCGCTGCCGTACACCACCAGCACCAGCAGCAGCACGCCGGCCACCAGGCAGGACAGGCGGCCGCGGCCACCAGACGTCACGTTGATGACCGACTGACCGATCATCGCGCAGCCGGCCATGCCACCGAGGAACCCGGTGACCGTGTTGGCCACGCCCTGGCCGACGCATTCGCGGTTGCGCTCGCTGGGCGTCTCGGTGATGTCCTCGACGATCTGCAGGGTCATCATCGATTCGAGCAAGCCGACCACGGCCAGCGTGGCCGACACCGGCAGCAGGATGCGCAGCGTTTCCCAGCTGAGCGGTACATCGGGGATGAGGAACTGCGGCAGGCTGTCCGGCAACTGGCCCATGTCACCAACACTGCGCACGTCCACGCCAAAGCCGATCACTACGGCGGTGAGCACGACGATTGCCACCAGCGGCGAAGGCACAGAGCGGGTGAGGCGCGGCAGCAGGTAGATGATCGCCAGTGCGGCGGCACACAGCACGTAGACGGCGGGACCGCGGCCGATTAGTTCCGGCATCTGCGCCAGGAAGATCAGGATCGCCAGCGCGTTGACGAAGCCGGTGATGACCGAGCGCGAGACGAATCGCATCAGCGACCCAAGCTTGAACACACCGGCCAGCACCTGCAGCAGGCCAGCCAGGATGCTGGCGGCGAACAGGTACTGCAGGCCATGGTCCTTGACCAGGTCGACCATCACCAGCGCCATTGCACCGGTGGCGGCGGAGATCATGCCCGGCCGGCCGCCAGCGATGGCGGTGACCACCGCGATGGAAAACGCGGCGTACAGGCCGACCTTGGGGTCGACGCCGGCGATGAGCGAGAAGGCGATGGCCTCGGGAATCAGGGCCAGGGCGACGACCATGCCGGACAGCAGATCACCACGGATGTTGCCGAGCCATTGCTGGCGCAGGGGGTAGGACGTTTGCATGGAAAAACTCCGCGCGCACGCGGGCGTGGCCGCATGGCGCTGCAGTGGAAAGACGCGGGTTCCTGAGCCGGGCGGGCCGGCTGCCGAGGTGCGGCAAGGGTCAGGGTGGCGTGATCACTGCAGGCGGGAATCGGTACGTGGGGGGGACGCAGTCTACGGCACAGGGCTGCCAAGGGACAGCGTCGACAGTCCGCAACGGCAGCGGAGCATGGCTCCGCTCTACAATCGCGCCATGGCCACCGACCACGCACAGTTCTTCGATCCCGCCACCGAACAAGGCGTGCTGCGCCTGTCCATCGCCGCCTCACTGCTGCTGGCCGCGGCAGCGGTGGTGTTCGGCCTGCTGGCCAATTCCTCGCTGATCATCTTCGACGGCATCTACGGCCTGATCGATGTGGTGATGACCTGGCTGTCACTGCTGGTCGCGCGGCTGATCGCACTGTCCACCAGCACCGACGCGCTGCAGTCGCGGCTCAACCAGCGCTTCACCATGGGTTTCTGGCACCTGGAGCCGATCGTGCTGGGGGTGAGCGGCACGCTGATGATCGGCGCGGCGCTGTATGCGCTGGTCAATGCGGTCGACGCGCTGATGTCCGGCGGTCGCCACATCGCGCTCGGTCCGGCCATCGCCTTCGCCGGGTTGTCGATCGTCGGCGAAGGTGCGCTGGCCTGGTTCGTGCTGCGCGCCAACCGCCGCATCGGTTCGGAGTTCATCGCACTGGACGCGAAGAACTGGGTGATCGCCGCCAGCATGTCGGCCTGCTATCTGCTGGCCTTCCTTGGCGGCGTGCTGGTGCAGGGCACCTCGCTGGCGTGGGTCGGGCCGTACATCGACCCGGCCATCCTCGCCTTCGTCTGCGTGCTGGTGATGATCGCCCCGCTCGGCACCGTGCGCCGGGCGCTGGCCGGCATCCTGCTGGTCACCCCGCCGGAACTGCAGGCGCATGTGGATGCGGTGGCACGCGCGATCGTGGCCAGGCACGGCTTCGTCGAGCACCGCAGCTACGTCGCGCAGGTGGGGCGTGGCGAGCAGATCGAGCTGTTCTTTGTGGTGCCGGAAGACGACCCGCCGCGGCCCCTGGTCGAATGGGACCGGCTGCGCGACGAGATCGGCGAAGCGCTGGGCGAGGCCTCGCCGGACCGCTGGCTGACCATCATGTTCACCACCGACCGCGAGTGGACGATCTAGGCCGGCAGGACGATCGATCAAGTTTTTCGTACGCGTTGCAACCCAACGTACGCGGAAAGCGGGCAAAGTAGGCTCCAACGCAACACCCACCCACTGACCAGGAGCATCCCGATGTCCATCGAAAAGGTTCTGTACACCGCCCAGGCCACCTCTACCGGCGGCCGCGAAGGCCGTTCCGTCTCCTCCGACAACGTGCTGGACATCCAGCTGTCGACCCCGCGCGAGCTGGGCGGCGCCGGCGGCCCGGGCACCAACCCGGAACAACTGTTCGCCGCCGGCTACTCGGCCTGCTTCCTGGGCGCGTTGAAGTTCGTGGCCGGCCAGGCCAAGGTCGCGTTGCCGGCCGACACCACCGTCACCGGCAAGGTCGGCATCGGTCAGATCCCGACCGGTTTCGGCATCGAGGCCGAGCTGACCATCAACGTGCCGGGCGTGCCGCGCGAGCAGGTCGAAGAGCTTGTGCAGAAGGCGCACATCGTGTGCCCGTACTCGAATGCCACCCGCGGCAACATCGACGTGACGCTGATCGTTGCCTGATGCGGTGCTGCCGGCCAACGGCCGGCACTACCCGCGCGCGGTGAAAAAAAATGGGCGGATGCCGGTCGAAACCGAGCATCCGCCCATCCCACCTCGGGTGGGCCCCGGCACGTGGCCGGGGACGCATTCGCTACGGCGCGCATCCATCCTTCTGGAGGAGAGCCCCCTTGTTGTTCAAGGGGGTGCGCCAACGGCGCGGGGATAAGGTGGAATGCGCGGACCAGCGACCGGTTACCGGTCGCTGGTGATGAGCTGCACGACGCTGGAGAAATCCAGCTTGCCGCGGCCGGCCTGGTGGTTCATCGAGTACAGGTTGCGGGCCACTTCGCCCAGCGGGATCGAGGCGCCGACACTCATCGCCGCTTCCACCGCCAGGCCCATGTCCTTCAGCATCAGATCGCTGCCGAAACCGCCGCTGTAGCCGCGCGAGGCCGGCGCATTTTCCAGCACGCCCGGCCACGGGTTGCACACTTCGGTGGCCCAGCTGCGGCCGGTGCTGACCGCCATCATCTGCGACAGCACCTTCGGGTCCAGCCCGTGCGCAACACCCAGCGCGATGGCTTCACCGGTCACCGCCATGATCACGCCCAGCGCCATGTTGTTGCACAGCTTGGCGACCTGGCCGGCACCGCTGGCGCCGACATGGAAGATGTTCTTGCCCATCGCCTGCAGCACCGGGCGAGCGCGTTCCAGCGCGTCCTCTTCGCCACCGACGATGAAGGTCAGGGTACCGGCCTGGGCGCCCGCGGTACCGCCGGAGACCGGCGCGTCGATCATCTGCAGGCCACGCGCGGCGGCCGCTTCGGAAACCTTGCGGGCACTGGCCGGTGCGATCGTGCTGCAGTCGATGACCAGTGCACCCGCTGGGATGGCGGCGAGGATGCCGTCATCGCCCAGGTACACGCCTTCGACGTGGCGGCTGGCCGGCAGCATCGAGATCACGACTTCCGCATCGGCCAGGGTGTCGCGTGCCGACGACGCCGCGCTGGCACCGGCATCGACGGCGGCCTGCACCGCAGCCGGGACCAGATCGAACACGCGCACGGTGTGGCCGTTCTTGACCAGATTGGCGGCCATCGGGCCACCCATGTTGCCCAACCCGATGAATGCAATGCGGCTCATGCAAGGCTCCTTTCAACAAGGGGAGTGCCCAGGTCGGCCAGCGGATGCGCGGCAGCGGCCCAGGGGGAAGCAAAGAAGGTGTCGGCCCACGCGCCGGTGGCCTCGGCCAGGGTGGCCGGGTTCCACTGCGGATTGCGGTCCTTGTCGATCAGCAGTGCGCGGATGCCTTCGGCGAAATCGCCGTGGGCGGCGCAGTGCAGCGCGGTGATGTACTCCAGCCGGTAGACGCTGGCCAGGTCCTGGCCGGCGCTGCGGCGCTGCAGCTCGAACGCCAGACGTGCCGAGCCGGGCGCGCCGGCGGCAAGCGTCTTCTGTGCCGCCTGCAGCCAGGCATCGTCGGTCTGCAGCGCGCTGATGCGTTTGATGATCGCGGGCAGGTCATCGCCTTCGCACAACGCATCGACCTGCGCCGCGTTGGCCAGCAGCGGACCGGTCGCAGCATCACTGGCATGCGACTGCAGCAGATGGGTCAGGCGTTCGTGGTTGTGTGCGGAATCACTGGACCAGGCCACCTGCAGCAGCGCATCGAACACAGCGCTGCGGCGTTCTTCAGCCACGTGCACATCGGCCAGGCCGGCATAGATGGCATCGCCCGGATTGAGCAACGCGCCGGTCAGGGCCAGGAACAGGCCGCCCTTGCCCGGCACGCGCGGCAGCAGCCAGCTGCCACCGACATCCGGGAACAGGCCAACGGTGATTTCCGGGAAGGCCAGCTTGGAGCGCTCGCTGACCACGCGGTGGCTGGCGCCGGACATCAGGCCGATACCGCCGCCCATCACGATGCCGTGGCCCCAGCACAGGATCGGCTTGGTATAGGTGTGGATGAGGTAATCGACGCGGTACTCGACGTCGAAGAACTCGGCGGCGTAGTCGTTCTCGCGGATGTCGCTGCGGCCGGCCTCACGGAAGGCGACCATGGCCTTGTACAGGCTGTGCAGGTCGCCGCCAGCGCAGAATGCCTTTTCGCCAGCACCCTGCAGCACCACCATGGCGATGCCGTCGTCGTCGGCCCAGGCGTTCAACTGCTCCAGCAGCAGGTGTGCCATCGGCAGCGAGAAGCCATTGAGCGTGCGCGGCGCGTTGAGCGTGGCGATGCCGATGCGCATGCCGTTACCGGCCACGCGCTCCTCGAACAGCACCGGTGCGTCGTCGGCAGCGGTGTCGGTGCTCATGCGTTCTTCCACTGCGCGGCGCGCTTTTCCAGGAAGGCAGTCACGCCCTCGACCTGGTCGGCGGTGTCGAACAGGTCGACGAAGGCTTCGCGCTCGGCCACCAGCGCCGAGGCGTGGGTGCCGGTGCGGGTGGCCTGTACCAGCGTCTTGCAGGCGGCGATGCTGGTCGGGCTCTGCTTGCCGGCCTTTTTCGCCCATTCCAGCGCCAGTGCCTTGGCTTCGCCCTTGCCGACCTTTTCTTCGGCCAGGCCGATGCGCAGCGCGGTCTCGGCGTTGATGCGCTCACCCAGCAGGATCATGCGCTTGGCCCAGCCCTCGCCGACCAGGCGCGGCAGGTTCTGGGTGCCACCAGCGCACGGCAGCAGGCCGACGGTGGCCTCCGGCAGCGCCACCTGGGCGTGCTCTTCGATGATGCGCAGGTCGCAGGCCAGTGCGCATTCCAGGCCTCCGCCCATCGCGTAGCCGTTGATCGCGGCGATCGACACGCCACGGAAACCGGACAGCGCCTCGAACGCTTCGCCGAAACGGCGCGCGGCTTCGCGCGCTGCGGCCTTGTCGCCGGAAGCAAACTGGTTGAGGTCGGCACCGGCGGAGAAGAACTTCTCGCCGTCACCGGTGATCACCAGCGCGTAGATGTCGCGGTCTGCGTTGAGCGCGCCGACCAGGTCGCGCAGCGCCGACAGGCTGTGCACGGTCCAGGTGTGCGCCGGCGGGTTGTTCAGGGTGACCACGGCGGTATGGCCGTCGGCCTCGACCTTCAGGCCCACGTGCTCCTGGGTACGCCAATCCTTCATCGCAGTTCCTCTTCGGTGTTGAGCAGGTGACGGGCAACGATCACCCGCATGATCTCGTTGGTGCCTTCCAGGATCTGGTGCACGCGGCAGTCACGCAGCAGGCGCTCGATCGGGTACTCGCGGATGTAGCCGTAGCCACCGTGGATCTGCAGCGCCTCGTTGCAGACGCTGAAACCGGCATCGGTGGCGAAACGCTTTGCCATCGCGCACCACACATTGGCATCGCTGGCACCGGCATCGAGCTTGCGTGCGGCGGTGTGCACCATCTGCCGCGCGGCCACCAGCTGGGTGACCATGTCGGCCAGCTTGAACTGCAGCGCCTGGAACTCGGCCAGCGCCTTGCCGAACTGGCGGCGCTCGCCCATGTAGCGGCGCGCGGCATCCAGCGCGCCCTGCGCGGCACCCAGCGAGCAGGCAGCAATGTTGATGCGACCACCATCCAGCCCCTTCATCGCCAACTTGAAGCCGCCGCCTTCCTCTCCCAGAAGGTGGCTGACCGGCACGCGGACGTTTTCGAAGGTGATGCCACGGGTGGGCTGGCTGTTCCAGCCCATCTTCTCTTCCTTGCGGCCGAAGCTGATGCCCGGCAGGTCCGACGGCACTGCAATGGCGCTGACGCCGCCGGCACCGGCACCGCCGGTACGTGCCATCACCACCAGCAGTTCGGTGGCACCGGCGCCGGAGATGAAGGCCTTCGAGCCGTTCAGCACGTAATGATCGCCGTCGCGCACGGCGGTGGTTTTCAGCGAGGCCGCATCGGAACCGGCACCCGGTTCGGTCAGGCAGTACGAGGCCAGCCTGTTGCCCGAGGACAGGTCAGTGCCCCACGCATCGCGCAGTGCTGGCTGGCCCCACGTGGACACCATCCACGAGGCCATGTTGTGGATGCTGATGTAGGCCGCAGTCGACGGATCGATGTTGGCGAGCTCCTCGATGACGACGGCGGCGTCCAGCCGGCTCAGGCCGCTGCCGCCCACGTCCGGGTCCATGTACAGACCGCAGAAGCCCAGTTCACCGGCCTTGGCGATCGCCTCGCGCGGAAAGATGCCCTCCGCATCCCATCGCGCGGCGTGCGGCGCCAGTTCGGCCTGTGCGAAGTCGCGCGCCGCCTCGCGGTACGCCTGCTGCGCTTCTTCCAGTTCCGTCGTCATCGAGTGGCTCATGGCTGCTCCTGCCGTTACTTCAGGCTGATCGTGGTGTTGACGCCGTGGCTCAGCGTCTCGTCATCGAACCAGCGCGCGGTGACCGTCTTGGTCTGGGTGTAGAACAGCACCACCTGCTTGCCATACGGGCCCAGGTCACCCAGCTTGGAGGCGCGCGAACCGGTGAACGAGAACAGCGGCACCGGCACCGGGATCGGCACGTTGATGCCGACCTGGCCGACGTCGATGTCTTCCTGGAACTTGCGCGCGGCCGCGCCGGACTGGGTGAACAGTGCGGTGCCGTTGCCGTTCGGGTTGCTGTTGACCATCGCGATGGCGTCTTCCAGCGTTTCTGCTTCGAGGATGACCAGCACCGGCCCGAAGATTTCTTCCTGGTAGATGCGCATGTCGGTGGTGACACCGGCAAAGATGGTCGGGCCGACGAAGTTGCCCTTCTCGAAGCCATCGACCTGCGGGTTGCGGCCGTCGAGTACCAGCTTGGCGCCCTGCTCCACGCCCGAGGCGATCAGGCCTTCCACGCGCTCGCGGGCGCTGCAGGAAATGACCGGGCCGACGTCGGTGCCGGACACGGTGCCGGCGCTGACCTTCAACGTCTTGGCCTTTTCGACCAGGTCCTGCACCCAGTTGCGCGCCTCACCGACGAGCACCAGGGTGGAGGCGGCCATGCAGCGCTGGCCCGCGGCACCAAAGGCGGCACCGACCATCGCGTTGAGGGTCTGTTCCTTGTTGGCGTCCGGCAGCACCACGGCGTGGTTCTTGGCACCCATCATGCACTGCACGCGCTTGCCGGCCAGCGAGGCGCGGTTGTAGACGTGGGTGCCGACGCGGGTAGAACCGACGAACGACACGGCCTTGATGTCCGGGTGGTCGCAGATCGCGTTGACCACTTCCTCGCCGCCGTGGACGACGTTCAGCACGCCCTTCGGAATGCCGGCTTCCAGGGCAAGCTCGACCAGGCGCATGGTGACCATCGGGTCCTGCTCGGACGGCTTGAGGATGAAGGTGTTGCCCGTCGCAATCGCCATCGGGAACATCCACAGCGGGATCATCGCCGGGAAGTTGAACGGGGTGATGCCAGCGCACACGCCCAGCGGCTGCATGATCGTGTAGGTGTCCACGCCATTGGCCACGTTGTTGGCCAGCTCGCCCAGCTGCAGGTTGCCGATGGCGGCGGCGTGCTCGACCACTTCCAGGCCGCGGAACACATCGCCTTCGGCGTCGGGCAGAGTCTTGCCCTGTTCGGCGGTGAGGATGTGGGCCAGCTCGCTCATGTTCTCGCGGATCAGCTGCTGGTACTTCAGGAAGATGCGCGCGCGGGTGCCGATCGGGGTCTTGCGCCAGGTCTTGAAAGCTTCCTTGGCGGCGGCGACGGCGGCGTCCACTTCGCCGGTGGTGGCGAAGGGCACCTTGGCCAGCACGTCCTGGGTGGCCGGATTGATCACGTCCTGCCAGTGGGAGGTGGCCGATTCAACGAACTGGCCATCGATCAGCATGCGGATACGGGGCGCTGCAACAGTCATGACGACAATCCCACAGGGTGCGAAAGATGCTTGGCATTATTCACAGCATCCACCTCGATTTCCGGGCTGAATCCGCTTAATCTGGCCAACACGCCCCACGATTCCTGTTAATTCTGTGAATCCCTCAGCTCCCCAGCGGCAACTCGGCCTGCGCCTGCTGCGGCTGCGCGAACAGCGCGGCTACAGCCAGGTTGACCTGGCGCGGGCACTGGGGTTGTCGGCCAGCTACCTGAACCAGATTGAGCGCAACAAGCGTCCACTGACCCCGGCCGTGCAGAAGAAGCTGGGCCAGGTACTCGGGGATGTTTCGGCGCTGTTCGACGAAGATGAGCCCGCCGCGCTGCAGGAAGCGCTGGGCGAGACCCTGCGCGACCTGGGCCTGGCCGAAGTCAGTGCCACCGAACTGCGCGCCCTGGCGGGCAACCTGCCGCAGGTCAGCCGTGCGCTGCTGGACCTGCACCGCCGCCACCTGGCACTGCGCGAGCATGCCGCCGCGCTGGAGTTCCAGCTGGGCGAGCCCGGCGCCGGCAGCACCCTGCCGGCCGGCGACCAGGTGCGCGAGTTCTTCAACCGCATGCACAACCATATTCCCGAGCTGGACGAACTGGCCGAGCGCCTGTTCGCCGAGTGGGGGCTATCGCCTGGGCATGTGGCGCCGCGCTTGCGCCAGCTGCTGGCCGACCGCCACGGCGTGCTGGTGGAAGTGGCCGCACTGCAGGCCGGGCGCGAGAAGCGCCATTACGATGCCGGCACGCGCCGGTTGTGGCTGCCGGACTACCTGGAGCCAGGCCAGCAGGCGTTCCAGATGGCCGCCGAACTGGCCCTGCACGGCTACCTGCCGCAGATCGACGCGGTGGTGGCGCGTGCGGGCTTCACCGATGACGCGCGCATCGCGCAGGCGCGGGTGGGTCTTTCGAACTACTTCGCCGGCGCGCTGGTCATGCCCTACATGCGCTTCCTGCGTGCGGCCGAGGCCAGCAGCTACGACATCGAACTGCTGGCGCACCAGTTCGGCGTCGGCTTCGAGGCGGTCTGCCACCGGCTGAGCACGCTGGCACGGCGCAGTGCGCCCGGCCTGCCGTTCTTCTTCATCCGCGTAGACCGTGCCGGCAATGTGTCCAAGCGCCATTCGGCCACCGACTTCCATTTCTCGCAGGTGGGCGGCTCGTGCCCGCTGTGGATCGTCTACGAGGCGTTCAACCAGCCCGGGCGCATCCTTACCCAGACCGCGCGCATGCCCGATGGCCGCCGTCATTTCTGGCTGGCGCGGCAGGTCAGCAGTGGCCCGGTGGGCCATGGCCAGCCGCGCAAGACCTTCGCGGTGGCGCTGGGCTGCGATCTGCAGCATGCCGAGCGGCTGGTGTATTCACTGGGGCTGGATGTGCAGAGCCCGGGCAATTCGGTATCGATCGGGCCGGGTTGCCGCGTGTGCCCGCGCGAGGACTGCATGCAGCGCGCGTTCGCGCAGTTGCCGGGCAGGTAGGGTTGGTTCGGCAGGGCTGCGCCCTGCACCTGCCGAAGCCGAAGCCGAAGCCGAAGC
>OKID01000124.1_pt1 | contig 21644 bp, 27 predicted proteins | sample 1610601 | NCBI WGS metagenome assembly OKID01 (sample SAMN04436667, study PRJEB24849) | human gut metagenome | biome: human gut; feature: NICU; material: stool | host: Homo sapiens | place: USA: Saint Louis, MO | collected 2010-06-09 | reverse complement strand
GTTCTGACAGTGATTGAAGTTGCCCGCCGCGGGCTGGTGGTGCCCGCATGAAAATTTACGAAATTACGCCGATTGGCAAGCCCCGAATGACTCAGCGTGACCGATGGCATAAACGGCCAGCAACAGCAGCGTACTGGGCATATAAAGAACGGGTCCGGTTGCTGGGCATCCGCCTGCCAGAGTCCGGATATCACGTCACGTTCGTTATCCCCATGCCAAAGAGCTGGAGTAAGACGAAGCGGGCGCAATATGTCGGCCGTCCTCATCAACAAAAGCCGGATAAAGACAATCTGGAAAAAGCTCTGCTGGATGCAGTGTTTGACGAGGATAGCCATGTCTGGGACGGACGGGTTACCAAAATCTGGGGAGAAACCGGGCAAATCATCATCGAGGAGGCCAGATGAAGCCAGAAACGCTTGAGATACTCCGCGCGCGCTGGCAGCGACTTCGGATTTACCGCCGCCCGGGATCGCTGCTGGTGGACTACCGCATCCTTCGTAATTTTATTCGCATTAACCAGTTGGCAGGAGTTGCAATATGAACCTCGAATCTATCGCTAAATATTTCGCGCCAAAATCACCGATGTTCAGTGACTCCTCGAGGGCGACTGCCACCGACAATCTGACCGGAACTGATGTTATGGCCGCGCTTGGACTGGTAAACGCCAAGTGTGCTTTTGGATTCGATTTATACCTTGCAAAAATTGGTATCAGCAGCCCTGACCGGGCAATGGAGGCGCTTTATGGAGCATCGTTGGACCTATGCCGACGCTTTAAATCAGTTACAGAACTCGATGAAAGAGTTCGACAGCGCGTTCTCGAAATTATGTGTGCTTTTGCATACCAGGATTACGCCCGTAGTGCGGCAAGCGTTCGCAAATGTGACTGCTGCGATGGTAGCGGTTTTACCGAAGTCGAGGTATTCACCAACAAAATCCAATACCCTGACGGCAAGCCGCCAAAATGGGCAAAAGTTACAAAGGGTGTTTACCCCTCATACTGGGAGGAGTGGAAATCAGTTCGGGAGAGAGCGCGCGTTCTGTGCAAAGCGTGTAACGGCAAAGGCGTTATCAGCAATGCGTGTCGCTGCCACGGGAAAGGGAAGGTGCTGGATAAGAAAAAGACAGAGGAACAGGGCGTGCCGGTCATGAAGGTGTGTGACCGTTGCACGGGGAGAGGTTACGCCCGGTTAAAATTTTCCAATGTGCTGGAGGGCGTCCGCACCGTATGGGATGTAAAAAAAACCACCGCTTACGGTCAACTGCAACCGCTGTTTGAATTGCTGGTGGAAGAATGCCACAGGCAGGAAGGTTATGCAGACAGCGCCTTAAAGTCCGTTACGATGTAGTTTTTTTCTACAAACCTCAAATATCAGAGAAAAAAGGTGTTGAGGTCTGCGGAATTTTCGGCTAGCATCAACTCTAACGCTGGGAATCCGTTCATTCGTTCCGACTAGCAAGAAAACAATTAAGCCCTGCGGTTAATACCGCGGGCTTTTTTCGTTTTAAACGCAACGGAAAGCCTACTTTCATGCCCTGCTTAGGCGTGACACTAAGTATTCGGGAGAGCTGGCTTCCCGTTGTGGTAAATAACACTGTGCAAAAGGTCATTCATAATAGCCTTTGACAGAGTGAATTTTTTCTTCGGTGCTATAGTTAATCTGGCATTCGATAATGCTCTCGATACATAAAACACTGGGTGGGGAGACACCCGCTTCGCAGAGACAACTGCATGACCCATGACCAGCATCTCATTGCTGGTCTTTTTTTATGTTGAGATAATTATTGACGGCGCGAATGAATGAGAAATAAATTATGTGGGTGGTGAATCCTTTCTAAGCGAAAGGGCGTTCCAGTCACCTGCATGTATGCGCGCGCCTTTACTGACTGGGGTAAGGGCTCCGGGAGTGACCCGGCACCATGCTCTAACCATGACTGTTTTACTTTGGCCTGTTCCTCTGGACAGGCTTTTTTTATGCATTTTTGGAACTGCTGCTACGCTTATATTGCCAAGTGATTTTCTCTGTCTGTCGGTGTATCTGAACCGATATCGAACTGCCCCGACACAGTTCAGGTCATGGAAAATCATATTCTTACTCCTTTACTTACTCACTATTTCAACTCATTTCGCCTGCTTTCCCAAAAGCGGGCTTTTTTTATTCCCCTCAATTAACTGAGAGGATTCACAGCAATGAGGGGGACCGATGTCCGATCCGATTTCCGGCACGGGGTTTGCCGGTGTAGCTTTGACCGGGGCCAGTGTTTACGGGCTTCTAACCGGAACTGATTACGGTGTTGTTTTTGGTTCATTTGCAGGCGCCGTATTCTACATCGCGACAGCAGCTGACCTGAGTGTGTTGCGCCGGCTGGCCTACTTCGTCGTGTCCTATATCGTCGGCATTCTTGGCTCTGGTCTTGTTGGTTCTAAACTCGCGTCCTGGACGGAATATAGCGATAAACCGCTGGATGCCATCGGTGCCGTGATTGTCTCTGCGCTGGCCGTTCAAATACTCACGTTCCTGAATAAACAGGACATCGGCTCGCTGGTGGCGCTGATAACGCGCCGGGGAGGTTCGGGTGGTACTAAATGATCCATCGGCAACTATCAACGCGCTGCTCTGCGCCGGAGTTGTAATTACTCTGATGTTTTACCGCCGTGGTGATTCGCGGCATCGGCCATGGATTTCGCGTTTAGCCTGGCTGATTACCGTCACTTACAGCGCTGTACCGCTGGCGTACCTGTGTGGGATTTACCCGCATTCATCATGGGCCACCATTGCGGCCAATATTATATTCCTTTCAGTGCTGGTGGCCGTCAAAGGCAACGTTGCACGTCTGGTTGATCATCTGAGGCACTAATGGACAAAGCACAATTTCAGAAGGCGGCTGGTATCAGCGCCGGGTTAGCTGCGCGCTGGTTTCCGCATATCGACGCCGCTATGAAGGAATACGGCATAACCGCACCGCTTGATCAGGCGATGTTTATTGCCCAGATGGGGCATGAAAGCACCAGATTTACCCGGCTGGTGGAGAGCCTGAATTACGCGGTTGACAACCTGGTACCGACGTTCGGCAGCCACCGCATCACACAGCAGCAGGCCGCCGCACTTGGCAGAACGGCAACGCAACCAGCAAACCAGAAAGCGATCGCCAATCTGGTATATGGTGGTGAGTGGGGAAAAGAACACCTGGGCAATCAGGTTGCTGGTGATGGCTGGAAATATCGCGGTCGCGGGCTGAAACAGGTTACCGGCCTGAGTAACTATCGCAGTTGTGGCTACGCGTTGAAACTGGACCTTGTTACCCACCCGGAGCTGCTTGAACAGGATGAATACGCCGCGCGCTCAGCCGCATGGTTTTATGCCTCCCGCGGTTGCCTGCTTCATTCCGGTGACGTTGAGCGCGTGACACTGCTTATCAATGGGGGCAGAAACGGGCTGGATAAACGCCGCGCGCTGTTTAATCTGGCGAAATCAGTTCTGGTGTGAGGTGAATGTGAGTATCGAGACAATAATCGGGCTGGCCGCACTCGTGATTTCCGCCATCGCTGGGGCCTTTGGCCTGGGCCATATTCGTGGCACCAGCAAAGCGGAAGCGAAAGCCGACCAGCAGCGCACCGAAGATAACGCAGCGGCAACGGTCACAGCAGCCGAACGCCGGGTAGAAGCAACGAAAGAGGCCAGTAATGTACAGCAGACTGTTAACCATATGCCTGGCGACGATGTTGATCGCGAGTTGCGGGACAACTGGACCCGTAAGGGTTGAGGTAGTGGACACCGCTTGCGACTGGGTTAAACCTCTTTACGGTACAGCGCACGACTGGGATGTGCTGGATAAGCAGACGAAGCGCGACATCCTGGCGCATAACAAAGCGTGGCAGGCTAACTGCTTGAAGAAATAGAGCCTTATATCATTCATTGACAGTCAGTAGGGATGGCCTACTAATTAACCAAATGTAACACTAACTTTAAGGACAAAAGCAGAAAAATTATTAAAATAGTTTCATCTAGGATGGATAGGTGAACTTCATGAAACATATACTTTGTGTGCTATTTGTTTTCGTATCATCGTCTGCTTTCGCTGATGTTGAACAGCATATTGCCGAGTTAGAGCAAAAAAGTAATGCGGTCCAAAAAAAAATTATCAACGAAGTAAGCAGTGAGCAAATCAGGCAACAAAATAAACTTGCCATTCAAATGAAAATAGATAAATTGAGGGCAAAAATCGGCGGCGAATCAGACTTGCAAAAGAAAATAGAAATGCAAGAGCAGCTAAAAAACTTGCAGTCTCAAAAAAATAGTCTCTGATTCTAGTCAAATCAGCTTTCATAATCTAAATAAAATAGCTTATCTATAGCCTCGCTCACGCGGGGCTTTTTAACAACTGAGGAATGAGCATGACAGTAGTTCTGACCACAAAACAGATTGAAGACCTTGCTACTTTCGCAAAAGAAGACGGTGCGCCTCAATACACCATCACCACCGGGACAATCCCGGAGTTCGAAGCAGATAGTGGCGAAATTATTCCCGCTTACACTGGGCTGATCGCATACTCAGATTCGCTGGAGCATGGTGTATTGCAACTCGACGACTGAGTAGCCATTACAAAGCTCAACTGCTGGTGGGCTTGATAATGGCTATCTTCATAAAACCATAAAAAAAGCCCCTGGTGCGGGGCAATTATGAGTTGAATCTTTTGTTATGTTTTTGTGCTTCTTGCTCTAAGGCTTTGGGACATTAACATCTTGCTCAAATAATGCAAACAAAATGCATATTTAAATTTTACAACTTCAACCAGCACGAGCGGATGACAACCTTTATCCACTAAAAGGGATAGGCATTACAGCAGGCATTCACTGAGTGCCTGTGATAATGTCGAATTGTGGTGAATGCAGGATGCTGACCTGCGCGCCATAGAAGCGTCCCGTGAAAAACGGGCAAGCCTGAAACCAGATTCGCTTCGGTGAATCCCCGCCGTGTAATTTGTAATGCACGCCGTGGCAGCACAGGCCACCACATCTATTCAAGCCACTGGCATCCGCTTGTGGCTTTTTTATTGGAGTGAGTAATGGCAAAACCGGACTGGGGCGAGCTTCAGCAACGGTTCCTGTCCGAACATGCCGCAACCGGCGTATCACCAAAGGAATGGTGTGAAGCGCAGGGACTGAACTACGCTACCGCCCGTCGATATATCAAAAAACCTTCTGCGCAAACTGCGCAAAAATCTGCGCTGAAAAAAGTGCGCACTGCGCAGAAAGAACAAAGCGCAGAAGAGCTGGTGGATGATGATGGATTAACGGCACAGCAAAGACGTTTTGTCGCTGAATACCTAAAGGATGGTAACGCCACACAAGCAGCTATCAGGGCGGGTTATAGCAAAAAATCCGCTGAACAAATCGGTTATCAACTCCTTCAGAAAACTTCAGTTGCCCAGGCTATTGCACAACAGCAGAAAGCCTCCATTGCGCGCACGCTTGGCGGTGCTGATGAAGTCCTCGCGCAGATGTGGCAGCTTGCCACCTTCGATGCAAACCAGCTTTCGCAGTATCGCCGCGGCGCATGTCGTTACTGCTGGGGCTTCGGTCACCAGTACCAGTGGCGCGATATGGTGGAGTTCGAAGAGAAACGACTCGAAGCGCTTGAGCGGAAAAGTCGCGAGCCCGCTGATGTTGGTGGCTATGGCTATGACCATAATCGTGAGCCTAACCCTGCCTGCCCACGCTGCAACGGCGATGGTATCGGCCAGCCTTACTTCGCTGATACGCGTAAACTCTCGCCAGTCTCGCGACTCGCTTACTCCGGCGTAAAGGTCGGAAAGAACGGCGTCGAGATAACCGCTATCAGCCGTGAGCGAATGTTTGAAGCGGTAATGAAGCGGCTCGGCCTGGCCGATAGCGAGTTCGCTCAGCGTCTCCAGCAAATCGAAATCGACCGCCGGCAGTTGGAGGTTGAGAAACTCCGCAAAGAACTGGCCGGTGATGGTGATGATGATGAACCGACCCCAGTGCAGATCAATATCAACGTAGTGGACGCGAGGGCGGAAGATGGGGATCAGCCCGACACTTAACATTCCTCAGGCGCGTTTCCTCGCGATGCAGCACAAATTCAAAGCCTACGTTGCCGGGTTCGGTTCCGGTAAGACGTGGGTGGGTTGTGGCGGCATCTGTAAGGGGATGTGGGAGCACCCTAAAATCAACCAGGGTTATTTCGCGCCGACGTACCCGCAAATTCGTGACATCTTCTACCCGACGATTGAAGAGGTGGCCTTTGACTGGGGGCTGACCGTCAAAATCAACGAGGGGAACAAAGAGGTTCACTTCTACGAGGGGCGACGGTACCGCGGGACAACTATCTGCCGCTCGATGGAGAAGCCCGGCTCGATAGTCGGCTTTAAAATCGGTAACGCGATGGTGGATGAGCTGGACGTTATGGCGGCTGCCAAAGCGCAGCAGGCGTGGCGAAAAATCATTGCCCGTATGCGTTATAAGGTTGATGGGCTGCGTAACGGTATTGACGTCACGACCACGCCAGAAGGGTTCAAATTCGTCTACCAGCAGTTCGTTAAGGCTGTGCGTGAAAAACCTGAGCTTTCTGCTTTGTACGGGCTGATTCAGGCCAGTACGTTCGACAACGCGAAGAACCTGCCCGCGGATTACATCCCTTCGCTGATGAACTCCTATCCTCCGGAGTTGATTAAGGCGTATCTGAGGGGGCGCTTCACCAACCTGACCAGCGGCACTATCTATCACCAGTTCGATCGACGCCTGAATAACTGCACCGATGAAGAACAGGCAGGCGAGCCGCTGTATATCGGCATGGACTTTAACGTTGGCAAAATGGCAGCCATCGTCCACGTCCTTCGGAATGGCGAGCCGCGCGCCGTTCGCGAATTGATAAAAGTTTATGACACGCCGGCCATGATAAAGCGTATCCAGGAAGAGTTCTGGCGCTACGAGGGCGGACGCTACGTGTCGTCCAGGCAGATTTATATCTTTCCAGATGCCTCTGGTGATTCGCGCAAATCGAATAACGCCAGCGCTACGGATATTGCGCAGCTCAAACAGGCCGGATTCAGCGTGGTGGTAAACGCAGCCAACCCGCCAGTGAAGGATCGCATCAACTCCATGAACGCCATGTTCTGCAATGGCAACGGCGAGCGCCGCTACAAAGTGAATGTTGCTCGCTGCCCGGTCTATACCGACAGCCTTGAGCAGCAGGTATGGGCGGCAAACGGCGAACCGGATAAATCAGCCGACAACGATCACCCCAACGATGCTGGTGGCTATTTCATCGTGAAGCAATTCCCGATCATCAAGCCGACCGGAAAAGTCACTCAACTACGGATGTAATTCCATGCCTGACATCTCAACACCCAATCTGGACTATGGGAACATGGTCGAGGCGTGGGATATCAACGATGCCCTGATGGGCGGCACGCTCTATATGCGACAGCTTGGAGAGTCTTATCTCCCGCGCTGGCCAAAAGAAGACAAAGAGGACTACAAAAAACGCCTCGCCGTGGCCACGCTTCTGCCAGCCTACGAAGAGACCATTAAGCAAAACATCGGGCGTGTATTCGCCGAGCCCATTAAGCTTGCCGAGAATGTGCCGGATCAGCTTCGAGAGTATGCGAAAAACTTCGACCTTGAGGGGACGCGCCTGGACGTATGGGCGCAGGCATTCTTCGGTCTGGCGATGCAGTATGGACTCTCCCACGCGCTGGTGGATTATCCCAGGGTGGACACCGAAAAGGTGAAAACCAAAGCTGAAGAGAAAGCTACCGGCGCGCGCCCCTATGTCACCATGCTTAATCCACGCCAGGTAATTGGCTGGAAGTCGAAAATGGTGGACGGCAAAGTGGTGCTGACTGCGCTGCGTATCAAAGAGGTTGTGGTCGAAGACGGCGACGACTTCGGGCAGACCAAGGTCGAGCAAATACGGTACCTGACACCCGGAAAGGTGGAAATTTACCGCAAGGCCAAAGATGCTGACGGTGCCGCGAACTGGGCGCTATTCGAGGAGTGGCAGACATCCCGCCAGGATATCACTCTGGTCACGCTCTACACCAAACGCACCGGGTTTATGTGTGGTTCACCTCCATTGCTCAATATGGCCCTGCTGAACATTAAGCACTGGCAGAGCCAGAGCGAGCAGGACAACATTCTGCATGTCGCCCGGGTGCCGTTGCTCACGGTGTTCGGGCTGGAAGAGGGGCAAGAACTTGTGATTGGCTCATCCTCTGCCACTTCATTCTCCGATCGGCAAAGGCAGGGGCTGGAATACGTCGAGCACACAGGTTCCTCCATCGGTGCCGGCAAAGAGTCGCTGGCAGAGCTGGTGGAGCAGATGCGACAGGCGGGTGCGAAGCTGTTGCGCACCGAAAACACCTCTACCAAATCGGTTGACCAGACCTCAGAAGAGAAAATGCAGGAGCAGTCACCGCTCTATACCATGGCGACAAGCCTGGAAGATGCGATCGACAATATCCTGCAAATTATGGCTGAGTACATCGGGGAAGCGGAAGGCGGCAACGTTGATGTGCGCACCGAGCTTGATGTCGAGTCGAAAGAGTTTAATCCACCAGCGGCGATGGCCATTCAGTCGCTGCGCCAGGGCGGTGACCTTCGTCGTATCGATGCAATCAGAGCCCTGCAAAAACTCAACCTGATTGATGCCGACGCTGATCCCGATGTGGTTCTGAGCGAGTTGCTTGCTGAGTCAGCATCTTTAACTGAACCGCCACCTGGCGAGGTGTGATATGGCTCGTTCGGTAAACGACAGGTTGCAGGACGAGACCATAGCTCACGGACTTTACGTGACGCGCTACGGTACGGGCGTTGCCCGACGAATGGTGACGCTGCTTAACAGGATGGATGCTGAACTGGCTGCCCGACTGCTTGTACTGCTGGAGGGTAAGCGCGCTGACACCTACAGCGCGCGTCGCCTTGCATCGCTACTGGCTGGTGTGCGGGATCTAAACCAGCAGGCCTACGAACCGGTCAATGCTGCTCTGATGCGCGAACTGACGCGTTACGCTGATTATGAGACCGGGTATCAGTTTGACCTGTTCAGCAGCCTTATTCCCGGTCAGGTGCTTAAGCACGTCCCGCTGCAAAGCATTGTCCCGGAACAGGTCTATGCTGCTGCGGTGGCGCAGCCGTTCCAGGGGAGGTTGCTGAAAGAGTGGGGCAAGAAACTCGAATCGGATCGGCTGGAAAAAATTACCAGTGCCGTACGCACAGGATTTCTTCAGGGAGAAACCGTCGAGCAGATTGTGAAGCGGGTCGCCGGCACGCCGCAACTTAAACGCCAGGACGGGGTTATCAATGCCTCACGTCGAGACCTTGCGGTAGTAACCCGCACGGCGGTGAACCATGTGGCCGCTACAGCGCGCCAGGAGTTCGCCCAAGCCAACAGCGATATCGTGAAGGCGAAACAGTGGTCTTCGACTCTGGACACCCACACCAGCCAGTGGTGCATCATCCGCGACCGCAAACTCTACTCGCTCGATGGCAAGCCGCTGGGCCATGCAATCCCATATCTGCGCGGGCCCGGCAAAATTCATTTCTGCTGTCGCTCATGCGAAATTCTGATCACTAAATCGTGGGAGGAATTGCAGATAGCCTCTGGCGAACTGAGCAGCGCCACACGCGCTTCGATGGATGGACAGGTGCCTTCGCATACCAGCTATGCCGAATGGCTCGTCAGGCAACCGTACGCACGGCAGGAGCAGGTGCTGGGCGTTACTCGCGCGCGAATGCTGCGTGACGGCAAAATCACCGTGCCTGAGATGTTCAATGATGCCGGGGAGTTTCTGACCCTGGACGAACTGCGCCGCGTGGATGCGTCGGCGTTTGAGGAATAGGGTATGCGTAACGAAGATTTTCACTACGTTGGAGATGGTCGTGGAAGGCGAAGGGTGTTCGTTAATGGCAATGAGATAAAGAGCTGTGTATGGGCTGATGTCAAACGTGGTATCGCCTGTATTCATCCACACCCGTTACGGATCCACAAGCGAAAGCGGGGTGAAATTTACTCCCGCAAGCTGCGCGGTTACATAACCATCGAATTTATCTAACAGGCTGCCTCCGGGCAGCTTTTTTTATGCCTGCCGCTGAGCGGATGCGACGCGGTGCCCGGGTCGGATGACCCATTACGTATGGCCGGAAGGCTGGAGCAAAAACAATGAAACTGAAACTTGATGCTAACGGAAATGTGGTCGTTGAAAACGGTATGCCTGTGTACATCCATGATGATGGCAAAGAGATCCCGTTTGATGCGGTCGCAGCGATGACCAAAATCACCTCCCTGAATGGTGAGGCGAAAACTCACCGTGAAGCTAAGGAAGCGGCGGAAGCCAACCTCGCGAAATTCTCTGGCATCAGTGACCCGGCCAAGGCGCTCGAAGCCCTGGAGATGATGACCAAAATCGACCAGAAGAAGCTGATCGATGCTGGCGCTGTCGACCAGGTAAAAGCTGAGATCACCAAGGTCTTCCAGCAGCAGCTGGACGAAGCGAACGGAAAAACTCAGCAACTGGAAAGCCAACTGTACGACGAGATGATTGGCGGGCGCTTCGGTGGCTCCAAATTCATCTCCGAGAAGATGGCGATCCCGAGCGAGTTCGTGCGTTCGTACTTCGGGCAGAACTTCAAAATCGAAGACGGCAAGGTAGTGGCTTACGACGGCCAGGGCAATAAGGTGTTCTCCCGCACCAAACCCGGCGAGCTGGCCAGCTTCGATGAAGCGCTGGAATCTCTGGTCGAGTCGCACCCGCAGAAAGACTACATCCTCAAATCGTCCGGCAACAGCGGCGGTGGTTCTCACCAGTCGCAGCATCAGGCCGGGCAGAAAACCATGAAACGCGCTGCTTTTGACGCCCTGCCACCAGCTGAACAACAGGCTGCGATTGGCGGCGGCACGAGCATCGTTGATTAATCGAAAGGAAAAATAAATGTCCAACACTTTGACTGGCCTGATCCCGACCATCTACACGGCACTGAACCGCGTATCCCGTGAGCAGGTGGGCTTTATCCCGGCGGTGGCCCGTAACGCTAAAGCCGATGCCGCGGCCAAAGACCAAACCGTGACCGCACCGGTAGCACCAAAAACCACCACCGTTGATATCACTCCGGCGGCAACCGCGCCAAACGACGGTGATCAGAACATTGGTACCGTGGACGTGAAAATCACCAAATCCAAAATGGCCCCGGTCAAATGGAATGGTGAAGAGCAGCTTGCCATCGGACCATCAGGCACTTATGACGTTGTCCTGGCTGACCAGTTTTCTCAGGCGTTCCGCGCACTGAGCAACGAAATGGATGCTGACCTGGCATCGCTGGCTTATAAGTCTTCCCGCGCTGTTGGTGCTCCAAAAGATACACCGTTCAGTGTCAAAGACGACCTGTCTGATGCGGCGAACGCTCGGCAGGTGCTGACTGATAACGGCGCACCAACCACTGACCTGCGCATGGTACTGGGCGGCGAAGCGATGGCGTCAATCCGTGGTAAACAGTCCGTACTGTTCAAAGCGAACGAAGCCGGTACCGATCAGCTGCTGCGTGAAGGCATCATTGGTCGTGTGATGGGCTTTAACCTGCACGAATCCGCCAACATCAAGCGCACCGCGAAAAGCACGGCGGCGGGCTATAAGGTCAATGGCGAGAAGAAAGAGGGCGACATCATTATTGCTATCTCTGCTGGTACTGGTGGTATTGCTGCCGGGACCGCAGTGAAGTTCGATGGCGATGACAACCAGTACATGGTCGTAGCGGCAACCTCTTCGACTATCACCATCGGCGCACCTGGCCTGCGTCAGGATCTGGCAGATCAGGCGACTGTCACTGTGCTGAGCGAGTTCGTGCCAAACGTTGCCTTTGACCGTAACGCATTCCTGCTGGCTTGCCGTACCCCGGCCATGCCAAAAGGCGGCGATACCGCTGATGACGTGATGAACGTAACCGATCCGGTCTCTGGTATTACCTTCCAGATCGCGCTGTACCGCCAGTACCGTCAGGTACGTTACGAGGTTGGTGTGGCGTGGGGTGTGGCCTCCGTTCAGCCTGAACATTCCACCATCATCATGGGTTAACCCAGGGGGCTTCGGCCCCTTTGTTATTCAGGAGGCCCGATGGCCGGATTAACAAAAGAGCAGCGCGCGCAGCGTGAAGCGGAAAAGCTTGCAGCTCAGCAGACCGCTGATAATAACCCTGCCCAGCAGGAACAGCAGCAGGAACAGCAGCAGGAACAGCCAGGTATTGAGCTGGTGGTCATGGTGCGTGATATCCCAGAGTTCCCCGGCGGTCCGCTGCGCGCTGATGTTCACCCTGCTGAAGTGGATAACTGGCTGGCGCTGGACTGGCGTCTGGAGGAATAACCATGCTGGTTGCCGATCCCCATTCGCCGGACTTTAACAGCTACGCCAGCGTGTCCGACCTGCGGGTCTTTGCCGCCGCGCGCGGATACACCATTCCTGCCGAAGATGGCGAGTGTAGCCAGATGCTGATGCAGTCGATGGACTTTCTGGAAGGAAGGTTCTGGCGTGGTCAGCGCTACAGCGCATCTCAGCCTCTATCCTGGCCGCGCTCCGGCGTACGCTTCGATGGCGTGGACCTGCCGGATGATGCTATTCCACAGCGCCTGATTGATGCCCAATGCCGCCTGGCTATCGAGTCGCAGGAGATTGATCTCACGCCGTCGGTCTCCGGTGGCGGCGCGGTCATAGCTGAGAGCGTACAGGGGGCCGTCTCTGTGCAGTACGAGCCGGGAACGAATAAGGCCACTCCTTCATTCCCCTGGTTCTATTCCTCGCTGCGCGGGCTTGTGGTGGGCGGCAACCAGGTCCGGATCGAAAGGGGGTAGCATGGCAATCGACTATCGCCGGATGCGCGCCACGGCAACGCGGCTGCTGACGGAGAACGGCAAAGCCTACCAACTGACTCGCGGCGGAACCATCACCCGCGATCAGTACGGGAAAGAGGTTATCACCGAGCCTATTACAGCGACCGTTACCGGCGTTATCACCGAATACTCCACGCGTGAAATCGACGGTTCACTAATTGCTACGGGCGATAAAAAATTGGCGGCCACGTTTGAAACGGAAGTGCGCATTGGCGACCTCATTGATATCGACGGCAAAAAGTGGCGCGTGGTTCAGCCGAATCCGGTTAAGCCCGCAGATGTGCTGATTTCCTATAACATCCAGCTAAGGACCTGATATGTCCAGTTCCGTAAATCAGCCGTTCCTGGCTGCCATTCAGTTATTCGTGGATAGCTCAAAGCAGGATATGGACGAGGTGGTGCGTAGGACAGGTATCAAAATACTCGGTCGGCTGGTGGAAATGTCACCGATTGGTAATCCCGATCTCTGGCAGGTGAACCAGACGGCATCGGCTTACAACACGGCGGTACGGGAGCATAACGCGGCACTGCGCCAAGACCCGGCCAATCTCACTAAAGCCGGACGCCTGAAGCACGGGCGAGCCGTCAACGACTCGATGGACATCAAAAAGCCTGAGGGTTATGTCGGTGGTCGGTTCAAGAACAACTGGTATGTGGGTTTCGACAGCCAGCCGACTCAGTCAAACGATACACCAGATGCTTCCGGCCAGGGATCAAATTCCCGTGGCATGGCGGTGCTTGAGGTATTCAGAGTGGGCCAGGTCAGCTCGATTTACTTCACCAATAACCTGCCATATGCGGCAGCGCTGGAAAACGGTCATTCCACCCAGGCGCCGGGCGGGATAGTGGGCATTACAGCTATCGACGCGGCGCAGCTGTTCCGAGAGGCAATGAGCGAGGTACGCAATGGTCGGTGATCAGTCCATGCGAATAGCTGACCTGCTTGAGAGCCGGGTAGCCATAATCTCGGCTTCTCTCGGCTTGCCGATCGCCTGGCCGAATATCGTATTCGATCCACCGGATGCGCCATACGCCCGTGTTTATGTTTTACCTGCACAAACTGTAGGTCAGGACATAGAAGGTCTGATGCGTACCTATCAGGGGATCTTGCAGGTAAACATCATTACTCCCGCAGGCTCAGGCGTGAGCCAGGCGAGAGGGCTTGCCCAGTCGGTGGCAGATGCATTCCCTGAAGGACTGCCGCTGGTGGACGGTGATCTGACGGTTTACATCAACGGGCCGCCGCAGGTGAGACAACCCATCCAGGACCGGCCAACCTCGGCGCCCAACGGTTCCAGTGGTTCCATAACCTACACCATCCCCGTCAGCATGCAGTACCGCGCTGACTACTGACCCGCCAGATGGCGGGTTTTTTATTACCTAAATTCAGGAGAGTGCTATGGCATTCGCAATCCCTAACGGCTCGCGTGTGAACGTGGCCAAGGCCTATCAAGCCCCAATCACCTTTACCGCAGCCTCTAACGCGACGGAATGCGAACTGACCGTTGCATCGGCCTCCGGCATTCTGGCTGGTGACGTAGTTCAGGTGAGTTCCGGCTGGTTAAAGCTCGATAACATGGTGCTGCGCGTAAAATCGGTGACCAGTAATAAAATCGTGCTGGAAGCATTCGATACTACCGACACCACCAAATTCCCGGCAGGCACTGGCGCGGGCACGCTGCGTAAAATCGACTCATGGATCACCATGCCTCAGGTGATGACACTGTCAACTGAAGGTGGTGACCAGCAGACCATCAGCGTGCAGTTCCTGGAAGATGATAAAGCGCGAACCATCCCAACGTTTAAAAACGCGGTGGTTCAGGTTTACACCTTTGCGCATGACCCTCAACTGGCGATCTACAAACGCCTCATTGACCTGGATGACTCCAGCGACACCACCGCGGTCTGGTTCCATAACCCACGCGGCAAAGCCGATCGTTTCTACTCAGCCAAAGTATCGTTCCAGCGCGTACCGCGCACGGAAATCAACGCCGTGGAAAGTAACGAAGCGCGTATGAACTTCGAATCGGACATGCAGATTTACCCGATCGCCGATTCATCCGTGACGCCGCTGGCGTTCCTGACTGACCTGCCGTCAACCAAGTCGGTTGCTACAGGCGCTGCACTGGATCTGGCGGTGGTAATGAAGGGCGGCTCAGCACCTTACACCTGCGTTTGGAAGAAAGGCAGCACCGCTATTCCTGGCAAAACCGCATCGACGTTCAACATTTCATCTGTCGCATCCGGTGATGCTGGCGTTTACACCTGTGAAGTCACCGACGCCGCGGGCAAAACCATCACCTCGGCTGCGTGTACTGTCACGGTCAACTAACCAATCTGGCCCGGTACGCCGGGCTTTTTTATGCGCATCGCACGCGCACATCAAAGAAAGTCTTTCAGCTGTGAGCCTGGGCAAACCGTTAACTTTCGGCGGCTTTTCCGTGCGACAGGCTCACGTCTAAAAGGAAAATTAAAATGTCAGAACCTTCAGTCGTCCCTTACGTAAAAACCACTCCCAAACCTTTTGGTGTGGACGTCGAATGGAAATGGCCAGGTGGCTGCGCGGTGCTAGAACTGCAATGCCTTCATGACGATGGCCGACTTGTGAAAGAACGCCTCTACTGGCCAACTATCGGATACCTTATTTCCGGGCTCAAAACTGGTGAGCGAGTGCAGGTGCGCCTGCGTCCAATTGCAGAGGATGGCTCAGCACGAGATTGGCGAGCCGGTGACTGGATCGAAGGTGTTTCTTCTGTCGATGCCGGAGAAATTGTAGAGGCGCTGGACCATGAAATCCGCAACAGCGATGCATTCAAAGTCCTGAAAGATGGCTGGTCTTTCGAAAAGAACGGGGTGCTGATTATTAATAACGGCCAGGTGTTCGTTACCGATGCGAAGATCGACGATGCCGTATTGTCTAAGAGCTATAGCGTTAAAATGAACGTCGCCTACAAAGGTAAACCGCACGAAGCTGGTATGGGCCTTAGTGTTGAAGGCGACCAGAGCAAGGTTGAGTTTCTGGCCGAACGCTATACGGTGCATGAAGCCGCTTCATCCATCATCGAGAACGCCGTCGTAACAAAAACGAAGATAAATATCGCACTTGGCGATGAAACGAAGCAGGCCGTCATTGATGCTGTGCGTGAAAGCGATTTGTTCGCATCCCTTCAGGCAAATATTGATGCGCAAACAGCGTCAGTAGCTGGCCTGCAACAGGCGATGAACGAAGCGGTCACCAATGCTATTAAAAACGCGCTGAAGCCCGGTGGCCTGCTTTACAACCGTTAACCTCCCATCACGCACTCGAATACTCGGCCCGCTCCGGCGGGTTTTTCATTTTCTAAGGAACCGAAATGACCAAATTTTCTCTGAACCCCAACCCAACTTTTTCTGTGACCGCGAGCATTCCGCGTGCTGGAGCCGAAGACGGCAAGCTGACGTTCACCTTCCGCCATAAGACACTGGAAGAGCTGCGCTCTATGGACGAAAAGCTGCAAAAGGCCGCTGAAGGTAAAAAGGCTGCTATCGAGCCGCAGGCCGACTACCTCATGGAAATTGTCGAGGGGTGGGCACTACCTGACGAGTTCACCCGCGACAACGTTATTGTCCTTCTTCAGAACTACCCGCGCGCGTTCGACAGCATCGGTCTGGCCTACACCAAAGAGCTGATGGGTATCCGCGAAAAAAACTGAGGCAGGTCGCCGCAGCGTTGTATACGCCGGGTCCGACGCTCGCGGAACTGAGCGCTTTTGGTTTGACGCCTGAGGACGTGGAGGAAGAGGTGGGGATCCTGCCCTCGGTGTGGAGGTCCTTCACCATCTTCTCTTCCCTGGCGACCCAGTGGCGAGTCGGCGCGAGCGGGGCGACCGGCCTTGATTACAACGTTCTCCCCTGGATGTTCGAGTTACACGGGGTTGAGGATGCGGCGGCCTGCATGGCTGACCTTCAAATTATGGAAAGCGAGGCTCTCAAGGTAATGCATAAGGAGACGAAATAATGACAGACCAGATCGCCTCGATTACTTTGCGGGCCGATGTTTCTGACCTGAAAACAGCCAGCAATGAACTGGATAGGCTCGGCGAGGCGGCTGCTGGTGCTGTAGATAAAGCCGATGACCTGAATAGTGTGTTCCGCGCTGGTGCTGAATCTGCGAAACAGGGCAGCGAAGGTATCAAGGAGCAGCAGAACGCGCTCAAAGGGTTGCTGGAGAATATCGATCCGGTTACCAAGGCCTTAAACCGCCTGGATGAGCAGCAAGAATCACTGCGGAAATTTCAGGCCAAAGGTTTCCTGGATACCGAGACCTTTCAGGCTTACAACAAAATCCTGGACGACACCCGTCTCAAGCTGACCGACACCGGAGAAGCCGCGGCGCGCGCTCAGGCCGAATTAGCCGCTACCCAGGCAGCAGAGAAGCAGTCCGCAGCGTTAAAGAACCTGCTGGGTTCCATCGACCCGACAATCCGTGCGTTTAATTCACTGGATGAGCAACACGCACAGCTGGTAGCCCATTTCGAAGCAGGGCGCATTAACGGCGCGCAGTTCGAGCACTTCAACACAATCCTTAACCAGACGCGTGAGCGCCTCTCTGGTGTCGCTGACGTACTGCCAGAGGCGCTATCCCGGCAGGAAGCTGCTGCCCGGCGCGCTGGAATCTCCGTTGGCCAGTACAGCGCAGCGATGCGTACGCTTCCGGCACAGTTCACGGATATCGCTACGCAGCTGGCTGGCGGTCAGTCTCCGTTCCTGATCCTGCTGCAACAGGGCGGGCAGATTAAAGACCAGTTCGGATCGGTTCAGGGGGCGCTGTCCGGTGTCGGCGAATACATCCGCAGTATGGCTGGGATGATTAACCCAACCACGATCGCACTTGGTGGTCTGATTGGTACGATCGGCCTGCTGGCTGCCGCGGCATACAATTCATCAGAGCAATTCGACCAGGTAGCTCGCTCGGTCATCATGATGGGAGGTGCTGGCTTTGCTTCAATGCAGCAGCTCAACGAAGCCGCTGAGGAGGTGGCCGGCAAGATGAATACATCGATCAGTTCCACCGTCGATACGCTGGTTACGCTGAACGATACTGGTAAATATACCGCCAGCCAGATGAAGCAGATCGCAACGACCATCACCCTCATGGGTAAGGCCGGAAACGATACCAAAACGGCAATGGCCGACTTCGGCAAGATTGTCAGCGACCCGGTTAAAGGGCTGGCCAACCTCAATGAGCAATATGGTTTCGTTGATGAGGCCATGATCAAGCACATCATCCAGCTTCGTAAGCAGAAGGGTGAGCAGGCGGCTGTTACCGAATCCATTAACCTGTTTGCTGGCGTCATGGCAAAGCGCGCAGAGGAGACCAACAACGCGACCGATAATATCGGTCGAACGTGGGAAAGCCTGAAGAAGAGCGCTTCTGACACCTTTGGTGAGATAGGTGTTACCGTGCGTGCCTGGGGAAACCAGATCATCGATATCTTCGAACTTGTTAAAGCTTCGATTAAAGACCTCTTCCTCAACATTACTTCACTGGACGCCAAATTCACCGGCACAATTGCTGGCTGGGCTGAAAAAATCCCTGGTGGCGGGGCGCTGGCTAATTTTCTTGGCATGGATGTAGAAGCCATGAAGAAGGCCGGGGCTGAAGCGGACAAAGAAATTGAGGCGAATAAAAAACGCTATAACGAACTCTGGAAACGAGTAACCGATCCTAACGCGCAGGCTAAATATGAACGTGAGGCTCGCGGCTCAGCAGTGACAGGTGAAGGGGGAACAAGTCGCGAATCGAGAGATGCAGTCTCGAAGCTTGCTCAGGACTCAGCCAAAAAGACCAAAGAGGCGAAAGCCACTCTGGAAGCTGGCGATCGCACCCTGGAAAACTACCGCGCCCAGGCCAGAACGTTAACTGAAACGCTCGAGACCCTCCGACAAACTGGCGAAACCCACGCTAAAAATACCGAGTTCATTAAACAGCAATCTCGATTTGCTGAATTGGATGAGGCAGCCAAAACCCGCGCGCTGACTGCTCAGGAAAAATCTTTACTGTCGAGCCGTGAGGCGATTCTGAACGCCGCCAAGGTGGTTGATCAGAAGAACAAGGAAGTAGAGGCGCAGCAGAAAATTAATGGCCTGGCGCAGCAGGCCAATAAATACGTCACGCAGATGTCGGAAAAGACCGATGCCTTGCGCGAAAGTGCAGGCCTCAGCAGTCGGCAAACACAGCGCATGATGGAAGAGGCGCAGCTTCGCCAGGGCTGGCTCAACGGTGGCGGTAAGCTTGAGGATGCCGGGTATGAAAAAGAACTGGCAGCTCTCAGGAAATATTATGCCGAAGAGGACAAATTACGGGGCGACTGGAAGGCAGGGGCTGTTGCTGGCTGGAATGAATATCTTGACGCCGCCACGAATACCTATGATGCCGTGAAGAACGTCGCCAGCTCCACGCTGACCGGCTTGAGCAACATGCTGACTGAGCTTATGACAACTGGCACCGCGTCAGTTAAAGAGTTCGGCAAATCTATGCTCAAGATGATCCTCGAGATAACCAACCAACTTATAGTGGCCTATACAGTACAGGCCGCGATGGGCTGGATAAGCGGTGGCAGCAAAGGCGGGAGCACGCCAGGGGGATCTTACGCGAACGCTGCCGCTGGCCTAACTTTTAACGCTAAAGGCGGTGTTTATGATTCGCCCGGGCTCAGTAAGTACGTTAATGGGGTATACGACTCTCCCCAGTATTTTACTTTCCAGGGCGCATCGAAGTTTTCGAAGGGCGGTGTATTCGCAGAGGCCGGCGCTGAAGCAATCATGCCACTTACTCGGGATTCTGCCGGGCGGTTGGGCGTACGCGCCCAGGGCAGTGGCGGTATGGCTCCGGTTATTAATACCACCGTTAACGTTGATGCTGGTGGTTCTGCAACTGTTCAGTCTTCCAGCTCAGGTGATGCTATGGGGCGCGCGCTCGCCGATGAAATGCAGAATGCTGCCCTTCAGGTAGTACAAAAACACCTTAAGCCGGGCGGCATGATCTACAACTTCAGTAAAGGCAGGTAGTGTTTACGTCACCCCCTGGTTAATATGATGAAAATCATAAGAATCAGGGGATGATTGTGTTAAAAAAAATCTTTAAGAAGATCTTAAGAACCATTGGACTGTTACTGCTTCTGGTTGTAGTGATTATTGTTGCAGCGCTGGTTAACAAACCTTCAGAACAAGAAAAGAAGCAAAAAGAAGCCAAGGAACTTACGGATAAAAAACTGGATGAGCTTCGCGATGCCTGTGAAGCTTACGTAAGGATGTCAGTCATTAACAAAAGCACCCTGGATATGTCGGTGTTTGGCTCGAACAGATGGCTCGGTGACGACGGTAAGTTTTACGCCACGCAGGAGTTTAGCGCCAAAAATAAATTTGGTCTTGAGCAGAAATTCAGGGCCGAATGTATTGAAGACAAGGATGGGAAGACTGATTACCGGCTTGTAGAAATGAATGGAAGTTAAGTCAAAATGGTCTGATAACTTTCCCTCCCATGCTTTCAACCAGTATTAAGCCTCGCACATGCGGGGCTTTTTTTATGGAGCAATTATGGCAGTTGATACATACAGCTGGCGCTCGCAGCTCGGTGCTGGCGCGATTGAATATAGCCAGGCAGTACGCGCGGCGCAGTTCGGTGATGGCTATGAGCAGGTGGCCGATAGCGGGATTAACTCCACGGCTATTCAGGTGCCTATGAAGCACACAGGCACCGAGTCGGAAGTGGACAGGATTCGTGATTTCCTCCTTGCTCATACCGTGAAGGCTTTCATCATTACGCCGCCAGGTGAAGAAAAGGGGCTTTACCGCGTCGTAGCCGATTCGGTTCGTAAAACGCAGATCAGCAGCAAATATGCTGAGTTGACGTTCACCATCAAACGGGCTTACGGAGTGTACGCATAATGGCATTAGTCGATCAGGCGGCTATGCTGGCGCCGGGTGGCAGGGTCCGCCTGGTTGAAGTTGACGCCTCAGAGTTCAGTGGCGGGATCCACCGATTCCACTACGCACCTTTCCCCCATACACCGGAAGAAATTGATGCTGCCAATGGAGATGAAGAAAGGCTTGGACCCAAGCCAATCGTCTTCGGTGGCAATATCTACGATTTTTGGCCGTTTCAGGTTTCAGGCCTGGAGCTATCAACAGACCAGGCGGCGGAGCCCACTCTCAGCGTCTCAAACCTTGACGGCCATATCACTGCGCTGTGCCTGCAATTTAAGGACATGGTTAACGCAAAAGTGAGCATTATCGATACCTATGCGGTCTATCTCGATGCCGTAAATTACCCTGGTGGCGTAAACCCTACAGCTGATTCGTCAATGTTCACACTTCAGACCTTCTGGCTTGACACCAAAACCTCCGAAGATGATGAGGTGGTTACCTGGGCACTCAGCAGCCCAGCCGATTTGCAGAGCCTTGTGATCCCCACCCGACAGATCACATCGCTTTGTGAATGGGCGCTGCGCGGTCAGTATCGCAGCGGCGATGGATGCACCTATAACGGCACTGCGTATTTCGACGCTAAAGGAAACCCAGTATCAGATCCTGCCCTTGATGTGTGTGGCGGTTGCCTCAGTGACTGCCGTAAACGATTTGGCGCTGGCCTGGCAGACCCTGACGCGGCAATCCTCGATTTTGGTGGCTTCCCGGCAACCGTTCTCTTTATCCGATAACCGGACGTACCAATGAATAAAACCATAATGGCAGCTATCCGGGCGCAT
>OKID01000121.1_pt1 | contig 22774 bp, 18 predicted proteins | sample 1610601 | NCBI WGS metagenome assembly OKID01 (sample SAMN04436667, study PRJEB24849) | human gut metagenome | biome: human gut; feature: NICU; material: stool | host: Homo sapiens | place: USA: Saint Louis, MO | collected 2010-06-09 | reverse complement strand
AAGAGCAGCCGAGCATGGGCTCGGCTCTACAAAATCCACCACGCATGGGGTGGGGTTATTGGCGGCGTACCGATTGCACGACCGACAGGCGGCGCAGGCGGCGCATCACTTCGGCCAGGTGGTTGCGGTCGCGCACCTGGATGTTGAACGCCAGCACGGCGGCGTTGAAGTCGCGGTCCAGGTAGTCCACGCGCTCGATGTTGGAATGGCTCTGTGCGATGGCGGCGGCCAGCTGCGCCAGCACGCCGGTGCCGTTTTCCACTTCCACCACCAGCGAGGTGTCGTAGTCGCCGGAGACGGTGGTGTCCCAGCCGATCGGCACCCAGCGCTCGGGCGACTTGCGCAGCTCGGCCAGGTTCGGGCAGTCCATGCGGTGCACCACGATGCCCTTGCCGGCGGTGTGGTAGCCCATGATCTCGTCGCCGGGTATCGGCTGGCAGCAGCCGGCGAAGGTCACCACGCCGCGTTCGCTACCGTTGATCAGGATCTTCTCCTGCGAATGGTGACGCGAATGCGGGCCGCCACGCAGTTCGGCGTAGGCCATCAGCGCCTGCGCGGCCTGGGTCGGCATCCAGTTGCCCAGTGCGACCTCGGCCAGCAGCGCTTCCAGGCGCGGGAAGCGGTGTTCGGCCAGGAACGCGTCCAGGCGGCCCTTCGGCAGGCGCTCCAGCGATGAATCCATCGCTTCCAGCGCGCGGTCGAGCATGTGATGGCCGAGCTGCACGGCATCTTCGTGCTCCAGCTGCTTGAGCTGGTGGCGGATGGCGGTGCGCGCCTTGCTGGTCACCACGAATTCCAGCCACTGCGGTTTCGGCGTGGCCGAGCGAGCGGTGATGATCTCCACCGACTGGCCCGACACCAGCTTGGTGCGCAGCGGCACCAGTTTCTTGTCCACGCGCGAGGCCACCGCCATGTTGCCCACGTCGGTATGCACGGCGTAGGCAAAATCAAGCGCGGTGGAGTTGCGCGGCAGGGCCAGGATCTTGCCCTTCGGGGTGAACAGGTAGACCTCGTCCGGGAACAGGTCGACCTTGACGTTGTCGAGGAATTCCAGCGAGGAACCGGCGGCGCGCTGCGAGTCGATCAGCTCGACGATCCAGGCGTGGGCACGGCTCTGTGCGCTGTTGGGCGAATCACCACCGAACTTGTAGGTCCAGTGCGCGGCCACGCCGCGTTCGGCGATCAGGTCCATTTCCTCGGTGCGGATCTGCACCTCGATCGGCGAGCCGTACGGCCCGAACAGCACGGTATGCAGCGACTGGTAACCGTTGGCCTTGGGAATGGCGATGAAATCGCGGAAGCGCCCATCCAGCGGCTTGAAGGTGGCGTGCACCGAGCCCAGCGCGTGGTAGCAGCTGGGCACGCTGCGCACGACCAGGCGGAAGCCGAACACATCCATCACCTGGTCGAAGGATTTGTTCTCGTCGCGCATCTTGTTGTAGATGCTCCACGGGGTCTTGATGCGGCTGATCAGCCGATGCTCGATCCCCTCCTTGGCCAGTCGCTGCGACAGCTGCACTTCCACCTGCGCCATCGCTTCGCGGCGCACCACCGGCTGGCTGCGGATGTGTTTTTCGATGATGGCGTGGCGCCATGGGTAGAGCGCCTTGAACCCCAGGTTCTGCAGCTCGCTCTTGACCAGGCTCATGCCCAGGCGCTGGGCGATGGGCGCGTAGATCTCCAGCGTCTCGCGGGCGATGCGGCCACGCGCTTCGCGGCTCTGCGCGCCCAGCGTGCGCATGTTGTGCAGGCGGTCGGCCAGCTTGATCATGATCACGCGCAGGTCGCGCGACATCGCCAGCAGCATCTTGCGGAAGCTCTCGGCGGCCGCCTCCTGGCGGTCACGGAACTTCAGCTTGTCCAGCTTGGTGACACCGTCGACCAGTTCGGCCACGGCTTCGCCGAACTCGGCGGCCAGCGCCTCGCGGGTCAGCGGGGTGTCTTCGATGGTGTCGTGCAGGATCGCGGCGATCAGCGCTTCCACGTCCAGGCCGAGTTCGGCCAGCACCTGGGCAACGGCCACCGGATGGGTGATATAGGGCTCGCCCGACTTGCGCGTCTGCCCAGCGTGCGCGGAGGCCCCGACTTCCCAGGCACGGCGCAACAGCGGCAGCTGTTCCGGCGGCAGGTAATGGGCGGCGCGTTCAAGCTGGAGGACGTAGTCGGGTACGGCGGCAGCGGGGGCTGCGGCGACCTTGGCAGTGGGGCCTGGGTTCATGCCCGAAGCCTATTCCAGCGCGACGTTTACGGCAAATCCTGAATGCGAAACAGCCCGCACGGGGCGGGCTGTTCGGTGTATCCAACGATTACGTTGATCGATGCGATCAATCGTCGTTCTTGGACATGTCTTCGTCGGCGACCACTTCGGCGGCAGCCCACTCCAGCGCTTCGCGCTCGGCGCGCTCACGCTCGGCCTTCTCGACTTCGTCGATCAGGGCGTTGTCGATCTTGCGGGCGGCGATTTCGCGCAGCGCCAGCACGGTCGGCTTGTCCTCGGTCTCGCTGTTGTCCAGCGTAGCCTGCACGCCGTTGGCGAGCTGGCGGGCACGCTTGGACGCCATCATGACCAGTTCGAAACGGTTGTTAACGACTTCCAGGCAATCTTCTACGGTGATGCGGGCCATACGGGCTCCCGGCGACCGGTCGGCCGCTCAGTCGAATGAGGGAAAGGGGACGGAGTGTACTGGCAGGGGCTGGACAAAATCAAGCCAACCCCTACCCGATTCTTTTGGAATCAGTCAGTTGCACCCGGATCGGGGGTCAGCAGCGCCTGGATCAGGCCGGCGTGGCGGACCTTCTGGGCCTCCCGGCGCAGGCGGCTGGCAGTGAAGATGGCGCACAGCTCGTCCACGGCAGTGTCGAACACCTCGTTGACGATGACGTAGTCGAACTCGTTGAAGTGCAGCATTTCATCGCGGGCTGCCCCCAGCCGCTGGGCGATGACCGCTTCGCTGTCCTGGCCGCGCTTGCGCATGCGGTCCTGCAGGGCCTGCTTGGACGGCGGCAGGATGAACACGGTGACCGTGCCCGGCACCAGCTGCCGCACCTGCTGCGCGCCCTGCCAGTCGATCTCCAGCAGCACGTCCTGGCCGGCGGCCAACTGCGGTTCCACCGACTGCCGGGCCGTACCCTTCCAGTCGCCGTGCACCCAGGCGTGTTCGAAGAAGTCGCCCGCGGCGATCATCTGCTCGAACTTCTCGGCACTGACGAAGTGGTAGTGCTGGCCGTTCACCTCACCGGGGCGCATCGCGCGCGAGGTGAAGGAAATCGACAGGGCGATCTGCGGGTCACGCGCCAGGGTGGCATTGACGATGCTGCTCTTGCCGGCGCCGGAGGGGGCGGCCACGATGTACAGCGTGCCGCGCGCAACGGCGTCCGACGGCTTCGACGGGGCGCTCATGCGCGGAACCCAATTGGTTGATTTCGCAAAATTTTTCCTCGGTGTTCCAGGTCCGGCGCGGAGGATCGCGCCAGGACGGCGGGGGCTGCGCGGAACATCCTGGAACCAGGCCCGGCAGACGCTTCCCCAGGGGGCGGGCACGCAACTTTACCAGAGCAGGCCCTTTCCGGGCCCGTCCGGCAGGCGCCGCGCCTTGTGCCACATGGGCATCCGGAGGCCTGTGCTATAACCGGCCCGTACCCAACGACAGCCCGGAGGCCTGCGCCTCCCCGCCATCCCAGGAGAACGGCATGCCATCGATGAGCCGCCGCCAGTTCCTGAAAGTGACCGGGACAACCCTGGTCGGCTCCAGCCTGGCACTGATGGGCTTCGCGCCCGGCATCGCGCTCGCGGAGGTCAGGCAATACAAGCTGACCCGCGCGACCGAGACCCGCAACACCTGTACCTACTGTTCGGTGGCCTGCGGCATCCTGATGTACAGCCTCGGCGATGGCGCCAAGAACGCCGAGCCGAGCATCTTCCACATCGAGGGCGACCCGGACCATCCGGTCAACCGCGGCACGCTGTGCCCGAAGGGTGCCGGCCTGGCCGACATCATCCACAGCAAGTCGCGCCTGCTCTACCCCGAGTACCGCGCGCCGGGCTCGAACGAGTGGAAGCGGCTGAGCTGGGACGATGCGCTGGACCGCATCGCGCGGCTGATGAAGGAAGACCGCGATGCCAACTTCGTGCAGAAGAACGAAGCCGGGCAGACGGTCAACCGCTGGCTGACCACCGGCATGCTGGCGGCCTCGGCCACCAGCAATGAAACCGCGGTACTGACCCACAAGGTCGTCCGCTCCCTTGGCATGCTGGCATTCGACAACCAGGCACGTGTCTGACACGGCCCGACGGTGGCAGGTCTTGCCCCGACGCTAGGCCGTGGTGCGATGACGAATCACTGGGTCGACATCAAGAATGCCGACCTGATCCTGATCATGGGTGGCAATGCCGCCGAGGCGCATCCGTGCGGGTTCAAATGGGTGACCGAGGCCAAGGCGCACAACAAGGCCCGGCTGATCGTGGTCGATCCGCGCTTCAACCGCTCGGCCGCGGTGGCCGATGTGTACGCGCCGATCCGCACCGGTACCGACATCGTGTTCCTGGGCGGCCTGATCAACTACCTGCTGACCGAGGACCGCATCCAGCACGAGTACGTGCTGAACTACACCGACATGTCGTTCCTGGTGAAGGACGAGTTCGCCTTCAAGGACGGCCTGTATTCGGGCTACAACGAAGAGAAGCGCAGCTACGACCGTTCCAGCTGGGACTACGCCTACGGTGACGATGGCTTCGTGCGCAGCGACCCGACGCTGAAGGACCCGCGCTGCGTCTACAACCTGCTGAAACAACACTACGCGCGTTACACCGTGGAGATGGTCGAGCGCATCTGCGGCACGCCGGCCGACAGCATCCGCCAGGTGTGGGACATGATCGCGTCCACCGCCGGCAAGGACAAGGCGATGACCATCCTGTACGCGCTGGGCTGGACGCAGCACTCGATCGGCGCGCAGAACGTGCGTGCCGGCACCATGGTGCAGCTGCTGCTGGGCAACATCGGCGTGGCCGGTGGTGGCATGAACGCGCTGCGCGGGCACTCCAACATCCAGGGCCTGACCGACATCGGCCTGATGTCCGACCTGCTGCCCGGCTACCTGACGCTGCCGAAACAGGATGAGCAGGACTACGAGGCCTACATCGCCAAGCGCACGCAGAAGCCCCTGCGCGCCAACCAGATGTCGTTCTGGCAGAACTACCCGAAGTTCCACGTCAGTCTGATGAAATCGTGGTGGGGCGATGCTGCCACCGCCGACAACAACTGGTGCTTCGATTACCTGCCCAAGCTCGACAAGCCGTACGACATGCTGCAGGCGTACGAGCTGATGAACGAGGGCAAGATCCACGGCTACATCTGCCAGGGCTTCAACCCACTGGCTTCGGCGCCGAACAAGGGCAAGCTGATCAGCGCGTTCTCCAAGCTGAAGTTCATGGTCAGCATGGATCCGCTGGAAACCGAGACCATCGCCTTCTGGCAGAACCACGGCGCACTGAACGACGTCGACCCGAGCACGATCCAGACCGAAGTGTTCCGCCTGCCCACCACCTCCTTCGCCGAGGAGAACGGCGCGGTGGTCAATTCATCGCGCTGGCTGCAGTGGCACTGGAAGGGGGCCAACCCGCCGGGCGAAGCGCGCAGCGACATCGAGATCATGTCCGAGCTGTTCCATCGCATCAAAGCGATGTACGAGAAGGATGGCGGTGCGTGGTGGGAGCCGGTGCGCGACCTGGCCTGGAAGTACGCCAACCCGGAGCTGCCGACGCCGGAAGAACTGGCGATGGAATACAACGGCAAGGCGCTCGTGGACGTGTTCGATCCGAAGGACCCGACCAGGCTGGTGCGCAAGGCCGGCGAGCAGCTGGCCGCGTTTGGCGACCTGCGCGACGACGGCAGCACCGCCTCCGGCTGCTGGATCTACATCGGCGCCTGGGGTCCGACCGGCAACATGATGGCGCGGCGTGACAACAGTGACCCGACCGGCATCGGCAACACGCTGGGCTGGGCCTGGGCGTGGCCAGCCAACCGCCGCGTGATGTACAACCGCGCCTCGTGCGACGTGGCTGGCCAACCGTTCGATCCGCGCCGCACGCTGCTGGCCTGGAACGGCAAGAACTGGGGCAACGTGGACGTGCCGGACTTCAAGGCCGACGAAGATCCCGCCGGCGGGATGGGCCCGTTCATCATGAACCCGGAAGGCATCGCCCGCTTCTTCGCCAAGGCCGGCATGGCCGAGGGACCGTTCCCGGAGCACTACGAACCGTTCGATACCCCGCTGCGCAGCAACCCCCTCAGCCCCGGCCAGGCGTTGACGCTGAACAACCCCGCGGCACGCGTGTTCGCCAGCGACCGTGCACAGATCGGTTCGCCGGACGAGTTCCCGCATGTGGCCACCACCTACCGCCTGACTGAGCATTTCCACTTCTGGACCAAGCACGGCAAGTTGAACGCCATCATCCAGCCCGAGCAGTTCGTCGAGATCGGCGCGGCATTGGCCGACGAGCTGGGCATCACCAACGGCAGCCGCGTGCGGGTGAGTTCCAAGCGTGGCCATATCGAAGCCGTTGCGATGGTGACCAAGCGGATCAAGGCCCTGCAGATCGATGGAAAGACCGTGCACCAGGTGGGCGTGCCGATCCACTGGGGCTTCCTCGGTGCGGCCAAGCCCGGATATATCGCCAATACGCTGACCAATGCCATCGGTGACGGCAACTCGCAGACGCCCGAATCGAAGTGCATCCTGGTCAAGGTCGAGAAGGTGTAGGAGAAACGCCATGTCACTGCAATCGCTGGACATCATCCGCCGCTCGGCCACCACCACGCCCTCACCGGAGGCGCGCGGTGCGCACACCGGCCAGGTCGCCAAGCTGATCGATGTGAGCAAGTGCATCGGCTGCAAGGCCTGCCAGGTCGCCTGCATGGAGTGGAACGACCTGCGCGACGAAGTGGGCAGCTGCGTTGGCAGCTATGACAACCCGCCCGATCTGAGCGAACAGTCGTGGACGGTGATGAAGTTCCGCGAGTACGAGGACGAAAAGGGCAAGCTGGAGTGGCTGATCCGCAAGGAGGGCTGCATGCACTGCAGCGACCCGGGCTGCCTGAAGGCCTGCCCGTCGCCGGGCGCGATCATCCAGTATGCCAACGGCATCGTCGACTTCCAGGAAGAGAACTGCATCGGCTGCGGCTACTGCGTGACCGGCTGCCCGTTCGACGTGCCGCGCATCTCCAAGAAGGACCACAAGGCCTACAAGTGCACGCTGTGCTCGGACCGGGTGGCGGTCGGCCAGGAGCCGGCCTGTGTGAAGACCTGCCCGACCGGGGCGATCACCTTCGGCAGCAAACAGGCGATGACCGAGCATGCCGCCGGCCGCGTGGAAGACCTGAAATCACGGGGTTACGAGAACGCCGGGTTGTACGACCCGCAGGGCGTCGGCGGTACCCATGTGATGTACGTGCTGCAGCACGTGGACAAGCCCGAGCTCTACGCCGACCTGCCCAAGGACCCCCGCATCAGCCCGATGGTGGAAGTCTGGAAGGGCGTAGCCAAGCCGCTGGGCGTGCTGGCGATCGCCGCCACGGCCTTTGCTGGGTTCCTGCATTACATCGGCATCGGCCGCAACACGGTCAATGACGAGGAAGAAGAAGAAGCCGAGCACGAGGCGAAGAAGATCGAAGAGGAGCAGCGGCCATGAAGTACGCCTCGCACCCGCGGCAGATCGTCCGCTACCGCGCGCCGACCCGCATCAATCACTGGATCGTGGCGATCTGCTTCGTGCTGACCGCGCTGTCCGGGCTGGCGTTGTTCCACCCTGCCCTGTTCCCGTTGACCCAGCTGTTCGGTGGCGGCCCGTGGACGCGCATCCTGCATCCGTTCATCGGCCTGGCCATGGTGGTGGGCTTTGCGCTGCTGGCGTTGCGCATGTGGCGCGACAACCTGCCGACCGCCGATGACCGCGCGTGGATGCGTGGCATGCGCGACGTACTGCGCAACGAGGATGAAAAACTGCCGCCGGTCGGTCGCTTCAATGCCGGCCAGAAGCTGCTGTTCTGGGCCATCATCGGCTGCCTGTCGGCACTGCTGCTGACCGGCTTCGTGATCTGGCGGCAGTATTTCAGTCATTTCTTCCCGATCGGAGTGATCCGCTTCTCGGTGCTGGCCCATGCGCTGTTCGGCTGGGTGCTGGTCTGCGCGATCGTGGTGCACATCTATGCGGCGCTCTGGATCAAGGGATCGGTGCGGGCGATGACCCAGGGCAAGGTGACCTATGGGTGGGCGTACAAGCATCACCGTCAGTGGTTCCGCGACATCCTGCGCGGGCGCCGGGAACAGGGGTAGCGGCAGGGCCTGCGGCCCTGCACCCGCTTCAAGCCAAGGCAACAGCAACAGCGGCTATCCGTGGGATGGCGGGGTGGATCCGGTTGCGGGAGACGCTGCAAGTACCCCTCCGGGGCCCGGCCCAGCCGCTGGCGGCTGTGCGTTCGGGCGCTTGCGAAGCAATGCTTCGCAAGCAAAGCGCCCTCACCCATGTAAGCTCGGTCGCCGCATGCGGCTCACGCCCCCGCAACCGACCCCACCCCGCCTTCGACAGTTGGCCGCGATCTGTCGGTGGGTGCCGACCGTTGGTCGGCACTGATCGAATCCCGACCAACGCTCGGGATCCACTTTCAACAACCGATGGGGTCAGATCCGTTTTCCTCTGGAAAACGGATCTGACCCCAACCTTTCAAATGGCCGGCAACACGCTGGACGCCAGCGCCGACAACAGCGAGGATGGAGCCTGGTTCTTCTGGCTGGCCCTGCATGGCGCAACGCATCCTTGAACCCGGTGAGATCGAGACGCTCGCCTCGCGCGATGTGCCGCGCATCATCCTGCCTGATACCGAGTCACTGTTTGCTACGCGCGCGGCACGCCTGCGCAGCCTCGCCGCGCACAGTGCCATCGGCGGCTACCTGCAGCTGCTGGCGGCGCTGGCCGATGCACAGCAGGCGCTGCTGGAGGATCTGACACCGCAGCAACGCGAGGACCTGCAGGCACAGGCGCGTGCACAGCAGTCGAGCGCGGCGGCCGGCGCCGGCATGCCATTGCGGCCGGCCAACTCGCTGCAACTGGATGGGCGCTGGCGCGACTGGCTGCGCACGCTGTGCCAGCACTGTGCCGACGAAACGGGCCTACCGCTGCAAACCCGGCAGGAGCTGCAACGCGTCGCGGCTGCTGATGATGCGTGGCTGGATGCACAGGCGCATGCGGTGCTGGAACGCGATGACGCGCCCTCGGTCGACGCCGTCGCTGCGCTGCTGGTGATGAACGCGCTGCAGGTGTACTGGGCGGTGCTCGCCGCCAGCTTCCATCCGACCGACCTGAAGCCGCTGGCCGATGCACCAGGGCTGTGCCCGCTCTGTGGCACGCTGCCGGTGGCCAGCGTGGTGCAGGCGCGCCCGCCCTACGCCGCCTATCGCTACCTGTCGTGCTCGCTGTGTGCCTGCCAGTGGCATTACGTGCGCGTGCAGTGCAGCCAGTGCGGCGCCGCAGGCAAGGACATTGCCTATCGCGCCCTGGCCGATGTGGACGGTGACCGCGGCGAGGCGGTGCGCGAGAGTGCGGTGCGCGCCGAGACCTGCGACCACTGCCACAGCTATCGCAAGATCCTGTACCTGGAGAAAGATCCGTCACTGGAGCCGGTGGCCGATGACCTCGGCACGCTGGCGCTGGACCTGCTGCTGGCCGAGGAAGGCTATGCGCGCGCCAGCCAGAACCCGCTGCTGTGGCAATCCGACGGCGACTGACCGATGCCACGCACGCACGCCACACCGGCATCGGCCGCCGCCCTGCCTTCGCTGGACCGGCTGCTGCGCCTGCCTGCGTTGTCGGCCATGATCGAACGCCACGGCCGCAGCCGCATCACCCAACTGCTGCGCGCACACCTGCAGGAACTACGCGACCGTATCAGCGCCGCGCAGCTCTCGGCCGAACGCCTCGAACAGGCCATCAACGGCCCGTCGCTGGTCGCGGCGCTCGACGCCGCACTGGCGGCCGATGCACGGCTGGACCTGAAGCCGATGTTCAACCTGACCGGCACCGTGCTGCACACCAACCTGGGCCGCGCGCTGTTGCCCGATGCCGCCGTGCAGGCGGTCACCCGCGCAATGACAGCGCCGGTCGATCTGGAATTCGACATCACCCGCGGCCGCCGCGGCGACCGTGATGCACGGGTGCAGGCGCTGGTCTGCGAACTGACGGGCGCCGAAGCCGCCACCGTGGTCAACAACAATGCGGCTGCGGTCCTGCTGCTGCTCAACAGCCTGGCCAACCGCCGCGAGGTGGTCGTCTCGCGCGGCGAACTGGTGGAGATCGGCGGCGCCTTCCGCATTCCCGATGTGATGCGCAGCGCCGGCGCGCGACTGCTGGAAGTGGGCACCACCAACCGTACCCACCCGGCCGACTTCGCCCATGCCATCGGCGCCCGTACCGCGTTGCTGATGGAAGTGCATGCCAGCAACTACGCGATCACCGGTTTCACCGCCAAGGTCGACACTGCGGCAATGGCTGCGATCGCGCACGAGCACGGCCTGCCGCTGGTGGTGGACCTGGGCAGTGGCAGCCTGTGCGACCTGGCGGCCTTCGGCCTGCCCCACGAGCCCACCGTGCAGGAAGCACTGGCGGCCGGCGCCGATCTGGTTTCGTTCAGTGGCGACAAACTGCTGGGCGGCCCCCAGGCCGGGATCATCGCCGGCCGCGCCGACCTGATCGCGCGGATCAACCGCAACCCGCTCAAGCGGGCGCTGCGCATGGACAAGATGGGCCTGGCCGCACTGGAAGCCGTGCTGGCCCTGTACCGCGAACCGGAACTGCTGGCACTGCGGCTGCCGACCCTGCGCAGCCTTTCGCGCCTGCGGGATGCCATCGACGAGCAGGCACAACGCCTGCTGCAGCCGATGCGCGCGTCGCTGGCCGCCGACTATGCGTTTGAACGGGCTTCGATGTACAGCCAGATCGGCAGCGGCGCGCAGCCACAGGCGCAGCTGGCCAGCGCCGGACTGCGCGTTACCAGCGCGCGCCGCGGCGGGCTGGATCGCTTGGCCAAGCGCTTGCGCCAGCTGCCGCGGCCGGTGCTGGGCCGCATTGCCGATGACGCGCTTTGGCTGGACCTGCGCTGCCTGGAACCCACCGACGAAGCCACCTTCCTCGCGCAATGGAGCACGCTGCAGGCATGATCGTCGGCACCGCCGGGCATATCGACCATGGCAAGACCAGCCTGGTGCGCGCACTGACCGGCATCGAAACCGATCGCCTGCAGGAAGAACGCACGCGCGGCATCTCCATCGAGCTGGGCTATGCCTATGTCCCGGTGGAGAACACAGGCGGCGGCAATGCCGAGGCGACGCTGGGTTTCGTCGATGTGCCGGGCCATGAACGCTTCGTGCATACGATGGTGGCCGGCGCCACCGGCATCGATGTCGCTCTGCTGGTGATCGCCGCCGACGACGGTGTGATGCCGCAGACCCGCGAGCACCTGGCAATCCTGCAGTTGCTGGGCGTGGATCGCGGTGCAGTCGCCCTGACCAAGATCGACCGCGTGGACGCCGCGCGCCTGGCTCGGGTCGAGATCGAGATCGCCGCGCTGCTGGCCGGAACGCCGCTGCAGGATTCCCCCGTATTCGCCTGCAACAGCACCGTACTCGACGATGCTGGCATCAACGCGCTGCGTACCCAGCTGCACGCGTGGGCGTCGGACGACGCCAACACGCGCCAGGCCGAACTGCGCGGCGAGCTGTTCCGCATGCCGGTGGACCGCGTGTTCTCGCTGGCCGGCCACGGCACGCTCGTGACCGGCGCAGTGCATGGCGGCGTCGCTGCCGTGGGTGAGCATCTGCAGCTGATGCCGGCCGCCACGGACGTGCGCGTACGCAGCATCCACGCGCAGAACCAGGCCAGCGAACACGCCATGGCCGGGCAGCGCTGTGCGTTGAACCTGGCTGCCATCGCCCGCGACGACATCCACCGTGGCGACTGGATCGCCGACCCGCGCGCCCTGCTGGCGACCCGTCGCGTCGACGTACGCCTGCGGCTTTCCGCACTGGCCACACCGTTGCGCGACTGGGCGCCGCTGCACATCCACTGGGGCACGATGCACCGGCAGGCCCATGTGGTGCTGCTGGAGGATGTCGATCATGGCGACGGACAGTTGGTGCAACTGGTGTTCGATGCACCGGTCTGCGCGATGTGCGGTGATCGATTCATCGCCCGTGATTCAGCGGCCATCCGCACGCTGGGTGGTGGCATCGTGCTCGATCCGGACCCACCACAGCGGCGCCGGCGCAGCCCGGCACGGCTCGCCTGGCTGGGCGCACTGGGGCAGCTGGCCACAGGTGCGGGAATCGGCCCGCTGTTGCAGCAGGCTTCCTTCGGCATCGCCATGGCCGCCCTGCAACGCTACTGCCGGCGCGCGGCCGACCGGATCGATCTGCCTGCAGACACACGGCGCATCGTCACCCGCGAAGACACGGTGGTCATCCTTGCTTCGCACTGGCAGGCGCTTCGCGAACAAGTGACCATGTCGCTGCGCAGCTGGCACGAGCGACGTCCGGATGAACCCGGTGTTGATAGCGGGCGCCTGCAGCGCAGTACGCTGCCCGCGCTTGCAACGAGCCTGTGGAATGCCCTGCTGCAGGGCCTGCTGGACGACGGCACCGTGCAGCGCGTGGGCGCCTGGTGGCGCCTGCCCGGCCATGACCATGCGCCGCCGGAACGCGAGCGACTTCTGCTCGAACGCGTGCTGCCGCAACTGCACGCCGGTCGCTTCGATCCACCGTGGGTGCGCACGCTGGCCTCCGACGTTGGTCTGGACGAAGACGAGGTCCGCGCCGTCCTGCGCCGCGCCACCTTGCGTGGCGAACTGTTCCAGGTAGTGCCGGACCTGTTCTATGCACCGGCCCGCATTGCCGAGCTGGCCGCGATCGTCGCGCAGCTGTCGCAGGCCACCGGCACGGTGGATGCGGCCACCTTCCGCGATGCCATCGGCCTGGGCCGCAAGCGCAGCATCCAGATCTTGGAGTTCTTCAACCGCGTTGGCTACACTCGACGCGTCGGTGACCAGCATCGGCCGCGTGGCGACCTGCAGTGGAACGCAGCCCGCGACTGAGCCCACCGGTGCCGCCGTACTTTCGGAAGGCATGCGCATCCGGGCATGCGGCTGGGCTTCAAACCCAGTAGGGGGCGTCGATCGTTCCCTGGTAGGTTCGACTCCTGCTGCCTTCCGCCATTGGTGTTTCCGCAGGAGATGTCGGCATGGCCACGCACGCGCAGTCCCCCGCCCCTTCAACGGCCGATGCTCCGCAACGACTGACTTCGCTGGCACACGGCGGCGGCTGCGGCTGCAAGATCGCGCCGGGCGTGCTGTCCGAACTGCTGCGTGGCGTGCCAGCGCTTCCGGCACCGGCCGAACTGCTGGTCGGCCGCGAGACCAGCGACGACGCCGCGGTGTACCGCCTCGATGACCGCAAGGCAATCGTCGCCACCACCGATTTCTTCATGCCGATTGTGGACGACCCGTTCGACTTCGGCCGCATCGCCGCCACCAACGCGCTGTCGGACCTGTACGCGATGGGGGCACGACCATTGTTCGCGCTGGCCATTGTCGGCATGCCGATCAACACGCTGCCGCAGGAGACCATCCGCGGCATCCTGCGGGGCGGCGAGCGTGCCTGCGCCGATGCCGGCATCGTGGTCGCTGGAGGCCACAGCATCGATTCGGTGGAACCCATCTATGGCCTGGCCGCGATCGGCGTGCTCGACCCGCAGCGGCTCAAGCGCAATGCTGATGCCCGCGCCGGCGATGTACTGGTGCTGGGCAAGCCGTTGGGCGTGGGCGTGTATTCGTCGGCGCTGAAGAAAGAAGTGCTGGATGCCGACGGCTACCAGCAGATGATCGCGTCGACCACCCACCTGAACACCGTGGGCGTGGCCCTGGCCGCGCTGGACGGTGTGCACGCGATGACCGATGTCACCGGTTTCGGCCTGCTCGGCCACCTGCTGGAAGTGTGTCGCGCCAGTGGTGTCGCTGCGGAGGTGGACAGCGCACAGGTGCCGCTGCTGCCTCAGGCCCTGGAGCTGCTGCAGCGCGGCTGCTTGACCGGCGCGTCCAACCGCAACTGGGCCTCGTATGGTGCGGAGGTGCGTTTCGCCGATGGGTTGCCGGCACACTGGCAGCCGCTGCTGACCGACCCACAGACCAGCGGTGGGCTGCTGGTGTCCTGCGCCCCGGAAGCGGTGGCCGCGGTGCTGGCCTGCTTCCACGACGCAGGGTTCGGCCAGGCAGCCGTCGTGGGGCGATTGAGCGCGGGCCTGCCGGGTGTCAGCGTCCGCTGAGACGCTGTAATGAGAAGGGCGCCCGAAGGCGCCCCGGCTGTAATGCTGGATGCAACATCACTCGATGTTCTGCACCTGTTCGCGGATCTGGTCGATCAGCACCTTCAGCTCCACCGCGGCATTGGACGTACGGCTGTCCACCGACTTCGAGCCCAGCGTATTGGCTTCGCGGTTGAACTCCTGCAGCAGGAAGTCCAGGCGACGACCGACCGGCTCGCGCTGCTTGAGCACGCGGCGGATCTCGACAATGTGGCTGCCAAGGCGATCCAGCTCCTCATCCACGTCCAGCTTCTGCAGCCAGAGCACCAGTTCCTGCTCGGCGCGGCCGGGATCGACCGGGTGCGGCAGGTCGGCCAGGCGTGCAGCCAGCTTGGCGCGCTGGCCGTCGCGAATGGCAGGAATCAGCGTGCGCACTTCAGTCGCGATGCGTTCGATGCCGTCCACGCGCTCGCTGATGGCGGCCGACAACTTGCCGCCTTCGCGCTCACGGGCCTCGACGAAGCCGTCCAGCACCTGGTCCAGCAGGGCCAGTGCTTCGGCCTGCAGGGCGGCGGCATCGGTGGCCTCGCCGCGGGTCACGCCGGGCAGCTGCAGCAGCTCGGTGAAGCTGACCTGCAGATTGGGGAAATCCGAGGTCAGCCGGTGCGCCAGGCGGCCCAGCTGGCCCAGCAGGGCCTCGTCCACCTGCAGGTTGGCCGCTGCCTCCGGTGCACGCAGGCGCATCACCAGATCCAGCTTGCCACGGCTCAGGCGCGCGGCGATGCGCTCGCGCAGCTGCGGCTCCAGCGCCCGCAGTTCCTCGGGCAGGCGGGTGCCGACCTCCAGGAAGCGGTGGTTGACCGAGCGCAGCTCGCAGCCCAGCGTGCCCCACGGGGTGACCCGCTCGCCGCCGGCATAGGCGGTCATGCTTCGAATCATGGAATGTGTCCGGTGCGTGCAAAGGGGGAATGGTACCCTAGCGCCCTCACCAGAGCCCCCTTGCCCGCCCCGTGAAGGCCGCGGGCGTGGCGGCGTACTCCCTCGCCATTACGGAACCCGCACCATGTCCGATTCCCGCCCCAGCGGCCGCCAGCCCGACCAGCTCCGCCCGGTCGTCATCCAACGCGGCTTCACCCGCCACGCCGAAGGGTCGGTACTGGTGTGCTTCGGTGAAACCCGTGTGCTGTGCACCGCCAGCGTCGAGAACCGCGTGCCGGGCTTCCTGCGCGGCAAGGGCGAAGGCTGGGTCACCGCCGAGTACGGCATGCTGCCGCGCGCCACCCACAGCCGCAGCGACCGCGAAGCGGCCCGTGGCAAGCAGGGCGGCCGCACGCTGGAGATCCAGCGCCTGATCGGCCGCAGCCTGCGTGCCTGCGTGGACCGCAACGCGCTGGGCGAGCGCACCATCACCCTGGACTGCGACGTGCTGCAGGCCGACGGTGGCACCCGCACCGCCGCCATCACCGGCGCCTACGTGGCCCTGGTCGATGCGGTGAACGTGCTGATGAAGCGTGGCGACATCAAGCGCAACCCGATCCTGGGCGCAGTGGCGGCGGTGTCGGTGGGCGTGTACCGCGGCACCCCGGTGCTGGACCTGGACTACGCCGAAGACAGCGACTGCGACACCGACATGAACGTGGTGATGAACGACGGTGGCGGCTTCATCGAACTGCAGGGCACCGCCGAAGGCCACGCCTTCCGTCGCGATGAACTGGACGCGCTGCTGGGCCTGGCCGAAACGGGCGTGGCCGAGCTGCTGGCCGCGCAGCAGGCGGCGCTGTCGGCATGAACCGGCGCCTTGCCCTGACCACCGTGGTGGTGGCCGACTATGACGAAGCCATTGCCTGGTACACCGGCAAGCTCGGCTTCACGCTGCTGGAAGACATCGACCAGGGCCACAAGCGCTGGGTGGTGGTCGGCCCGACCGATGGCAGCGCCGCCGCCCTGCTGCTGGCCCGTGCCAGCGACGAGGCGCAGCGCAGCCGCATCGGCAACCAGACCGGTGGCCGCGTCGCCTTCTTCCTCAACACCGACGACTTCCACCGCGACCACGCGGCGATGCTTGCCGCGGGCGTCGAGTTCCTGGAAGCGCCGCGCGAAGAACCCTATGCAACGGTCGCGGTGTTCCGCGATCTGTATGGCAACACCTGGGACCTGCTGGAGCCCCGTCAATGAAGAAACTGGTACTGGCCAGCCACAACGCCGGCAAGCTGGTGGAGATGCAGGAGATCCTCGCCGACCTGCCGCTGCAGATCACCTCGGCCGCCGAACTGGGCCTGGGCGACGTGGAAGAGACCGGCCTGACCTTCGTCGAGAATGCGCTGCTGAAGGCACGCGCGGCCTGCGAAGCGACCGGCCTGCCGGCACTGGCCGATGATTCGGGCCTGATCGTCGATGCACTCGGCGGCGCGCCCGGCCTGTACAGCGCGCGCTATGCCGGCCACCCGACCAACGCGGCGGCCAACAACGCCAAGCTGCTGGACGCGATGGCCGACATTCCCGACGGCCAGCGCAGCGCCCGCTTCTATGCGGTGATCGTGCTGCTGCGCCACGCCACCGACCCGCAGCCGTTGATCTGCGAAGGCCGCTGGGAAGGACAGATCATCCGCGAGCTGCGTGGCACGAATGGTTTTGGCTACAACCCGGTATTCCTGGACACCACCCACGGCCTGACCGCCGCGGAAATGGAGCCGGCACTGAAGAATGCCATCAGCCACCGTGCCATCGCCCTGCAGCAGCTCAAGCAGCAGCTGGCGACGCTGTACTGACGCCGCCTGATCGAACCAGGGAAGCCGGCCAGTGGCCGGCACTACCGATGAAGCCCATGCCGCACGCCCACGACCACTGCAACCACCTGCCCGGCGAAGCCTGCTCCGCTGCCCACGACAGCCCGCCGCGGCTGGTGCCGCCACCGCTGTCGCTGTACGTGCACCTGCCGTGGTGCGTGCGCAAATGCCCCTACTGCGATTTCAATTCGCACCAGGCCAAGGGCGAGCTGCCGTTCGACGCCTACATCGACGCGCTGCTACGTGACCTGGACCAGGACCTGCCGCTGGTCTGGGGCCGGGTGGTGCACAGCGTGTTCTTCGGCGGCGGCACCCCCAGCCTGTTCCCGCCGGAAGCGATCGACCGTTTCCTGCAGCAGGCCAGCGCGCGCCTGCGCTTCGCGCCCAATGCCGAAATCACGCTGGAAACCAACCCGGGCACCGCCGAGCATGGCCGCTTCGACCGCTACCGCGCGGCAGGCGTGAACCGCCTCAGCTTCGGCATCCAGAGTTTCGACGACGCCATGCTCAAGCGCCTGGGCCGCATCCACGACAGTGGCGAAGCCGAGCGCGCGGTGAAGATGGCGCAGGACGCGGGCTACGACAACTTCAACATCGACCTGATGTACGCGCTGCCGGAACAGACCCTGGCCGGTGCCGAGGCCGATCTGGAACGTGCATTTGCACTGCAACCGGCCCATATCTCGCACTACCAGCTGACCCTGGAACCGAACACGGTGTTCTTCGCGCGTCCGCCGCAGGGCATTCCCGATGAAGACAATGCCTGGGACATGCAGGAGCACTGCCAGTCGCTACTGGCGCAGGCTGGTTTCAGCCAGTACGAAGTCAGCGCCTACGCACGCCCCGGTCGGCAGAGTGCGCACAACCTGAACTACTGGCGCTTCGGTGACTATCTTGGCATCGGTGCTGGCGCGCACGGCAAGATCAGCTCGGGTGCCGAAGAACACGTGCTGCGCCGCTGGAAACTGAAGCACCCGCAGGCCTACCTGGACAGCGCGGGCACCCCGGCCTCGTTCGGTGGCGACGATGTGATCGCACCCGAGCGCCTGCCGTTTGAGTACATGCTCAACCTGCTGCGCCTGCACGAAGGTTTCGGCCTGCGCGATTTCGAGTCGCGCACCGGGCTGCCGCGCAGCGTGCTGGACGCGCCCCTGGGCGAGGCCGTGCAGCGCGGCTGGCTGGACGTGGCGGATGGCCACGTACAGCCAACCGAGCTGGGCCGCCGATTCACCAATGATGTGGTGAGCCTGTTCCTGGAGGAATAGACCTTCCCGCCGTTAGCGGGTAGTGCCGGGCGCTGGCCCGCACTCCGGTGGAGACAGCGCTGCCGGCCAGTGACCTGCACCATCGCTCATCCGTCGTCCCCCCCAGCGGACGTGAGACACGTTCACCCTAAAGTAGCGCCGACTGCGGCCGACACGGTAGATTCACAAGATCGATCCGCGGGAATCCGGGTACCGCTCGCCGATGTCAGCTGTCTTTTCCATTACCTCTGCCGACAAAACCCGCCTGGCCGCCAGCGACCTGCCACCGCGGGTGCGTGAGCTGCTGGGCGCGTTGATCGGCCTGTGCCGGCAGACGCTGGCCGCGCCGCTGATCCTGACCGTCGAAGCGTTGGAGCAGACGCTGCTGCACGACGCGGATCGCGCGCGCAATCCGCAGCTGCAGGCGGAGCTGATGGCCCAGCGCGGCCAGTTGCATGCCTTCTCCGGTCATTTCGCTGACCGCATGCTTGATGCCGTGGCCGATGCGCTGATACGGCTGCGCGAACCCACGGCCCACTTCAGCCCCGGTTCCACGCCGCCGCCGCTGCCCGGCATGCTCGGGCTGTCGCTGGTCGATGAGCATGAAGTGGACCGCGACCTGCTGCTGACCGAGATGGTGCGGCGGGAGACGCTGCGTTCGACCAACACGCTGAACCTGCTGGGCCAACGCCTGGGCGTACTGGCGGCAGCACCGGCCTTCGAGGCCGACACCCTGCCGCTGGCACCGCAGGCACTGTGCGCCATGCTGCGCCGGATTGCCGAACAGGATTCGCTCGCTGTCGACGTTCAGCTGGCGCTGTACCGCAGCTTCGAACGCCAGGTGCTGGAGCGCCTGGGCGACATCCTCGACCGTGCCAATGCCCTGCTGGCCCAGCACGGCGTGCTGCCCGGCCTGGTCTACACCCCCTACCTGGCGCGTTCATCGAGCACCCGGCGGATCATCACCCAGTCGGTGGGCGGTGGTCGCACCACGCAGCCGGCAAAGCGTGCCGCCGCGCCACTGACCGGCTGGAACGGATCGGCACCGGCCGGCTCCTGGTCGAGCCTGGTGCAGGACGCTTTCCAGGATGACAGCACGGCCGGCGCGGCCATGCCGGGCCTGACCACCTCCACGGGCAGCGCGCTGCATGCGCTGCTGCAGCAGGCACGCCATGCCAGCGCAGCACCTGCGGATCGCGATGCAGTGCCGAGCGCGGCCGTGGATGCGGTCCTCGCACGCCTGCAGGCGCAGTCCAGCGCCGCCACCGGCGTTGCCGACCTGCAGGCGGCCGTGGTGGCGCAACTGCGCAGCGAGCATGGCATGCAGGCCCAGCTGGGCAGCCACGACCGCGACAGCCTCGACCTGCTGCGCATGCTGATGCAGCAGGTGCAGCAGCAGCAGCGTCCGGACCCGGTGCCGGCCGCCCTGCTGGCGCGCCTGCAGGTACCGCTGGCACGTGCGGCAATGGCCGACCCCGGCTTCTTCGTGCGCGACGAGCACCCCGCGCGCGAACTGCTCAACCAGATTGCCGAAGTCGGCGCCAACTGGCTGGGCGACGATGATGTCGACCCGCAGTTGCTGCAGCGCATGGCACAGAGCGTGCAGGGCCTGCTGGGTCAGGATGCGCGGGCGCCGGAGGCCTTCGCCAGCGCGAACGAGGACGTGCAGCAGCATCAGCGCGCCGCAGCGCATCGCGCCGAGTTGGCCGAACGCCGCCATGTCGAAGCTGCACGCGGCAAGGAGCGGCTGGAACTCGCGCGGCGACAGGCCAGTGCACAGATCGACCAGTGCTGCGACGCGCAGCAGCCGCCCCGCTTCGTGCAGACCCTGCTGCGTCAGGCCTGGGCCGATGCCCTCACCCTGACCCGCCTGCGCCACGGCGACGATTCATCGCAGTGGCAGGAACGCCTGCAGCAGACCCAACGCATCGCCGCCATCACCGCGCAACCCGTTGATGCACCCGGCGGCACCGATGCAACGCTTGCTGCCGAGGTCGAGGCCGCCCTGCTGCAGGTCGGCTACCACGCCGAGGAAGCCGCCGCCGTCGCACGCAGGCTGGCCACGCCTGGCGGCGAGGACGAGAGCACCTCGCGTACCGAACTCAGTGCCCGCCTGAAGGCACGCGCGCGCCTGGGCGAGCACGCCGGTACGGCCGCCGGCACGACGCCCGCCACACCGCGCAGCAGTGCCGAGGAAGCCGCTTACCAGCAGCTGTCCTCCCTGCCCTTCGGCAGCTGGTTCGACATCGACACTGGCGATGGCACACTGCGCCGCCAGCGCCTGTCCTGGTACAGCCTGCTGACCGGCCACGCCCTGCTGGTCAATCCACGCGGGCAGAAGATCGCCGATACCGACCTGGATACGCTGGCCCGGCAGATCAGCGCCGGCCAGGCGCAGCTGGTCACTGAGGACAAGGCCCGGCTGGTTGACCGTGCCTGGGAGGCCAGCCTTGGCGCATTGCGTGCACTGGCGGCCGGCCATACGCAGGAGACCTCCGCATGATCACCCAACCGCCGCAGGACACCCGCCGCGCACCGCGCCGCCAGGTCTCGGACCTGGTACCGGTCACCGACCAGATGCGCGAAAGCGTGGTGGGCCGGCTCGGCAATATCTCCGAAACCGGCATGCTGATGCTGGCCAGCGCAACGTTGCGCGAGGATGCGCTGTACCAGTTGCGCTTCCCCTTGCCGCTGGGCGACGGCCGCCACCAGGACATCGACGTGGGCGTGCACCTGCTGTGGAGCGAACCTGCACACGCCCCCGGACAGAGCTGGACCGGCTTCCGGTTCCTCACCCTGTCGCGCGAGCATCGGCAGCTGCTGCGCCAGTGGGTGGGCGAAGACAGCGACGAGGGGCCGGTTTCGACGGCCTGAGTGCCGGTTCCAGCACAGCGGTTTTTCCCGGTATGCGGCAGAATCTAGGGCCGTTTTCCGTGTTGAGCCACCGCAATGATCCAGCAAGACCCCGGCGCCCTGTATTCCGACCACCTGGCCGTGCTGTGCCGACGTGCCGAACAGGCGCTGGCCCGCGGCGGCTTCGATCACCTGGTGGTGCCCAGCGGCACCCTGCACTACCAGGTGTTCGACGATCGCGACTACCCGTACGCGGTCAATCCGCAGTTCAAGGCCTGGCTGCCGCTGACCCGCGTGCCCAACAGCTGGATCGTGTTCACCCCCGGCAAGCGCCCGGCGGTGATCTTCCACCAGCCCTTCGACTACTGGCACGTGGTGCCGGATGCCCCCAGCGGCTGGTGGGTGGAGCACTTCGACATCCACATCATCCGCAAGCCGGAAGACGCGCTGGCGCTGCTGCCGGCCGATCCATCGCGCTGCGCGATCCTCGGCGAGCCGCAGAGCGCGCTGGGCAGCTACGTGCCGAACAACCCGGCGCCGGTGGTGAACTACCTGGAATGGCACCGCGGCAGCAAGACACCGTATGAGATCGCACTGATGCGCGACGCCCAGGTGCTGGGCGTGCGCGGCCACCGCGCTGCCGAGGCCGCATTCCACAATGGCGCCGACGAGTTCAGCATCCACATGGCGTACTGCCAGGCCGTGGGCCAGGATGCCAACGAACTGCCGTACGGCAACATCGTGGCGTTGAACGAACATGCCGCCGTGCTGCACTACACCGAGCTGGGCCGCAAGGCACCGCAACCGCTGCGCAGCTTCCTGATCGATGCCGGCGCCAGTGCCCACGGCTACGCCAGCGACATCACCCGCACCTACGCCGCGCAGGGCCACGACGAATTTGCGGCGATGATCGCCGCCGTCGACGCTGCCCAGCAGCAGATGTGCGCAGCGGTGCGCCCGGGCTTCGACTACAAGCAGCTGCACGTGGACGCACATCTTTCGCTGATGGGCGTACTGAAGGACTTCGGCGTGATCAAGGTCTCGCCGCAAACCGCGCTGGAGACCGGCGTCAGCGCCGCGTTCTTCCCGCATGGTATCGGCCACCTGATCGGCCTGCAGGTGCACGACGTGGCCGGTTTCGCGGCCAGCGACGAAGGCGGCCGCATCGAGCGCCCGGCGGGCCACCCGTACCTGCGCCTGACCCGCGTGCTGGAGCCGGGCATGGTGGTGACCATCGAACCGGGCCTGTACTTCATCGACATGCTGTTGAATGAAGTGAAGGACGCTGGCCACGGTGATGCGATCAACTGGGACCGCGTGGACTTCTTCCGTCCGTATGGCGGCATCCGCATCGAAGACGAAGTGCTGTGCACCGACGGCGAAGCGGACAACCTGACGCGGCCGGCGTTTGCGGCGGCCAACGGCTGAGCCCCTCGTGGTTGGCTGCTTGGAGCAATAGCCGCGCTTGGCGGGGCGGGGTGGGTTCGCGGGGGACGCCGTGAATCCATCCCTGGAGGCTTGGCCGCGGCATCCATGCCGCGGACACCCCC
>OKID01000119.1_pt1 | contig 23163 bp, 15 predicted proteins | sample 1610601 | NCBI WGS metagenome assembly OKID01 (sample SAMN04436667, study PRJEB24849) | human gut metagenome | biome: human gut; feature: NICU; material: stool | host: Homo sapiens | place: USA: Saint Louis, MO | collected 2010-06-09 | reverse complement strand
GTCGCGGCACCCGGACCTGCGGCCAACGGAGCCACCGGTGCGGGCGCAGCCGTCGCCACCGACCCATCGGCGTTCAGGCCCGGCGTCGCCGAGACCTCTTCGCTCTGTGCCGGCAGTTTCACCTTGACCACGAACACGTAGGGCAGCGCCTTGATGTCGGCCAGCGGACCGACCTTGCCATCCTTGTCCTTCTCCGGGTCACGCGCTTCGATGATCGACAGCTCCGGATTGGTCATCCAGCCGGAGGTCTCCAGGTTGCGCATGTAGGCCGAAACGCGGGCGTTGGACTGGGTGCGGCCTTCCAGCGTCAGCACATCCCCTTCCTGCTTCAGCGCGGTCAGCACCACGCCATCGGGAATGGTGCGTACCAGCGCGTCGAACAGGTGGACCATCTGCGAGCGCTTGGCCTGCAGTTCCTCGATCACCTTCTTGCGGGCCAGCAGGCGTTCCTTCTGCGCGTCGAGGCGATCGATCTCCTTGTTCTGTTCCTTGACCTTCTCGATCTCGGCTTCCAGATAGGCGTTGCGGTCCATCTGGCCGCTCACCTGGCGGTCGTAATAGAACCAGATCATCAGCGACAACAGCAGGCCACCGACAGCGGCCATGCCCAGCATTGCGTAGAACTCGCGCTGGCGTTGCTTGCGCCGCTCGGCGCGCCAGGGCAATAGATTGATGCGTGCCATCAGTCGAAGCTCCTCAGCGCCAGACCGGTCGCGATCATCAGCGCGGGGGCATCCTGGGCCAACGCATGCGCGTTCACCTTCGGCCCCAGGGTCATCTGCGCCAGCGGGTTGGCGACCACGGTCGGCACGCCCAGCTGTTCCTCGACCATCTCCGGCAGGCCACCGAGCACGGCGCAGCCGCCGGCCAGCACGATGTGATCGACGCGGTTGAATTCGCTGCCTGCATAGAAGAACTGCAGCAGGCGGCTGATCTGCTGGACCGTGGCTTCCTTGAACGGCTCCAGCACTTCCATTTCGTAGCTTTCCGGCAGGCCGCCCTGGCGCTTGGCCAGCCCGGCTTCCTCGTAGCTCAGGCCATAGCGGCGCATGATCTCGTCGGTCAGCTGCTTGCCACCGAACACCTGCTCGCGGCTGTAAAGGCTGCGGCCGCCGCGCAGGACATTGAGGGTGGTCATGGTGGCGCCGATGTCGACCAGCGCAACCACGCCGTCGATGGACACCGGCAGCTCGCTGGCGACCAGGGCGTAGGCGTTCTCGACCGCAAAGGCCTCCACGTCCATCACCTTGGCCTGCAGGCCACCGAGCTCCAGTGCGGACTGGCGCAGCTCGACATTCTCCGAACGCGACGCGGCCAGCAGCACCTGGACCATCTCCGGGTTGTTCGGGATCGACCCGATCACCTCGAAGTCCAGGTTCACTTCCTCGATCGGATACGGAATGTAGTTGACCGCTTCCAGCTCGATCTGGGCTTCCATGTCGTTTTCGTCGAGATCGGCCGGCATCGGGATCACCTTGGTGATCACCGCCGACCCCGCGACGGCGGCAGCGGCCAACTTGGCCTTGCTGCCTGAACGGTTCATCGCCCGGCGGATGGCCTCACCGACGGCCTCCACTTCGACGATGTTCTTCTCCACCACCGCATTCGGCGGAAGAGGTTCCACAGCGTAATGTTCCACGCGGAAACGATTGCCGCTGCGGGACAGCTGCAAAAGCTTTACCGCAGTCGAACTGATGTCGACGCCTACAAGCGGCGACTGACTTTTTGGGATGAGCCCCACGGTTTCTCCCCTGCCGACGGGCACTTGGACGCAAGACCTGCGTCCGAGCATTAATAACGTATTCTTAGCAAATGGCAACGGCCCTGCTGTGAAATCCCTCACGGATTCACCATGCAGCCCCTGACTGTTCCCCTTGCGCTCCCCGGTGCCGACCCCAGCCGCCACCTTGCGTAATCTATACTCTGCGACCACGAAATTCGCAATCGGAATCTGAACCCGATGACTCGACTCCGCCGCTGGCTGCGCTGGATCTTCCTGATTGTCCTGGTCCTGGCGCTGATCGGCGCGGCCGCCGTGGGCGGTCTGTACTATGCCGTTTCCTCCAAGCTTCCCGACGTGCAGACCCTGCGCGACGTGGAAATGCAGGAGCCGATGTACGTCTACGCTGCCGACGGCAAGCTGATGGCGGTGTTCGGCGAGACCCGGCGCACCCCGGTCACCATGAAGGACGTGCCCGAGCGCCTGAAGCAGGCCTTCCTGGCCACCGAGGACGCCCGCTTCTACGAACACGGCGGCGTGGACTACATGGGCATCGGCCGCGCGGTCTGGCTGCTGGCCACCACCAACGACAAGCGCGTGCCGGGTGGCTCCACCATCACCCAGCAGGTCGCCCGCCAGTTCTTCCTCAGCTCCGAGTACAGCTACACCCGCAAGCTGGCCGAGATCCTGCTGGCGCGCAAGATCGAGTCCGAGCTGAGCAAGGACGAGATCTTCGAGCTGTACCTGAACAAGAGTTTCTTCGGCAACCGCGCCTACGGCGTGGCCGCTGCCGCCGAGTTCTATTACGGCAAGAAGCTGAACGAGCTGGACCTGGACGAGATGGCCTCGCTGGCCGGTATCCCCAAGTTCCCGTCGTCGGGCAACCCGATCTCCAACCCGGAACGTGCCCGCCAGCGCCGTGACAACTACGTGCTGCAGCGCATGGCCGACCTGAAGTTCGTCAGCCAGGCCGAGGCCGACGCGGCCAAGGCCGTGCCGATGCACGCCACCGCGCATGAGCCGCCGGTGCAGGTCGATGCACCCTACGTGGCCGAGCTGGTGCGCCAGGAAATGATCGCCCGCTTCGGCGGCGACGTGGTCAACAAGGGCTACCACGTCACCACCACGATCGACTCCACCCTGCAGACCGCTGCCAACCTGGCCGTCCGTGATGGCCTGCTGCTGTACGACCACCGCCACGGTTGGCACGGCGTGGAGAAGCAGGTGCAGCTGGGCGCTGGCGACGATACCGCCGCGCTGGCCGAGCACCTGCGCGGCATGTACGGCCAGGCCGGCCTGCTGCCGGCAATCGTCGCCAGCACCGCTGCCGATGGCAGCGCCACGGTGGTGCTGGCCAACCGCACCGAGATCGTGCTGCCGGCCGGTGCCGCCAAGTGGACCAACAAGACCCCGGGCAAGCTGGTGCAGCGCGGCGACATCGTGCGCGTACGCGCCGGTGCCAAGGAAGGGGAGTGGCTGCTGGACCAGATCCCGCGCGGCCAGTCCGCACTGGTCTCGCTGGATGCCCACAGCGGCGCGCTGAAGGCGCTGGTGGGTGGCTTCAGCTTCTCCGGCAACAAGTTCAACCGCGCCACCCAGGCCCGCCGCCAGCCGGGTTCGAGCTTCAAGCCGTTCGTCTACGCGGCCGCTTTCGACAAGGGCTACAACCCGGCCTCGATCGTGCTCGACGCCCCGGTCGTGTTCCGCGATCGCCGCGGCAAGACCTGGGCCCCGCAGAACGACGGCGGCGGCTTCCGCGGCCCGATGCGCCTGCGTGAAGCGCTGGTGCAGTCGCGCAACCTGGTCTCGGTACGCCTGCTTGATGGCATGGGCGTGGACTACGCGCGCAAGTACATCAGCGAGTTTGGCTTTGCCGAATCGGAGCTGCCGCCGAACCTGTCGATGTCGCTGGGCACTGCATCGCTGACCCCGCTGTCGGTGGCGCGTGGCTACGCGGTGTTCGCCAATGGCGGCTCGCGCGTGGATACCTGGCTGATCGACCAGGTCAATGACCGCGACGGCAACCTGGTGTTCAAGGAAAACCCGGCGCTGGCCTGCCGCGACTGCGCCGGCAGCAGCGATCAGCCGGTCAACCAGGTGGTGGATGGCTTCAACTTCGGCGCCCCGGCTCCGAAGGTGGACCCGGCCGCTGCGGCCAAGGCCGAAGCCAAGACCGAAACTGCCGCCGCTCCGGCCAACCCGGATGCCCGCACCGCTCCGCGCGCGATCGACGCCCGCACCGCCTACCAGCTGGTGTCGATGATGCGCGACGTGGTCCAGCGCGGTACCGGTGTGCAGGCCAAGGTGCTCGGCCGCGAGGACGTGGGCGGCAAGACCGGCTCCACCAACGACCATCGTGACGCCTGGTTCTCCGGCTTCGGCGGCCCGTACGTAACCACCGTGTGGGTGGGCCGCGACGACTTCCGCTCGCTGGGCTACCGCGAGTACGGCGGCAAGGCGGCGCTGCCGATCTGGATCGACTACATGCGCACCGCGCTGAAGGACACCCCGATCGCGCAGAACGAGCCGCCCAGCGGCATGGTCCAGGCCACGCTCAACGGCGCGACCGAGTGGGTGAAGGTGGAAGACATGGATCGCCTGACCGACTACGACCTGAACCTCAATACGCCACAGGCCGACGCCGCCGCGTTCGATATCTTCTGAGGAAGGGTGCAGTGGGTGCCAACCGTGGGTTGGCACCGATGCGACTGTAGAGCCGAGCCCATGCTCGGCTCAGGGCCCCCGCGTAGAGCAGCCGAGCGTGGGCTCGGCTCTACATCCCCACCTTGAAATACCTACGCGGATGTCACATCCGTGCGCTAGTCTGTAGCCAGGTCGCAACAGGAGTCATCGCATGCATCGCGCCCGCCAGCATGCTGCCAGCCAGACCCGCGAGCGGCGCCACCGCCTCGCCCACGAAGCCGCCCGCCTGATGGCCGAAGGCGGCATCCGCGACTATCACCAGGCCAAGTTGAAGGCCGCCAGCCGGCTCGGCATCCACGACGATGCCTCCCTGCCCCGCAACACCGAGATCGAAGACGCCTTGCGCGAATACCAGCGGCTGTTCGCCGGGCCCCAGCACGGCAATGAACTGCAGCGCCGCCGCGAGGCCGCGATGCGCGCGCTGGAGTTCCTGCACGGCTTCGCCCCACGGCTGGCCGGCCCGGTGCTGGAAGGCACCGCCGATGCCAACAGCCCGGTGCAGCTTCACCTGCACAGCGACGACCCGGAAGCCGTGCATCGCTTCCTGGACGAGCACGGCATTCCCGCTGAATCGCGGACGCGCCGGCTGCGCATGGACCGCGAGCGCAGCCTGGACGTGCCGGTGTGGGTGTTCAGTGCCGAGGAGCTGACCTTTGACCTGGCCGTGCTGCCGTACGATGCGCTGCGCCAGGCGCCGCTGTCGCCGGTGGATGAGAAGCCGATGCGACGCGCGTCTGTCGCACAGCTGCGGCAGCTGCTGGCCGAAGCGGAGATCACCGCGTATATCGGCGGGTGACGGTTGCGCGGGTTCTGGTGGGTGCGGACCGTTGGTCCGCACGGTGCATCAGGCGTGCGGACACCTGGCCCAAGAGCAGCCGAGCATGGCTCGGCTCTACAGAAGACGCGCTACCTGCTTCATTCTTCTGGTGGGTGCGGACCGTTGGTCCGCACTGTGCATCAGGCATCCGGATACCTGACCGAAGAGCAGCCGAGCATGGCTCGGCTCTACAGAAGACGCGCTACCTGCTTCATTCTTCTGGTGGGTGCGGACCGTTGGTCCGCACGGTGCATCAGGCATCCGGACACCTGGCCCAAGAGCAGCCGAGCATGGCTCGGCTCTACAGAAGACGCGTTGCCTGCTTCCTTCTTCTGGCAGGTGCGGACCGTTGGTCCGCACGATGCATCAGGCATCCGGACACCTGACCGAAGAGCAGCCGAGCATGGCTCGGCTCTACAGGAGGTGCGTTGCCCTACCAGACATCATGGTGCTGCTCCTCCGTCTCATCGCCAAGCAGGCGCATCAGCCAGGGAGCTCCCACCCGCTGCGGGTACGCCATCATCATCCGCGCGTGCATGTTCTGCAGATCGCCCAGCAACCAGGTCTGGTTGTAGACATCGCCGAACGGATCGGACCACGCCGTCTGTATCCGCGCGCGCTCACCGCCGTTGAGGTTGGGCATCCTGTCCAGCGGCACCTCCAGCACCGGCTCCAGCGCCCGGTTGATGGCCGCGTTCTCCGCCTCCGCCGCACGCATGAGCTCCAGCCGATGGCTCACCTGCCAGCACGGGAAAGGGAAGCAGCTTCCCGTGGCATCGATGTACGCCGCGATGTCGGCCAGCATATGGGCCTTCAACTGCCACACCATCGCACTGTCAAGCAGCTGCCGCACCCGCAGTGTGCGCAGCGTACCGGCACGGACATCCTCCGGGGTGGTGAACGGCTCGCCCGGGGTTGGGCCGCCATGCCGCACCAGCACGATGCGATGGATCGCCTCCTGGGTGATGTTCTCCACGCGCAGCGCGGCGGCCTCCGGATGCACGCGCGGCGGCGGCACACTCGATACCCGCCAGGTGTACCAGGCCGCCAAGCCCACACCCGCCACGCACAGCAGGGCGAACAGCAGCCAGCGGTCCAGATTGCGGGTGTAGTAGTAAAAACGTGCCCGCCACAGATAGAACGTGCGGTAGCTGATGAACCGGCTTACCCATCGATACATTGCCATCTCCTCGGCAAGGGCCCCGGCGCGGCGGGGCGGATTACGCGCGTCACGCCGGGGCTGCATGGCTTACCAGCCGATGCCCACGCCGACACCCATGCTGCGTTCGCCGCTGTTGGTGAACGCCCCATTGAGGCTGAAGGTGGCCGAGCCCTTCTCGTTGAGCACACGCTGGTAGCCCACTGCCATCGCCGACTCACCCTCGCTGTAGCCCACGCCAGCGCCGAGGCGGTTGTAGGTGGCCAGGCCGGCGGTGTTCATCGCCATCGCGGTCTGCGCGCTGCTCATCGCCGCCATGCGGTTGAAGCGCTTGTCCATCTTGTCCAGGCGGCGTTCGAAGTTGCTGATCGCACCATCGGTGTACTCGTTGGCACGGGCCAGCATCTTCTCCAGTTCAGCGGTATCGACCTGGGGCTTCGGGGTGTCCTCCTTCTTCGTCTTCGGCTGCGGTGCAGGTTTCTCACCCTCGCCGACCGACGCCACCTGCTGGCCGCCTTCGGCCTGCGGCACCGGTGCTTCCGGTTCGGGCACTGAAGCCACCGCCATTGCCTGCGGCTGCGGCGCATCGATGCGCTGCTCGAGCCCATCCATACGACCGTTGAGCTGCTGCTGCATCGAGTGCAGCTGGCCGCCATTGACTGCATCACGGCTGCCGGCCGCGACCAGGCCATTGGCCACGTTGGAGATGACCATGCCGTGGGTTCCGGCCAGGGTGAGCTGGTTGAGACCGTCGGCGCGGACCGAGGGGGTGTCCTGGAACACGTTGCGCAGCTGGGACTCGACCTGGTTCACGCGCGAGGTGGTGCTGACCACTGCGCCATCCAGCGCTTCCAATGCGCCATTGAGCGTGGACTGGGACTGGCCCTGCACGGTGAAGCTGGGGCCGACGATGTTGCCGTTGGCATCGACTTCGCTGCCGAGGGCGGACAGTGCATCGCGCAGCTGGCCGACGGTGGCGGCGTTGTGGTTGGCGGTGCCGCTGGCGATGTTTACGAGGCGGCGCTTGATGCCAACACCGCCAAATGACGCAACTCCTTCCTCATCTGCCAGGGCACCGTTTCCAAGTGCCAGAGAGCCATGAGCTCCGCCTTCAACTCTTGCGGCAGCACCAATCGCGATACCCTCATTCGCACCGCCCGCGCCTCCACCGACCTGTGCACCGACACCCATTGCGAATCCATTCGCAGAGTCCACAGAGACAGTCGCCGCTCTACCAATTGCGGTCGAGTTCTTCCCCATGGCCTCCGCAAACGTCCCTACCGCAGTTCCTCCCTCCAGTCCCGTCTTTGCTGAATTTCCCAACGCAACGCCCGCCACACCCGCCTGGGCGCGTTCACTGAAGGGCGCTGACCCGATACTCACAAACTGTGCGACGTCCTCAAGTTCCGAAACACGGCTGTTGGTCTCATAGAGCTGACTTCCACGAACAACATCCGAACTGTCAGCCGACAACTTCGCCTCGGCCACGCCAGTCAAACGCGCACCGCCGAAATCAATCGGGCCGCTCGCATCCAATCCACGCATGGCCTGCTCGCGCATCTCCCGCTCCTTGCGCATGGCCTCCAGATCATTTCGATTCTGCGAGATCTTCTGCTCTGCGGCGTACAGCTGATTGCCCGTTACGGCATCACGGCTTCCTGGCGCTATCCGACCGTCAGCCAAGTTGGTCAGCACCATGCCATTCACGCCATTCAGCGCGATCTGGTTCATGCCATCGCCACGGGCCGAGGGTGAATCCTGGAAGATCGAGTTGAGCTGGCCTTCCACCTTGTCCGCACGGCGGCTTGAGGTGATGACGGCACCATCGAGCGCCATCAACGCATCCTCCACGGTGTTCTGCGCACCGCCTTGCACCGAGTAGGTCGGTGCAATGATGTTGCCGTTGGCGTCCATGCCTGCGCTGCCGCCTAGGGTGGCAAGGGAATCCTTCAGCTGGGAGACAGTGGTGGCATTGTGATCGGCGGTGCCACGATCAACGTTCACGAGACGGCGCTTGGTAAGGGAATTGCCAAATGATGCGGTTCCGCTTTCAGTCGCCTCTGAACCTGATCCTATCGAGACAGAGCCCGTAGCGCCGACTGACACCTTGGCGCCTGCACCAATTGCCATACCGCCGGCCGCTTCCACCCTGGAAGCTACGCCAAGTGCAAAGCCCCTCTCGGAATGTTCCGTAACCAGAGAGCCCCGACCAATTGCGACCGAGTTCATTCCCAGTGAGTTGGCAAAGGCCCCGATTGCCGTCCCGCCTTCGCTGAGCGGGCTGGCCTTGGCGGAATCACCAATCGCAACACCGAATCCCCCGGCCACAGCCCGTTCGCTGAACTCGTCAGTACCGAGCCCAACGAACTTCGATTGGCGCTCGATCATCGAGACCCGGGCATTAGTTGCGAAGAGTTGACGCCCTGATACAGCGTCAGCACTACTATCGGTCACCATGCCATCTGCAACGCCGCTGATCTTTCGGTCAACACCCATACTGTTGCGCACATCCAGCACGGTTCCGCTGTTCTTCTCGCCAAGACGGACATCGCCGTTGCCGGCGGTCTGGCTGACCAGTCCTTCCAGCGCGGTCGTACTGACCAACGCCTTGGCAGCGTCCGCCTTGGCAACCGTTGCATCGGCCTGCGCGGCCGTGGCCGCCTTCTCCACCGTAGCCACCTGCACGTTGGTAGCATTCAGCTGCCTGCCGTTCACAGCCTCATTGCTGCTGTCACCCAAGTCGCCGTCAGCCACACCGGCAACCTTTCGGCTGGCGTTGGTACTGTTGCGCACGTCCAGTACGGTACCGCTGTTCTTCTCGCCCAAGCGGACATTGCCGCTGGCGGCGGTCTCAGAGACCAACCCGGCGAGCGCGGCCGTCTCGGTCAGCGCCTTGGCGGCGTCGACCTTGGCGTCGTTGGCCGCCGTCTGCGCGCTCGTGGCCGTGTTCTGTGCAGTGGACACGGCCTGGTTGGTCGCGAACAGCTGATTGCCGGTGATGGCATCGGTACTGCCATTGCTGACCGCGCCATCGGCAATGTACTGGATCTTGCGCTTGGTGGCAGCGCTGCCCACCGAAACGGAGTTGACGGACGCCGTGACGGAGCCAGCACCCAGTGCCACCGCATTGTCATGGCGTGCGTTGGCCCGGTCACCCAGTGCAACGGCGCTGGTGTTGGCCGATACCGCAAGATTGCCCAGTGCGGTGGACCGCTGCGCCGTGGCTTTGCTCAGGTACCCCATTGCAGTGGCATGCTCGGCGGCCGCATTGGCGTCGCCGCCTACGGCGATGGAGAAGTTTCCGCTGGCAATGGCCCGGAAGCCCGTCGCGACCGCGCCATTTGCGCTGCGCGTGTTTGCACCGATGGAAACGCCGGCATTCTGGTTGTTCACCTTGTTGCCTTCTGCATCGACGCCGGCCAGCGCGTCGAATCCGAGTGCGACACTGCGACCGTTGTAGGCCTTGGCATTGTTGCCGATGGCGGTGCTGATACCGTAGCTGCCCGATTCTGCAACCGCGCCCTTGCCCAGCGCCAGGGTGGTGGCATCGATACGGTTGGTGGCCGACTGGGCGAGCGTACGGACGTCGGCAAGGTCTCCCTTTACGGTTCCCACTGCCGATTCCACTGTCCCCAGCCTGGAGTTCGTGGCGTTGAGCTGCCGGCCATTCACGGCATCCGTACTGCTTGTCGTCAACGTTCCATCAGAAACGCCACTCACTTTTCGCGTCGCCAACACTGCATTGCGCATGCTGACTTCCGTGCCGGTATTGCTGTTGGCAATACGCACTATGCCACTCGCGGAATCCTGCTTGATCAAGCCATCGACCCGCTCGTTCATCGCATGCAGTTGCTTGCCGGTAACGGCATCTGAGCTTGACGCCGTGATGCGGCCGTCTTCCACGTTCACAATCCGCCGTCGCAGCGTGGAACTGCCCACGGAAACAGTGTTCTTTTCGGTTGCGGAAGAACGCACACCCAGCGCAACTGCTCCTTGCGCGGCTGCCGACGCACCGTAGCCCAGGGCTACGCTATCAATGCGCGCCTCGGCGCCACCGCCTATGGCGATTGCACCGGTGTAGCCGGCCGTCCCGGCCTTCGCAGCAGCACCTATGGCGATTCCGGACGTGCCGCCGCCGGTATCGACCGAGGCTTTGCTGCCCAGGGCGACGCCATCAACGCCATTGGCAAATGCGTTCGCGCCCATTGCAACCGCATTCTCGCCCTGTGACAACGAGCCACTGCCGACCGCAAGCGCGTTCTGACGCGTTGCCGCAGCGCTGTTTCCGAATGCGGTGGAGCCGATTCCCCTGCCATAGGCATTTGCGCCTACAACCGTGCTGTGACCACCATTGGCAGTCGCGTTGTAGCCCACGGCAACACTGTCTACGCCGTTGATGTTGGCCTTGTGGCCCAATGCCGCGTTGTAGTTGCCAATGATCTGGGCCTTGGGACCAAAGGCAGCGTTCCAGGAGCCGTCGTTGTACGAACCTCCCCCCATGATCAGATAGTCCTTGGAGGTGGAGATCTTTGCATTGGCAGAGGTTCTTCCATCCTCACTTTGTCCTGACATGGGCACGCAATAGACGTCCGCCTTGTCCCAATCGAAGGGCGAACATCCCCAGTACATGCTGCCCGCGTTCGCGGAAATGGAGCCGGCCGCAGACATCGATAGTGGAATGACTAGTAGCCGGAGTCTTCTCGGCGATGAGGAACACTGCCTTGCGACAGCCAGCTCGCTCGCTACCACCCAGCACTGGCGTGCAGCATTCCAGATACGTCGATAGATTCGATTCATGGTCTTTCTCCTTAACAGTCTGCGGAAAAGGCATCCCGCGCCAGGCGCGGGACGCAGGGAGTGGATCAACTGGACTGGATGGCCACGTCCTGGACATGCTCGCGATAGCCGTCCTGGCTGAGCCGGTAGCGCAGGCGCAGCGAATTGCCCGGCTGCGGTTGGAACGGCAGGGTGAAATCGGCGTCCGGGTACAGGCTGTGCGAGAGGTCGTGCGGCGTGCAGACGCCGGCGGCCGTACATTCGGCCGCATGGACAATGCCCACGCGCAGGGTGCCGCTGTTGTGCAGCGTGTTGCCGCGAACACTCAGGTTGACCACGCCGTCGGCGGGCACCACGTTCACCAGCGCGCCCCACACCAGGCTGACGCCGACGTCGGCGTGCGCAGCGTCGTCGCTGCTTTCCAGTTCAGTGCCTTCCGGGCCGCGCACACCTTCGAAGTACACCCGGTATGCGGTTTCCTTCTGCACCGGCTGCAGGGGGATCAGCCGGATCAGGCGATTGCCACCGCCTGACAGCGCGAACTTGCCGGGTGTGATGGCAATGGCCGAATCGGCGACCTCGATATCCTGCTCCTGTTCGCGGGGCGTTGCCGGGTTATCGATGCGTCGCAGGCTGGCCTGTACATACTGCGGGCGGGTGGACTGCGAGTAGACGCGGATCTGCGCACCACGCTTTGTGTCCATCGCGGTTCGCATGGGGTGGATGGACAGGTTGGCGTGTGCTGATGGCGCAAGCAGCGCACTCAACGGCAGCATCCAGACGATCAGTTTGTTCATGGCAGGCTCCGTGTGGGATCAGGGTTTGGCGGTGGGTACGCGCAGTTCCACCGTCAGCTCGCCCTCGTAGAGACCGGGGCGCTTGCTGGCGACAGGGGTGGGAGGTGTCAGCAATGTCAGCGGCGTGGGCACGCAATAGACCGGCTGGCTGATGCCGGGCAGCATCACCAGGCGCAGTTCGGCGCTGTCGATGCCATGCAGCAGTTCTTCCACGCCATGCCGCATGCGGATATCGCGCCCGCCGTAGTTCAGGCTGACGTGGTAGTCCAGGCGCTGGCGGTCGTCGCTGCCACCATCGCGGTGCAAGACCGCGAAGTCGCTGCCGGGTGGCGGGCGCGGCCCGCTGTCGCGCACGGTGACGCCGAGGAACTCGCTCTGCGAGCCGAGGCCGTCGTAGAGGCACATCTCCAGCTGCTTGCGGCCGCCCACCATCTGCTTGATGGGGTCGTAGCGCAGGTCCATGTTGACCAGCGGCGCAATGGTGTCGAAGGCCGGGAAGTAGATCGAGATCGCGTCGTAGTCGGTGACGGTGAAATCGAAGTTGAAGGTGGCGGTGGCGACAGGAGCTGCGGCTGGGTCGGCCTTGATGTTCAGGCGCATCGTGGCCTTCCAGTGGCCTGCGACAAGTCGCGCCAGCTCAGCTTCTGACAAGGTCAACGCGGCGCCGGTACCAATTGCTTCGCCGGTACCGCAATAGTCCAAGCGTGATGCAAATAGCGGCCGGACCCCCGGTTGCCAGAAGTCACCCGTGCAACTGCGGTCGGTCATCGAACGCTCCAGATACCCGACCATGCGAATGTCGTTTCGTAGACCCGTTCTTTGCTCAACCAAGCGAATGACAACCTCCGAGGGAACGGTGAGCTCCCCTCCAATCCCTTCCGTCCGGCATCTGCCGAACTCTGGGTCCGTGAATGACCCACACACCACATGGATCTGCCCGTACTTCATCGCCACGTCATGACTGAACCCCAGCACCGTCCTCGGCGCCCACAGCTCCACGTCGCCGGGCACGGCCGAGCGGTCCCACGACATCACGATGTCCCGGCTCTGATCGGTGGGATGTGTCTCCGGCGGCCACTGCGCCCATGCCCGTGGCATCAGCACGGCCAGCGCGCACACCAGCATCAACACGAACAACACACGCCGGCTCATGGCGTTCCTCCTGCAGCAGCGGTCTGGGGCGTGGCAGCAATCAGCGCGCGTTCCTGCAGCAGCCGGGTGACGCGGGCCTGCTGGCGGATCTCCGCCGGCAGCTGGGCTATGGCCAGCGGTTCGCAGCGCACGGCGCCGACCAGCAGCACCACCTGGCGGCGCTCGCGCACCTGCAGCGGGCAGTGCAGCAGGCGGTCGTCCTGCAGCAGGTAGAGCGTTGTCTCGCGACGCGGGAAGTCGGCGACGAAGCCGCCATTGGCGCTGGTGCCGGGTACCGGCGCATTGAGGATGCGGGCGCCGCCCAGCGGCACGCCGGCAAGCGTGCGGGCGGTGCCGATGAAGGTATAGGTCACTTCGATCGGCACCGGCATGCGCATCAGCCGTCCTGGCGCCAGGAACATCGGGCGCGCACCGCCTGCGCCGCTCACGCGGATGGCGGCCATGCTGGTGTCGATGCTGGCGTCCTGCAGTTCGGCCCGGTGCGATTGGTAGGCGGCCAACGGCAGCAGCCGGCGCTCGCCGATCTGCAGCCGTTGCCGGCCCGCGCCGCTCACCTGCAGTTCGGCCGCCACGCCCTGCAGGTCCAGGTCATCGGTGGCGGCTACCTGTACCGCCAGCCCGGCGTCGGCGCCGGTGCCTGCGCCCCAGTAGGCACCGCGCCGGCCCAGCGCGAAGGCGGAGCTGTGCGTGCCGCTGTAAGCGGTCTCGCTGCGGCCATGCTGCTGGTAGTACGCCACGGTGGCGCCGGTCTGTCCGTAGCGGTTCTGCAGCTGCCCGCCCAGCGATGCGCTGTAGCGGTCGTTGTTGTTGGCGCGCAGCTCGGAGGTCAGCTCACGCAACTGCGCGTCCACCTCCTGGCGATAGCTCTGGCCGACGCTGTAGTTGATCTCCGGCCGCTGGTGCTGCGGCTGGCGCATGTCCACCGCATAGCGGCGCTGGCCGTTGCCAACATGGCTGCGCTGCAGGCGGGTGAAGCTTACGTTGAGGTAGATGCCACGGTCGCGCGTGCGGGTGTCACGGGCACTGTCGTGGCTGTGCTGCTGCCACAGGCCCAGCCGCGTGGAGACGCTGAAATCCTGCCAACGATGGCTGCGGCTGAAGCTGGCCTGCCAGGTGCGGCTGAGCTGCGGCTCACGGTGCGGTTGCAGCGGTTGCGGCGGCAGGAACGGATCCAGTGGCGCCAACGGATCATCGTCACCGGGACGGCTCCAACCGGTGCGCCAGGTCTGGCGCCGGGTGTACCCCAGGTACGCCGTACCACCGGCGATCGGCAGCGAGACCGATCCGCTGAGCGAGTTGGTGCAGCCCAGGCGGTCCCGTGCATCGGCCTCGAACTGGCAGGCCTTGCCGCGCATGCGCTGCTGGTAGATGTTCCAGGAGGCCTTGCGCCGGTATGACAGCTGATGCTGCTGGCCGTGGCTGCCATCGCTGCCGCGCATGCCGCTGAACGTTGCGCGCATCTCCTGCGTGGCCAGCACGCGGCGCAGGTCGATCCGCAGTTCGCCATAGCTGTGCCCGCCCAGGTGGGCGACGCCCGCAGTGGCCGCCAGATCGCGAGCCAATGGCACGCGCGTGCCGGCCACCGTTACCTGCTCACCATCGAAGCGGTCGCTGCGGCGCTCGTTGCGGCGGCCACCCTGCACGAACCACTGCCATTGGCTGTCGGTCCAATCGCCGCCCTTGTCAAAGGGGGCCTCTTCGGTACGCACCAGCACGCCATCCTCGTAGATGCGCATGCGCACCAGGTAGCTGCCGAACGGGAAGTTGCGGGTATCGATCTGGTTGATGCCGGCCTGCAGGTAGTAGGTCTGCAGCAGGCGCTCGCCGTCGAACACGTCCACGCGCGCATCGCGGGCGAGCAGGACCGTCAATGGCGAGGCCTGCACGGCAGCATCGCTGTCCACGTAAGCCTGGGTGGTGCCCACGCGGGCACCGTCGAAGCGGTCCAGCGGCAGCATGCTGAAACCGAAGGTGCCGCCCTGTGGGCTGGACAGGTTGCGGCGGTCCATGCGCCCGGCCTGCAGGTAGTACTGCTGGCCCAGGTCATGGCGGTAATAGACGTTGTCGAATTCGAAATGCGCATCGCCACCGTTGCTGCGGTAGCGCTGCTGGGTGAAGTACCAGTCGGCGGACATATGGCCCCGCTGGAACAGGCCGAGGACGCCGGTGCCGCGCGCACTGAACGACTGGTAGTCGCGCCCACCGGTGAGGTTGAGCACCTGCTGGTGCAGGAAAGCGTTCTCGGCATTGCTGCTGAGCGCGTGGAAGCGTTCCGCGGCGGGCTCGCCACCGATCCACTTGCGCGCCACGAACAGGCGCACGGCGCCCTCGCCTTCGTCATACAGCGCGCGCGCGGCCGCAGGGTCTTCCGGGGGATCCAGATAGCCGCAACCGGCCTCGGCGCCACCGAAGCGGCAGGCCAGGTGGCTGTTGCGTGGCAGCGGCTGCGACAGCGCCGGCAGCAGCGCGGCCTGCGCCTCGGCGGGCAGGTCCAGTGCCTGCAGCACGCGCGCGGGATCTTCCAGCTGCACATGCTCCAGGGTGACGCGCACCGGCGACAGCCCGGCCGAGCGGCCGAACAGCCGGATGTCGAGTTGTTCGGTCTGTCCTTCGACCAGATCTTCGAAACCGGGCGGGACGCCGCGCGCGGCCGCCAGCGGAGTGGACAACGCCAGGGCGAGCGCGACCGCCAGCCGGGTGACGGCGGGGGCGTGTGAGGTCATGAGGGTACCGCTGGAGAAGCGGCCGGCCCGGGAGCCGGGCCGGCGCGGGGATTACGGCGTGGTGGCCTTCTGGTTCAGCACGACGTTGACGATGCCGCTGTAGCGACCCTTGGTGGTGATCGGGGCCGGGGTGGCCTGGGCGATGGTCAACGGCATCGAGATCGAGGCGCCCGGGGTCGAGCCGGCGCCGGTGAACAGGTCGACTGCCTTGTATTCGATGGCGGCGGCACCCAGTGCGCGATTGTTGAGGCTGATGGTCATCGGCACGGTGACGGTGCCGGTCTCATTTGCGAGGGCAAACGCACCGTCGATGCGTGCCTCGATATCCGCGGTGTCATCATTGGAGTGAATGCGCACGCGCTGCGTGTCCGGAATCAGGCCGCGCAGCGGATCGTGGGTCAGCGTGACCAGGTCCGGCAACGGGGTGCCGTCATCACGCAGCAGTGCCAGGGTCGGGTCGACGTCGGCATAGACGGAGATCTTGGTTTCCAGCGCGTGCGCGGACAGCGAAGCGGTGGCCAGCGCTGCCGCGAGCGCGGCCTTCTTGATGATGGCGTGCATGGTTGTCTCTCTCGGACAAAGGGGGAATATGAAAGCTCCCCTCCCCAAGGAGAAAAGGGAGGGAAGCATCGCCCGCGGGGATGGGTGCGGGCGACGGAGAGAATGTTAGAAATCCATTGCCATGCAGGCCATTCAAGCATTCCTAAAACGTTGAACGTTAAGGGGAATTCTTGAATTCGCTCAATGTTTGAGGGTTATGCAATTTCCCTCATCGGTTCAATGCAACAAACCTCATTGCATTGAATTTGTAGAGCCGAACCCACGCTCGGCTGCCGTTCGCTTCAACCTGCAGGCACGACGGTGACGTGATCGACATCGATGTCGGTGGGCTTGAAGCGATGCGTGTCGACCTTGCCACGCAGCTCGACCACGGTGTCGGCACCGATGGCCTGCGGCGGCAGGTCTTCGTCATCGATCTCGACCTCGATCTGGCCGCTGGCATCACGGAACTGGTAGCGCTCGTCACCGATCTTGGCGGTGAGGGTGCCACGCAGCACCACCGGATGATCATCGCGCTGCGCACGTGCGTCAGCGACCGTGCTGGCAGCGGCCCCTGCCCCCGGCCCGGTGTACTGCGCGAAGGCCTGCGGGCTCAGCAGGGCCAGCGGCGTGGCGATAAAAGCGATGGCGAGCAGTCGGTTCATGGCGTTCTCCACACAGGGATGAGTACGCACAGGTTCTATCGCCTTCGACGTGATACCCATGCAATAGATCCGAAAAGATGTGAATGCGACATTCATTGTCAGAACGCGTTCAGATCCGGAAGCGGGCTCTTATCGTGCGGACCAACGTTCCGCGGTCGCCATCCGCCGAAGACGATCAGGGCACAAAAAAAAACGCCCCGCGGATGCGGGGCGTTCTCAGCAAATCTGCTGCGGGCGATCAGCCCTGGTAGTCGCGCACGTCGCTGCCGGTGTAGACCTGGCGCGGACGGCCGATCTTCATTTCCGGATCGACCTGCTGTTCCAGCCAATGCGACACCCAGCCGGAAGTACGGCCCAGGGCGAACATGACGGTGAACATTTCGGTCGGGATCTGCAGCGCCTTGTAGATGATGCCGCTGTAGAAATCGACGTTCGGGTACAGCTTGCGGGCGACGAAGTACTCGTCCTGCAGCGCAGCCTGTTCCAGCTTCACGGCCACGTCCAGCAGCGGATCCTGCACGCCCAGCTGCTTGAGCACCTTGCTGGTCATCTCGCCGATGACCTTGGCGCGCGGGTCGAAGTTCTTGTAGACGCGGTGGCCGAAGCCCATCAGGCGGAAGCCGGAGGTCTTGTCCTTGGCCTTGACCACGGCGGACTCGACGTTGTCGGCGCTGCCGATCTCTTCGAGCATCTTCAGCACGGCTTCGTTGGCACCGCCGTGGGCCGGACCCCACAGCGCGGTGACGCCCGCAGCGACCGACGCGTACGGGTTGGCACCGGTCGAGCCGACCAGGCGCACGGTCGAGGTCGAGGCGTTCTGCTCGTGGTCGGCATGCAGGATGAACAGCAGGTCCAGTGCCTTGACCACGTCCGGGTTCAGGTCGTACTGGCCGTCAGCGGACTCGAAGGTCTGCTTCAGGAAGCGGCTGACGTAGTCCAGCGAGGTGTCCGGCTTGTTGGCCGGCAGGCCCTTGCCGTGGCGGTAGATCAGCGCCGACAGGGTCGGCACCTTGGCGATCAGGCGCACGGCGGCCTTGCGGCGCTGCTCGGCGTCGGACAGGTCCAGCGAGTCGTGGTAGATGGCCGACAGCTGCGCGATCGCGGCCGCCAGGATCGCCATCGGGTGGGCATCCTTGGCGAAGCTGCCGATCAGGGTGTTGATCGAGTCGTCGACGTTGGCTTCAGCGGTCAGCTCATCGGTGAAGGCCTTCAGCTGCTCGGCGCTCGGGCGCTCGCCGTTGATCAGCAGGTAGGCCACTTCGACGTAGCTCGACTTTTCCGACAGCTGTTCGATCGGGTAGCCGCGGTACAGCAGCACGCCCTTGTCGCCGTCGATGTAGGTGATGGCGGACTTGCAGCTGGCCGTCGCGGTGAAGCCGGAATCGTAGGTGAAGAAACCCGTTTCCTTGGTCAGCTTCGCGATGTCGACGCAGTCGTTGCCAAGGGTGGGTTTGATGACGGGCAGAACGACGGACTTGTCGCCGGCGTTGAGCGTGACCTGATCAAGATCGGACACTGTGTGCGCTCCTTCATGGGAAGGCGCCTGCCCAAGCGCATTGGTCAGGCACGTGAATGACGTCCTCGGCCTGTGCCGGGGATCATGTCATTATCGCACAGCAGCATTTGTCGGGTGCTAGACGGAAGTCGTATACGACAGGCGGCCAGACACCGGCCGTTGAGCTGCCCGGATCGGCAAAAGCGTTGTCACACGAACGCAGTGTTCCGTCCATCCAAACGCCCGTTGGGTTGGCGTTGGGGAAAAACAAACGGCCGCGCAGAGCGCGGCCGTCGGTTCGAAGCTGGATCGACAGATCAGCGCGCGTAGCGCTTCTGGAACTTGTCGATACGGCCCGAGGTGTCGATGACCTTGTGCTTGCCCGTGTAGAACGGGTGCGAAGCCGAGGAAATTTCAACCTTGACCAGCGGGTATTCGTTGCCGTCTTCCCACTGGATGGTTTCCTTCGTCGCCATGGTGGAGCGGGTCAGGATCTTGAAATCGGAGGTGACGTCATGGAAGACGACGTCGCGGTAGTTCGGATGGATATCGGCCTTCATGGGCTCACACCGTAAATGGGCTGGTGGTCAAGAGCGGCATTATAAGCACCGGTTGCCGCTCGGGGCAACCGGTGCGGGGCAACGGACGTCAGTCCGCGCCCAGGGCCTGGCGCACCAGGGCCTCGAAACGCTGCTGGTCGTAGGCCATCAGCAGATCGCAGTTGTCCGGCTGGCCGGTCTGGCGGTTCCAGTCGACGATGGTGGCGCCGCGGCTGAACGTGCCATTCAGCTCGACGTTCAGCGGCCGCGACTCGACCTGCAGCTGCCCTTCCGGATTCAGCGCCCACGCCATGGCCACCGCATCGGCGGTATACCAGCGGCCGCCCTTGGCATCTTCCGACAGCGCGCGGGTCTTGCGCGAGATCAGTTCGTAGAAGCGGGCGCGATCGGAATCGGCCTGCAGCCATTTCTCGGCGTCCTCCAACGGCAGGCCGTGGGCAACGGTGGCCTCCCAGTCCGACACCAGCAGGTGCTTGAACGAGGTGAACACCACGTGCGCGGCTTCCGGATCGAAGGCAATGTTGAATTCGGCTGCTGGGGTGATGTTGCCGTGGCAGGTGACCGCGCCGCCCATCACCACGATGCGCTTGATGCGCTGGGGCAGGGTCGGGTCCAGCTTCAGTGCCAGCGCCAGATTAGTCAGCGGGCCCAACATCACCAGCATCAGTTCGCCGGCGTGTTCGTGCGACAGGCGCAGGATGGCCAGGGCCGCGTGCTCGGCCTCGGCCTGGCGGCTCGGCGGCGGCAGGTCCACGTCGCCGTAGCCATCACGGCCATGCACGTGGGCAGCGTCAACGGAGGGGTGCAGCAGCGGATCCGGGCTGCCGGCAAACACCGGTACGTCGGGGCGGCCGACGATGTCACAGAGCTTGAGGGCGTTGCGGACGGTGTATTCGAGGCCGACATTGCCGGCGGCGATGGTCAGGGCGACCACGTCGTGCCGTTCATCGGCAAAGGCCATCAGCAGGGCCAAGGCGTCGTCCACACCGGGATCGGTGTCGATCAACAGGGGGATCTTGTGGGTCATTATTGCCGTCTTCAGATCGGCAACGAAGTGTGGACCGGGATGATGACCGTTGCAAGTACGGAGGTTGGGGTTCTGGCAGGGCTGCGCCCTGCACCCGCAGAGGCAGGAGCAACGGCAACGGCAAAAGCTGGTTTCCTGAGCGATGGCGGGGTGGGTCCGGTTGCGGGGGACGCTGCAAGTACGTCCATGTAAGCTCGGTCGCCGCATCCATGCGGCTCACGCCCCCGCAACCGGCCCCACCGCGCCTTCGACAGATCGCTACCGCTCTTGGTAGGTGTCGACCTTGGTCGACATATCCGCGAGATGATCGAAAAGGCTGTCTGTAGCGTCGAACCATGCTCGACTCCCGCGCGCAGCGCGAACGGCAGCCGAGCATGGGCTCGGCTCTACAGGGATCAGGCCGAGGCGTAACGCACCGCGGTGCCGATCCAGCGCTGCACCACGCGATCAGCCAGGGCCGGTTGCTGGGCCAACAGGCGCTCGGCCAATTCATGCACGCCGGGCAGCAGGCCAGCGTCGCGGGCCAGGTCGGCAATGCGGAAACCGGCCAGGCCGGTCTGGCGCGTCCCGAGCAGTTCGCCGGGGCCGCGCAGTTCCAGGTCCTTCTCGGCGATGACGAAACCATCGTTGGTTTCGCGCATGGTCTGCAGGCGCTCACGCGCCATCTGCGAGAGTGGTGCCTGGTACAGCAGCACGCAGCGCGACACCGCCGAACCACGGCCCACGCGGCCACGCAGCTGGTGCAGCTGGGCCAGGCCGAGGCGCTCGGCGTTCTCGATCACCATCAGCGAGGCGTTCGGTACGTCCACGCCCACTTCGATCACGGTGGTCGCCACCAGCAGGTCGATCTCGCCGGCCTTGAACGCCACCATCGTCGCAAGCTTCTCGGCGGCCTTGAGGCGGCCATGCACCAGCCCGACGCGAACACCGGGCAGCAGCGCCTGCAGTGATTCGTAGGTGGCCTGCGCCGGGGTGGCATCCAGCTCTTCGCTTTCCTCGATGAGCGTACACACCCAGTACACCTGCCGCCCTTCCTGGCAGGCAAGTGCGATGCGCTCGATCAGCTCCGGGCGACGATCATTGTTGAGCGCGACCGTCTGCACCGGTGTACGTCCCGGCGGCAGTTCGTCGATCGCCGACACATCCAGGTCCGCGTACTCGGACATCGCCAGCGTGCGCGGAATCGGCGTGGCGGTCATCACCAGCTGGTGCGGCACGCTGTTGCCGCCCGCGCCCTTGTCGCGCAGGGCCAAGCGCTGGTGCACGCCGAAGCGGTGCTGCTCGTCGACGATGGCCAGCGCCAGGTCCTGGAACACCACCGCCTCCTGCATCAGCGCGTGGGTACCGACCACCACCTGTGCTTCGCCGTTGGCGACCTGCTCCATCACCTTGGCGCGCGCCTTGCCGGTGACCTTGCCGGCCAGCCAGGCGATGCGCACACCGAGCGGTTCCAGCCAGCCGCGCAGATTGTTGAGGTGCTGCTCGGCCAGCAGTTCGGTGGGTGCGGCCAACGCAACCTGCTTGCCCTGCTCCACCGCCAGCATGGCGGCCAGCGCGGCCACCACCGTCTTGCCGGAGCCGACGTCGCCCTGCACCAGCCGCAGCATCGGGCTGGGGCGCGCGAGGTCTTCACGGATCTGCTTGAACACGCGTGCCTGCGCGCCGGTCAGCGCGAACGGCTGCTGCTTCAGCAGCGCCTTGGCCAGCTTGCCAGGACCGGCCAGCGGCGGCGCATGGTGTGCCTGCAAGGCAATGCGCTGGCGGCGCAGGCTGAGGTGATGGGCCAGCAGTTCTTCCATCGCCAGGCGACGCTGCGCCGGGTGGGTACCGGCGGCCAACGCGGCCAGATCGGCATCCGGCGGTGGCCGGTGCACGGTCAGCAGCGCGCTGCGCAGCGAAGGCAGGCCCAGGCCATCGAGCCAGCCGCTGGGCAGCAATTCCAGCGTGCTCTCCTCGGGCAGGCGGTCCAGCGCCTGGCCGATCAGCTTGCGCATGGTCATCGGGCCGACCCCTTCGACGGTGGGATACACCGGGTCGAGGCGGTCGCCGAGTTCGGGATCGTCGTTGCGGCCCAGCACCTGGTAGCTGGGATGGACGATTTCCAGGCCGAGGTGGCCGGGCTTGGGCGTGCCGAAGCAGCGCAGCCGGGTGCCGACCGCGAACTGCCCGACCTGCTGCTGGCGGAAGTGGAAAAAGCGCAGCACCAGGGTGCCCTGCCCTTCGTCTTCCACCGCCACTTTCAGCATCGGCCGGTAGCGCATGCCGCGCTCGACCGCGACCACCCGCCCTTCCACCTGCGCCGGCACGCCGTTGCGCAGGTCTTCGATGCGGGTCAGCCGGGTCCGGTCTTCATAGCGCAGCGGCAGGTGAAGCCAGAGATCCTGCAGGGTGGCCAGGCCACGCGCCTGCAGCTTGGCGGCCACGGCCGGACCGACGCCGGCGAGCATCGCCAGGGATGCTTCGCCGGACGGTGACAGGACCGGGGTGACCGCCGCCTTGCGTGCCACGTGGCGGTCAGTCGATGACCATCACCGCGTCGACCTCGAAGCTGGCGCCCTTCGGCAGGCCGGAGACTTCGATGGTGGAACGGGCCGGGTACGGGGCCTGGAAGTAGTCCTGCATGACCGCGTTGACCTTGGCGAACTCGCCCAGGTCGGTCAGGTACAGGCCCAGGCGCACGACCTTGTCCAGCGAACCACCTGCGGCTTCGGCCACGGCCTTGAGGTTGTCGAAGGCGCGGCGGGCCTGTGCTTCGACGTCACCGGCGCCGACGATGTCGCCGGTGGCCGGGTCGAGCGGGATCTGGCCGGAGAAATACACGGTGTTGCCGGCGCGCACGGCCTGCGAGTACGGGCCGATGGCGGCGGGAGCCTTTTCGGTGTTGATGATCTGGCGGGACATGGGTCGCTCCGGTGCTTGGGGGAAAACAGAGCGGTGATTGTACCGGCTGGGGGTGCATCCACGCATGGCGTGCCAGGACAAGCAACCTGGCCTGCAGATCCGCTTTCGACACGAAGCGCACCAGCGCA
>OKID01000117.1_pt1 | contig 23428 bp, 19 predicted proteins | sample 1610601 | NCBI WGS metagenome assembly OKID01 (sample SAMN04436667, study PRJEB24849) | human gut metagenome | biome: human gut; feature: NICU; material: stool | host: Homo sapiens | place: USA: Saint Louis, MO | collected 2010-06-09 | reverse complement strand
AGTACAGTTGCTCGCGATGCAGCTGGAAGGTGCCCAGCACCGCCGAGCCGGCCAGGCCGCCCAGCGTCTGCGTGATCGACAGCGTCACCAGGAAGGTGACGATGTGGTCCACCCCCTGCTTCAACGCCGCCGAAATGCCGAGCATGATCAACGGGCCCATGAACATGCCGGCGCCGACCGAGGCCAGGAACTGGCTGGCGTAGAAGTCGTGCGGCCGATCCATGCTGGTGCGGTGCTGGTCGAAGAAGGCGGCAGCGCCCAGCAGCAGGATCGCCATCAGCAGCTGGGCGATCAGCCGCTTCGGGCCGAAGGTCAGCGAGGCACCGGCGATGCCCACGATCACCCCGGCCAGGATCACCACGAACAGCGGCCGCATCTGGTCAGGCCCCATGCCGAGCGTGCGCATCAGGTTGACCACGCCATAGGACTGCTCGGTGGTCAGGAAGCGGATCAGGAAGGCGCCGACGATGAAATGCAGCACCGGCAGCGTCGACAGCCAGCGGATCTGCAGCAGTGGATTGCGCCGGTAGTGCTCGATGATCAAGGCGGTGGTGGACAGCACGATCGAGGCGATCAGCGCCCAGCCCAGCCACGCTGTGTTGAGCCACCAGCGCGTGTAGCCCTGCGCCAGCACGATCACCAGCAGGGCGACGGCCGGGGCGAGCAGCGCGAACGTGAGGAAGTCCAGTGGCTCGAACGCCTTCACCTGGATGCCCGGCGGCAGCTTCAACACCACCACGCCGGCGAACGCACACAGCGCCAGCCCGGCTTCAAACGAATAGAGCTGGTGCCATTGGCCGGTATCCACCAAGCCTGGTGAAACGATCCAGGCGATCGGCACCGCCAGCTGCGAAAGGCCGACGCCGACCACCAGCAGATTGCCGGTGAAGCGCCGCGGCAGCGCCTGCAGCATGTACAGCGTGCCCAGTGTCGAACAGGCCGCGCCGGCGAAGCCGCTGGCGGCACGGGTTAGCATCGTGGTCTCGAAGCTGCCGACGAACAGGTGCAGCACCGCCAGCGCCGCATACAGGCCCAGCCCGATCTCGGCGAACAGGCGGATGCCGTACTGCTGGCGGAACTTGAAGGCCAGCAGGTTGGCGGTGACGTTGACCATGGCATAGGCCGCCACCAGCCAGCTGCCCTGGGTCGGGGTCAGCGCCAGCTGGCCCTGCAGGAACGGCAGGTTGGCGGTGACCAGCGCATTGCCGAGGCCGCCGGTGATCGCTACCAGCAACGATACCAGCGCATAGGCCGCACGCCGGTACGGCGGGTGCCAGGGCATCGACGCCGAGCCGGGCATGGTCGGCTTCTCGTGCTCCTCCCAATCCGGAACCGGCTTCAGATACGGCTGGACCATCAGCGCGCCTCGCTGGTTGCTCCCTGGAGACCCCCGCGCAGCAGCTGCAGGGCGCGCCCGGCGAGGTGGGCGCGCTCGTCGCGGGTCTTGCCGCGCAGGGCCGCACCCAGCATGCCCGAGATCAGTGAAATATCCGTCTTTTCCAGGTCGGCACGGCACAGTCCGGCGGCCTTGGCGCGGGCGATCGGTTCCTCCAGCAGGTCGCGCACGGTCTCGCGCGCCGCGCGCATGGCCGGCACGTCCGAATCGACCGCGCGCCAGTAATCGGCCAGTGCGGGCGAATCGATGATGCGCTGGGCCATGCCCTCGAACACCTCGAACAGGGCGTCGTCGCGGTCGCCGAGCTGTTCGACCTGGCGCCGGATGCGGTCGACCGTACGCTGCAGCAGCGCCTGGATCAGCGCAGTGCGGTCGGGGAAGTTGCGGTACAGGGTGGCGCGGCCCACCTGGGCGCGTTCGACCACCAGGTCCAGTGGGGCAGTGACACCGTGTTGGCCGAACACATGATCGGCGGCGTCGAGGATGAGGGCACGGCGGGCAGCAGCATCGGCACGTTGGGCAGTCATGGAATTATTTTCGGACAAAAGTGTCCGATTGGCGAGACATTGGGTGACGGGATTGTCCGCTTGTTGTGGTACGCACATCTTTGTGACGGGTGTGTGAGCGGGGGGCGCCGCGACCTCGCTCACGCATAAAGGAACGGGGGGCCAGACGGCCCCCCGGGAGAGAGAATGGTATTCGTGGTGCGGCCCCGCCATGCGTTGAAAGGGCGAGTGGGGGCAGAGCCCTTTCCCGCGGAAAGGGATCCGCCCCCCTGCATCCGATCAGAAGAACGCGCGGATGCCGAATGCGACCCCACGGCCCGGCAGCGGCGAGTAGTCGCGCAGCAGCGAGGTATGCGGGCGCACTTCGCGGTTGGTCAGGTTGCTGCCATCCAGGAAGACTTCGTAGCTGTTGCTGGCGTTGCGGTCCCAACGATAGGCCAGGTGCGCATCGACCAGGGTGTAGCCATCGCTCGGCTCCTCGTTCTGCGCCACGTCCTTCTGGCGGCTGTAACGCACCGCACCGACCGAGGCGCGCCAGCCGTCCTTCGACCAGCGCAGGTCGGCACCGACGCGGGCCGGGGCGATGCGCGGCAGGTAGCCGGTGTTGGCAAGTTCCACGCTGTAGTTGTGGTTGTGGTCGCCGTGCGGCACGGCGATGTCCAGGTTGCGGCTGCCGCTGCCATCCAGCTTGGCTTTCACGTAGTCACCGAACACGCGCAGGTCCCAGTCACCGGCGCCGCCCTCGAACAGGTGCACCAGCGCTTCGGCCTCGGCGCCGCGGAACACCGCGTCCTGCTGGGTCCAGGCGCGCACCGGCAGCCCCTCGGTAACGCCGGTGTCGGCCAGGTAGATGAAGTCCTTGAACTTCGTCTGGTAGACCGAGGCGGAGAAGTCCAGGCGTTCGCTGTGGGTGTGGATACCCAGTTCCACGCGCTGGCCGCGCTCGGTCTTCAGGTTGGCATCGCCGATTTCCAGCGAGCGGGTGGCGATGTGCGCGCCGGCGGCATACAGCTCCTCGTTGGTCGGTGCACGTTCGGAGCTGTCCACGCCGATGCGCAGGTCAACCGCATCGTTGAGCTTCCAGATGCCAGCGGCAGACAGGTTGGTGGCGCCGAACGTGCGGCGGCGATAGTCACCGCTCGGGTCCAGCTTGACCTGATCATGGCGGCCGCCCAGTTCCAGCTTGAACGGGCCGAACTGCTTTTCCTGCAGCACGAACAGGCCGATGTTCTTCGTGCCGGTATCCGGAACGAACGCCTCTTCGCCCTTGGCGCCGAAATCACTGTTGCCGAACTGCAGGCCGAAGGCACCATCCCAGCCGCCGATCTGCTGCTGCACGGCTTCCAGGCGTGCCTCGATGCCCCGGTTGGTGAAGCGGGTCGACGGCGTGCCGGCCTCCAGCTCCACGTGCTCGTAGTCGGTGTAGGCCACGCGCGCGTTGATGTTCTTCAGGAACGAGACCGGGTTGTAGATGCCGGCCTTGGTCTCGAAGCGGTTCTGCACCATGTCGATGCGCACGTCGTGCTCGTCACCGCCTTCCTCTTCATCACCATGGTCGTGACCATGGTCATGGCCATGATCATCACCGTCGGCGTGCACGTGCGCGCCGTTGGGAATGCCATAGTTGGTGCGGTAGGTGCTGGCCGACACGCCGAAGTAGCCGCCGTCACCCAGCCAGGTTGCGCCGACGCCGCCGGCGCGGGTGCGGATGGAGCTGTTCTCGAGGCGGCCGCGACGCGGCTCTTCGCCTTCCTCGCCCGCGTGATCATGGTCGTGGTCGTCGTGGTGGTCTTCCAGGCTGTCGACCACCGCATAGCCGGGAATGCGGTAGTCGTCGCCATTGCGCACCAGGCCGTCCACATGAAGCACGACATTGCCGCTGACGCCATCGAGGCGGAACATGCCGCTGCGCTCGTTGTTCACCGAATTGCCACGCAGCTCGGCGCGGCCGCTGAGCGGGCGCTCGGGCAGCTCGCGCGCGATGCGGCCATCGACCACGTTGACCGCGCCACCGATGGCACCGCTGCCGAACAGCAGCGTGGCCGGGCCCTTCAGCACTTCGATCTGGTCGGCCAGGAACGGTTCGATGCTGGTGGCGTGGTCGGCGCTGACCGTGGACGCATCCATGTTGCCCATGCCGTTGGACAGCACGGCCACGCGCGGGCCTTCCTGGCCACGGATGATCGGGCGGCCGACGCCGGGGCCGAAGAAGGTGCTCTGCACGCCGGGCAGCTTGGCCACGGTATCGCCGAGGGTGCCGGCCTTCTGTTCGTCCAGGCGCTCACCGGCCAGCACCTCCACCGGGCGCGCAAGGGATTCGGCATCGCCCTGCAGCGGCGACGCGGTGACCTGCACCGAGGACAGCTCGGTCAGGTGGCGGTCACGATGGGCGGTGTCCTGACCGGCTGCAAAGGCGACGGACGGCAGCAGGGCGGCGAGGGCCAGGGCCAGGGAATGCGGCTTGAGCCGTGCGGTGTGGGCGGGCATGGATGGGTCCTTTGTTACACTGTATCAATCGCGGGGCGCACGAATCCCGTCGATGGGACAGGGGGAGGGAAAGCGTGCGGGTCGGAGAGGGATGTTATATTATTCCATAACGATTCGCCGACCCTGCTGGAAGTCATGTCCTTGTCCTCACGCCTGCGCCACCTGCTCGACCGTTTCGGTGCCACCGGTTCGATGCTGTGCGCGGTGCATTGCGCAGTCATCCCGGTGCTGCTGGCGGCAGCGCCCTCGCTGGGCCTGTCGTTCTGGCTGAGCGACGGCGTCGAACAGGCGCTGGTGCTGTTCGTGACCCTGCTTGGGCTGTTCAGCCTGGTCTGGGGTTACCGCCGCCACGGCGCGCTGCGTGCGCTGGGCTTCCTGATCCCCGGCCTGGTCGCGCTGTGGGCCGGCGTGCTGTACGAGCCGCTGCATCACAACGCCGTGCCGCATGCGGTGGTGATGACCATCGGTGGCCTGCTGGTGGGCGTTGCCCATCTGGTCAACCTGCGCCTGAACCACGGCCACGTACACGACGCCAGCTGCGCGCACTAGGCGCTCCGTGATAGGATTTTCGATCGTGCGCGGGGGCGCCCAGCAAGGCGGCCCCGCCGAACCCGTGTCAGTACGGGGTAACCAGATTTCACACTTGAGGAGTTGAAGACATGGGTAAGGGTGACCGCAAGACCGCCAAGGGCAAGCGCTACAACGCCAGCTACGGCAACGCCCGTTCGCATACCGCGAGCAAGGTCGCCGTAGGCGCCGCCGCCCCGGTTGCCAAGAAGACCGTGGCCAAGGCTCCGGCGAAGAAGGCCGTGGCGAAGAAGGCCGTCGCCAAGGCCTGATCCGGCCGAACGACCGGTCTAAAGAAAACGCGGCGCCTGGCGCCGCGTTTTTTTATGCCTGTCCGGTGAGCCGAGCGTGGGCTCGGCGCTACAACCGGATCAGCGCAGGGTCTTCTTCAGCGTTTCCGGGTTGCCGTCGTTCGGCGCGGCCGGCACCTGCAGCAGGTGCGCCAGCAGTGGATAGACATCGACATTGTCGAAGCCATCGATCACCAGGCCCTGGCGGAACGACGGACCGCTGGCCACGAACACTGCACGCATGGACGGCAGCGCGTTGTCGTAGCCGTGCGAGCCGCGGTCCTGCTGTTCGCGCTTGGCGATCTTTTCCTGATGCAGGGCATCCCAGCCTTCATCCATCATGCAGACAATGGCGGGAATGCGCGGATGGGTGCCGTAGTGCAGGCGCGCCGGCAGTTTTTCTTTCTTCCAGCATTCGTAGTGCGCGTGGCGGCCGAGCAGAGCGCGTTCGGCGGCGGCTTCATGGCCGACCACTGGTGCGAAGCCGACCGACTGGCCCTGGCTGACATTGCGCGCAATCGCCGGGTCGACCATCGATTCGGTGGCGATGACCTGGCCAGCGAGGACACTGGCCATGCCATGGTCGGAGACCACGATCACATTGGTGGTTGCGGCCAGCCCACGTTGCTGGAGTCCGTCGAGCACCTGGCCGACGATCTGGTCGGCGCGCACGATGGCGTCGGCGTACTGCTTCGACTCGGGGCCGTAGTTGTGACCTGCTTTGTCCACGTGTTCCATGTACAGCGTGGTCAGGCGGGGGGCATCGGCGTCGGTCTGTGACAGCCAATCGAGCACGATGCCAGCGCGCTGTTCCAGCGGTTCCTTGCCGTCGTAGATGCGCCACTGGCTGGGGCGTACGCCACGGATCTCCGATTCACTGCCCGGCCATGAGGTGGTGGCCGAACGCACGCCAGCATTCTCGGCGCCGACCCAGATCGGTTCGCCGCCCCACCAGCCACTGGTGGTCACCGCTTCGCGATTGCTCAGCTCGAACCGGCCCAGTGCTTCATCGTCCATGCTGTTGTTGACGATGCCGTGGTGGTCCGGGCGCAGGCCGGTAACGAGGGTGTAGTGGTTGGGGAAGGTCAGTGACGGATAGGACGGGGTCATCCAGCGTGCACGCACGCCGCCGTCGATCAGTCGCTGCAGGTTCGGGGTCAGGCCGCGATCCAGCGCGTCGGCACGCAGGCCATCGATGGAGATCAGCAGCAGCTTGGGCGGTGCCGCCGCAGCGACGGGTGTGGGAACGGAGGCGGAAGGGGCAGGCGCGGTGGTGCAGGCGGCCAAGGGCAGCAGCAGCGCCAGCGCGCAGGTCAGGCGTACGGAAGTCATCCGCGCATGATAGTGCGAGGTAATGACGCGCCCAAGACACGGCTCACTATTGCGCGCCGTCTCCGCGCATTTTTCCTTATCCCCGCGCCTGTCGGCGCCCCCCTTCAACAAGCAGGGGGCTTTTCTCCAGACGTATTCCTGATGCTTCCATCCACGCATGGCGCGGACCCACCCTGGCTCCCCGCAGGAAGCCCGCTGTTGCTGTTGCTCTAGCCTCTGCGGGTGCCGGGCGCAGCCCGGCCAGCCCTCTCAGGCGAACAGCGGTGCCTGGCGCTGTTCCAGCCGCAGCAGCGCGGCCTTGGTTTCCAGGCCGCCGCCGAAGCCGGTCAGTGCACCGTTGCTGCCGATCACGCGGTGGCAGGGCAGGATGATCGGCAATGGATTGCGGCCATTGGCCGCGCCCACCGCGCGGGTCGCGCTGGGCTGGCCCAGGTGCTGCGCCAACTGCAGATAGCTCCAGGTCTGGCCGAACGGAATCAACGCCAGCGCCTGCCACACGCGCAGCTGGAAAGGCGTGCCTCGTGGTGCCAGCTGCAGGTCGAACCGGCTGCGTTCACCGTGCAGGAACTGCAGCAGCTGTTCGCGCGCTTCCGGCAATGCACCTGGTGCATGCTGCCAGCCGTCGCGCCCGCGTGCGGGGTGGCGGTTCTCGGGGAACAGCACGTGCGCAAGACCACGCTCGTCACCGGCGATGGTCAATACGCCGATCGGGCTGTCGAAACGATCGAACAACAGGGTCATGTCGGTTCTCCAACGAACGTGCCGGACAGGTGCCACAGGTGCAGCACCGCGTAGGCGCGCCACGGGCGCCACGGTTGCGAGCGCGCTTCGGTCGCACGTTCGCTCAGGCGCTGGCCCTGGGCGTGGCCGAGCACCTGCTGCAGTACAAGATCGCCGGCCGGGAAGGCATCGGCAGGCACCGCCACCGCCGCGTCCTCCAGCACCAGCGCCGGGCCGCGATAGCCCAGCGCAGCCATCTCGCCCAGCAGCTGGCTGGCCGGCAGCAGCTTTGAGCCGGCGTCTGCAATCACCAGCGCCGGCATCGCCTCCTGCTGCATCCAGCGCAGCGCCGCCGGGCCATCGGAGGCCAGCTGCAGCTGATACCCCTGGCTGGACAGCGCGTTGCCGAGCAGCGACAGGCGCGTGGCTTCGCCGTCGACCACCAGGATCGACTGGCCACTGCCCAGGGCCACCAGCTGCTCGATCGGCTCGCTGCCGTCGCTGGCTTCGTGCATCGGCAAGCGCAGCTCGAAGCAGGTGCCCTGCCCTGGTTGGCTGCTGACATGGATGCTGCCGCCGGCGCCTTCGACGATGCGCTTGCAGGAAATCAGGCCCAGGCCGGTGCCATCGGCCTTGGTGGTGAAGAACGGATTGAACAGGTGCGACAGCGTGTCCGCATCCATGCCGATGCCTTCGTCGGACACGCAGATCTGCATCCAGTCCACGCCATCGCGCTGGCCGGCATGGCTGGCGGTCAGGCTCAGGCGGCCACCGTTGGGCATCGCCTGGATCGCGTTGAGCGCCAGGTTCAGCATTACCTGCTGCAGTTCGGTGTAGTTGGCGTCGACTACCAGGCCTTCATCCAGCACCTGCAGTTCCAGGCGCACGGCATCGGGCACGTTGCTGCGCAACAGCAGCGCCACCGCATCGAACAGGCCATCGATCTCGATGCGCTCGCTCGGCTTGCGCGAACCACGCACGAACGACAGCATCGACTCGGCCATCTCATGGCCGCGGCGGCCACACTCGGCGATGACGTCGGCCAGGTGGTGCAGCTGCGGATCCTCGGTGCGGGCCTTCAGCAGGTCCGGCATGATCAGCAACGGCTGCAGGATGTTGCGCAGGTCGTGGCTGAGCCCGGCGGCAAGCAGAGACAGGCTTTCCAGCCGCTGCGCACGCATCAGTTCGGTTTCCACGCGTGCGCGCTCGACAGCACTGCGTGCATCGCGGATCGCACGCGCGACCGCCGAAGGCAGGCGCGCAGGCTGGTGCTTGATGATGTAGTCGTTGGCGCCCTTCTGCAGCGCCGCCACCGCATTCTCCTCACCCATCGTGCCGGAGACGAAGATGAAGGGCACCTCCGGCGAGGTCTCGCGCACGATGCGCAGCGCGTCGTCACCGGAGAACCCCGGCATGCTCAGGTCGGACAGCACGATGTCCGGCTGGAACACCGCCAGTGCCTGGCGCAGTTCCGCCTCGCTCTCGACACGCTCGAAGCGGGCCTCCAGGCCCGCGTCGAGCATCTGTTCGGACATCAGCTCGGCATCTTCCGGTGAGTCTTCCACCAGCAGGATGCGCAGCGCCCCCAGGGCGGGACCGGTCAGGGGCATGGGCTCACTCGAGTTCCGGTGCCTGGTTGATCAACGCCCAGAACTTGCCCAGGGTCTGCACTGCGCCGAAGAACTGGTCCACGTCCACCGGCTTGACCACGTAGGCGTTCACGCCCATGTCCCAGCTGCGGGCCAGGTCGCTTTCCTCGCGCGAGGACGACAGGATCACCACCGGCAGCCGCTTGAGTTCTTCGTGCTCGCGGATCTGCCGCAGCACTTCCAGGCCATCCATGCGCGGCATCTTGATGTCCAGCAGCAGCACCGCCGGCAAGCCTTCCTCGCGGTTGGCGAAGGCACCGCGGCGCAGCAGGTAGTCCATCACTTCCACGCCGTCCTCGACGTGCACGATGGGATTGGCCAGACGCGCTTCTTCCAGGGCGTCGATCGCCATTTCGGCGTCCGCCGGGCTGTCTTCGGCGAGAAGAATGGTGCGCAGAGTCGTCATGCAGAGGGACCTTGTTTGTCCGCGTCGGTCGCGGGAGGCAGGTAGAAGTGGAAAGTGGCGCCGACGTCCGGTTCGGCCTCGGCCCAGATACGGCCACCATGGCGGGTCAGCACGCGGCGCACGCTGGCCAGGCCGATGCCGGTCCCCGGATAGTCGCTGGCCTTGTGCAGGCGCTGGAACACACCGAACAGCTTGCCGGCGTAGGCCATGTCAAAGCCTGCACCATTGTCGCTGACCGTGAACTGATGGCCGCCGTCGGGCTGCTGCTGGTAGTCAACGCGGATCTTCGCCGGCTCGCGGTTGCCCGAGTACTTCACTGCGTTGCCGAGCAGGTTGAGCCAGACCTGGCGGATCATGTTCTCGTCGCCCACCACGATCGGCAGCGGCGCGATGTTCCACTCCACCTGGTGCACATGGCCGCTGTTCTCGGCCTCGGCCTGCAGGTTGGAATCGAGCATGGCCCGGGTGTCGGCCACCAGCGACTGCATGTCCACCGCCTGCTGCCGCATCGCCGCACGGCCAAGGCGCGAGTAGACCAGCAGGTCGTCGATCAACGCTGCCATGCGCCGGGCCGAACTGGAAATCACGTCCAGATAGTGGCGGCTCTTGTCATCGGCCTGATCGCCGAGGTGGCGCGACAGCTTGTCGGAGAATCCGGCCACGTGGCGCAGCGGTGCACGCAGGTCATGCGAGACCGAATAGCTGAAGGCCTCCAGCTCGCGGTTGACCTCGGATACCTGCGCAACCTTGCCTTCCAGCTGGCGGTTCAGCTCTTCCACGCGCAGCTGCACTGCGCGCTGCATGGTGACGTCGCTGATGGTCAGCAGCACTACCTCGTCATCGCTGTCGGGCAGCGGCATGCGCCGCGCGTTGAGCAGCATGTAGCGCACCACGCCGTCAGCGGTGCGCTGCTCGTGCTCGAAGTCCCACAGTTCGCGACCGCGCGACAGTACGTCGGCCAGGCGCTGCCGGACCACCGGGTCCTGCCATGCATTGTCGCCAACGTTTTCCAGCAGCAGGCCGTCGGCACGCTCGTCCTGCAGGCCGTACAGCTCAGCGAATGCTGGATTGTGCAGCTGCACGCGCAGGTCGCGGTCGAGCAGCACGATCGGTTCGCGCACGGTCTGCAGCACCGACGCCGCACGTGCAGCCGAGCGCAGCGATTGCCGCTCCGCATGCAGGCGACGGCCGATCTGCCGCTGCAGCAGCCACAGCACCAGGCCGAGCAGCGCCAGCTGGATCATCAGCGAACTCCACGACACCAGTTCGGTCTGCTTGCGTTGGCGCGCCGCCTGCTCGGCGCGCAGCGCCAGCAGCTTCTGCTCGCTGGCCTGCAGTTCTTCCACCAGCCCGCGGATGGGATAGCGCGTACTCAGGTCCTGCACCAGCTCGCGCTGGTCGCTGTTCGGCTCGGACCTGGCCAGCTCGCGGGCGAGTGTCATGCGGCCTTCCAGCATCGATTCGATCCGACCGATGCGGATCAGCTGGTCGGGATTGTCGCGGGTCATCCGGCCCAGTTCGGCCAGGCGCCCGGGAATTTCATCGGCGCGGGCCATGCGCTCGCGCAGGCCGGGGGCATCCACGCCCTTGGACAGGGTCAACGCGGCCGATTCAACGTCGCGCACATCTGCCTGCAGTTGCTGCAGTGCCACGCCCACGGCCTGGGTGTGGTTGACCCAGGCCATCGCTTGTTCGCTGTCCTGCTGCAGTTTACGCAGGGTCAACCACGGCACCACGATGATCGCGGCGGCGGCCAGCGCCAAAGCCGGCAACCGCCAGCGGTCCCAGATGTCGTCACTGAAAACCAGCGCCATAGTTCCTCTTCAGCTCTGCCGCGACGCATTGGCCGGGCCGAACCCGGTTGCGGCGGAACCGGCAATATAGCGCAGGCGGTCACAACTCTGGAATTTCCAGCGCGGTCGGCTGAACGGGTTGGCAATCAGACCTGTAGGGCCAAGCCCATGCTCGGCTGCCTTGGAGTTCCAGCCGAGCGTGGCTCGGCTCTACAGGTCAGCGGGCGCCCCACGCGGGGGCGCCCAACCGGTTCAGCGCTTGGCGGCAGCGCTGACCTTCAATGCGGCGGCATCGACGCGGGTCACGCCCTTGATGCCCTTGGCGGTGGTGACCGCCTTGTCCTTCTCGGCCTGGGTGGCCACGGTGCCGCTCAGGCTGACCACGCCGTTCACCGTTTCCACCTTGATCTCGGTGCCGGGGACGTTGCTGCTGGTCAGCAGGTCCGCCTTCACCTTGGTGGTGATCCAGCTGTCGGTCACCGGTTCGTTGGAATCATGGCGATCCGCATGGGTAGCCGGATGTGCGCTGGTGGCCGGCGGGCTCTTCGCGGCCGGGTCCTTGGCGAAGGCGGCCGAGGAGGACAGTGCCAGGCCCAGCGTCAGGGCAGAAGCAATCAGCGTGCGAGTGGTATTGCTCATCGTGTCGTTCTCCTTCGGGATGTGCTGCCAGTCTGGACAAGCGCACGTAGAGCAGGCGTGGCGTCGCGGTCATGCCGCCGTGAATCGAAGCGTTTCCAACGGCAACGGTTCAGTTTTGGGCTGTCCGCATCCGTCGTTTACCCTGCCCTTCCCCCCCAGCCGGAGCTCTGCCATGCGCCCCGACCTGCACCTGGCCCTGATCGGCTACGGCCTCGCCGGCCGCGTCTTCCATGCCCCTCTGATCCAGCACACGCCCGGCCTGGTCCTGCACAGCATCGTCAGCTCGCAGCGCGACACGTTGCTGCGCACGTTCAGCAACGTACACGTGCGTGCAACGCCACAGGACGTGTTCGACGATCCAGCGGTGGATGCGGTGGTGATCGCCACGCCGAACGAACAGCACGTGCCACTGGCGATGGCCGCGCTGGCCGCCGGCAAGCACGTGCTGGTCGACAAACCCTTTGCGCTGGATGTAGCCGAAGCGGAAACAGTACTGGCCGCAGCACGCGACGCCGGCCGCATCGCCACCGTGTTCCAGAACCGGCGCTTCGATGCCGACTTCCTCACGCTGCAGGCGCTGCTGTCAGAAGGCACGCTGGGCGAGGTGGCCGAATGCCATGCGCATTTCGACCGCTACCGGCCGCAGGTGCGCGACCGTTGGCGCGAACAGGACGGGCCAGGCAGTGGCCTGTGGTACGACCTCGGCCCGCACCTGCTGGACCAGATGCTGGTGCTGTTCGGCTGGCCCGACGCCATCGATGCGGATCTGGCCGTGCAGCGCCAAGGTGGCGCCGGCATCGACTACTTCCACGCCGTACTGCACTACCCGCGGCATCGCGCCATCGTGCATGCCGGTTCGCTGGTGGCTGCCCCTGCCCCGCACTTCAGCGTGCATGGCAGCAAGGCCAGCTGGATCAAGTACGGCCTGGATGTGCAGGAGGCCCAGCTGCGCCGCGGCGTAGCGCCGGGTGCGCCCGGTTGGGGCATCGATCCCCGGCATGGCGAACTGGTGCGCTGTGATGCAGAAGACAATGTTCTGCGCAGCACCGTCGACAACCTGCCCGGCGACTATCGTCGGTTGTATGCGCAGTTCGCAGCGGCGATGCACGGCGACGGCGAAGCGACGGTCAGCCCGATGCAGGCATTGCAGTTGATGCGGCTGCTGCAGGCCGGCATGGACAGCGCGCGCGAAGGGCGGCGGATCGCGTTGGACTGACCAGTAGATCCACGCCATGCGTGGATGACGTGGCAACGATCAGAGACGGCTTTTGTAGAGTCGAGCCATGCTCGACTGGCTGCATGGGGTCAGAGCCCTTTCCTGCGGAAAGGGATCCGACCCCGATCTGCCCGGGGTCGGATCCCTTCGGCAACGCCGAAGGACTCTGACCCCACCGCAGTGCTTACGACTTCTTGATGGCGTGGCCGCCGAATTCATTGCGCATCGCCGACAGCAGGCGATCGGTGAACGAATTCGATTCGCGCGAACGCAGGCGCTCCAGCAGCGACAACGTGATCACCGGTGCCGGCACGTCCAGCGCGATGGCTTCGGCCACGGTCCAGCGGCCTTCGCCGGAATCCTCCACGTATGGCGCGATGCCATCCAGCGACGGATTGCGCTTGAGTGCTTCGGTACTCAGGTCCAGCAGCCACGAACGCACCACGCTGCCGTGGCGCCAGACTTCGGCCACCTGGGCCAGGTCCAGTTCCATTTCCTGCTTGCGCTCCATCAGCGCGAAGCCTTCGGCATAGGCCTGCATCATTCCGTATTCGATGCCGTTGTGGACCATCTTGGTGAAATGGCCGGCGCCGGATGGACCAACACGCGCCCAGCCGCGATCCTCCGCCGGAGCCAGCGTGCGCAGCAGCGGTGCGATCTGCTCCACCACCGGCGCTTCGCCACCGACCATCAGGCTGTAGCCTTCCTGCAGGCCCCACACGCCGCCGCTGGTGCCGCAGTCGACGTAGCCCAGATCGTCCTCCGCCAGCGCCTTGGCGCGACGGATCGAGTCCTGGTAGTTGGAGTTGCCGCCGTCGATGACGATGTCACCCTCGGCCAGGTGCGGGGTCAGCTGTCCCAGCGTCTGGTCGACGGTTTCACCCGCCGGCACCATCAGCCACACCACGCGTGGCACCGGCAGCGCGGCCACGGCGGCGGCCAGCGAATCAACCACTTCCAGGCCGGCCTCTGCAGCGCGCTGGCGCGCACTTTCGCCCGGGTCGTAGCCGACCACGCGGTGGCCGCCGCGATGCAGGCGCTGGGCCATGTTGGCGCCCATGCGGCCGAGGCCGATCATTGCAATATCCATTGTTTCACCTTCAGTTGGGGTCTAGGGTCAGGCTGCCTGGCCTGCCGGTAGCCGCGCAGTGGCGCAGTTGCGCCTCGCGCCAACGCCGGTAGAGCGTGGTATGCAGATTGTGCACCGCCAGGTCGATCGAAAACGGCGTTCTCGGGTTGCGATCGAGCAGGCGGACGATGTGGTAGCCGATAGGACGTATACCGCGCGGATGCACGTAGATCACGAACTGCTGGTAGAACGGATCGTCCAGCAGCTGATCCATGCGCACCAGAGCCGCGTGGTAGCGCGGTGCCAGGCGTGCGCGCAGCTGTGGATCGCGCTCGAACAGCAGGCGCTCGAAATAGCGCTGGCCGGCGCGCGGAATGTCCTGCGCCAGTTTCCAGAGCTCGGCATTGCGCTGGTCGTACCAGGCCAGGCCGGCGTGCAGCGCCAGCGCCTGCGCAGCGCCCTCGCCCACCTCGACCACCACGAAGTTCTCGGCCTGGTTGCTCAGGTCGTCCAGCGTGCCTTTGTCGTACACATGTTCGATGAAACCGGGCACGCCCACGAACGCCTGCCGCCCCATCGCCGAGGTGCGCACCGCCTTGCCATCGGCGAAGAGGTCGCCCGCATGCGCGCCGAGCAGGATGCTGTCGGTGTCGTGCAGCGCGAGGAAGGTGCCGATCGACAGTTCCTCCGCTGCGAACCCGGTGTCGAACGCAGCATCGCCATACAGCTCGCGCTGGGTGGCCAGCTGTGCGACCTGGCGGCCGACACCGCATTCGGCACGCACGGCACCGCTGTAGAACGCCTGCAGCGCATGGCTGTTGCCCGCGCGGGGCACGAAGCCACGACCGAAACTGCGCGTACGCTGCCAACCCTGTGCCGGTGCGCCCTGCAATCCGAAGCCGATCCATCCCAGCTGCGGGCCGGAGAAGCGGAACGTGGGATTGCCCTGCAATGCCGAAGTCGCGCGCCGCGTGGCCGCCCCCAGCTCGAAGGCATAGGCGCAGACGGTGGCGGGGTCATCCAGCAGCTGCTGCAGCAGTGCCTGCCGAGCGGCAGCGGGCAGCGCCGCCGGCCACCGCACCTGCAGGTCGCCGGCCGCCTGTGAATCAGCCAGCGAGGCACGCGTACATACGGGACCACCGCGCACCTGCGGCGCGGTGAGGGACGCTTCTTCGAAGCGCCACCCCAACCGCTGCAGCAGGCCCTGCGTACAGTCCGGGGATGGCGCTGCCACGACCCACGCGGGCGCCAGCAGGGCTGCAATCAGCCACCTGCCGCGCACACTCAGCCCTGGTCCGTGACCGCCGGTGCGGGTTCCGGCGCCGCTGCCGGCGATGGCGATGGCGTGCCAGCCGCGGCCGGCAGATACTGCTGCAGGCGCAGGAAGAAGCGACGATAGAACTCGGCATCCGTGACCGTGCTGCTGGCCACCTTCACCAGCGAGTCGTCGTTGCTGCCGAACGGCAGCGACACCGAGCCCAGCGCACCCACACCGACGCTGGCCGAGGTCGGGCTCTTCTTCAGCGCGTAGCGGTCCTGCACGGCACTGACGAACACCAGCGTCTGGCTGCCGCGCGGGGCGCAGGAGATGCGCAGCACCAGCTGCTCATGGTCATCCTCGCGCGGCTGGAAGTTCTTGTTGCCCTCCACCTGTGCGTCATCGGAGCGGGCGATGGCATAGCCTTGGCTGAGCAGCGTGCGGCGCGCGGCCTCGCAGGCTTCGCCGGGGCGTCCCTCAACGGTGCGCGAGAAGGTATCGCCGGAATCGAAAGACTCGCGCAGCACGGTGCTGTCGGCGGCGCGGCCACCACAGGCCGAAAGGATCAAGGCGCTGGCGCAGGCCATGGCAGCGCGGGAAAGACGGGAGGCCCGCATGGGTACTCCTGCGAGGACGGAAGCACCAAGGGTAGTCCCGCCCCCGTGTGCGGCAGGTCGATATGCCCCCCCACGTTGCTCCCGGTTCATGCACGTAAAAGGGGACGGAGGGGATCAAGTCGTTTGCGGCACTTCATTGGCCCGGGCATGGCCCGGCGCGACCGGGAATGGGCTTCCCAAACAGATAGGGGCCGGCAATGCCGGCCCCTGCGGATGTCGTGCGCCGCCTCCGGCTCAGTCCGCCCAACGCCCCGCGCCGGTGGACTGCGGCAGCACCTGGGCCGACAGCGGACGGTCATTGGCCAGCAGGTTCACCGCGTCGGCCAGGATCGAGGCCGACTCGCGCAGCAGCGGGTCCGGACGCTTTTCGGCGGCCTTCTCGCGGGCGGCATCCTTCACGATGTCGCGTTCGTTGCCGGTCAGGCCATCATCACTGCTGTCATCGGCCAGCGGGTCCAGGGCCAGGCCCAGCTCCTTGCGCTGCAGCTGGCGTTCCTTGCGCTGGGCGTCCTGGCGCTCGCGTTCGGCGCGACGGGTGGCCTCGTTGAGCGAGATGTACTTCTTCGCCGCCTCGGTCCGGAACTGCTGCACGTCCTCGTTCCACCACTGGAATTCCTTGTCGGTGGCGATTCGCGCGTCGTGGCGGACCTCCAGCTTCGGCAGCAGCGGCGCGAAGTTGCCGTACTGGGTGTGCGGCACGGCGGCGATGCGGGTCCACGGCAGGGCGTTATCGTAGGTGCTCTCGCCGAACTCGGTGGCATCGACGCTGGCCGGGAAGGCCAGGTCCGGCACCACGCCCTTGTGCTGGGTGCTGCTGCCGCTGATGCGGAAGAACTGGGCGATGGTCAGCTTGACCTGGCCGAAGCGCTGGGTCTCGCCACTCGGCCAACGGTCGAGGTCGACGATGTTCTGCACGGTGCCCTTGCCGAAGCTGGTTTCACCGATCACCAGGCCACGACCATAATCCTGGATCGCACCGGCGAAGATCTCCGAGGCCGAGGCCGAACCGCGGTTGATCAGCACCGCCAGCGGGCCATCCCACGCCACACCCTGGTTGCGGTCGCTGTTGACGGTGACGCGGCCACCAGACTCACGCACCTGCACCACCGGGCCCTGCTCGATGAACAGGCCGGTCAGTTCGATGGCTTCATCCAGCGAACCGCCGCCATTGTTGCGTAGGTCCAGCACCACGCCGTCCAGCTTGTCGTTCTTGAAACCAGCCAGCAGCTTGGCCACGTCGCGGGTGGCCGAAGCATAGTCGGCGGCGTTGCGGCGACGGCCTTCGAAGTCCTGGTAGAAAGTCGGCAGCTTGATCACGCCGATCTTCCGTGCCGGCTCGCCGTTGGCGGCCGGAATGGTCATGGTCTCGCCCTTGGCGGCCTGTTCGGCCAGGCGCACCTTCTGCCGGGTCAGTACCAGGGTGTGGTGCTTGCCGTCGGCACCTTCGGCAGCCGGAATGAACTCCAGCTTGACCTGGGTGTCCTTGGCGCCGCGGATCTTGGCCACCACATCGTCGATGCGCCAGCCGATCACGTCCTCGACCTGGCCAGACTTGCCCTGGCCAACGCCGACGATGCGGTCACCCGGCTTCAGCGTGCCGTCCACCGCAGCCGGGCCGCCGGCGATGATCTCGCGGATCACCACCACGTCGTCCTGGCGCTGCAGCTGCGCACCGATGCCTTCCAGCGACAGCGACATCGCTTGGTTGAAGTTCTCGGCCGTGCGCGGGGTGAAGTAATCGGTGTGCGGATCAACCGCGCTGGTGTACGAATTCATGAAGAACTGGAAGACGTCTTCGCCCTTCAGCTCATTGACCGACTTCTCCAGCGTCGCGTAGCGCTTGTCCAGCGTCTTGCGGATATCGTCCGGCTTCTTGCCTGCGAGCTTCAGGCGCAGCCAGTCGTTCTTCACCGACTTGCGCCACAGCTCATCCAGCTCGGCGCTGCTGGCCGCCCACGGCACCTTCTTGCGGTCGTACTCGAAGCGCTCGTCGGTGGTGAAGTCCGGCTCCTGCTTGAGCAGCTTGCGCGCAAAGGCCACACGTTCGCCGACACGCTGCTTGTAGACCGCGAACACCTGGAACGCCGGTTCCAGTTCGCCGCCACGGATGGCCGAGGAGATGTTGGCTTCGAAGGGCGCGAAGCGCGCCACGTCGGCCTGGGTGAAATACTGCTTGGCGCCGTCCAGCGTCTCCAGATAGCGCTTGAACACGTCCTTGGAGGTGGCCTCGTCCAGCGCACGCGGGCGGTAGGCGTAACGACTGTCGGACAACAGGCCATATACCAGCTTGGAGGTGGTCACCTGATCGGCAGTTGCCGCAGCGGGCAATGCAGGCGAGTCGGCCTTGGCCGCCAGCGCCAGCGGCGCGACCAGCGCCAGGGCCATCAGGAATGCGGGGGCTTTGAATTTCATTGACGTGCTCGAAGGCGCCTTGCCAAGGGGGAGACTGCAGGGTGTTCAGACACCCCGACAGTGCCGAAAGTTGCCGGGTTTGTCACCCGGCCGCGCTCGGTGGAAAACCAGCCTAGCCGGGCCGGTGTAGCAAATTGTGAATGCATGTAGAGCCGAGCCCATGCTCGGCTGGCCGGCAGCAAGCAGCCGAGCATGGGCTCGGCTCTACCGCAGGCAGAGGTGTGCGGACCAACGGTCCGCACCCACAGGAGAAGCAGCTCCCACCCACCGGGAGGGTGTCAGGAAACCCCTGCGCCCTTGGCCTGCACGTCGGCGTGGTACGAGGAGCGCACCATCGGGCCGGACGCCACATGGCTGAAGCCCAGCTCGTAACCGTAGTCTTCCAGCGCCTTGTAGTCCTCGGGGGTCCAGTACTTCAGCACCGGGTGGTGGTGCGCGGTCGGCTGCAGGTACTGGCCGATGGTGATCATGTCCACGTCGTGCGCGCGCAGGTCACGCATCGTGGCCTTGATCTGTTCGAAGTCCTCGCCCAGGCCCAGCATGATGCCGCTCTTGGTCGGCACGTCCGGGTGCTGCGCCTTGAAGTTCTTCAGCAGGTTCAGCGACCACTGGTAGTCCGCACCCGGGCGCACGTTGCGGTACAGGTCCGGCACGGTCTCGATGTTGTGGTTGAACACATCCGGCGGGTTCTGCGCCAGGATCTCCAGCGCACGTTCCATGCGGCCTTTGCCGCGGAAGTCCGGGGTCAGCACCTCGATGCGGGTACCCGGCGACTTCTCGCGGATGGCGGTGATGCAGTCAACGAAGTGCTGGGCACCCCCGTCGCGCAGGTCATCGCGGTCGACGCTGGTCACCACCACGTACTTCAGGCCCATGTCGGCCACGGTCTGGCCGAGGCTGGCCGGCTCGTTGGCATCCGGCGGCTTCGGGCGACCATGGGCCACGTCGCAGAACGAGCAGCGCCGGGTGCAGACCTCACCGAGGATCATGAAGGTGGCGGTGCCATGACCGAAGCACTCGTGGATGTTCGGGCAGCTGGCTTCCTCGCATACGGTCACCAGGCGGTTCTCGCGCAGCTTGGCCTTCAGGTTCTGCACGGCATTGCCCGAAGGAATGCGCACGCGGATCCAGGACGGCTTGCGCAGTACCGGCGCGTCGGCGAACTGCACCGGCGAACGGTTGATCTTGTCACCGCCCAGCTGCTTGACCCCGGCCTGCAACGGCGCGGTGGACGGAGAATCGCCCTGCACGATCTGCAGGGGAATGGAACGGGCGGTGGTTTCAGTCATGGCAGTTCCGGGGGGCGGTCAGGCGGCCGCAGAAAGATCGGGCCGTTCGGGCGTGTGCTGCAGCAGCAGGCCAAACTGGCGGGCCAGGTGGTCCAGCAGCACTGGCTTGACGGCGTCCATCCCGGAGGGGCCGCCCAAGTCCAGCACCGAGGTCACCTGCAACCCCTGATAGCCACAGGGATTGATGCGGTGGAAGGGTTCCAGGTCCATGGCCACGTTGAAGGCCAGCCCATGGAAGGTGCAGCCGCGGCGCACGCGGATGCCGAGTGCGGCAATCTTGGCACCACCGACGTAGACGCCCGGGGCGCCCTCGCGGCGTTCGGCGCCGATGTTCCACTCGGCCAGGGTATCGATGAGCGCCTGCTCGATGCGGCACACGTAATCGCGTACACCGATGCCCAGCCGTGGCAGGCGCAGCAACGGATAGATCACGATCTGGCCGGGACCGTGATAGGTCACCTGGCCGCCGCGGTCCACGTGCAGCACGGGGATGTCGCCCGGCGCCAGCACATGCTCGTCCTTGCCGGCCTGGCCCAGGGTGAACACCGGATCGTGCTCGACCACCCACAGCTCGTCGGCATCGGCGTCGCTTCGCTGGTCGGTGAAGCGCTGCATGGCGCGCCACACCGGTTCATACGGCTGGCGGCCGAGGTCACGGACCAGCGCCGGACGCGGCGCACGGTCCTCCGGGGCGGCTTCGGCCGGGCAGGAGTCGGCTACAGCGTCCACTTCACTTCCGGGTGGTCACGCAGCGCCTGGTGCGCCAGGTCGTACTGTTCGCGGCTCCCGGCCTTGAACACGATGCGGACGGACACGTACTTGCCGTTGGAGGAGTGCTTCCAGCTGATGCGTTCGTTCACCACATCGATGCCGGCGGCCAGCAACAGGCGGGGAAGCTCATGCTCCAGGCCGCGGTTGGCCGGGCCCATGGCGCTGAGCTCGAACTGGCCGGGGAACTGGAAGCCGTGGTCGGGGTTGTCGGACTTGATTTCCATGGCCCCATTATCGGGCCGCAGGGCAACAAACCCAAGAGTATTCATCAACGCCAGGACCGCACCGGCGGTCTGCTGCGTTGCAGGCGGCCCAAAGGGACGGGCCTGAGGCCCAACGGCAGCTGACTGCAATCTCCTGACCGTCACCAACGCGAACATCGTACGGGCGGCCCGCGACCGCCTTCACGCCCGGCCTGCGGCGCGTACGCGGGTAACAAATTGTGCCCGCCGGACAATGTTGTTTTCGGAACAGACAAGTGATCCGGACGTGCTCGTTCCGACGCGCGGGCACGAGTACCGTAGCGTTGCAGAAAACGACTGAAAACCGCCCCCTTCCCCATGAGCATTCCATCCATGCGTAGTGTCGCAGCTCTCGGGCTCGCCGGCCTGCTGGCCTCTGCCCTCCCCCTTGCCGCCCAGGCGGCCGAACAATGTGGCCCGGACGCCATGCGCGACCACCCGCCGCAGGTCAATTTCCGCGTCGACAACGACCTGTTCGGCGGCCGCCACCAGGACCAGGGCTATACCAACGGTGCGCTGTTGACCCTAGTCTCCCCCAATCTGGTCGATTACACCGACGACCCCTGCCTGCCGCGTATGGCGCGCTGGGTGAACCGGTACCTGGAAGGGCTGCATCCGGGCAAGTTCGAACAGCAGAACATGATCTTCAGCATCGGCCAGGGGATCTTCACCCCGACCGATTTCACTCGCAGGGACCTGATCGAGGACGACCGCCCTTACGCCGGCGTGCTGATCGCGAACTTCGGTTTCAATGCGCGCAGCGGCGACCGCCTGCAGACCACCCAGCTGACACTGGGCGTGGTCGGTCCGTGGGCACAGGGCAAGCAGGTGCAGAATGCCGTGCACGACGTGCTGGGCGACGAAAAATTCAAGGGTTGGGACAACCAGCTGCACAACGAACCACTGTTCATGCTGACCCATGAGCGCATGCGCCGCTGGCCGGGCGATGCCAGCGTCAATGCCGACGGTTGGGGTTGGGACGCGATCAGCCACTACGGCGGGTCGATCGGCAACCTGGAAACCAAGGCCAATTTCGGCGGTGAAGTGCGCTTTGGCTGGAAGCTGCCAGACGACTTCGGCAGCACGCCGCTGCGCCCGGCCGGCGAGAACACCGCGCCGACCCGCCGCGGCCGCCCCAGTGGGTGGTCCTGGCACCTGTTCGCGACCTCGGACGCTGCCTGGGTGATCCGCGATATCACCCTCGATGGCAACACCTTCCGCAACAGTCACAGCGTGGACAAGCGCCATGTGGTGGCCTACGGCGGGTACGGCGTGGCGGTGATGTACGGCCGCTGGAAGTTCGCCGCCGCGCGCTACCACAGCACGCGCGAGTTCAACGGCCAGCGCGAGGCGCCGGTGTTCGGCAGCTTCACCATCAGCCGGTCGCTGTAGGCGAGGGGCTGATGGTGAAGCGGGTAGGTGCCGACCGTTGGTCGGCACACCGGTTATTGCATCGCTCGCTGTAAGCGAGCGGCTGAGGGTAGTGCCGGCCGCTGGCCGGCTGTTGGCACATCCGGATGGGTTCAAGCGGAGCCGGCCAGCGGCCGGCACTACCCGCATCCGCACGCAACCGGCATCCCGAAACAGAAAAGGCCGGCATTCGCCGGCCTTTTCGTTCACCACGCCGGGGCGTGGATCATTCCGATTCCCACCACATCCAGAAGCTGTCCCACAGGCGCTTGAAGAAGCCGGCCTGCTCGACGGCGGCCACGGCCACCAGCGGCGCTTCGGCGACGACCTTGCCATCCAGGGTGACCTTCACGGTGCCGATCTGCTGGCCGGCGGTGAACGGTGCTTCCAGGGTCTTGGGCACATCGATGCTCGGCTTCAGGTCGTTGTAGCGGCCGCGCGGCACGCTCACCAGCATCGGCTGGGCCACGCCCAGCTGCACCTTGTCGGTGGTGCCCTTCCAGACCTTGTGCTCGGCAACGGCCTTGCCCGGCTCGTACAGGCGGTGGGTCTCGAAGAAGCGGAAGCCCCAGTTCAGCAGGGCCAGGCTGTCATCGGCGCGCTGCTTTTCCGACGCACCGCCCAATACCACGGCGATCAGGCGCTGGTCGCCACGCTGCGCCGAACTCATCAGGCAGTAACCGGCTTCGGAGGTGTGGCCGGTCTTGATACCGTCCACGCTGCCGTCGCGCCACAACAACAGGTTGCGGTTCGGCTGCTTGATGTTGCCGACCTGGAATTCCTTGATCTTGTTGTACGCGTAGGTTTCCGGGTAATCACGCACCATCGCGCGGCCCAGCAGCGCCAGGTCGTAGGCGGTGCTGTGGTGGCCTTCGGCAGTCAGGCCGTGGGCGTTGACGAAGTGCGAGTTCTTCATGCCGATCTTGGCGGCGTAGCTGTTCATCAGCGACGCAAAGGCTTCTTCGCTGCCGGCCACGTGCTCGGCCAGGGCGATCGCGGCGTCATTGCCGGACTGGATCGCCATGCCCTTTTCCATGTCTTCCAGGCGTGCGGTCTGGTTGACCGGGAAGCCGCTGTAGCTGCCATCGGTGCCGGCGCCGCCTTCGCGCCAGGCGCGCTCGCTCATCATCACCTGGTCATCCGCACGGACCTTGCCGTTCTTGACCTCGGCGGCAACCACGTAGGACGTCATCACCTTGGTGATGCTGGCCGGCGCGAGCTGCTCGTGGATGTTCTCGCCGGCCAGCACCTGGCCGGTGGCGTAGTCCATCAGCACCCAGGCCTTGGATACGCTCGGCACCGGCGCCGGCGGGGTGGCAACGGTGGCCGGGGCGGCAGCGCACAGCCCGATGAAGAAAC
>OKID01000116.1_pt1 | contig 23901 bp, 30 predicted proteins | sample 1610601 | NCBI WGS metagenome assembly OKID01 (sample SAMN04436667, study PRJEB24849) | human gut metagenome | biome: human gut; feature: NICU; material: stool | host: Homo sapiens | place: USA: Saint Louis, MO | collected 2010-06-09 | reverse complement strand
GCCGCTGGTGTCCAGCAGCACGCGCGCACCGGCCGTTCCGGCCTGCGCCTGCAACCGCGCCCATGCATCGGCCGGCAGTCCGTGCGGCAGGCTGCCGGACAGCACAACCGGCAGGCCGGGCGCGAGCAGGGCGCCGAGCTGGCGCGACACCGCGTCCAGGCCGGCAGCGTCCACGGCCAGGCCTGGCAGGTTAATGTCCGTCGTTTCGCCGTTGGCCTCTTCGACCAGCTTGATGTTGGTGCGGGTATGGCCCGGAACGCGCAGGCAGCCGTCAATGATGCCCCGCTCACGGAACAGCGTTCGGAACACGCCGTCGTTGCCGTCGCCCAGCACACCCAGCGCGGTGATCGGCACGCCCCAGTCGGCCAGGCAGGCCGCCACGTTGATGCCCTTGCCGCCTGCGTCGTCGCGGGAGCTGCCGGCCCGATGCACGCGGCCTGGCTGCAGGCGGGCCAGGCGCACGGTCTGGTCGATGGCCGGGTTCAGGGTCACGGTGACGGCGCGGGCAGTCATGCGCGCGCTCCATCGAGGCCGCGCACCTGCTCGGCGGTTTCGCACCCCAGTGCGGTGCTGGCCAGCGCTTGCAGTTCGGTCATCGCGGTGCCACGCAGGCGCGCCTTCACCGCCGGGATGTCGTTCGGAGTCATCGACAGTTCGTCCACGCCCAGGCCAGCCAGCAACATGGCGCCGAAGGGGTCGCCGGCCAGGCCGCCACAGACGCCGACCCAGCGCCCATGCAGCCGTGCGCCTTCAACCGTGGCGCGGACCGCGCGCAGCACCGCCGGATGCAGGCTGTCGGCCTCGGCGGCGAGTTCCGGGTTCTGGCGGTCGATCGCCAGCACGTACTGGGTCAGATCATTGGTGCCGATCGAGAAGAAGTCGGCATGGCGCGCCAGTACGTCGCTCTGAGCGGCGGCAGCCGGCACTTCGATCATGATGCCGATCGGCACCACCGGCGCCTCCAGCTCGGCACGCAGGCGCTCACAGATGGCGCGCAGTGCGACCAGCTCGGTCACCGACGTGATCATCGGGAACATGATGGACAGGCGTGCACCGTCCTTGGCGGCGCGATACAGCGCACGCAGTTGCGGCTCCAGCAGGTCAGGGCGGCGCAGCAGCAGGCGCGCGCCGCGCACGCCGAGGAACGGGTTCTCCTCGCGTGGCAGTTCCAGGTGCGCCACCTGCTTGTCGCCGCCGATGTCGAGCGCGCGCACGATCAGCGGGCGGCCGTCGAGTGCCTTGGCCATCGCCAGGTAGGTGGTGTACTGCTCCTCCTCGCTGGGCGTACTGCCACGTTCGAGGAACAGGAACTCGGTGCGCATCAGGCCGACGCCTTCCGCACCCTGTTCCAGTGCCAGTGGCACCTGGTCGGGCAGGTTGACGTTGGCGCCGATGTCGATGCGGTGGCCGTCGGGGGTCTGGGCGGGTTGCGCGCGTTGCGCGGCTTCGCGCTCGCGGATCTGCTGCTGTTCGGCGATCCATTCGCGTGCCGAGGCGAGATCGGCTTCGGAGGGGGACAGGTAGAGCCGTCCGCCGCTGCCGTCCATGATCGCTTCGCGGCCTGGCTGGATCGCCAACAGCCCGGCGCCGCCGGCCACCAGCGCCGGCAGGCCCAGCGTGCGCGAGAGGATGGCGGTGTGCGAGGTCGGCCCGCCCTGCGCGGTGGCCAGGCCGAGCACGCGACTGGTGTCGAGATTGGCGGTATCCGAAGGCGACAGATCTGTGGCGATCAGGATGCACGGTTGCGACGGCAGATCCGTCAGGCCACCACCTTCAGCAGAAGGGTCAAGCTGCGCCAGCACGCGCCGGCCGACATCACGCAGGTCCGCCGCGCGCCCGGCCAGCACCGCATTGCCCAGCGCCGCCAGCCCGGAGGCGATCTGCTCGATGGCCTGGTGCCATGACCACGCCACACCATGGCCTTCGACCATCAGCTGGCAGGTGCGGGTGATCAGGTCGGTGTCGTCGAGCAGCGCGGCCTGCGCCTTGAAGATCGCCGCATCCGAAGCGCCAAGGCGGCGCTGTGTGTCGTCCTGCAGGGCGGCCAGCTGCTGGCGGGTGCGGCCGAGTGCATCCTGCAGGCGTGCGCCGCCCTCGCCAAGCGGGGCAGGACGGTCGGTGACTTCCGCCTGCGTGCTGGCCAGCACATGCACCGGGCCGATCGCCAATCCGGGGCTGGCGCCGATGCCAATGATCGTCGCCTGCGCTTCGGGTGGTTTCCACCCGGCGACAGGGGCTGCTGCCTTGCGCTGGGCTGCACGCTCGGCATCAGCCCTTTCCTGTGCGACCAATCCATCCATGACCTTGCGCAGCGCAGCCAGCAGCGCGGGGGCATCGGCGCCCTCGGCAGAAACACGCACAGCATCGCCCTCACGCAGCCCGAGCTGAAGCAGCGCTACCAGACTCTTGGCATCGGCCGCCTGATCGCCTGCGCGGACCTGCGCGCGGGCCGCGAAGCCGCGCGCCGTCTCGGCCCAGCGCGTGGCAGGACGGGCGTGCAGTCCGTTGGGGTAGGCGATGGTCCATTCGAAGCGCTCGGCCAGATCCACCGCTGGCGCGTGGATGGCGGCAATCGCAACATCGCCGGCCAGCGCGTTCACGATCTCGCCCGCCTCGGTGGTGGTGAACAGCCGCTGCAGCGTGGACTCGTCCTGGATCAGCCGGGTCAAGCGGCGCAGCACCGTGATGTGGGTATCCGACTGGGCAGCGATGCCGACCACCAGACGGGTGACCTGTCCCGGGTTCCATTCCACGCCTTGCGGCAACTGCAGCACGGCGATGCCATCGCGGTGCACCAGATGGCGGTCCTCGCCAAGCCCGTGCGGGATTGCTACGCCGTGTCCAAGGAAGGTGTTCGCCAGCGTTTCGCGCCGCCCCATGCTGGCTTCGTACCCCGGCGCCACGCAGCCGGACGCGACCAGCATCTGGGCGACCTGGGCAATGGCATCGGTCTTGTCCTGCGCCCGCGCGTCCAGGCGGATCAGTTCCCGGCTGGCCGGGGAAGGGGAGGTCTGGGGCGACAAAGGGGGCTCCGCGGAAGGGGTGGCTGAGATGTATTGGGAACGTTCCCACTCACCATTTCAATGTGCAGTGCACAAAAATCCAATAGTCCTTTGGCGTTAACATGGTGCTGGAGGGCCGTCCGGCCCAGAAAAGCGCTCGATTCCGGGAACGTTACCAGTGAGCATCAGCATCAATGACGTCGCACGCGTGGCGGGGGTATCCAAGTCCACGGTGTCGCGGGTGCTCGGCGGCGGCCCGGTCAGCGAGGCCGTGCGCGGCCGGGTGGAGGCGGCGATCCGCCAGACCGGATATCACCCCAACCTGCAGGCAAGACGCCTGCGCGCCCGGCATACCGGCATCATCGGCCTGATCGTGGCCGATATCCGCAACCCGTTCTTTACCGCGCTGATCCGCGCCGTGGAGGAAGTCGCGTACCGGGAAGGCCTTCGCGTCACCTTCTGCAACACCGATGAGGACCCCGAGCGCGAGGCGCTGTATCTGCAGTTGATGCATGAGGAACGCATCAGTGGGCTGATTTTTGCGCCCACCCGGACCACGGTGGGGCGGCTGGACCGGCTCACGCTGGATTACCCTACGGTCCTGGTCGATCGTGCCGCACCCGGTGGCTCGATCGACAGCGTGGTCCTCGACAACGCAGCGGCGATGGCGGGCCTGGTCGAACACCTGGCCGAGCGCGGCTATTGCCGCATCGGTGGCCTGTTCGGCAGCACCAGTACCACGGCGGCCGAACGCCGCGACGGCTATATCGCTGCAATGCGCAGGCACGGGCTGGAACCGGACTACCGCGAGGTAGAGCCCACGGCCGAGGCCGCCATCGCAACGGTCGAGCCGTGGTTGACCAGTCCTTCGCGTCCCGATGCGCTGGTCGCCAGCAACAGCCTGCTGCTCATGGGCGCATTGAAAGCGGCCCGCAGCGCTGGGCTTGCGATTCCAGGAGAGCTGGCGCTGGCAGGCTTCGACAACGAGCGATGGACCGAGCTGGTCGAACCGGGTATTACCGTGGTCGAGCAGCCGGTTGAAGAGATGGGGCGGGCCGCGATGTCGCTGTTGCTGGAGCGCCTGCGCATGCCGGAGCTGCCGGTACGCAGACTCGTGATGACGGGAAGGTGCCTGGTGAGAGGGTCAACGGCTGCGCGATAGTCCGGCGCTGCGCCTGCGGCAGTAGCAGTCGCAGTCGCAGTCCATGAGGCTGGCACTGGGGTGTTGGCGGGTCGCGCGTTGTCTGCTAAAAGCCATCTGGACACGCAGACCGGATGGGTCATCGCCTTGTCAGAGCCTTATTCAGCGCTGTTGCGCCTGCAGTTGCGCCACGAAGATCTCTCCAGATGGCTGGCGGCGCCCCTGCCTTCGCCATCCCGATGGTCCGACTGGCGATGCATCGCCGGGCCGTGGCGCTTGGGCAACGGTGAATGCCTGGCGTCTTCAAGCGACGAGGCGTTGGATGAACTGCTCATAGACTGCCAGGCCCTGCTGGCCCGCTACCCCGACAATCGCGCCGCATTGAAGGCCTTCCTTGCATCCGCGCAGGCCGAGAATATCCAGGTTGCCGCCTATGACCGCACTGGTACGCACTTTGTTGCGGGATCGCTGACGTATTCGGAAAGCCTCTACGATCTCATCGCGTTTCTGGCTGTGGCACGGGGCGCGGCCGATTTCCTGAAGGCGGGCGACCACGGGGCGGCACTGGTCCACGACTATCTCTGGGCAGAGGAAGGTGAGCGCGAGACCGTTGCCGCGATTGCCCTGGCCGGCCAGGGGGAATCCGGATTCCTTTCTTCCACGGACCTGGATACCGCTGCCGCGCCCTTCGACGCCTTGGTGGACGCCATGCTGGAAGCTGAGGACGACCCGGCGTTTCAACCACGCAACCAGCTTGATCAACTCTGACCGGCACCGCGTGGAATCCAGAAAAACGACAGCCAGGACCCCGATATGAAAGGACATCACGCCCGCCTCACGCACCGCCGCATGCGTTGGCTCCTGACACTGTGCCTCGGCGCCCTCGTGGGACCCGCCGTGGCAGGCACAACGCAACCGGAACGCACCTGGCTTGTCAGTGGTGCGGAGCTCATCACGCTGCTGCAGGGCAAAGGCGCTGACGGGTTCTGCGATGGCGAACACTGCCGGGGGCTGTCCAGCGCCCGGGCCAGCAGCTATATCCTGGGTGTCGCCGATGCCAGCCGCGGTCAGTGGTGTGGGCAGGGCCGGATCCTTCCGCATGAACTGGTCGATCAGGTGTCTTCCCATCTCCGGCAGCTGCCCCGCGTGCGATTGCAACAGGATGCGTCTCCCCTGGTTGTCGAAGGGCTGCGCGCGGCGTTTCCCTGTGGTCGCGGCACATCGCCTGGTGGCAGTGCCGAGCCCGGCAAGGCACGCTGAGACGCGTGGGCTGGGCGTTGGCAACGCGGGCTGCAGCCTGCGTAATGAACACATCGGTGTTCTGCACGCTGGCGACACGATGCATTCACGACCGCCGACACCCGCGCCCGCGACACTGCATCCTCCTTTCTCCGCATGAGGTGCCCCATGGCTACCTGTGATGTCTGCGGCAATGACTACGACAAGAGCTTCACCCTCCAGCAGGGTGGACGCAGCGGCACCTTCGATTCGTTCGAGTGCGCCATCCATGCGTTCGCACCGCGCTGCGCACATTGCGACTGCGCGATCATCGGCCACGGCGTTGAAGGAAGCGGTCAGATCTTCTGCTGCGCACATTGCGGCGGTCACGCCGGTGTAAAGGGAATCGCAGACCGGGCCTGAGCCCGCTCCGGCCGGTCATGCCGGGACCAGCGAGGCGAGCCGTGCGACCCGGGCTGCACCCGAATCGGCGAGCAGCGCCATCGCACGCTGTTTCCGGGCGGGCGTCCCCGCCACGGCCTCCCGTGCCACCACTACGTCGAATTCTCTGGCGTTGGCGTCCAGCGCGGTAGCCAGGACACATGAATCGGCCGTCATCCCGCTGAGCCAAAGGCTGCGCACGCCAAGCTTGGCCAGCAGAATCGGCAACGGGCTGGCCAGGAACGCCGAATGCTTGGGCTTGAGCACGAAGTAGTGACCGGGCAGGGGAGAGAGGAGGTCGGCAATCCGCCCGGCCGGTCCTCCATCCCGCTGGCACTGTGCTACCTGTTGGCGGAAGTCACGCTTCCAGTCCGAGAAATTGTCATTGGCGTAGATGACCGGCCATCCGTGGCCATCAAAGTGGTCTCTCAAGCGTCGGATCTGTGCGGCCGCCCGCTCCGCTGCTGGCGCCAGCGCCTGCGCGCCTGGGAAGTCGAAGCGACTGAACATATCGATGATCAGCAAGGCGGTTGACGGAGCATTTCCCATGGTTCAATCCCCTGTCTGCGCGTGCGGAGCTTCGACCGGCTTGGATTGCGGTGAGTCCTTCTGCCGCAGGAAGATCGTAAGTACAACCAGGGACAGCACCGCAAGAAACTCACTCTGCCAGTTCTGCATCGATTCGAACCAGAACGTGCTGCTGCCCAGATGCTCCAGGAAACCCGGCACCGGCAACCCCTGCAGCTGCTGCTCGACCTGCTCGGCGCGCCAGCTACCCAAGGCGTGCAATGTAAAACTGAGCAGGAACAACAGCCCGAAGGCGATCGCAAGCGAGTGACCGTAAAGCACCTTCCATGCGCCGCCGCGACGAACCGGCCACGGCGCAGGGCCCGGCTCGACGCGGTTCTGCTCCTGCGCCGGGTCCAGGGGCCGGGATTCGGCCGAGCCACGCTGGCGCAGGGTGACGGTCAGAAGAACGTACATTCCCATCTGCAGGAACTCGCTCTCCCAGTTCTCGAATGTAGCGCTCACGAAATGCCCGGTCGCCAGGTAGTGCCAGAGGTCGATCGCCGCGCGCCCGTGCTGCGTCAACTCCTGATTGTGCACGTGATGTCCCGCAACTGCCTGCCCGACAATGAAGACGACAGTGAGTGCAAGCAGTACCAGCGAGAGACCGTTGCGTTTCCACATGCAACACCTCTTTCAGCCTGACCAGAAACCGTGCATGCAGCTTGCGCCGGCAGCGCACCATGACGCGTGAACCCGGCGCATCCAGGATGTGAGGCGGCCTCAACGCTTGCCCGTCGGATCGGGGTCGGGACGCTCGTAGTCCTCGGGCACGGCCTTGGGGCCATCGCCGTCGTCCGGCATGTCGTGCTCCTTCCACTTCGCTCGATCATTGCGCCGCTTGTCCGGCGTGTGTGCTTTCGATTGATCGTCCACGTCTGTTGTTGGATTGAAAGGCAGCTTGTCGTTCATGGTGGGCTCCTGTGGCGGGTATTCGCAGCGTGCCCCGGGCCGGGTTAACGCCACGACGCCGCGGAATGAACGCTGCGCACACCTGGATATCACCGGGGCAGGAGGACGTCCCTGCAATGCTGTCCTTCCGATCTTCTGGAGAAGCACGATGCAGGCATTGACCTATCACGGCCGCAAGGATGTGCGCGTCGAGACCGTGCCGGACCCGGTGCTGGCAGCTGAGGACGACCTGATCCTGAGGGTTACCGCCACCGCCATCTGTGGCTCGGACCTGCACCTGTACAGGGGCAAGATTCCCGATCTGCACGACGGCGATGTGCTGGGGCACGAATTCATGGGCGTGGTGGAAGAGGTCGGCAGCGGCGTAACCCAGGTGAGGCCGGGCGATCGCGTGGTGATCCCTTTCGTGATCGCTTGTGGCGAGTGCTTCCACTGCCGGCTGGCCGAGTATGCCGCCTGCGAGACCACCAACCCGGGCAAGGGCGCTGCGCTGAACCAGAAGGGCCTTCTGCCTCCGGCGGCGTTGTTCGGATACAGCCATCTGTATGGCGGCGTGGCAGGCGGACAGGCCGAATTCGTGCGCGTGCCCAAGGCGAATGTGGGCCCAATGCGCATCCCGGAAGGCGTGGCCGACGAACAGGTTCTGTTCCTGTCGGACATTCTGCCCACCGGCTATCAGGCCGCGCTGAACGCAGGGGTCAAGCCGGGCTCGACAGTGGCGATCTTCGGTGCCGGTCCGGTTGGGCTGATGAGCGCGGCCTGCTGCCGGCTGCTGGGAGCGGAGACCATCTTCATGGTCGACCATCTTCGCTACCGCCTGGACTACGCGCGCCGTGCCTATGGTGTGACGCCGATCGACTTCAAGGAGATCGAGGACCCGGCCGACTACATCCTGACCCAGACCAGTGGGCGCGGCGTGGATGCCTGCATCGAGGCCGTCGGTTTCGAGGCCGAGGGCAGTGCCCTGGAGTCAGCGCTGACCGCCGTGAAACTGGAAGGCAGCAGCGGCGTGGCCATCCGTCAGTGCATCGCTGCCGCCCGCCGCGGCGGCGTGGTCAGCATTCCCGGTGTCTATGCCGGTTTCATCCACGGATTCCTGCTGGGCGATGCGTTCGACAAGGGCCTGACATTCAAGATGGGGCAGACCCACGTGCAGGGACTGATGCCGGAACTGCTGGACGCAATCCTGGAAGGAAAGCTGGATCCGGGGGACATCATCTCGCACCGGATGCGCCTGGCCGACGCAGCGCAAGGTTATGCGATGTTCGATGCCAAGGACGACGACTGCCGCAAGATCGTATTGACTCCCTGAGCAGGCCGTCATGAGTTGGATTGTCATGGCATGTGTCTACGCAGTCTGGCTGGCCGCCGGTGCGCTGGACTTCCACTTTCACCGGCGTACCGACCTGCCGCACACGTCCGCGATGCGCGAGAGCCTGCTGCATGGGCTGCAGCTGCTGCTCATCGGCAGCGGCGTGCTGGCGTGGCTCGTGCTGGAAAGCACGTGGTTGCTCGTCACGCTGCTGGCAGTCCTGGTCATCGCGCACGCAATCGCCGGCTACCTCGACACTGTCAGCGCGGACGGGCGGCGACGCATCAGCCCGGCCGAGCAGCACGTGCACAGTGTGCTCGACGCCGCTCCCTGGGTGCTGCTGGGCGGGGTGGCGTGGCAGGCCGAACCTCGATGGGCAGTCAATGTGGCACCGGCAGCACCGGCGCTGTGGGGGTTCGTACTGCTGCCGGCGCTTGGCCTGGTGGTGTTGCCCTGGCTGTGGGAGCTGCGCCAGTGCGTGCGTGCCAGCGAACAGCGCCAGCGGTGAGCGCGTGAGGAACACTGCGCCGGGTATTCATGTGGCCGCCACACCGCCAAGACAGTGATGTGACCGCAGGGCGCCTACGTTCATGACCTATCTTCATTGCAGATCGGCCATGCAGGATGTGACGTTGCCTTCTTCGCTGTTCAACCGCGCGCGCCAGGTTCTCGCCCAGCAGCCCGCACTGCCTTTGCCCGGAAGTGGCCACACGCTGCAGCGTTGGCGGGCGCTGGCGGCGTGGGGGGCAGAGGACCTCTGCCTGGCCAAGGTGCTGGAAGCGCATTACGACGCCCTGGCGATCATTGCCGAGCTGAACGCGCCTATGGTTGCTGAGGGGCAGCTGCTGGCGGTGTGGGCCGCAGAAGGCCCAGCCAACACCCTGCGCATCGACGCCGGCGGTGGACTGTATGGTGACAAGCCCTGGTGTTCAGGCAGCGCGTGGGTGGATGCGGCACTGGTAACCGTGCGGAACACACACGGCGTGTGGCTGTGCCATGTGGCGGGGGAGCATTGGTGCACGCTTTCGGGTGAGCCCTGGCCGGCGGCTGGCATGGCCGGCATTCCGTCCACGACGGTGCGCTTCGACGGCGCACCGATGACGATTCTGGGACCGCGCGACGCCTACCTGCAACGGCCGGGCTTCTGGCATGGCGGAGCCGGTATCGCGGCGGTCTGGTTTGGCGCAGCGGTGGCACTGGCTGAACGCATGCGGCCGGCCTGCAGCGACGGCAACCGCGCACGGCTGCTGGGTGCAGCGGACCTTGCCCTGGGGCCGGCTGCGGCGCTGCTTCGCGAAGTGGCCGCGCGCATCGACGACGCGCCCCAATCGGCACATCGGGAAGACGTAGTGCGGCTGCGCTGCGTGGTCGAGCGGGCGGCGACGCGCGTCCTGGACCTTGCAGGTCGGGCGCTCGGTCCGGCGCCGATGTGCCTGGAAGACGGGCACGCCCGCCGCTGGGCGGACCTGACGGTGTTCCTCAGGCAGTGCCATGCCGATCGCGATTGGCAGTGGCTGGGTGAGCAGCGGGCAGCCGAGGAGACCGCATGGGCGCTGTAGCCAGCACACCCCTGCAAGGACAGGGAACTCTGGAACAGGCCTGGCTGCGCTGCGATTGGCTCTGGCAGCAACCGTCCACGCCCGCCCGCTCGCTGTGCGCCGACCATCACCGCCTTGTGGTCGTTGCGCCGCATCCCGACGACGAGATCCTTGGCTGTGGAGGGCTGCTCCATCAAGCTGCGGCACAGGGCATGGAGATTGGCGTCATTGCCGTGACCGATGGTGAAGCGTGTTATCCGGGTGAACCGTGGTGGACACCGGACCGCCTGCGGTCGGCGCGTCGGGCAGAGCTTGCAGCGGCGCTGGCGGAACTTGGGATTGCGGCCGACGCGACGTTTCATCTCGGCATCGGCGATGGCGCGGTCAGCAAGCACGAACAGGGCCTGCAGGACTGGCTGCAGCAGCACCTGCAGCCGGGCGATCTGGTACTGGCGCCCTGGCGCTTCGATGGGCATCCCGATCACGAAGCGGCAGGGCGTGCAGCCTGCCGCGCCGCGCGCGCAGTGGGTTGCCGTCGCCTGGAGTACCCGGTATGGGGCTGGCACTGGCTGGATCCGGCCTGCGCGCATATGGCGTGGGAGTTCCCGCAGCTTGTCGACATTTCCGCAGTGGCGTCGGTGAAACGAAGTGCGATCGCCCGGTTCCGGACGCAGACGGGCAACGTGCCGGGCCTGAACAGCCCGCCGGTGCTGCCTTCCCATGTACTGGCCCGATTTTTCCGCGATTACGAGGTATTTCTGGCATGAGCGCGCAACCGTACTTCGATGAACTGCATGAGCAGGAAGACCCTTTTGGCTACCGCAGCCAGTGGTATGAAGAACGCAAGCGTGCGTTGCTGCTGGCCAGCCTGAGCCAGCGCCAGTTCAATCGTGGCTGGGAGCTGGGATGCTCCAACGGCGTGCTGACCGAGGCCCTGGCGACCCGCTGTGAGCGCCTGCTGGCCACCGACATCAGCCCGCGCGCAGCGTTCCGGGCCCGCCGCAACCTGGCCCACCTGCCGCACGTGCAGGTCCACTGCGCCAGCCACCCCGAGCAATGGCCGCCGGGGCGCTTCGACCTGATCGTCTGCGGTGAGATGGGCTACTACCTGGGGACGAGCGCTCTTCGCGAGCTGCGTGCCGGAATCGATCAAGCACTTCGTGACGACGGATTGCTGGTCGCGTGCCATTGGTTGCCCTCGTTCCCCGGGCGGGTGAGCCGGACCGAAGTCGTGCATCGGTGCCTGGGCCACGGCCTGCACGAAGCCTTCCACTATCGCGATGCGGACTTCGTGCTGCAGGGCTGGACGCGCGGCACGCTGTCACTGGCCCGCAACGAGGGCCTGCGGTGATAGGCGTTCTGGTCCCCGCGCACAACGAGGCAGCCAGCATGGCGCGCTGCCTGCAATCGATCCGAAGGGCGGCCCTGCACCCGGGCCTGGGCGGCGAAGCGGTCGAAGTGGTGGTTGCACTGGACGCTTGCTCGGATGCGACGGCGTCCATCTGCCACCAACAGCGCGTCGGCATTGTGCGGCTGGATGCACGCTGCGTGGGGATTGCCCGCGCAGCGGCCGCCGTCGAGCTGCTGGGATGCGGCGCCAGGTGGCTGGCCAGCACCGACGCTGATAGCGAGGTCCCTGGCGATTGGTTGGTTGGACAACTGGAGCAGCCGTGTGACGCCTTCTGCGGACTGGTGGACATTGCGGCGCGCTGCCCGTCCGAACATCGCCTGCGCAGGGTATTCCAGGGGCGGCAGCAGTGGGGGGAAGGTCACGGGCGCATCCATGGTGCCAACCTGGGTGTCTCTGCCCATTTCTATCGTGCGGTCGGCGGTTTTCCTGCGTTGCGCTGCGGGGAAGACGTTCAGATGGTGAGTGCGCTGCAGGCCTGCGGCGCGGATGTACGCTGGGCCGGTGCTCCCGTCGTCTTCACCAGTGCGCGTCTGGAAGGGCGCGCCGCAGGGGGATTTTCAGCCTATCTGGCGGAGATTGGGGCGGCGGGTGCCCCTACCGTGCTGACCGGGCCGGCCATTGCGTAAACACCGGCCATTTCGCCGCACCGCAGCATGCGGTCGCGCCGTCAGGCGTCTCCGATCCAGGCCGAATCCCATGAAACCCGGGCACATCGGCCGATGTGTGACGCGTGCCCTGTACGCGTTTACGGCGCGTGAACGCTGCCTACCTTACATTGATCGGCTGGGAGAGCAGGAGCGGTCGATGCCGAACAGCGCGATTGTCTACGCCAGCCAGGCTGCCCCAGGGTTCACGCCGGAACGCCTGGCTGCACTGATGGAAGATGCGGCCCGCTTCAATCGATCAGCGGGCGTGACCGGGGTCCTGTTGTTTGACGGGCAGCGCTTCCTGCAATACATGGAAGGCCCGGCCGACGGGCTGGATGTTGCCTTTTCCCGCGTAAGCGGCGCCCGCAGCCACACCCAACTGACCGAACACGGGCGTGGCCGTGTCGGGCAGCGGCGGTTGCCGTTCTGGCCAATGCGCTGCCTGTCGGTCAGCGCGGGCGAGCTGCAGATGATCGCCCTTGCGGACTGGAGCCGTTTCATCCAGCGGGCGGTAACCAGCCAGGACGAAGACGAAGCGATGCAGAAGCTGCTTGCAATCGTTGAGCCCTACGCGAACGCCGCTTGAAGTCCGGGACGGGTGTTAGCGTAGTGTGCAGCCGAGGAGAGGCGGCGGTGCCTCAGCGCCTGAAGGCCCTCATCGCCGCCTACAACGGGACAGCGATCATTGCCGTGCAGGAAACCTCCTGCGCCAGAAGGAACGAATGTGCCCCTCCGCGCGATCGCCTACGCAAGTGAGGCGATACCGGGGCTTTCCATGGACCATGTGGACGACCTCGCCAGGGCCGCCGCCGGCTTCAACTTCGAAGCCTGCGTTACCGGTGTGCTTCTTTACGATGGGCTCCGCTTCCTTCAGTACATCGAGGGACCGGAAGACAGCATCAACGTGGTGTACAGCCGAATTCTCAGTGCCCGCAGCCATCGCGAGCTGATCGAACTGGGCCGTGGCAGGGTTTCAGGCCGATTCTTTCCTGATTGGTCGATGCGGTTGCTGTGGGTTGAGGCCTCCGAGATCCGCAGCGTGGCGCGTGGCAACTGGGACGGGCTCTCCCGTGGTGGTGCGCTGCGCCAGCTGAGCCTGGTGGTGGCCCCGCACCTGGGTTGACCGCTGCAGTCGGGGTCAGCGTGCCGAAGAGGGTGCGCAGGCGTCGCCCACCACGCGCCGCACAGTCTCCTGCAGCTGGTCGACGTGGAACGGCTTGGCCACGAAGGCGGCGCGGCGGTGGCGCTGCGGCACCAGCTGGTCATAGACCGCAGAGACGAACAGAAAGGGGATGCCAAGTTCGGCCAGGCGATCAGCGACTGGAAACACCACGCCGTCACGAAGCTCGACATCCAGCACGGCGCCGTCGAATCGCTGGGTGTCCAGCAGTCCCAGCGCGTCGAACACGCTGTAGGCGTGCGTCACCTGGTCGCCTGCGTCCTCAAGTGCATGTTCCATCAGTGCTGCCAGGTCGAGCTGGTCTTCCACCAGCAGCAGGTTGCATCTGCGCTGGCTCATTCCGGATTGCATGTGTACAGCCTGTATTGCTTCGGGAGTGCCAGTCTGTGCTGTGCAGCATCAATACGGCGCGTGCGGCTTGTCAGCCCGGCGCGAAGCCCGTGAAGCGCGCCTCCAGCACCGTCGAGGCAGCGTGCAGGGCCGGATGGAGCTCGTTGACGGCGCCTTGGCACGTGGCATGGATACTGCCGCCGTCCCCCGCATTGGAGCTTCTCTCATGCCGCTATCCGGAACCGATTCTGCTTCTCCACGCGTGCTGCGTGTCGAGTGCATGCCGCTGGACTGCGGTGGCACTGCCATCGTAGTGGAACTGGACCGCATGCCTGAACGCACGTGGATGAAGTCGCTCAAGCGGGCGCTGCAGGCCGACGATCTCCTGGAGGGCGCGCACGCCAAGTTCGATGGGCGCTTCGTGTATGTCGTGGGCGTGGAGGGCGGCGCTCATCGTATGCAACATCGTGTGGTACAGGCGCTGGTGGCAACGGACGCTCCGCGCGCGTCGGGTGGCAGCCTGCAAGGTCGAGCCGGCGGCGCGGCACTGTCCAGCCCGATGCCCTGATCGCGGAGCGGGGCCAACCCACAGTCCCTGCATGTTATCGCCGCATCAGGGCCGCGTGCAGCGGCCACCTCCAGCGGTTCACACCGCCCGACAAGGCGGTGATCGCCAGCGCTTCACCATGTTCTCCGGAGGCATGTCGCCCCAGACCGGAGATCGAAATGGCAGACCACAACGACACCCGACGCGAACGCCTGCTGAAATGGCTGCAGGATGCCTACGCCATGGAACAGGAAGCGGAGACCATGATGAAGGCCATGGCTTCGCGGATCGAGAACTACCCCCAGCTTGCTGCCCGGATCGGCCAGCACGTCCAGGAGACACAGGGGCAGGCCGCTTCCCTGCGGGAGTGCATCGAGGCGCTGGGAGGAAGCGTGCCCACCGCAAAGGGATTGTTCGCCAGCATGACCGCCGCCATCCACGCCGCTGGCAACACCCTGATGGAAGATGAGGTGGTCAAGAGCGTGGGCCTTTCGTTCGGCTTCGAGAACACCGAGATCGCCACGTACCGGGCGCTGGTGATCGCTGCCGAGCGCGCCGGCGCGCCCGACATTGCGGCGGTGTGTGGCCAGATCCTGCAGGAAGAGGTTGCCATGGCGCGCTGGCTGGAGGACCACCAGGACGGCCTGGTCGGTGCGTTCCTCAACCGTGACGAAACGCCTGGCGCCCAGGCCAAGCGTTGACCGCAAAGCCAGCCCACGCCAGCCACTGGAGAAATCCTCATGTTCTTTCATCACAAGAAACTGATGTATACCGTGCGCGTCCGCGAATCCAATCCGCAGCTCGCCAGCCTCATGCTTGAGCAGTTCGGCGGCCCGCAGGGCGAGTTGGCCGCCGCGATGCGCTACTTCACCCAGGGACTTGGCGAATGCGATCCCGGGCGCAAGGACCTGCTGATGGACATCGCCACCGAGGAGATCAGCCATCTGGAGATCATCGGCACCATCATCGCCATGCTCAACCGCGGGCCCAAGGCAATCCAGTCCGAAGGCCTTGCCGAGGCCGAGGACATGCGACTGCTGGGCCAGAACAGCACCAGCCACACCGAACAGATCCTCTACGGCGGCGGCCCGGCGCTGGTCAATTCCAGCGGGGTGCCCTGGACAGCCGCCTACATCGACTCCATCGGCGATCCCAGCGCCGACCTGCGCTCGAACATCGCGGCCGAAGCCCGCGCCAAGCTGGTGTATGAGCGCCTGATCAACGTCACCGACGACCCGGGCATCAAGGACGCGCTGCGCTTCCTGATGACGCGCGAGATCGCGCACATGAAGTCGTTCGAGAAGGCGCTGCACAGCATCCAGCCCAACTTCCCACCGGGCAAGCTGCCGGGGGATCCTGCGTTCACCGATCTGTACATGGACATGTCGCAGGGCGACGGCGCCGACGACCTGCAGGGCAGCTGGAACAGCGGCGAGCTCTGGGAGCGGGTCAGCGACCGCGAGGCACAGGCTGCGGTGGACGGTGGCGACGGCAGCGGCACGGTGGACCTGGATCCGCGCGAACAAGCGGCGGTGCAGGCCATGACGCTGCGCACGCTCTCCGATCCGGAAGCGCGGCCGACCACCGGGGCCGAGCTGGGGGCCGGCCCGGGCGCGGGCGCACTGGACCTGCCGCCACGCGAGCCGTGAAAAACCTGGGGCGCCCACCTGCGGCGCCCCAGTTGAAACACCCGTGAGTGACGCGAGGGCGCACGAAAGTGGGCGGACATCACGTCCGCCCACGAAGGGGTACATCGGGTTTCAATGCCGATCAGCGCTGCTGGCCACCGCGGTTGTTGCCGCCGCCACGTTCCTGCTGTTGCTGCCCGCCTCCCTGGTTGCCTCCCTGGTTGCCACCGCCACGACTGTTCTGGCCGCCTTCGCGGCCGATGTCCGCCATGTGCTGGCGGTCCTGGCTCACTGCTTCGCCGCCCTTGCGGCCGGCTTCGCGTGCTTCTTCCGAGCTGAATTCATGGGCGTTACCTGACTCGTGCGCGGCACGTCCACCCTTGGCGGCGATCTCGCGCTGCTTGTCCTCGTCCATCGAAGCGAAACCGCGGTTGCTGTTGCCCTGGTTCTGGTTCTGGTTGGCCATGGAAAGTCTCCCTGGGTTCAGCCGCCCGATTGGCGGCAGGGACCATCTTCCAGATCCGGCGCTAGACGGCGGTGGCATGGCTGCCAACGTGGCGTCATCCGGAAGCCCGCGATTCCTCATCCTGCCTCCACGGACCATGGTGCACGCGTGTGCGCACAGGCAGACACGTATTCCGCAACCCAACCGCGCGTCAACGCGATGCGGAAGGGCCACGCCACAGTTCGACGCAGCCTCCACACCGATCTCACCGCGCGTACGATCCGCGTGGCTAAGGTAGAGCGGTCTGCAACAACCGGTGGTGCCATGCCTTTTCGAGCAATTGCCTACGTAAGTGAAGCCTCCCGCAACCTGACGGAACAACGGCTGCAGCAGCTTGTGGCGGAGGCGGTGCAGTTCAACGAATCCGTCGATGTGACCGGCACACTGCTGTTCGATGGCTCGCGCTTCCTGCAGTACCTGGAAGGCCCGGAGGCAGGAATCAAGGCCGCTTACATGCGCGTTCTGGCCGCCAGCAGCCACAGTGGGATCGTCGAACTGAACCGGGGCAGGGTGGGGCGTCGACAGTTTCCGCACTGGCGGATGCGCAGCGTGCGGGTGGACGAGCTGGCGCTGGGAAAGATCGCCATCTCCGACTGGACCGGCTTCGTGCGCAGCGCGACGGCGCTCGACTCGGGGAAGAGTGCACTGGATCGTCTGCTGTCGGTTTCGCAGTCGCACACGGAGGCAGCTGCGGCCAGCATCACGGAACCGGACGGGCAGCTGGCACGATGAAGGCCACGGCCGCCCCGGTTGCGCCCGCCCCACCACGCGTCGGTTGTGCGGGATGGTCGCTGCCGCGGGCGGATCAGGAAGCGTTCGGCGCGGGCGACAGCCTACTGCAGCGCTATGCCACACGCCTGTCGATGGTGGAGATCAACTCGTCCTTCTATCGACCGCACCAGCCCAGGACTTACGCGCGATGGGCCGCGAGCGTTCCGGAGGGCTTTCGGTTCGCGGTGAAGCTCCCGCGCGAGATCAGCCATGAGCGTCGGCTGCGCGATGCAATGCAACCGCTCGAACAGTTCCTTGAAGGCGTGCTGGCGCTGGGCGGAAAGCTCGGTCCGTTGCTGCTGCAGTTGCCGCCCAGCCTGGTGTATCACACGACCACGACCGAAACCTTCCTGCGGGGCCTGCGCGCCCGCACGCGGGCCGATCTGGCGTGCGAGCCGCGCCACCCGAGTTGGTTCACGCCGGAGGTCGATGCGCTGTTGAGTGCGCATGGCGTTGCACGGGTCGCCGCGGATCCGGCACGTGTGCCGGCGGCAGCGATCCCCGGCGGTGACCGCACGTGGAGCTACTGGCGCTGGCACGGCCAACCGCAGATCTATCGCAGTGCGTACAGCGAGCAGACCCTGGCGAAGCTGGCGCAACGGCTGCAGCGCGAAGCCGATGCGCAACGGCCGGCCTGGTTCGTACTGGACAATACCGCACTCGGCCACGCTACCCGCAACGCCCTGCGCCTGCAGGCGCTACTGCAGGAGAACGCCCATGCCTGAAGGTCCTTCCATCGTGCTGTTGCGGGAAGCGGCGAGCTATTTCAAGGGGCACGTGGTCCGCACCGTGTCCGGTAACAGCCGCATCGACCTGTCACCGCTGCAGGGCCGCAGGGTCAAGGCGGTCCGCAGTTGGGGCAAGCACTTCCTGCTGGAATTCAGCCGCCACACGCTGCGCATCCACCTGATGATGTTCGGCAGCTGGCGCATCGACGAACGGAAGCCAGGCCAGGCGCGGGTATCGCTGGTGTTCGACAACGGTGAGCTGAACTTCTACGCGTGTTCCGTGCGCCTGATCGACCAGCCGTTGGACGATGTCTACGATTGGCGTGCGGACGTGATGAACGAGGCCTGGGATCCAAAGCTGGCCCGGCGCAAGCTGAAGGCCATGCCGGATGTCATGGTCTGTGATGCGCTTCTGGACCAGACCGTCTTCGCCGGCGTGGGCAACATCATCAAGAACGAGGTGCTGTTCCGGATAGGTGTCCATCCGGCCACCCGGCTGGGCGACCTGCCGCCACGAAGGCTTACCGCCTTGATCGAGCAGGCTCGCGCCTACAGCTTCGATTTCCTGGAGTGGAAGCGCCGCTTCGAGCTGAAGAAGCATTGGCAGGTGCACACGAAAAAAGTCTGTCCGCTGTGTGGTGGCCCGATCAGCAAGCTCTATCTGGGGACGACGCGGCGACGCACGTTCTTCTGCCCGAATGATCAGGTGCTGTACGGGCCCTGAGGCGGCCATCCGTGGCCGCCGGGTTCCGGCGTGCGCCGGTCAGGCGGCCTGCGCGGCCTTGGCGTTGCCGCCGCCCTTGGCCAGCAGGGTCAGCTTTTCGTCGGTGGCCTTCTCTTCCTCCAGCGTCTCCAGCAGCAGCGGAAGGGCATCCTTGTAGCCCAGCTGCTTGGCCAGCGCGGCGATGGTGCCGTAGGACGCAATCTCGTAATGCTCGACCTTCTGCGCGCCGCCGATCAGGGCCGCATCCCGCACCGGCCCCTTGTCGATGCTGTCGATCACTTCCTTGCCTTCCTCCACCAGGCCCTCCATCGCCGCACACTTGATGCGCTTCAGGCGAATGCCAAGCACCTCCACCACCTGATCGATGCGTTCGATCTGGCCCTGCGTTTCTTCCAGGTGCGTTTCGAACGCTGCCGCCAGGTCCGGGTTCTCGGCCGCACGGGCCAGGCGCGGGAGGGCCTTGGTCAGCTGCTTCTCGGCACTGTAGATATCCGAGAGTTCGTGGATGAACAGGTCTTCCGCCGTCTTGATAGCCATACTGGGCTCCGCAGTGAGTGGAGTGCCCAGCGTAGGTCCTGACCGGTTGCGATCGGGCAGGGGCCAAGTGAAGGCGGCATGGGAACGTCCACGCGAACTCTGCGCGCTGTCTTCACGATGCAGTATCTGTCGGCATCCGTTGCCGCCGATGCATCCAGGTCTTCGCCATGGCTTCACAATGGCATCGCTTCGTGCCCATGCACCGGCCGGTACGGTCACTTCACGCCCGATCACGCGTGGAGACCCCCCATGAGCGATGACAAGAAGAACACCGGCAGCCCGGACCGGGATCGTATCAACGTCAACGAAGATTACGAGCTGCAGTACTGGACCGCGACGCTGGGTGTGTCCGCCGCAGAACTTCGTGCCGCTGTCGCGGCGGTCGGCCCCACCGCCGTTGCGGTCCGCAAGCATCTGGGAAAATAGCGCGGAGTTGCCCATGTCCCTGGTCGAGTACCGCCGCAAGCGTCGTTTTGACCAGACCCAGGAGCCCGAGCCGGGCAAGGCGCTACCGAAAGGCCAACGCGCCATCTTCGTGGTGCAGTTGCACCATGCCAGCCGCAGGCACTACGACTTCCGCCTGCAGGTCGGGGACGCGCTGAAGAGCTGGGCCGTGCCCAAAGGTCCCAGTTACGACCCGAAGGTCAAGCGCATGGCGGTGGAGGTGGAGGATCATCCTGTCGACTACGCGAGCTTCGAAGGCGAGATCCCCAAGGGCCAGTACGGCGGTGGCCATGTCGCCCAGTTCGACCACGGTGTATGGGCCACGCAGGGCGACCCGGAAGCCCAGCTTGCCAAGGGTCATCTGCGCTTCGAGCTGTTCGGCGCCAAACTGAAGGGCGGGTGGCATCTGGTCCGTTCCGGGAAGCCGGCGCGCCAGCCGCAGTGGCTGCTGTTCAAGGACGACGACGAATTTGCCGGCGATATCGAGGCGGACGATCTGCTGGCCGATGTCGCTGAACCCCCTGCAGAGGATCTGAAGCGGTCGGGTGCCGGCAAGGCTGCAAAGAAAAGGCTCGCCACAGTACCCGCCAGGCGCACCCGGCCAAAGAACTGGGCGAAGAAGGCCCTGGCGCTCAGCAGGGCAAGAAAGGCCGCAGCGCCGTCCGGTCCATTCGAACCGCAGTTGGCCAAGCTGGGAGACGCGCCGCCCCAGGGCGGGCAGTGGGTCCATGAGATCCAATGGGACGGGTACCGCATCCTTGCCACGGTCGCCGAGGGCAATGTGCAGCTTTGGTCCCGGAATGCACTGGAGTGGACCGGCAAGATCCCCGAGATACGTGACGCGGTGGCGGCGCTGGGCCTCACTTCAGCCGCACTGGACGGCGAGCTGATCGCCGGCGCTGGCACCAAGGAGGACTTCAACCTGCTGCAGGCCACGCTCTCCGGCGAGCGCCAAGGCGTGCTGACGTATGCCCTGTTCGATCTGCTGCACCTCGATGGTGTGGATGTCGCTGATGCGCCCTTGCTGGAGCGCAAGGCCTTGTTGCAGTCCGTGCTGGAAGGACAGGGCCGCCCGTTGGCGTTCAGTTCGCATGTGCAAGGTGATGGCGATGAAGCCTATCGCGTGGCCGGCGAGCAGCATTTCGAAGGCATCATCTCCAAGCGCGCCGACCGCAGCTACCACAGCGGCCGCAGCGAGGATTGGCGCAAGACCAAGCAACTGGCCAGCGACGAATTCGCGGTGGTCGGATATACCGCGCCCAAAGGCAGCCGCACCGGCTTCGGCTCACTGCTGCTGGCCCGGCCGGATGCGAAGCATGGCTGGCTCTACGCCGGCCGCGTCGGGTCCGGGTTCTCGGACGAACTGATCGGTGACATCAGCAAGCGCATCAAGGGCGGTGGCGGCCGCAAGCCGACCGCCTACGTGCCCACGCAGGACACCGACCTGCGCGCTGCGACCTGGTTCGAGCCACGTTTCGTGGTCGAGGTCTTCTACCGCGGGATCGGCATAAGCTGTTGCGCCAGGCGTCGCTGAAGGCGGTGCGGGCCGACAAGGATACCGCCGACCTTGCCGATTCCGATCGCGCTGGAACGTCCCCGGCGGCGGCGCGCACACCGGCAGCCTCGCGACCTGCGCGCAAGACCAGGAAGGCACCGGTGGCGGATCGCGTGCCGCCGTCGCTGTCGTCTCCGGGCAAGATCCTGTTTCCCGGCGACGGTTACACCAAGCAGGACGTGTGGGATTACTACACGGCAGTGATGGATCATCTCCTGCCCGAGGTGATTGATCGCCCGTTGTCGATCATCCGATGCCCCAGTGGCACCGCAAAACCCTGCTTCTTCCAGAAACACCATACGGCCGGACTGGAATTGGTCGACGCGGCAAGGCTGAAGGAAGAAAGCGGCATCAATGCCCATTACCTGGTCGTGCGCGACCCGGCCAGCCTGCTCGAACTGGTGCAGTTCAACGCATTGGAATTCCATCCGTGGGGCAGCCACGCCGAAGCGCCCGAGCAGGCCGACCGGGTGGTGTTCGATCTGGATCCAGGACCGGACGTGCCCTTTGCCGAGGTCAAGAAAGCGGCCACCGACATCCGCAAACTGCTGGCGCAGCTGGAGCTGGAGTCGTTCCTGCGTGTATCCGGCGGCAAGGGCCTGCACGTGGTCGTGCCGCTCAACCCGGGATGCGATTGGGACCTGACCAAGCGCTTTGCGAAGGGTTTCGCCGAAGCACTGGCGCAGTCCGAGCCGCAGCGGTTCCTGGCAACAGCCACCAGAAGCCTGCGCAACAAGCGGATCTTCGTTGACTATCTGCGAAACGGGCGCGGAGCAACGGCGGTCGCGTCGTACTCGTTGCGGGCCAGGCCGGGGGCACCGGTGGCGCTGCCGATTGCATGGGGGGATCTGTCCAAACTCAAGCGCGCCGACGCGTTCACGATCAGGGACGTGCCAGCAAAGCTCAAACGGCGCCGCAGGGACCCGTGGGCCGGCATCGACAAAGTGAAACAGAATCTTGCGCGATGGGCGCAGGCAGACGGGTAGCCCAGGCGCACTCTGCGTACCGTCTGTCTGTCTGAACCCAACTGATCCACAAAATACACAGCGTCGGAACATACCGGCGGCGCGGTTGGCCTATGCTTTCGACACGGAATCTGGGGGGATTCGCTACAGGAGCAGCCAATGCCGATCAGGGCAGTCGCATACGTGAGTGAAGCGGCCCCAGCCGTTGCGGGTGACCCGCTGGGTCTGGGCAGTGGGAAGCTGGACGAACTGGTGGACGACGCCGCCCGCTTCAACCGAAATGCCGGCGTCACCGGGGTGCTGCTGTTCGATGGAGCCCGATTCCTGCAGTACATGGAGGGGCCCGAGGACGGCTTGAGCGTGGCGTACTCACGGGTGCTCGGTGCTACCAGCCACACGGGACTGATTGAATTGCAGCGCGGCAGGGTAGGCAACCGGCGTCTCCCGTTCTGGCCGATGCGCTGGCTCCCTACGCAGCCGGCGGCGTTGAGACGCCTGGCCTGCGCAGACTGGCTTGGGTTTGTGCAGCACAGCGACGGCCAAGCCGAGGCTGAGACGGCGATGGACGTCCTGGCCAAGCTGGTCGAACCCTATGCCATCGCGGCCTGACGTACTGGCTCAACCGCCTCCATAGCGCGCCGCCCACGGGATCTCTCCGCTGCACACGTTGAGGTGCCCGGTGCGCATCACGCAATACATCCGGGCATCGGAGTCGGCACTGGCGGCAATGAAGTCCAGCGCCTCGGCGAGCATTCGGATGAACTGTGGCTCGGGGTAGAACGCCGCCCATTCCGGCAGCATTTCCTCCAACTGCGCGATCATCAGGTCGATCTCCAGGTGCGTGCTCACAGCGGGTTCCTCCTTCCAGGCAAGCTAGCGACCGCACTGCAAGGGGGGCGTCGTTGCCCGCACAGCGGGCGCAGGCGTGTCGCCCACGCGATGTTCACCCGTCCTTGATCGGCATCGCTGCTGCCACGCGTGTGAGCATTTCCTGCACGGCCGCACCACTGCTGTTTCACCCGCAGCGGCGTATCAGGGGAGGCTTCCAGCTGACTCTGCAAGGGTGTATTCATGGCCGACCCGTTACCGCGCGCCAGCCTCTGGTCCCGTGATGCCGAATCGAACAGCTTCCGCCCACTTGCCGGAACCACGCAGGCGGACGTGCTGGTGGTTGGTGCTGGCATGACTGGCCTGCTGACAGCGGCCCGCCTGGCCGATAGCGGCCTGGATGTGCTGGTGGTCGATGCGGGGCCCATCGGCGGGCGCAATACGGTGATGTCCACGGGCAATCTTTACGCGCCCGTTTCCCGACTGGCAGACCTGATCGCGCGTTGGGGCGGTGACACGGCCAGTCGTATCGTGCAGTGGCGGCAGCAGGCGCTGCGGTCCATCGAAACACTGGTTCACCGCTACGATCTGCGCTGTGGCTTCGAACGCGTGGCCATGCAGTACGGCATGCAGGAGCGCACCCGCGAGGTCACTGCGCGATTCGAGCGTGAGCTGCAGGCCTATCAGCGCGTCGGCCTGCAATGCGAACACCACCAGTCCGGGCTGCCGTTCACCTTGGGCCACGCCTTCCGCGTTGCAGATCAGGCGCAATTGGATCCGGCGGCGTTCTGCATTGAGCTGGCGCGACATCTGGCGGGCCGGGTGCGCATCCACGACTGGACCCGGATCAACAGCATCGAGGCATCCGCCGGCGTTGCGACGGCCGACGGCGCCCGCATCCACGCCAGGCACTTCGTGCTGGCCACCCATTCGCCAGCAGGTTTCAACCTGGTGCAGGCCGAGATGGAGG
>OKID01000114.1_pt1 | contig 23958 bp, 28 predicted proteins | sample 1610601 | NCBI WGS metagenome assembly OKID01 (sample SAMN04436667, study PRJEB24849) | human gut metagenome | biome: human gut; feature: NICU; material: stool | host: Homo sapiens | place: USA: Saint Louis, MO | collected 2010-06-09 | reverse complement strand
CGCAACCGGCGCGGGTGTGCAGCCTGCGCACAACATCAGGCAGCTCAGCGCTGTACCAGCGGCGTAACGTTTCATTTTCATTCATCAGTCTCGTAATGGTTTCTTCCCGGCGCACGGCCATCGCACCGGCAGCAATCAGCTCACCACGTAAACTGACCTGCGCGGTTTCATTTCGCCTGGCGATTCCCTGCGAAACGGAAAGCTGATTTTTCAGCATCCCGATCACGTTTTTCTGTTCGGTCGCGACCTTATTTGCCCGGTCAAAAGAGCGCCGTAGATTACCGTTCTCATGCCTTAACCAGAGCACAGCCGCCAGCGCCAGACCTGCGGCAATCAACATCACAATGAATCTGGACACAGCCCCGCCTCCTCAATGCGCTGACGGTATGAGGTGCGCACCCCCGTAAACGTCAGGACGCAAATCAGGTAGAACAGCGCGGTAAAGATCCAGCCAGCGCCGAGCAGACACCCAATGGTCACGACAAAAATAATAAGAGACCATGCGCGACGCGCCTTTGAGGGCTTGTTACAGAAAACAGCGCGGAAGATTTTCATAATCTCGGGTTTTACCGGAATACCTTTCCCCGCATTTCGTAGCCAGTGGTCAAAAACAGCCACACCAGCGAGGCTCGCCGTAATACAGACAACACAGCCAAACAGCGCCCACGCTGCAACAAAATTAAGTGCTGCACTTTGCGGCGAAGCCAGCCCCCATAGCAGGAATACAGCCAGCAGGACATCTAACATCAGAGAACGTAAGTATTTTTTCATTGAGAAATTCCTTTCAGACAATAAGCACGCTCACGCGCGCGGCGATTTTCCAGCCCTTTATTGATTGAGCCATTCACATAAACCCAGCGGGTGAGCTGGTCGCACGCCTGCCACCATTGGTGTCGCTTGATATACGAGACCAGCGTCGACCGGCAGGCCGCGCCGGTTCCCACGTTGAATGAGAAGCTGACCAGCGCGTCGTAAATGTGCTGCGGCATTTCTACCGGCACGCAGACGGCGAGACGCTTCTCGACGTTCATCACATCCGCGACAAGGTTCGCCGCCGCCTGACGTTCTGTGATTTCCCCTTTCGGGACGACACCGGCAGTGTGGCCGATGCCTGACGTCCACACTCCCGCGCTGCACTGGTAAGGCGTCAGGCGACAACCTTCGAGGTCGGCAATCAGCGCCAGCCCCTCGGGCGAGGTGTTAAGCAGACGAAAGTCAGGCATCAGCGCCGCCAGCGCCAGCACTGCGGCCACACTGCAACGTTTAACGATTGATTTCACGAATAGCCCCCTTGTCGAGTCCGAGTGACGTCAGATAGAGGTACGTTTTGCGCTTAAACCAGTAGTTCGTCAGCGCGGTAAAAATGGCGCATCCGCCGCCCACGTAAAGCGCCATCTTTTCGGGCGACATTGCGCCGAGGTACGCCAGCGCGACGGCCAGCCAGTAGGCGATAAACGTGGTGATTTTCTCCATACTCAGTCCCATAGATTCACCGTTTCGGTTCTGGCCGCGCTGTCGGTCTCGGGCAGTTCAATTGCCGTGCCGTGCGGCAGGATGACGCCGAGCTCAGACAGGCCGGGATTCGCTTCTAAGACGGTTTCGACCACGCCCTCGGTGCGCCCGTAGTACCGCACACAAATCGCGTCGAGGGTGTCGCCCTGTAGCGCATACGCTTTCATCAGATTTGCCCCACAATGCAGCGCGCTTTGTCCTGGATGCGCGCCACAGACCAGCGCATATCCCGCCACATTTCATCGATAGTGCTGTCGATGCTGTCGGCTTTTTTGTCACCTTTGGCGGTCGCATCCACGCCGCGAAAACGCTCGTAAAGCGTGGCGGTCGTCATTGCACACACGGCGTTGAAGTAGTGGAAAACACGCACACTTTCGCCGTCGAGCCTGTCGGTCGGGACATCCGCCAGCGTGGCGTAACCGGCATCGAGCTGACGCTCGCGCCATTCGCCCAGCTCCGCGTTCGTCTCTGCGATGGCGGTCTTAATTGCCCGGCGCAGGCGCACAGGGGAAACGGTCTGCTCTAAACGCATTTCCTCACGCACCCGCTTCGGGTCAACATCAGGAAAAAACGGGGTGTTTTTGATTACCGGCTCGCTCACGCCCGGCGGCGGTATCACCACGCCCGGCACATCCTGCGGCTCTTTGTTTTGCTCAATAATCAGCGTCGTCATGACAACCTCGGGTAATAGGTGGGCGGTGGACGCCGGTCGCAGTCAGGGCAATTGATACCCGCATTGACCGGCGTGCCGCCCGGCTCGGGGAGCGCTCGGTTAACCTGCGGCTTTTGCCGCCTTTGGTGGACGCCCGCGCCGTGCCGCCGGTTTAGCGGCAGGTTTGCGCGTGCGCGGTTTAGTCGTTTTGGTTTTCGGTGCCGGTTCGGGTTTTGGCCTGAGCTGGCGCTCTAACTGCTCGATATCCTTTTTCACACCGATAGTGCGTTCTAACTGGATCGCACGTTGCAGGTGCGCCAGCGCCTCGGGCAGTTGATTCGCATCACGCAGGACATAGCCGGTGATTTTGTGCAGCTTTGCGCGCACGATATCGGGCATGTCAGCGCGTTCAGTCAGCGCAATGGTGTCGAGCAGGTTCGCCAGTTCGACCGGCTGTTTTGCAGCGAGCAGGCGCTGCGCGGCCAGTGCCACCTCTTCGGCCAGCAGGTAAGGCGTCGGACGTCGACCGGTCGGCATGGTCAGGCCCCAGGTCATGGCGTAACGGGCAATTTCCAGCGCCCCGGCGATATCGTCAGCATCGAGACGCCACAGCATGACCGTCATGACGATGTCATCCTGCGCGCCCTTGCCGTTTGCGAGGACGCCAGCCACCCATGGCAGATAGAACGGCAGCAGCTCACGCTTTTTATCTGCCTTGCGCTCATTGGATCGGATTTGTTTTAGCGTGCGGTTGTCTGCGGCCAGCTTAACGAGCATCTGCTCATAGGCAGTTGCATTGCGCAGCGGGACAGCAGCCCGCCGCGCTGTTTCAGAGGCCGAGACCCGCATCATGTGACGCGCTGCGGGACTCGTCATGGCTTACTCTCCGCCTTCGTTATCTACTGGAGCGGAAGCGCTTTCCGGTGCAGCAGGCGCGGCAAACTCACCGAGCTTGATATTTTCAATCAGGCATCCGGCAGCGTATGCCTCGACCACGTAGTCGGTATTCATTGACTCGTAGTTTTCGATGCGGTCTTTTTTCGGGTTTTCGATGATGCTGCGGCGATGCGCGTCATCCATGAAGTAGATAGACAGGTTATCGAGACGCGTCACCATCAGGGCATTCGCCGGGAAGTAAGGCACGCGCACGGCTGGCAGGTTGCCGATTCGCTTCTGGCTGATGATGATGTCAGCGGCCAGCGACTCGCTGTTTTCCTGCTCTTTGTTGACGATAGGGAAGTATTTATCCGCCATCAGCTTGCGACCGGTGATGACAACCAGCTCCGGGTCATCCTGATAAATCTCATCAATCAGGTTGCCGGTGGCATCCATGACCAGCGCGTCGAGGTTCGCATAGTCGCCGTTTTTACCCACGCGGATCACATCGGAAATGACCGCGCCGTCCTCATCGGTGATTTTTGACATCACGCGCGCTGGCGCTTCATTGCGGTACTTCTGCAACCAGCCCACCGCCACATCCTGAAGCATCGGATTTTTTTTGCGGTCGGATTTTGCGGCACGCTCAATGCCGTTGAAACCGGCCATGATGAAATCGAGCGCCTGACGCTTGATAATGGCGTTACGGATACGGGTCTGGAAGTCCTGGAATCGCGCCCACAGGTCGAGCTGCTTATAGCGGATATGGAAGTCAAAGTTAATCTGCGCGCACTCGTATTTGTTGGACTCCAGCGCAGTAAAATCAGCGGTTTCACGCTCACCATCGCCGTCAGTATCGGCGGTGCTCGCGATTGTGCCGTTAACGCCCACACCGACCTTTTCGCCTTTCAGTTCGTCGACCGGCACGATGTTAATTTTGGTCAGGAATGAGGACGATTCCTGCACGGTGTCCATCATGGTTTGCGTGACCGACGGCTCGACGGTGAATTTCTTCGCCACGTCATCGGTGGAAATGTCGTTCAGCTCCGCGACGCGGGTCAGGTAGGCATTGAATTTAAAGCGGGTTTGTTTACGCATGGTTTTTCCTGTTCGGGTAATAGGTATCAGGCCGGGCGTCGCGCCCGGCGGATTATCAGCAGTTGGTCAGCAGCTCGTCGCCCGTACCACCTTTTGAAAGCTCGCGGCGTGGCTGGCGCTGGCTTTCGGTGTTATCGAGGGAGTTTTTCAGGTCGTTAAACGCCTGCGCGCTTTCTTCGGCCTTGCTGGTCACATCCTGCTTGAGCTGCGCCAGTTCGGTCTCAAGCTCGGTGACGCGCTGGTCGGTGGCGGTGAGGTTGGTTTGCACCAGCTCGGTAACGGTCGTCACAGCCTCATGCACATCTGCAAGACGAGCGTCGTCGCTGACCTGTTTACGGCTGAAAATGGCTTTTACCTTGTCGGTCAGGCTGTTGAGCATGGTGTCGGGAACGTCTTCAAATTCCAGCTCAGCCAGTGAGGCCACAGAGAAGAGATCGCCCGGCTGGTCTTTTTTACCGGCGAGCGGGTTCTGCGTGGCGCGGCTACAGAATTCGAGGTATTCGGTGCCGAGGCTTGCCGGGTCATCGGTGACGGCGAGCCCGATGAGATAGCATTTGCCGCTGTTAGAGAAATTCGGGCGGATCTCCATTGAGGTGTAAACCTTCTGCCCGGCACGTACCATGCTGACCAGCTCATCGAGCGGGGCAATTTTGGCAAACAGCGCCTTTTTGCCATTGAGCGCAGAGTCATCGCTGATAATCTCCGCTTTAAGCGCGGTCACATCGCCATAGCGCTTAAAGGGGCTGTCAGGGATGAGGCTTTTGATATGTTCGAGGTTAATGCGGCAACCGTAGACGCGCGGGTCGAACGTGTCGGCCATTTCCTGAATGTCATCAGCGCTGATGACGCGGCCATCGCAGGTGTCACCCTCGACGCCGATGCGAAACCATTTAGAAACTTTCTTTGCCATTGTTCAGGTGTCCTGATGTTGGGTTTTCGGGTCGGGGTTAGTTTCCCGACTCAGCCCCTCATCAGCCACCTGTTGCGGAAGTGCAATCCCTGACACAACAGGGGTTTAGCGATTAAGCACGGTCATTTCCTTAGCCTTGCCTCGTAACATCAAAACGAGGTAAGCATGACCATTTCAACTGACCTTTCATTACTCAATGACCCACGACGACAGGCGCGGCTGTTGTACTGGCAGGGGTTCGCCGTGCCGCAAATCTGCGACATGCTGCAACTCAAGCGCCCCACGGTGCAGAGCTGGAAACAGCGTGATGGATGGGAGGAAACTGCGCCGATTAACCGCGTTGAATCGACGTTAGAGGCGCGCCTCATTCAGCTTTACGCCAAGCCCGACCTGACGCCGCACGACTTTAAGGTCGCTGATTTTCTGTCGCGCCAGATGGAGCGCCTTGCGCGCGTGAACCGCTACAGCCAGACCGGAAACGAGGTGGATTTAAACCCCAACATTGCCAGCCGCAACAAAGGGGATCGCAAAAAGCCGAAACGTAATTTCTTCAGTGAAGAAGCGATTGTAAAGCTGGAAGAGATTTTCTTTGACCAGTCGTTTGAGTATCAGCTCAGGTGGCATAAAGCCGGGTTAGAGCACCGCATCCGCCACATCCTGAAATCGCGCCAGATTGGCGCAACGTTCTACTTTGCGCGTGAGGCGCTTCTGCGCGCCCTTAAGACCGGGCAAAACCAGATATTTTTATCCGCCAGTAAAACGCAGGCTTACGTTTTCCGTAAGTACATCATCGCCTTTGCGCGTCTGGTCGACGTCGACCTGTCAGGCGACCCGATTGTCATCGGCAACAACGGCGCAGAGCTGATTTTCCTCGGGACCAACTCTAACACCGCGCAGAGCCACAACGGCGACCTGTACGTCGATGAGATTTTCTGGATACCCAATTTCCAGAAGCTGCGCAAAGTCGCCTCTGGCATGGCCTCGCAATCGCACCTGCGCACCACCTATTTTTCGACGCCGTCGACGCTGGCACACGGCGCTTATCCGTTCTGGTCAGGCGAGCTGTTTAACCGGGGACGCAGTAACCGCGACGAACGTGTCGACATCGATATCAGTCATCAGGCGCTTGCCGGGGGCATGTTATGCGGGGACGGCCAGTGGCGGCAGATTGTCACCATTGAGGACGCACTCGCCGGAGGCTGCACCCTGTTTAACCTCGACCAGCTCAGACAGGAAAACAGCGCGGATGACTTCCGTAACCTGTTTATGTGCGAGTTCGTCGACGATAAGGCGTCGGTATTCCCGTTCGAGGAGCTCCAGCGTTGCATGGTCGATGCGATGGAAGAATGGGAGGACTTCGAACCGTTTGCCGACCGTCCGTTTAACTGGCGTCCGGTCTGGATTGGCTACGACCCGTCACATACCGGCGACAGCGCAGGCTGTGCGGTGCTGGCTCCGCCACTGGTTGCCGGTGGCAAGTTCCGCATCCTTGAGCGTCACCAGTGGAAAGGCATGGATTTTGCCGCGCAGGCCGAGGCCATCCGTGCGCTGACCGAGAAATACACCGTCGACTATATCGGCATCGATGCGACCGGCATCGGCCAGGGGGTTTACCAGCTCGTGCGCTCATTCTTCCCGGCAGCGCGCGCCATCCGCTACACGCCGGAAATGAAAACCGCAATGGTGCTGAAAGCGAAAGACACCATCCGACGCGGGTGTCTGGAGTATGACGCCGGTGCGACCGACATCACGCAGTCATTCATGGCTATCCGCAAAACCATGACCAGCAGCGGCCGCAGCGCCACCTATGAAGCCAGCCGCAGTGAGGAAGCCAGCCACGCGGATATCGCATGGGCGACCATGCACGCCCTGTTAAACGAGCCACTTTCCGCCGGTAGCGGTATGCATTCAACCTCGATTCTGGATATCAACTAAGATGAAAAAACGTCAAAAGAAACAGCCAAAACAGACCAACATGACCGCCAGTGCACCGCAGAAAATGGAGGCGTTCACCTTTGGCGAGCCGTCACCGGTTCTGGATCGCCGCGATATCCTCGACTATGTCGAGTGCATCAATAACGGCAAATGGTACGAGCCGCCGGTCAACTTCTCCGGGCTGGCGAAAAGCCTGCGCGCCGCCGTGCATCACAGCTCCCCGATTTACGTGAAGCGTAACATCCTGACGAGCACCTACATCCCGCACCCATTGCTGTCACGTCAGGATTTCAGCCGCCTTGTGCTCGATTATCTGGTGTTTGCTAACGGCTATCTTGAAAAGCGCATGAGCGTGACCGGCCAGCTCATGAAGCTTGAAACCTCTCCGGCCAAATACACCCGCCGGGGTGTCGAGGATGGGGTTTACTGGTACGTGTCAGACTTCACGCACCCGCACCAGTTCGCCCCCGGGTCAGTCTGTCATCTGCTTGAGCCCGACATCAATCAGGAACTGTACGGGATGCCGGAATACCTGAGCGCGCTTAATTCTGCCTGGCTGAATGAATCCGCCACGCTGTTTCGTCGCAAGTATTACCAGAACGGCGCGCACGCGGGTTACATCATGTACGTGACCGATGCGGCGCAAAGCAGCACTGATGTTGAGTCGCTGCGCTCTGCGATGCGTGACTCGAAAGGACTCGGGAATTTTAAAAACCTGTTTTTCTATGCCCCGAACGGGAAACCGGACGGCATCAAGATTGTGCCGCTGAGTGAAGTCGCCACGAAGGATGATTTTTTCAACATCAAAAAGGTGAGCGCCGCCGACCTGCTCGATGCGCACCGCGTACCGTTCCAGCTTATGGGCGGCAAGCCCGAGAATATCGGCTCAATGGGCGATATCGAGAAGGTGGCGCGGGTGTTTGTGCGTAACGAGCTGACGCCGTTGCAGGAGCGTTTCAAGGAAATCAATGAATGGCTCGGTTTAGAGGTGATCCGCTTTAAGGATTACAACATCGAAACTGAGTAACCCCCGCCTAAATGCCGCCTCCGGGCGGCATCCTCTCAGAGCCAGCCAGACGCCGCACACGCGGCGCAAGCGCCACCACATCACATTGAACGACCTCACATCTCAGCGCGCCACCACGACGCGCACAGACGCGCAAATTAAATCCTGTCACCACGTCTGGCGCGCAGTGCTATCCCCGCCTCGCCTGCCCGCTTAACGGGTCGGTTTTAATGCAGGTGCATCAGGAGTCCCGAGCCGCGCCAGCGCTGGCGCTTGCTGGCAAAATCTCAATAAAAGAAGGAATGCAAATTCATGCACCCAATGCATGCCAAGCTATTAATCCGTAATTAATTTATTCTATCGATTTTTTCTTTGAGTTCTTTAATATCCGAAAGCATCTCTTTAGGGATTTTCAAGCGATGTTGCTTTAGCGCAGTCTCAACTATGAAATAGCCACTTTTGAACTTAATTCTTTTTTTATATGACAGCGTGGATAACACGGATATCCAACCTGAGGAAGGCACTAGATGGGTTTCGTACACCCAACTTTCTCCCTGTTGATGAAGTGTGTAGGGTAACTGAAAAGTCCCCATCTGAGTTGGGTACAAATCAGCATAAGCGCCATCAATTTGAATAAAAAACTTCATAATCGGAGTGTTTACCGCGCTTAAATTCTTAATTGTTAATGAATTTTTGAAAACATAATCTCCAAACTGATTATGTCCTTTAGGGGTGAAAATCATTTTTATCTTTTCAACATTGGCCTGCGATGCAAGATAAGCCATAAAAAGCGAAACTATGACAGCCGCGACAGTAGCTATACCTGAAATCCACCCACCCAACATAGACCAGAACGCAACCTCGGAGGAATGGCCGCTGTTCATCCAAGATGAATCAATTCCACCAACCATCAATCCCGCAATAAACGTCAATATGCATAACAAAATCACTCCAACCAGTCGCCATCCCATAGAGAATCCTTTATGTATTTAGAACACCGAAATATTTAACATCCTATCAAAACAACGAAAAATTCTCGTCAAAATCGTTACTTCTGGCCTCGACCTTAATCAGCGAGGTTAAGTAAATCATTCCCTCGCTCAGCGAAACCGGTCGTTCGTACTCAATCATAAAAACATCGTGGTATGTTCGTCCTAACCAGTACCCACCGCCGCACTCTTTTGGACGTTGAAAGAATACCCACCCGCCCGGTTTAAAGTGCTCTAAAACCTCACCACGATAGACAACCTGAAATTTCGAGTCACTGACACCCATATAACCCCCGCAAAAGACTGTATGCACATACAGTCTTTTAGCAGATATCCGGGGTAAATGCTAACGCCTCGCCGGGCTCGTTGTTCAACACCACCGGCACTGAAAGCAAGTTTCAGCACCGGTGGCGTTTGCCTATCGTCGACGTGGCGGCGGAATTATGGGCCCCCTCGCCGGTGCGAACACTTCAATTTTCGGATTGCTGATGTCGAGACATTTCCCGTAGCTATCACGGACAATTTCGGCGCACCCGACCAGTTCGGCAGGGGTCAAATTTTCATTAATCATAATCTGTTGTAGGCGATGGACGATTGCCATCAATTTAATACTGTCGGTTCTGTGCCGGGGTGCCTGTCGATGTAATTTAGTCATTTTAACCACCCGTTTTTTTTCGCTTCTGCGATCAGCTCGTCAGAATATTGCCATTCCCCATCATCTGCGACGAAAGCCCCAGCCGAAACCCCGTTAGTCGTTTCATATCCAACAGCCAGCCCCAGTGGGTGTAAAATTTCATGATTAATTCTGAAAACCAGCCCCTTCTCGCTTAGTTCTTTCCAGTTCATGATGGTCATGCCACAGTCGGAGTCATCCAGCATTAACTGGAAACTCAACATTACATAATTTGCTACCCACTCTGTTAAATCGGTAACGTTCGTTACCCTCACTGACACGCGTTTTCCGGTATATCCTTTTTCTTGTTCCCACTCGTTTAACCTGAGGACATCGCCACACGCAAAATCGCGGTCACTGAAACGAAACTCAGCGCGTTTATCACCAGATTGCACTGCTTTAAAATGCTCTGGTGCGATTTTTAACTCATGAATTTTGCTCATTAACTTCACTCCTCTTGCATTGAAAATCCCGGCCACTCATCAGCCACCGGATATCCAAATTTTTTATCGCCATAAATTACCGTTGCCCCACGCGCCAGAGCGTCGAGCTCCCACCGTTCCGGTGTAATGCCCTCCTGAGCCAAATCGAAACGAATTTTTGCGACGCGATCCCTTTCGGGTTTTGTCATCCTGGCTGATGGCGCCAGCTCGCTCGTTTTGAGCGGCGCATTGCTTCTTTGCTGGCGATTTTTACGTGGTGCGCAAGCTTTTAACGCACCGTTAAGCACCTTCACGACGTCTGGCTCATTCCAGCCGATAACCCCGTGCTCAATCAGATTTAACACCGCTGCGGCTTGCTCAGACGGTGTAGGGGTCATAACTGGATCGTCACCGCCGGTGAGCTTTCCACAGTTATTGACAGGACTCCGAGGCGCGGCGAAGCCGCTTTTTAAGGTCAAAGGCTCAACGGCCAAAACCTTTGGAACGATGCGCCATTCGGCTGTACGGGTTACACGGACACGGTCAGCCCCAAGGTGAGGGGCATAAATACCGACCACCCTCTCGATATCTTCCTCGTATTCGTTGACCTCATCCGTCGCCTTACGGGCGACCCTGACGGCCTGAGCATCACGCTTAATGTTTGCTCCTCCCTGCGCGATGATATACAGGTCAAATTCACCTTCATCAGCAGCAGCCCGGACAGCCTCGACACGATCGTCAAACTCACTGGCGATACTCACGCCGCGCGGCAGCTTGCGCAGTTCGCGGTAAGCGCCCATCGTCGGGAGGCCAATTGGTTTAAACTGCGGGATGCGCCATGTAGACGCCCATGCGGTGACGGCGGAGGCTGTATCTTTCAGGGGCTTGCCGGTGTCGTGGTCGAGCTGGCCGTCGAGTGCGTAACCGTCGATATTTTTGGCAATGTATTTAGCGATATAACCCGCCGCGCCGCCCTGATTAAGATGACGTGACTCAAAGCGCTGTTTTGCCGCGCCCTTTTCATGACCGTCCTCTTTGAGGGCATAACGACGCATAATTTCGTTGATGGCTTTACGCTGACCGGGTTTGCAAAACAGCATCATGTGCCAGTGCGGCGTGCCGTCGTGGTGCGGTTCGACAACGCGCATCCCGTAAACCTCTAAATCGTTATCTTTGAACGCGGTGCGCATCAGGCTCCAGATTCGGCACAGATAGCGCTGACCGTCTTTTGGCGTGAATGCGCTTTCGTTCCAGCCGTGATTGAGCTGCACTGTTTTGCTGTCGCCTTTCCCGACCTGTCGGGTCGGGTGGTATTTTGATGGTGTGGTTAGTGTGATAAACATCCCCACGTCACCCACGCTGGCCGCGTACCGCTCAATCCCGGCGATAGTATTCATCAACTCCATTCGACGGATTTCAGGGTTAGAAATACTCCCCATGACTTTGCTGATGAGGTCGATACGCTCGCCGGTGACTTTGTTTTCGAGCTCGCAGGATTTCAGGTATTCGAGATTAGCCAGGCGGCGCGCGTGAACATCGCGGATCGCCATTTTGCTGGCGTAGGGGGAACGGTCTTTATTGACCTCACCGGCAGCAATGAGCAGCGCCTCGCGCCAGCGCATACGCTGCGCCTTGAGCTGGTTAACCCACCACTCATCCTTAATCAGACGTGAAATAGCGGAAAATGCCATGCGGATCGTCATCTGACCCTTACGGTATTTTTTCCAGTACATTGGTGTGAGATTGAAAGCGCGCGCAACACCGGCAACTTTCCCGTATAAATGCGCCTGCGCCTCATCAGTGAAAAGAGTCTCTCTGCCGCCGTGAGCGTGCGCCCATGCATCGCTTAATTCTTCGTATCTGCTCCAGAGTTGAGCGGCGATTCTGGCCGCAAATTTCCTGAGCTCTTTGTCGTTCATATCCGGCAGGCGTGCATATTCATCACGCGCAGATAAAAAACCTATCGAGGCGGATTCATTCATCCCGCACAGCTCATTAACACGCTCAAGACGCGGCAGCAGCTTGCGCTCAAACGTGTTTTTGAGGAAATACAGCCCACCCAAAGGGCTCTTTGTGCGGCGGATGAAGTTATAACGCGAGGTAAACAGCGTTTGCAGGAAAAACGGCAGACGGTCAATCCGGTTTAAAACACCTTGCACCTGACGGAGTTCGGCACGTGTAAGGGGTCTGTCGCGGCTAATGGCCTCGCGGGATTTGTTCCACGGATAAGCACCGACGAAATTCTCACCGGTGCTTTTTGGTAGTGGTGGGGGTGGCGAGGGGGCAACGCGCCCCCGGGTCTCAACGGCCATTAGCAGTGAATGCTTCGAGACATTTTTGACCTAACTGCTCGACCTGTTTCTCTAATTCAGAAAACTGACGAGCTTCGCCGGTTAAAATGTTGTGCAGCACTAAAGCGGAAACGAGCTTGCCAATTGTTGGATAAAAGCCAACAGTATCGAGCCACTCTTTACCGGCATTTTTTCCAGACTTAGCGATTTTCTTTTCCTGCAAAATAAACTGGAACTGGTCGCTGGTAATTACGAACTTATTATCGATAACAATATTAATACTCATACAGCCCCTTATTAACTTATCGCTGATTTAATATAGAGTTGTGAAGCTTTTCGGACTCCTGCCCCAACAGCTCAATGATTTCCGTGCGGTTCATTTCTGACTTGCAAATATGAGCTATCAGAGAATCGAGCGCAGACGCAAAACGCGTCGCGGTGACTATCTGAGCCTCAAAGGTGGCCTGCGCTAACAACTCTTTCATGTTGCTGCGAGGAACTGATATTTCTTTTTCCATTTACCCGGCTCCAGACAAAAAGATGTCCCACGCATTCAAGCGCGTAAAAAATTTCCTTTATTTAATTAATGCAAATATTGCTCGGGCTTAACCGAGGTCAAAATAGTTGGGGCATATTCAAAGAGGCTGAATAACTCACGTAGAGCACGGAATAATTTCTCACGCCAATAACATGATTCCTCATTAACTCGCCAGTAAGGCTGATTAAATTCCTTTTCAGTTAATCCTGCGTGAAGGAATAAAGTTCGGCGCTGGCTTACTGTCAGATAACTTATATACGCCGATTCACTGGCACCGACCTGACGCCGTTTAGAAAACGCACCGCGCAACTCGTCAATCGCGCAGGCCAGACGCTCACGGTCTACATCGTTCATTTCTTCAAAACGCATGGTCGCGTGACGCTGTTTAAGCTGAGCATGAAAACAGACCGTCAGGCGGTCGCGTTCCATCATCTGATTGTAAAAATCGCAGGAGTCCTGCCAGCGAGCTTCTGCAAGATGTTTGCTGATGACAACGCGCAGTGCAGCAGGTTGTTTTTGTACCAAATCAAGAGTCATCACAGCCATTTTAACACCTCTCTGATTTTCATAATGCGCTTAACAACAGCGGCCAAAATGCCAGGCTTACGGGTGCGGATAATGATGCCCCGACGTCCCCGTCCATGGGTGATGGCGAAGTTAATCGGGGTCGGGCTCTCGTTACGAAGTAACTGCGCTATGCAGCGTGGCTCATTCATAGTCATAGCCCCATCCACAACAACCATGCATCACGTTGTTCTGCCGGGCGGTTATAAAACGCCTCACGCACGCCGCGATTGAACTCAGGAATGAAAACAAGCTTGTCACCGGCTCGCGCTTTCGGTTTTGCCGGGTCGCGAAACTCAATGACCGGCAGTTTGTTTTTTTCAATCATCGCTACTACTGCGGTGCGAGGTTTTCCCAGCAATTCCGCGAACTTATCAGGGTGAACCGCGTCAAGCGGATACTGAATAACGTAGTCGTTTGCTTCCATAACACACTCCATTCTCATGTGGTTACATGCTAACCTTGTCAGATCCAGCGGGCTTAGAACGGTTCAGGATGCTTCCTGAGTCGCTGGAGTCATGCCGTAAAAGGTTTCCCTATGGTTACCTTTCGCGGTGAATATAGTCACCAAGGGGAGTCCTTGTCAATGGAGTTAGGTCAAAAACTTAAAGCAGTACGTAAAGCTGAGGGGCTAACGCAAAAAAGTTTCTGTGAAGCTTGCGGGCTGGCACTCGGTACAGTCAAAAATTATGAGGGGGGATATAAATCACCTGGATTACAAGTGGTTATGCAGGTGACAAACACACCTAAATTTCAGAAATACACACTGTGGCTCATGACAGATAAAACCGCCCCGCAAGCTGGTCAGATCGCACCGGCTTTCGCGCACAATGGGCAAGATGCAACAAAATCAGACCACTCCGAGAAGAAGATTGGTTAACGCTTTATAAGCATTACATTTTCACTATTTGTTACCAAGATAGTCATAACCCCACCGGAGGGCTTTCTTATGTCAATTAAGAAGCTCGATGATGGTCGTTACGAAGTGGACATTAGGCCGCGCGGGCGCGAAGGACGTCGCATTCGCCGGAAGTTTGACAGGAAAGCCGAAGCACTGGCTTTTGAGCGCTACACGCTGGCAAACGCACAGACCAAAGAATGGGCGGGTAAGCGAGCGGATCGTAGAACGCTTTCAGAGTTGCTGGACGTATGGTGGAAGTATTACGGACAGAACCATGAGCGCGGAACGAAGGAGTTTAATCATTTGCTAAAAACCATTGGTGATATGGGAGACATACCAGTTACAAGGTTAAGCAAAAGAATACTTATGGATTACCGTTCAAAGCGGCTTAGTGAGGGAGTCAGCGCATCGACGATAAACCGTGACATGTACCGCTTATCAGGCATGTTCACGAAGCTGATTCAACTTGAAGAGTTTGCTGGGGCGCACCCCGTTCATGGTTTGCCTCCGTTGGCAGAGACTAACCCTGAAATGGCTTTCCTTAACAAGGCAGAAATTGCGCTGCTGCTTAAGTCATTTACAGGTGATGATCTGCTGGTTGCCCTGCTGGGGATTAGTACCGGCGGGCGGTGGTCAGAGCTGGCAACACTCAAACCGGCACAGATAGTAAACGGGCGCGTGACATTCCTGAAAACCAAAAACGGAAAAAAGCGCACTGTACCAATTTCATCTGAACTTGAATCGCTGATAAAGAAGAATGCCAGCGGGAATCTGTTCAACGTCGATTACGTGAGTTTTTGCAAGGTGCTGAAGATGGTTAAACCCGATATTCCTGCAAATCAGGCAACGCATATCCTGCGTCATACCTTCGCGAGTCATTTCATGATGAACGGGGGCAACATCATTGCATTACAGCAAATACTGGGTCATGCAAACATCCAGCAGACGATGACTTACGCGCATTTGTCACCGGAGTACCTGCAAAATGCCGTTGCATTGAATCCGCTTTCAGGAGGGATATCGCTGTAGGTTCTGTTCGCCCCGGAGTGTCCACATTGCGTCCACACTTCGGGGTATTAGAAACGGTTCCAGATGGTTACAGCTTTTTTTAACTTACTGTTTTCATTAGTGGATTAATGTAAGTGGTTGATAAACCAAATCCACCCAATATATGGTAAAAGCCAGCAATGCTGGCTTTTTTCATTTTGGGGAACTGTCATGGCTGAACCGCAGCTGCTGTTGAACTATACCGGGCATCTGCCCGAATGCCCGACGTGGAGTGCAGACGAGAAGGCGCTCTACTGGGCGGATATCCTGGAAGGGGAGATCCATCGGTACCATCTGCCCACCGCGGAACACTCGGTGCTCTCATTCCATGAAGAAGTTGGGTGTTTTGCCCTGCGTGAACGCGGCGGATTTATCGTCGCGATGCGAAACGCCATCTGGCTGACCGATAAACACGGCCTGCTCCAGCGTAAGGTTTGCGATAACCCGTCCAACCCGCAGCTTGCACGCTTTAACGATGGCGGTACCGATCATCAGGGACGGTTTTATGCGGGCACGTTCTGGGGGCCGGGAGATTATAACGGCGCCATGCTGATGCGTATCGACAACGACCTGACGCCGCAAGTGATCCAGTGCGATATTCACGGGCATAACGGTTTAGCGTTTAGTCCTGATAAACGGTGGATGTTTACTTCTGATACGCCGAACGGCGTGATCTACCGTACGCCGCTTGATGAGCAGGGAGAACCCGGTAAGCGCGAAGAGTTTCGCCGGTTTAGTGAGGGAGAAGGTATACCCGACGGTGCGGCAATGGATGAGGAAGGCTGCTACTGGAGCGCACTGTTTGACGGCTGGCGTATCGCACGGTTTTCACCGCAAGGCGAACAGCTGGAAGAGTATCGGCTGCCGGTACGCTGCCCGACAATGGTCTGCTTTGGCGGCGACGATATGAAAACGCTGTTTATCACCACCACGCGGGAAAATATGGAGGCGGAGGAGCTGGCGAAATATCCGCTTTCCGGTGCCATCTTCACCCTGCCTGTAAATGTGGCAGGGATGAAGAAAAGCCGCTTTATCGAACGTTAAGCCGGATCGACCGGGACCACGTTTTCGCTCGGATAGCAGCCCAGCACTTTCATGGAGCGTGTGATCTCGCCCAGTTCGCGCAGGGCTTTCTGCATGGACGCAGACTCCAGGTTGGCCTGAACGTCGAGATAAAACATTTCTTCCCACGGGTTGCCATGTATTGGGCGGGATTCCAGCTTCGTCATGATCAGGTTGTGATTACGCAGCACCAGCAGCGCTTCAACCAGCGCACCCGCCTGCTGGCCGGTCGCCATCAGCAGGGTGGTTTTCGCCGGGACCTGGTCCGACACGTTGATGGCCTTGCGGGCCAGAACCACGAAACGGGTGATATTCTGCGTCTGGTTGGCCAGATTGCGTTCCAGCACCTGTAAGCCATACAGCGCGCCGCCCGCTTCGCTACCGAGAGCCGCGACGGCAGAAGAGTTTGCCTGCGCCACTTTTTCCATCGCCGCCGAGGTGCTTTCGGTGTATTCAATTTTCCAGTGCGGATAACGGTTCAGGAACTGGCTGCACTGCTGGAACGGCTGCGGGTGGCTGTACACCGTTTCGATCTGACTCAGATCGGTTGAGCCAGAGACCAGCACGCAGTGATCGATAGGGATAGTCAACTCGCCGACTAACGACAGGCTGGTGTGCTGGAGCAGATCGTAAACATCATTGATGGCACCGGAACTGGTGTTCTCAATAGGCACTACGGCGTAATCTGCCTGGCCGGTTTCGACCTGGTTGAAAATGTCTGCAAATTTCGCGCAGCCGCTCTCAATAAACTCTTCGAAATGGCGGGCTGCGTACTGGCGAGCTGCCAGGTGAGAATAGGACCCTTTCGGGCCGAGGAAAGCGATACGAGCAGAGTGCGGGTTGGTTTTGTTCAGATGCTGCTGGAGCAGGGCTTGTTGCGTCAGAACGGAGTCTTCGATGATGAGCTGGAACAGGCGGGTGATGTAGTGCGCATCCAGATGATGCGCTTTGCCGAGTTGAATCAACCGTTCCAGTAAATCACGTTCGCGATCGATATCGCGCACCGGCCGATGGGACTCGAGCTTGGCTTTGCCCACTTCAACGGCGAGCGCGCGGCGTTCTGCCAGCAGGGCCAGTAATTTTTCGTCGAGTGCACTGATTTTTACGCGTAAATCCAGGAGCGGGTTTTCCGGTGTCATAGTGTTGTCTGTCTCATTTTATCGTTATCAATAAAAAAGGCCTCCCGGTGTGGGAGGCCTTGTTGTTCGTCTTCGCATTCTTTATCACACGACGAAACGCCTCCCGGTCAGGGGAAGGTAAAAAAGAATGCGAAGAAAAACGGCGTCTGTTTCATAAGGTCATCCTGAAATTGATAGGTTAAAGTACCTGCACTGTTTTGATCCTGTCAATAAAAAACGCGCCCGAAGGCGCGTTGTCGGTACACTCAATTTTAGAGGATTACTCTTCTTCAACTTCTTCCGCGAAGCTGGCGTCTTTCACCGAGGTTGCGGCGCGACGTGCTTCACCTTTGTGTTGCACTTTATTGAGCTGCCGTTCCAGCTTGTTGATCAAATCGTTAATTGCGGTGTACATATCCTCGTGTTTTGCGCTGGCGACCAGATGGCCGTTTGGAGTATTGATAGTTGCATCAGCGATGAAACCCTGCGGCTCCTTGGACAGGATGATATGTGGATTAATCAAATGTGTTTGCCATTTATCCAGTTTGGCGAGACGGTCTGCGACGTGCTGGCGGATTGCCGGAGTAATTTCCATTTGTTTACTGGTAATGTTCATTGTCATAAATTTTACCTCTTGTCTTTCCGTCTTGGTGATTCCAGCATACCCGAGCTAATGTCAAAATGTGTGATTTAGATCACGTTATTTTGTCGGTTTTTGTCAGGGAATCTTTTTTGTGAGGCAGGGCAGGAAGAGGTGAGATTTACCTTGTCGAAGCCAACAATTGCGGTCATAGTTGAATGGATGTGTTGAAGCTAAACCGCTTCAGCGTAAGTGTGAAAGAATAAAAAAACGGCAGCCCGCGGGCTGCCGTTATGCGTTGTAGCGGTATCAGGTGTTGCTGCTGTTCGCGGCGATGATTTTCGCCACTTTGTCAGCCTGAGCCGTCATCTGCATCTGGCGATACGCATTTTCCATCAGCTTCAGGCCATCACGCGTGGCCTGGGTATCCGGATAATCACGCAGCATGCCTTCTACACGGTTAACCACGGCAACCCATGCGCCACGGCGGGTGTAGTATTCCGCAACGGAGTACTCATATTTCGCCAGACGATCTTTCAGGAATACCAGACGCTTAGTGGCATCGGTAATGTACTGGCTGTTCGGGTAGCTACGCACCAGTTTGGAGAAGTCATTGAAAGCATCACGCGCATGTTGCGGGTCACGGTCGGAACGATCCACCCCGAAGAAGCCCTGCAATGCACTATCATCCAGCGCCATGTTAGTCAGGCCGCGCATGTACATCACGTAATCGATGTTAGGATGGGTAGGGTTCAGACGCATGAAACGATCGATGGTTGCCTGAGCCAGCGGCAGATCGGCATTTTTGTAGTAGGCGTAGATAAGATCTAACTGTACCTGCTGCGAATACGGGCCAAACGGATAGCGATTATCCAACGCTTCCAGTTGCGTTATCGCCTGTTTCCAGTTACCGTCCTGCAACTTTTGTTGTGCAGTCGCATAGATTTCATTCGGCGGATTGTCAGGGACCTGTTCATTCGAACCGGAGCAGCCCACCAAAGCCAGGCTCAACGTGGCCGCTGCCACCAGATATTTCATGCGCGTCATGACGTTTTGACTTTCCTCAAATGTTTGTCCGGGAGAAACTCAGTTCCTGCTCCCGATTAAGACCAGCTACAATAGCACACTATATTAAACGGCAAAGCCGTAAAACCCAACGTTAAACGAAGAAGCAGTTTATGGCACAACGAGTAGAACTCACCGCAACAGTCTCCGAAAATCAGCTCGGTCAACGCTTAGATCAGGCTTTGGCCGAATTGTTCCCTGATTATTCGCGTTCACGCATAAAAGAATGGATCCTTGACCAGCGCGTGCTGGTAAACGGCAAGATCTGGGACAAACCAAAAGAGAAAGTGTTTGGTGGGGAAGCTGTCGCCATCAATGCTGAAATCGAAGAGGAAGTCCGCTTCGAGCCGCAGGATATCCCGCTGGATATCGTCTACGAAGATGACGACATTCTGGTCATCAACAAGCCGCGCGACTTTGTTGTTCACCCGGGCGCGGGCAATCCTGACGGTACGGTACTTAACGCTCTCCTTCATTATTATCCGCCGATTGCCGATGTACCGCGTGCCGGTATCGTTCACCGTCTGGATAAAGACACCACGGGTCTGATGGTGGTGGCGAAGACGGTTCCCGCCCAGACTCGCCTGGTGGAATCGTTGCAACTGCGCGAAATCACCCGTGAGTATGAAGCGGTGGCGATTGGTCATATGACCTCTGGCGGCACGGTGGAAGAGCCTATCAGCCGTCACCCAACCAAGCGTACGCATATGTCTGTACACCCGATGGGCAAACCGGCGGTAACCCACTACCGCATCATGGAACATTTCCGTATTCATACGCGCCTGCGTCTGCGTCTGGAAACCGGGCGTACTCACCAGATCCGCGTGCACATGGCGCATATTACCCATCCGCTGGTGGGGGACCCTGTTTACGGCGGTCGTCCGCGTCCACCAAAGGGCGCATCGGATGAATTCATCTCCGTGCTGCGTAAATTCGATCGCCAGGCGCTGCATGCGACGATGCTACGTCTTTACCACCCAATCACCGGAATTCAGATGGAATGGCATGCGCCGATCCCACAGGATATGGTGGAACTTATCGACGCGATGCGCGCAGATTTCGAAGAACATAAGGATCACGTGGACTGGTTATGACCAAACTGATTGTCCCGGCGTGGCCACTGCCTGAAGGCGTGGCCGCCTGTAGTTCAACCCGTATCGGTGGCGTGAGCCAGGGCGCGTGGGAGTCTCTGAACCTCGGTGCGCACTGTGGCGATAACCTGGAGCACGTTGAAGAGAACCGTAAACGCCTCTTTGCTGCGGGAAACCTTCCTTCAAAACCGGTCTGGCTTGAGCAGGTGCACGGTAAAGCGGTGCTGAAGCTGACGGGGGAGCCCTATGCGTCTAAGCGCGCCGATGCTTCGTACAGCAATACGCCGGGAACGGTTTGCGCGGTGATGACTGCTGATTGCCTGCCGGTGTTGTTCTGCAATAAGGCAGGAACTGAAGTGGCTGCTGCCCACGCCGGATGGCGAGGCCTGTGCGAAGGCGTGCTGGAAGAGACCGTTGCCTGCTTCCATGACGATTCTGCAAATCTCATCGCCTGGCTTGGCCCGGCGATTGGCCCGCAGGCGTTTGAGGTCGGGCCCGAAGTGCGCGATGCCTTTATGGAAAAAGATCCGCAAGCGGTCGAAGCGTTTGTGGCTTCCGGAGATAAATATCTGGCCGATATTTATCAGCTTGCCCGCCAGCGCCTGAATAACGTCGGCGTGACCCAAATCTTCGGCGGAGATCGCTGTACCTTCACCGAAAAGGGTGATTTTTTCTCCTATCGCCGCGACAAGACGACAGGTCGTATGGCAAGTTTCATTTGGCTGATATAACCTAAAGAATCAAGACGATCCGGTACGCGCCGTTTTCTTTTCACATAATTCAGGTTATTAACCTTGAATAATTGAGGGATGACCTCATTTAATCTCCAGTAGCAAATTTGACCTGTTATGGGAGGAGTTATGCGTCTGGATCGTCTTACTAATAAATTCCAGCTTGCTCTCGCCGATGCCCAGTCCCTCGCACTGGGGCACGACAACCAATTTATCGAACCTCTTCATTTAATGAGCGCCTTGCTGAATCAGGAAGGGGGATCGGTACGTCCTTTATTAACGTCCGCTGGCATTAATGCCGGCCAGTTACGCACCGCCATCGATCAGGCGCTGAGCCGTTTACCGCAGGTAGAAGGTACCGGCGGCGACGTGCAGCCGTCGCAGGATCTGGTGCGCGTGCTGAACCTTTGCGACAAGCTGGCGCAAAAACGTGGGGACAACTTTATTTCGTCAGAGCTGTTTGTTCTGGCGGCGCTTGAATCACGCGGTACCTTAACCGACCTGCTGAAATCCGCCGGTGCAACCACCGCTAATGTGACCCAGGCGATTGAGAAAATGCGCGGAGGTGAAAGCGTGAACGACCAGGGAGCCGAAGACCAACGTCAGGCTTTGAAGAAATTTACGGTCGACCTGACCGAACGTGCCGAGCAGGGCAAACTTGACCCGGTAATCGGCCGTGACGAAGAAATTCGTCGGACTATCCAGGTACTGCAACGTCGTACCAAAAACAACCCGGTGCTGATTGGTGAGCCTGGCGTCGGTAAAACCGCCATCGTTGAAGGGCTGGCGCAGCGTATCGTTAATGGCGAAGTGCCCGAAGGGCTGAAAGGCCGTCGCGTACTGGCACTGGATATGGGCGCGCTGGTGGCCGGGGCGAAATACCGCGGTGAATTTGAAGAGCGTCTGAAAGGCGTGCTGAACGATCTGGCGAAACAGGAAGGTAACGTCATCCTGTTTATCGACGAACTGCACACCATGGTGGGGGCGGGTAAAGCTGACGGCGCAATGGATGCCGGGAACATGCTGAAACCTGCGCTGGCGCGTGGTGAACTTCACTGCGTCGGCGCCACTACGCTGGACGAGTATCGTCAGTACATTGAAAAAGATGCCGCGCTGGAGCGTCGCTTCCAGAAGGTGTTTGTCGCTGAACCAAGCGTTGAAGATACCATCGCCATTTTGCGTGGTCTGAAAGAGCGTTATGAGCTGCACCATCACGTGCAGATCACTGACCCGGCCATCGTTGCGGCGGCGACGCTTTCGCATCGTTACATTGCCGACCGTCAGTTGCCGGATAAAGCCATCGACCTTATCGATGAAGCGGCGTCCAGCATCCGTATGCAGATTGACTCGAAACCGGAAGAGCTGGACCGACTCGATCGCCGCATTATCCAGCTCAAGCTGGAACAGCAGGCGCTGAACAAAGAGTCTGACGAAGCGAGTAAGAAACGCCTCGATATGCTTAACGAAGAACTGGACGAGAAAGAGCGTCAGTATTCTGAGCTGGAAGAAGAGTGGAAAGCTGAGAAAGCCTCCCTCTCTGGCACCCAGACAATCAAGGCGGAGCTGGAGCAGGCGAAAATTGCCATTGAGCAGGCCCGTCGCGTAGGAGATCTGGCGCGGATGTCCGAGCTACAGTACGGCAAGATCCCTGAGCTGGAAAAACAGCTTGAGATCGCCACGCAGTCGGAAGGCAAAACCATGCGTCTGTTGCGTAATAAAGTGACGGATGCCGAGATTGCCGAAGTGCTGGCGCGCTGGACGGGCATTCCTGTGGCTCGCATGATGGAAAGCGAACGTGAGAAACTGCTGCGTATGGAGCAGGATCTGCATCAGCGCGTCATTGGACAGAACGAAGCGGTCGAAGCGGTATCTAACGCCATTCGTCGTAGCCGTGCGGGGCTGTCCGATCCGAATCGTCCAATCGGCTCGTTCCTTTTCCTGGGGCCAACCGGTGTCGGTAAAACCGAGCTGTGTAAAGCGCTGGCTAACTTTATGTTCGACAGCGATGACGCGATGGTGCGTATCGATATGTCCGAGTTTATGGAGAAACACTCCGTCTCGCGTCTGGTCGGTGCGCCTCCGGGATATGTCGGTTATGAAGAGGGCGGTTACCTGACGGAAGCGGTTCGTCGTCGTCCTTATTCCGTCATCCTGCTGGATGAAGTGGAAAAGGCTCATCCTGACGTGTTTAACATTCTGTTGCAGGTGCTGGATGATGGGCGTCTGACGGACGGGCAGGGAAGAACGGTCGACTTCCGTAACACGGTGGTGATCATGACCTCGAACCTGGGTTCCGATTTGATTCAGGAACGCTTCGGTGAGCTGGATTACAGCCATATGAAAGATCTTGTGCTGGGTGTGGTCAGCCAAAACTTCCGTCCGGAGTTCATCAACCGTATTGATGAAGTGGTCGTGTTCCATCCGCTGGGCGAGAAACACATCGCGTCGATTGCGCAGATCCAGTTGCAGCGTCTGTACAAACGTCTGGAAGAGCGTGGGTATGAAATCCACATTTCCGACGATGCGCTGAAACTGCTGAGCGAGAATGGTTACGATCCTGTTTATGGTGCGCGTCCGTTAAAACGTGCTATCCAGCAGCAGATCGAAAACCCGCTGGCACAGCAAATCCTCTCTGGGGAGCTGGTTCCGGGCAAAGTTATTCGTCTGGAAGCCAACGACGATCGCATTGTGGCAGTGCAGTAAGTCACAAAACGCAAAAACGGGCCGCTTGCGGCTCGTTTTTGTTTAAAAACCAGGCGAAAATTGAGGTCTGGGATGTGATTTGCCTGGAAAATGAGCGGTCAGTAAATAATTTTCACTTTATCTTTGCAGGTTCGGAATTACTCCCTATAATGCGCCTCCACTGACACGGAACAACGGCACGCAAGCCGCCGGGT
>OKID01000113.1_pt1 | contig 24023 bp, 17 predicted proteins | sample 1610601 | NCBI WGS metagenome assembly OKID01 (sample SAMN04436667, study PRJEB24849) | human gut metagenome | biome: human gut; feature: NICU; material: stool | host: Homo sapiens | place: USA: Saint Louis, MO | collected 2010-06-09 | reverse complement strand
AGTCCCGCACCGGCATCGGTCACGGCCGCGCCGCCCGCTCCCGACGCCCCACCGGCGGACTTCCAGGCCGGCGCCGCCAGCGACCAGTGGGAAGCCCGCCTGATGGCGCGGCTGGAGCGCTATCGCTACTACCCTGCTGCGGCCCGCGCACGGCGCCAGCAGGGCACTGCCTGGGTCAGGGCCAGCATCAATCGCGAGGGACGCCTGCTGGCCCTGCGGTTGGAGCAGTCCAGTGGCCAACCGATGCTTGACGGCGCCGCACTGCAGACCTTCCGCCGCGCGCAGCCACTACCGCCCATTCCCGATGAACTGAAGGCACCACAGGAACTGGTGGTGCCGGTGGAGTACTACCTGCGCTAGGCGTTGTGGAACTGTGCTGCAGTCTGCAACCTCAACCCAGGTTCAGGTCAAACACATCCGGCGCAACAGAGCAGTCCGCCGTGTGCAACGATCGCGTGGCCGGGCCGGCTCGGCCGCTCCACGCGAACGGCAGCCGAGCATGGGCTCGGCTCTACAGGGGAACAGAACCTGGCCGGACGAGGCCCCGGCGCGAAAGAGGCAGGGCTACGTCCACGCCGGATCCGCAGTGAAATCGATGGTCAACCAGAACGTGCTGCCCCGCGCATCCAGCCGCACGGCGATCTCACCGCGCATCGCATCAACCTCGCCCACCGAGCCCAATGGCGTGCCGGGGTCTGCCAGCACATGGATCTCGATGAAGCGCATCCGCCCCATCTTCGCCACGTGGCTGGTGAAACCGGCATAGCCACGCTCGGACACGAACGCCTGCATCACCTGCTGCACGCGCCGGTCCAGGTCATCCGGCGCCACCTGCAGCACTTCGCGCATGGCCTTCCATGCACTGCGCGCCGGCACTGGCAGTACCGCCAGGCTGATCAACGCCAGCACGATCGAATCCAGGTACGGGACCCAGTGGTGCCACTTGCCGCCATGCAGGGCCAGGGCCAGCACGAAGGCCAGCACCACCGCCAGGCTCATCAACCCACCCAGCAACCAGCCTCTTACATCCAGCCACAACAGCGCCGAGCGCAGGTGCCGCGCACGCTGCGCGACGAACGTCGCCATTGCCAGGTTGCTGGCACTCAGCAGCGCCGCCCACCACAGCGCAGGCCCGAATTTCACCTCATGCCCGCCCGTGGTCAAGCCAATGACCGCGTTGGCCAGCGCATACACGCAGGCCAGCGACAGGATCACGCCGCCGAGTGCCTCGACCATCGGCTCCAGGTGCCAATAGCCGTACTGGAAGCGCGGGCTCTGCTCCCGCGCCACCAGCCGCAGTACCGACAACGACACCAGGGTCAAGGCAACGTCGACCAGGCTGTACACGCCGTCGAACAGGATCGCCTGCGATCCCACCAGCAGGCCACCGATGAAGCCGACCGCGCTCACCGCGATGGTCACCCCGATGGAGAACTTCAGGATGCGTTGCTCGCGCGCGGTATCCATCGCTCGCCGAAGGGCCGACCGTCGCCGGTCAGGCCTTCAGCACCTCCACCTTGTACGAGGTCACATCGCCATCGTGCTCGATGATGAGCCCGTGCACATCCGACTCGAAGCCCGGGAAGCGCGCATTCTGTTCACGGGCAATACGCAGAGACTGGATGATCGGTTCGTCGCTGTCGCCGAATCGCTCGCCCGGCATGATGGTCGGAATGCCCGGCGGATACGGCACCAGCATGGTCGCCGCGACGCGACCACTGAGCTGCTCGATGTCGACCCGCTCGATCTCGCCCTTCACCAGGTGGTTGTAGGCATCGGCCGGGGTCATCACCGGCGTCGGCAGATCCACGTACATCTCGCGCATCACCTTGGCGACCTCGAATTCCTGGTTGAACGCGTGCAATGCATCGCACAGGTCACGCAGTCCCCAGCCAGCGTAGGCAATCGGATAGTCCGCCGCCAGCGTCGGCAATGCCTGGCTCAGCGGCGCGTTGCAGTCGTACAGCTCCTTGAAGGCCATCAGCTCGGTGACCAGCGTGCTCCACTTGCCCTTGGTGATGCCCATCGAGAACAGGAACAGTACCGAATACAGGTTGGTCTTCTCCACAGTGATGCCGCGGCCCCACAGGAACTTGCTCAGCACCGCCGCCGGAATGCCCAGCGTGCCCATGCTGCCGTCCATCGTCAGGCCTGGGGTCAGCAGGGTCACTTTGATCGGGTCGATCAGCACGTAGTCATCGACCAGATTCTCGAAGCCGTGCCAGTGCGCGTCCGGCTGCAGGTACCACTCCTCGCGCTTGGCCATCAGCGGCGCCGGCGTATCGCCCTTGTCCAGGCTGCGCTCGACCTTGGTCGGCTGCCACACACTGAACCACCAGTCGTCGCGCCCGAGGTCGTCACGCACGTGCAGCATCGCGCGGCGGAAGGCGATCGCCTCGTCATGCATTTCCTGCACCAGCGAACGGCCGGCCTCGCCCTCCATCATCTTCGAGGCCACGTCACAGGCCGCGATCACCCCATAATGCGGGCTGGTCGAGGTGTGCATCATGAACGACTCGTTGAAGCGCTCGGCATCCAGGTCGCGCTGCGCCGAGTTGCGTACGTGGATCATCGACGCCTGCGAGAACGCGGCCAGCAGCTTGTGGGTGGAGTGCGTGGTGAAGATGATCGCATCCTGCTCGCGCGGCTTGCCCTTGGCCATGCCGTAGTGGTTCTCATAGAACGGATGGAACGCGGCGTAGGCGTACCAGGCTTCGTCGAAGTGCAGGAAGTCGACCGCGCTGCCGATTTCGTCGGCGATCTTCTCGGCGTTGTAGCACAGGCCGTCGTAGGTCGAGTTGGTGACCACCGCAATGCGCGGCTTGGAACCGGCCTTGTAGGCCTGGCTGGCCAGCGGGTTGGCAGCAATGCGCTGCTGCAGCGACTCCGGCGTGAACTGATCCAGGCTGATCGGGCCGATGATGCCGTGTGCGTTGCGGCTTGGGGTGAAGTACACCGGCACCGCGCCGGTCATGATCAGCGCGTGCAGCAGCGACTTGTGGCAGTTGCGGTCGACGAACACCACGTCGCCGCGGGCCACCGTGCCATGCCAGACGATCTTGTTGGCGGTGGAGGTGCCATTGGTGACGAAGAAGGTATGGTCGGCACCGAAGTTGCGCGCCGCCTCTTCCTCGGCATCCTTGATCGGGCCGGTGTGATCCAGCAGTGAGCCCAGTTCCGGCACCGAGATCGACAGATCGCTGCGCAGGGTGTTCTCTCCGTAGAACTGGTGGAACGCACGGCCGACCGGCGACTTGGTGAATGCCACGCCGCCTGCATGGCCCGGCGTATGCCAGGAGTAGTTCGACTCTGCCGCATGATGGATCAGCGCCTTGAAGAACGGCGGCAAGAGATTCTTCATGTAGTCTTCGGCCGCGCGCATCACCTGCCGCGAGATGAAGCTCTTGGTGTCTTCAAACAGGAAGATGAAGCCGTGGATGTACTTGAGCAGCTTGCTCGGCACCTTTTCGATGGTGCGGCGCTCGCCGTACAGGAACACCGGCAGGTTGGCGCGGCGCGCACTCTGCTCGCGCAGGAAGGCGGTGAGGCGCTGGAACTCGCCATCCACCTCTTCGCTGCCATCGATCGAGATCAGCACCGCCGAGGCCGCCACGTAGGTACGGGCCCCGGCGCGCGCATCATCCAGGTTGAGCCCGCACAGCACCCGCTGGTCGTTGCTGCGCAGCTCTTCCACCAGGGCGCGGATCAGGATGCCGCCGATGCGCGGCGACTCGTAGTCGTTGTCGATGACAATGACCGGGTAGTCCAGGGACTTGAAGTACACGTTGATTCTCCTTGTCGAACTCAGGAACGCTGGGCGCGGGCGCTGATGGCCGATGCCTCGCGGGCGCGCTGCCGCTGCTGGCGGCGCTCCTCGCTGAAGAAGGGATAGAACACGGTGATGAACAGCACGAACAGGAAGGCGTACTGCACAATGGTTCCCGACGAGCCGTAGATTGCCCACAGGCAGTACACGACGGTCAGGCTGGTGAGGGTCCAGAACGCACCGGTATGGACCAGGGTGTGCGAACGCTCGACCACGAAGTAGCAGGCCACGCACGAGTAGATGTAGGGCAGCAGGGTCAGCACCACGGCCGCCGACGTGATCACGTCGAACTGGGCCGACGCGGTTTCCGAGGTAGAGGTCACCAGCACCGCCAGGGTCATCAGCACGGCCACGATCAGCACGCCCTTGACCGGCACGTCGTCCTTGTTGGTCTTGCTGAAGATGCTTGGGAACAGGCCATCATCCGAGGCCGCCTTGGCACTCTGCGCGGTCAGCAGGATCCAGCCACCCAGCGAGCCGGCGGCGCCGATGAAGGCGCACAGGCTGACCAGCGCGCCGCCCCAGCCGCCGACCGCCTTGGCCGCCGCCAGCGCGAACGGTGCGTCGGACACCTGTAGTTCCGCGTTAGGCACCATGCCCATGATCACAGAGGAGCTGGCGATGTAGGCGATGGCCGCCAGGAACACGCCGGCCAGGGTGGCGCGGGCCACGTTCTTCTCCGGGTTCTCGACCACGCCAGCCGTGACCGAAGCCGATTCGACACCGATGAAGGCCCACAGGGTCAGTGCCGCGGCACTGGAGATCGCGCCGAAGTTGGACTCACCGGACACGTTGTAGGCGCCCTTGAAAATGTCGGCATCGAAGAAGAACCAGCCGAAGATGGCGATGCCCAGGATCGGCACCAGCGCGAAACTGGTGGTGACCGTCTGCACACGGCTGACGAAGGCCGGGCCGATCACGTTGGCAAAGCTCAGCGCCCACACCAGGATCAGCACCGCGATGCAGCGCACCAGCGGCTCGGACAGGATCGGGAAGAAGTAGCTGAAGTAGCCCACCGCGGCGATCGGGATGGCAACGTTGCCGATCCAGTTGGCGAACCAGTAGATGGTATTGGTCTGGAAGCCCATGTAGGGCCCGAACCAGTCACGCGCATACGCGTACGGGCCGCCCGCCTTCGGCGCCAGCTTGCCCAGCTTGGCGAATACGAAGGCCAGCAACAGCGCACCGGCCGTGGTGATCAGCCAGCCCCAGATCGATGCGGTACCGATCTTGGCCAGGCTGGACGGCAACAGGAACACGCCTGAGCCCATCATGTTGCCGGCGACGAGGAAGGTGGCTCCGACCACCCCGATTTTCTTTGCTTCTGCCATGACAATCTCCGGTACTGGCATGAGCCCGGTGCGGCCGGGCGTGGGGACGGTTGCGCTGGCGTAACGCCGCTGGCGCTTACTTGATGAAGTTGTATTGCAGGCTGCCCTGCACCCGGACCGTGTCGCCGCGCGCGCCGCCCTGCTGTTCCAGGCGGCCGTACAGCAGCTCCATGCCCATCGTCCACGACGGCGCCGGGCTCCAGATCAGGTTGAACACGCCGTATCGGCTCTGCCGGAAGGCCTCGGCAGCGAGTGCCGCGTTCCGCTCCAGGGTCAGCTGGCCGAAGATCAGGTTCGAACGCCACAGCCCGGACCAGTAATGCGTGTAGCCGACGAAGCCGCCGTGCAGGTCCAGCGCGTCAAGACGGCCATCGGCACCGACCACCGCGTCCAACCCGGAGCCGGTCAGGTCCGCGGTGTAGCGGCTGAGGCCGCGCCCGCCGAGCGCGCCGAACAGCAACAGATCGCGCTCGCCTACCGATGCCGAGCCACTGAACTGCAGGCCGCCGGCCATGCGCCGGTCACGCTCGCCGTCACCGTCATAGGCCAGGCTGCGCGCCACCGCGCCCAGCTGGAGATGGCCCCAGTCGCGCTCCATGCGTGCGGTCACGGTCACATCTGGCAGCCGGTTCACTGCGGCCCGTTCATCACTGGCACCGGCCAGTTCGGTCCTGGGGTCTTCGGCCGCCAGCGTCAGGGTGTTGCCCTTGCCCATCGCGAAGCTGTGGTGGATGCCGGCCACCAGCAGATAGCCGGCGCCGCCGGGACCGGCGAAGTCGAGCGTGTCGGGCAGGCTGTCCGGGTCCATGAAACTGGAGTAACCGTAGCCGGCATAGGTATTGCCAAGCTGGCCATACGCGTGGCGCAGACGGAACGCGTAGCCATCGCTGCTGCCGAAGAAATCATTCTCCAGGTAGAAGCGCAGGTTGCCGTGCGTGGTCGGGCGCCGCGCCTCGAAGCTGAAGCGGGTCTGTTTGGCATGGATGTTGAAATTGGAGACATCGCGATGGCTGCCGCCCACCGGCATCGATGAGGGGATGAACTGATCCTCGTCACCGGCCGCACGCGAATCGGCAATCGCATCGAGCTTGGCATAGCCGCCAATGCGGATCACCGTGTCAGTACCTGGAATGGCAACGAAGCCCTTCAGATCCGGGTCGGTCGGCCCAGCAGCGCTGTCGGGACGCGAGGCCGCTGTTGAGGGATCGGCCACCGATTCGCGCTGCGGCAGCACCGGTTGCGCCACACCCGGCACCTGGGTGGGATGCAGCAGGTTGGCACTGCTGCCAGGTGGTGTCACCGGCGCCGCTACCTGCGCAGCGGCCGCGACAGCGCCCTCGCGTTGTTCGAGCCGATCCAGGCGCTTCTGCATGCCCTCCAGTGCCTGTCGCATGGCAGCGATTTCCTGGCGCAATGCGTGCGCATCCTCCTGGCCGTTCTGCTGCGCATAGGCTGGCGTGACCGCCAGCGCGGTCAGGCAGGCCAGACTCAGTACCGCAAAGCGCATTGCATCCTCCCTGGACGAACATTCGCAGCGCACTGACGGCGCGCGCACAGGCGCAGCTCCGACATTGCGTTGCCGTTGCTGGAAATGCGGGTACTGCGTCGACGACACCGGCCAGCCTGCACGTGGCAGGCAACAGGACGATGACACTGCCCCGCCCGTACCGATATCGACGCCATCAGGGCCGCACTGCCGGAGAGGTGGCGACCGCAGCGGTCTGGGTAACAACCAGGGAGTGAGAACGTCGTGAATGGCTGTGCCGACTGCCCCGGTTCAGGGCGTGTCAGGCGCGGCATCCCTGGCGCGTTGACGCTGTATTCCATGCGTCACAGGCTAGTCCGCCTGTCGTTTTTGGCCTTGATTGGAATCAAGGCGCGATGCTTGATGTCAGTCACGATTCAGACGTGACGACGAACAGGAGGTGCGCAGCCTGCATCACCCGCACAGGTGACGAAAAGCAACAGGCCCGCATGCTGCCATGTGGGCCTGTGGTGTCGCATCACGGCGTGGGTGCCGGTCAGCGCGGGCCCAGCACCGTCTGCAGGTCAGCGCCCTGTGGCAGGCCGGCGCGACGCTGCACCTGGCCCTGTGCATCCTGGAACAGGATGCCCGGCGTGCCCTGGAAGCCCATTTCAATCATCAGCACCTGGTTGGCATCGAGCTTGCCGGCGATCTCGCGGCTGATGCTCGGCAGGGCCTTGATTCCACCACGGTCGAACTGGTGTTCGTTTTCCAGCAAGGCCGCACCCGGGTCACGCGCAGACAGGATGGCCGCAGCCTTGGCCGGGCTGTCCTCACGAATCACGCCGACCATGATGTGGCGCAACTGCACCTTGCCGGCGTCGACCCACGGACGCGCTGCTTCCCAGAACTTGTGGCAGTACGGGCAGTTGGCATCACTGAAGGTATAGACCACGCGCGGCGCATCGGCCTTGCCGTCACGCACCCAGGCACTGGCCTCCAGCTTGGTCCACATCCTGGCCGACATCGGTGCTGAAACCAGCTTCTCCACCGCCTCGGCGGCCACGTCGTTGCCCTCGGCATCGAACAGGCTGCCTACCAGCACATGCTTGCCGTCGGCGGTGACATAGGCTGCGGCCGGTTGCTGCCCACCCACCACGCCAGCGAATCCACGCAGGCCACCCGGTGCATCGAACTCGGCAACGACTTCAAAACCGTGCTTCTCGATGCCTTTCAGCACTGCGGGGCGCTCGCCCTTGGCCGCTGGGGCCTGAGCGCTCGCTGCCGGCGCTGCCGTTGCCTTGCCTGGCGGGGTCTGGGCCTGACTGCAGGCGGCCAATGCCAGCATGACCGGCAGCAACAGCACCGCCGAAGCGATGCGCAGGGAAGTCGACAACATGGGAACTCCGTAGTGAGATGCCCGCGCAGGCTACCGCAGCCGGCGCAGTTTGTGTTCAAGACCCGCCGCCGTCAGTTCGCCAAGGTGCAGTTCACGCAGGCGGCCTTCGGCGTCGAAGAACAGCGTCGACGGATAGGCCTGTACACCCAGCACGGTTGACGCCGAGGCGGTATCGTCCAGCAATACATTGCCCAGCCGGAGCTGTTCGGATGCGATGAAACCCTTCACTTCGTCCAGGGTTTCTCCCTGGTTGAGGAACACGAACTGCACGTCAGTGTGGGTCCGCTGTGCGGATACCAGTACCGGCATCTCGCGACGGCAGGGACCACACCAGCTGGCCCAGAGATTCAGCACCACCGGTTTGCCACGGAACTGCTGCAGGTCGATCCTGCGCCCCTGCAGATCGGCCGCCTGGACCGCCGGCAGCGGCATCCGCTGCTCCTGCCATGTTGCCAGCAGGTGGCTGCCCGCCGCCCACAGCACCACGCCCACCAGGGCTCCCGCCAGCACCGGCGCACGCAACGCGCGCCACAGCCGGAGCCGCCAGGTGCCCCACGCCAGGCCCGCAACCAGCACGACGGCAAGGTGATACCCACCGTCGGCGATCTGCAGGATGCTCCAGGGGGCCTCACGGTAGAGCGCGAAGTTCAAGGCCACGAAGCTGATGCGTCCACACAGCAGGCCGATCAGCAACATGTCCAGGACCAGGCTGGCCGCGGAAGGCACTGCCATCCCGTCCTTCGGCCGCGGCCACAGGTGGGCCACCGCCATGGCCATAAGCACGCACATCAGGATCAGCACCACCGGCATCGGCACCGGTCCAACACTCGACATCAACCCACCTGTCACATCATCTCGTTGCCTGCATGGTCAAAGCGTCGCGCCCAGGTTGCAAGTGCGACGCCCACCGCAGGCTTCAGGCCGCGCTGCGCGGCATCTGCATGCCAGGCACCGGTTGCAGCCCGCGCAGGCTGCCCGCCACCGACGACAACAGCGGTCGTTCGCGCCGATTGTTGTTGACCTGCCGCCGATAGTTGGCCGGCGTCATTCCAACAATGCGCAGGAACAGGCGGCGGAATGCGCTCTGGTCTGCATAGCCCACACCCCAGGCCACTTCATCGATACCCGCCCCCTGTTGCAGCAATGTCTGCGCCTTGGCAATACGCAACCGCTGGCAATACTCGATCGGACGCAGGCCGGTGGCCTTCAGGAAGCGCCGCTGCAGAGTCCGTGGCTCCAGTCCGGAAACCTCGCAGATCGCTCCGAGCGTGGCCCCACGCGCAGCGGTGGTATGCAGCCAGCGTTGCGCCTTCAGTACGTCGCGATCGCCGTGGGCGAAGTTGGCACTGAAACGCTCCAGATCCTGCTGGATCGCCGCGGGCACCGTGATCCCCAACTGCTGCGCCACGGAACTCGCTACGCCCTGGCCGTGCAGCCGGTACAGCAGCCGCAGGGCGAGAAAGCGCCAGGCCTGGGAACCGGCCACTGTCAGCAGATCACCGTCGTCGACCAGCGCGCGCTCACTGGGCACCCAGCTGGCCGACTGCCCCTGCAGGCCCGGATGGCGCCCGAGGTCCGGCCCACTGACGGTGCGCCCGGCAAGCAGACCCGCGCGTGCCAGCATGCTGACACCATCGCTGGCAGCTGCCAGCAGACTGCCGCCATCGTAATGCGCGCGCAGCCAATCCAGCAGGACCTCATCGGCGCGCAGGCAGACGCCTTGACTGATCTGGCCAGGCACGGCGATCACGGCGGGAATGTCCGCCTCGAGCATCTCCGCGCCGGCAATGCGATGCACGCCGGTCTGGCTGGCTGGCACGACCCAGCGGGTCACCAGGACACGCTTGAACGGGCGACGCTGCTGCTGGGCAAGCCGGTTGGCGACGTGTGCCATTTCGGTCAGCACCGAGGCCGCCGACGGGTCCCCTCCCGGGTACTCGACCACCGCGACCTCTACGAATCCCTCGTTCCTGAATCCTTCCACAGAGCATCTCCTCGGTTCGTTGCAGGCCATCCAGCGGCCGGTTCAGGCGCAGGGTAGGAACTGCCACGACGGCGGGGCTATGAAGAAAGTTGCAAAGTGCGCTGAATGCGCCGTCAGCGACGGGAGCTTGACCCTGGACCTGACTCCAGGCTTCAGAATGACCGGCAGCATCCGCAGGAATCCGCCATGAACATTGGTCAACTGGCGCGCCAGGCCGGCGTACCGATCGATACCGTGCGCTACTACGAGCGCCAGCAGTTGCTGCCCACCGCGGCACGCTCGGCCGGGGGCTATCGCATCTTCGGTGAGCAGGACCTGCGCCGGCTGCGCTTCATCCGCCGCGCCAAGACGCTGGGCTTCAGCCTGGAACAAATCGCCGAACTGCTGGCACTCAGTGATGGCCATCCGCAGGACATGGGCAGCGTGCGCAACGCGGCGCAAGCCCGACTGCAGGACATCGCGCAGCGCATGGCTGAACTGCGACGCATGCACAGCGCGCTCTCGCAGCTGGTCGACGCCTGCCCCGGCCACGGCACCCTGGATCAGTGCCCAATCCTGGCGGCGCTGACCGACGGCGCCGACTGAGTACGTGTGATCGTCATTCCCTTCGCAACGCGCGTGAAGAAAAGTGCAACAAATGCTTGCCAACCCTCTGGGGCAAGGCTATTATCTCGCTCCTCAGCGACGTGGGGCCATAGCTCAGCTGGGAGAGCGCCTGCATGGCATGCAGGAGGTCAGCGGTTCGATCCCGCTTGGCTCCACCAATCTTTCGGCATTAGGCCGTCGAAAGGTCGCTAAAGAACATTGATGAGAATTGCGTCCCCATCGTCTAGAGGCCTAGGACATCACCCTTTCACGGTGGCGACCGGGGTTCGAATCCCCGTGGGGACGCCACTCATCACGAACAACGAGGACCCGGCCGATAACCGGGTCTTTTTGTTCACCGCCTACCGGCATTCAGGTTGTGGCGTTGCGGTTCCCCTGCCCTTGGTGGCAACGGTTGAACCGGGACGAAAAAGTTCAAAAAAAAACTTCCACAAACGTGAACACGCAGGTATGATAGGCGGCTCGGTAACACGGGGCCATAGCTCAGCTGGGAGAGCGCCTGCATGGCATGCAGGAGGTCAGCGGTTCGATCCCGCTTGGCTCCACCAATCTTTCGGCATTAGGCCGTCGAAAGGTCGCTAAAGAACATTGATGAGAATTGCGTCCCCATCGTCTAGAGGCCTAGGACATCACCCTTTCACGGTGGCGACCGGGGTTCGAATCCCCGTGGGGACGCCAGTTTCAAAACGGACTCTGCTCCCGGCAGATATCCGGAGTTTCATGGGGCCATAGCTCAGCTGGGAGAGCGCCTGCATGGCATGCAGGAGGTCAGCGGTTCGATCCCGCTTGGCTCCACCAATCTTTCGGCATTAGGCCGTCGAAAGGTCGCTAAAGAACATTGATGAGAATTGCGTCCCCATCGTCTAGAGGCCTAGGACATCACCCTTTCACGGTGGCGACCGGGGTTCGAATCCCCGTGGGGACGCCAATTCTTGAAAACCCCGACTCCGGTCGGGGTTTTTCTTTGCCTGTGATTCCTGGGAAGGCCCTATCCACGCATGGCGTGGATCTACTGCAGGGCCCGGGTAGATCCACGCCATGCGTGGATGGCTTCACCCCGCCCACGGCTCAGAACCGCCGATACATCCCGATCGATGCCGGGGCAGTCGGTTCGAAACCAAACTGCGCATACAACCGATGCGCCTCGCCATCGGCCAGCAGGCTGACGTACGCCGACGGCGGCAGGTTGGCCTGCATCCAGCCGTCCAGCCGCCGCATCACCTCCTTGCCCAGGCCCTGCCCCTGCAATCGCGGCAGCACCGCGATATCACAGACCTGCAGGTGGCAGCCGCCATCGCCGACGATACGGCCCATCGCCACCAGTTCAGCGCCCTGGTAGGCACATACGCCGAACAGCGTATTGGGCAGCGCGCGGGCGGCTGCTTCGCGGGACTTGGCGCTGAGGCCTGCGAGCACGCGCAACTGGCAGTAGTCCTCGACCGTGGGTACGGCTTCGCGGAACTGGCAGGTGATGGAATCATTCATGCGGCATCTCCGGATGGGTCGGGCTATCCTGCCGCATCCACGTCGCAGCCGCTGCGACCCAGGCCCACAGAGTCCCATGTGCTATTCCGCCCTGATCCGCGCTGACTACGCCAAACTGGTACGCGAGTTCGGCGCCATCCTGTCGCTGGAGGACTTCGCCGAACTGTACGCACACGATCCGGGCAAGAAACGGCCGAAGACCCCGAAGGCGATGGATGACGGATTCGCCGGTGCGCGTACCGAACAGGGGCGGGACATCGTGGCGAAGATCCAGCAATGGCATGCGCAGGAGCAACAGGCCCTGGAGGCCGAACTGGCCCGGCAATGCGAACGACGCGATATTGCCCATGCCACGCTGGCCACCCGGCCCACGCAGAAAGCGCACAACGACCTGCGCGTGGCCGGCAACCGCATCGAGCGCGCACAGGCCCGGCTGGAAGACCTGCATCGGGTGCAGCTGCTGCCGCGTGACAACCGCATTTTCCCCGGCACCTACGCACCGGTGATGGTCAGCGAGAACGGCCAGCGCGTGATCAAGCCGATGCGCTACCAGTGCCGGCTGCCGGACAAGCCGGCGCGCAACGACGTACTTTACCCCGGCACCTACAATGCGCGGCGCGACAGCCTGGAAGGTTACTGGCGGGGTGCGTTCGGACTGCGCCATGGCGTGGTGGTGGTACAGGCGTTCTACGAGCACGTGCCCCGCCACGCCATCGCCGGCCGCACCCTCGGTGCCGACGAAAAGGAACAGGACGTGGTGCTCGAATTCCGTCCCGATCCGCCCCGCGACCTGCTGCTGGCCTGCCTCTGGGCAGAATGGGAAGGACCGGAAGGCCGCCTGCTTTCGTTTGCCACGATCACCGACGCACCGCCCAGCGACGTCGCCGCTGCCGGGCATGACCGCGGGGTAGTGCCGATCCGCAAGGAACACCTCGACGCCTGGCTCAACCCCGAACCGGATGACCTGGCGCGCCAGTACCGCATCCTCGATGACCGCGAGGAGATCCGTTACGTGTACGAGGAAGCGGGCTGAGCGCCGGACGCAATGGAAAAACCCCGCCTGGGCGGGGTTCCTGGATCAGGGGTTGCCGCCGAACTTCGCAGACGCGAGCATTCGGCCGTCGGCAGTATCCCCCTGCCGGCCCGTGACGGACGGCTCAGGCCTTGACGCTGGAGCGACCCACCGCTCGCGCCAGCGCGCGTGACAGATCAGCCGACAGGTACGGCTTGACCAGCAGCAGGCCGGCCAACATCGGCGCCGGCAGCTGCTCGGCCAGCATCCCGGTGGCCAGCACGAACGGAATGCCACGCGCTGAAAGCGCTGCAGCCACCGGCTCACTGGTCTCGTTGCGGGCCAGGCGGTAGTCCAGCAGGGCCACGTCAGGAGTGCTCTGCTCCAGCAGCCGCAGGGCCTCGGACACACTCGCTGCGAGGCCAACCACGACCGCACCGGCATGCACCAGCTGCATCTGCAGCAGGGCCGCGCTCATTTCGTCGTTCTCGACCACCAGCACCCTCAGGTCCTGCAACACTGTCATCGGCTACCGCTCCTGGAGGCAATTGCACGCTGGGAGTATAGCTATCAAGGGGCCAATGCCGACAGAAACCGCCCTCATAGGCCCTCCTACTATGCATCGCCTGCCGACCTCGGTTACACTCGCACGCTGCCTGCCGGTGTGGCGGAATGGTATACGCAGCTGACTCAAAATCAGCCGGGGGTGACCCCATGAAGGTTCGAGTCCTTTCACCGGCACCACTGCATCAAAGGCCAGGTCCATGACCTGGCCTTTTGCATTTCCCGGGCCAGAGCGCCGACACTGGCGAAGATGCCCCAGCATGCCCTGCCCGCGCGATTGCCCCTCCTGCGGGCGTCCGACGCCGTCGCCCGGTCCCACTACTTCTCGCTGCCGGGCGTGATCGAGCACACCAGCTGGGGCCACGTTTCCGAACGGGCGATGGCGCTGCAGATCGCCCGCCATCTGCCTGACGCATCCGATCAGCGCTGGGCGCTGGGGACGCCAACAACCTGCAGGCGGTCGCCGCGATCCTCGACGGCTGCCCGCAACGCAGTGATGACCTGCTGGCCCGCGACGGCGGCGAGGAATTCATCGCCACCCTGCGAGCGCCTGCGCGCCGCCGTGGAAACCGCCGCCCTGCCCGCCGCTGAGGCCCATGTGACCATCAGCATCGGCGTAGCCTGGCAGGCCGCGAATGAGCAGGCCGAGCCACGAGGCCGGGGAACAGCACTCCGACCGCCGGGCCTAGACCGCACGCAGCACCGCCGCGCCATGCAGGTGCCCCGCGCCACCCTGCACGCGGAAGCTGGCCACGGTCTGCAGAAGCTGCGCTGACTGCTCCTCCATGCTGCGCGCCGCGGCCGAGGCTTCCTCGACCAGCGCAGCGTTCTGCTGGGTGCCCTGGTCGATCAGATCGACAGCGTGGTTCATCTGCTGGATGTCGTCGCTCTGCTGCTGTGCGGCCGTGCTGATCTCGGACATCAGGTCACTGACCCGGCGCACGTTGAGCACGATCTCATCCATGGTGCGGCCGGCGCTCTCAACCTGCGCGGTACCGGCGCCGACATTGGCCACCGACGCATCGATCAGCTGCTTGATCTCCTTCGCGGCACTGGCCGAGCGCTGCGACAGTTCGCGGATCTCGGTGGCGACCACGGCGAAGCCACGCCCGTGTTCGCCCGCACGCGCTGCTTCCACCGCCGCGTTCAACGCAAGGATGTTGGTCTGGAAAGCAATGCCGTCGATCACGCCGATGATGTCGACGATGCGCCGCGAGGACGCGTTGATCACGGCCATGGTCTCGACCACTTCGTGCACCACGTTGCCACCGCGGGCAGCGACATCAGCAGCACCACCGGCCAGCTGACTGGCCTGCCGTGCGTTGGTCGCGGTGCGCTGCACGGTCTCGGCCAGGCCCTTCATCGACACCGCGGTCTCCTCCAGCGACGCGGCCTGCTGCTCGGTGCGCTGCGACAGATCGCTGTTGCCCTGCGCGATCTCGGTGGCACCGACGGCGATGGTGTCGGCGGCGAACTTGATCTGGGCGATGATCGCGGCCATCGCCTCCACCAACGAATTCACGCCTTCGCACAGCTCGGCGATCGGCCCGTGCTTGTCGGCAGTGGCCACGCGCCGGGTCAGGTCGCCCTCCTTGGCGGCCGCCACCACTTCACGGGTCTGCGCCACGGCGCGCTGCATGGCCTGGTTCTCATGCACCTGCGCGGTGATGTCGGTGGCGTACTTGACGACCTTGAACGGCTTTCCATTGAGATCCAGGATCGGGTTGTAGGACGCCTGGATCCAGACCTCGCGCCCGCCCTTGCCGAGGCGCCGGTACTGGCCGGCATCGTATTCGCCACGGCCCAGCTTCTCCCAGAACTGCCGATACTCGGCACTGCCACGATACTCGGGCTCGACGAACAGCGAGTGGTGCTGGCCACGCACGTCGTCCAGGCTGTAGCCGGTGGCTGCCAGGAAGTTCTCGTTGGCCGAAAGGATGCGGCCGTCCATGCCGAACTCGATCACCGCCTGCGACTTGTCGATCGCCGCCAGCTGCCCGGCCGAGTCGGCCGCCTGCAGCTTCTGCGCGGTGATGTCGGTGGCGAACTTGACCACCTTGTAAGGCCGCCCCTGCCGGTCCAGCACCGGGTTGTACGAGGCCTGGATCCAGATCTCGCGCTGGCCCTTGCCGAAGCGCCGGTACTGGCCAGCGTCATATTCGCCACGCCCCAGCCGCGCCCAGAAGTCGCGGTACTCGGCGCTGCGCGCCTGCTCGGGATCGACGAACAGGGAATGATGCTTTCCCTGGATCTCCTCCAGCCGGTAGCCCATCGCCTGCAGGAAGTTGTCATTGGCCTGCAGGATGGTGCCATCGAGGGCGAACTCGATGACCGCCTGGACCCGGTGCAGCGCCGCGACCTGGGCTTCCAGCTCGGCACGGCCGTCGGACACGGCCTCGGCGCCGGTGCGGTGCTGGGGTGCCAGCGCGTCCAGCAGGGCACGCCACGGCGACCAACGGGTATGCAGCTCAGCCGGCGCCTGTGCGCCCGCCGTGAAGCCTGGAATGAGCATTGTCTGATCCTCGGTGTCCGGTAAGCGGTTGCGACCCGACGGGCGGGATGCCCGGCGGCAACTTCAGGTGCCAGGGACTACAGGTGCCAACCGGCACCTCTCGAGCGACTGCCACGAACGTCTGCTGCGGGTGCGATCGGCATCTGGGAGCGGCGGAACACACAGCGCGGGCCGCCCATCGGGGACGGCCTGGGGTCCTGCGGCGGGTGACTGGAGCGGGATCCAGAGGGAATATCGGCGAGGAGATCGGTGGCTTTAGCCGGATTACGCGACGTCCGTCGCAACTTCAGATGCAGCTGCAGGGACGCGGTAGACAATCGCGATGTACTTCACATTCTGCTCACGCTCGGTGGGGACACCGGGTGTCATCACGGAACATGTCGCGCGTTGCCGTCGTCACTGGGCAGAGCCTTGCCGGGCACGATGCAGTTCAGGCCCAAAAGGTTTGCATGACCAACGGGCGATTCCGTGGCAGGTGAAAACGGCCAGCATGCAGCGAACTGCAGGACGCGCACTGACACGGAGATCGCATGTTCCCACGCTTGGCCAGCCTCCTGATCCTGGGCCTGTGCAGTACCGGCGCCCTCGCTGCCGATGCCACCTATCGGCCCGCCTTCCATCCGGACCAGCTGAAGGGGCCGCCTGTCGGGCGACCGAACGAGGTGCTGGTACTGGGCACCGCCCACCTGTCCGGCCTGCCCAAGTCGTTCCAGCCCGCCTTGCTTGAACCGTTGCTGCAGCGACTGGTCGCCTGGAAGCCCGAACTGATCGCCACCGAAGACCTGTCCGGCCTCCAGTGCGATTCCATGCGTCGCTACCCGGAACGCTATGCGCAGAGCGTGGCCACCTACTGCTTCGACACCACCGCTGCGCAGGCTGCCACGGGCCTGGACGTGCCCGCAGCGAACGCCCAGGCCGAGCGCCTGCTTGCGACCTGGCCGGACGAGCCGACGCCCACCCAGCGTCGTCGGCTCGCAGCATTGTTCCTGGCAGCGGGCGAACGCGGCTCGGCGCAGGTGCAGTGGCTGCGCCTGCCTGCGTCCGAGCGCAAAGCCGGCGATGGGCTGACGCCGGCCCTGGTCGAGATCCTCGGCAAAGGCCTGGTCCGCCGCAATGAAACCAGCCTGATCGCCGCCGTCGTTGCTGCCCGCCTCGGGCATGAACGGCTGTGGGCCGTGGACGACCACACGGCCGATTCTCCCACACCGGCCGAGGATGAAGCGGCGGCCAGTGCAGCCATCACCGGTGCCTGGAACAATACACACTTGCGGGCGCGACGGGAGGCCGATGAACGCCTCGTGGCCAATCTGGACAAGCCCGGCGGCGTCATGGCGCTGTATCGGGATTACAACAGCCCCGCGGCAGCGATGGCAGCGTACCAGAGCGACTTCGGCGCGACGCTCGTCGAGCCGTCCTCCAAGGCGTTCGGCCGGATGTATGTCGGTTACTGGGAAACCCGCAACCTGCGCATGGTCGCCAACATCCGCGACGTGCTGGGCCTGCACCCTGGCAGCCGAATGCTGGCCATCGTCGGTGCCTCGCACAAGGGCTACTACGAGGCCTACCTCAATCAGATGCACGACGTGCAGCTGGTCAGTACGGACACGGTATTGCGTTGACCAGGATAGGTGCACGCGATGCGCTGGCACTATCCTGCAAGGCCCGTCTGCAGGTGCCGACATGCTGAAAGTGATCGCCGAGGATTTCATCCATCCCGATGCGGTGGACACCGTGCTTCCCCTGTACCGCGAGCTGGTCGCATGCACGCGGCGAGAGCCGCTCTGCCTCGGCTATGAACTGTTCGTCGACCAGAAGGACCCCGGGCATTTCGTCTTCATCGAGCAATGGCCGGACCGCGACGCTCTGGATATCCATTGCGCCAGCGAGCACTTCCAGCGTCTGGTGCCTCAGATCAACGCGTTCCAGCGCGCACCGTGCCGGGTCCTGCTGATGGACGCGGCACGGGTGTAGTGCCGGAAGCGAGACGCGCGCCGTCGCCGCGGCCATGCCGCCACAGCAACACGCAGGCCGCAACCGTGCAGGCCAGGCTCAGGACCAGCAGCGCGACCGCGCCTTGCTGCAATACGGGCAACAACGCCTGCGCGTACGGGTCGCCGCGCAGCTGTTCGGCGCGCAGGCAGGTGGCCAGCGCCAGGCACCAGCCGACCAGCGCCGGGATGAACATGCGTACCGCAACCGGGTTCCAGGCATTCATGGGTTCACCTGCTTCAGGGGAGATGCGCACAGTATTCGCGCGCGTCCTCTCACAGACTGAGATCAGTCCTGGGCGGCATCGGCATCGTCGCCTGGAAGCTCCGACAGCTCGCCCTGCACCTGCACGTTGTTGCGCCCCAGCGCCTTGGCCCGGTAGCACTGTGCATCGGCAGCGGCCACTGCCTGGTCCACGCTCATGCCCCCCGCCAGGGGCGCGATGCCGATGCTGGCACCGACCCGCAGCCGATGCTGATCCCACGGGATGGACAGCGCTGACAGGGTCTGCAGGAGTTCACCGCCGATCCGTGCGGCACGACGCGGCGTACACCCGGACAGGATCACCGCGAACTCGTCGCCGCCCAGCCGCGCCACCACGTCCGAATCACGCACACCATGTCGCAGCACACTGGCCACCGCCCACAGCACGGCATCGCCGGCCAGGTGGCCCCAGGTGTCGTTGACCGGCTTGAAGCGGTCCAGATCGATGTACATCAGCGAGGCGGCCTGCCCGGTGCGCTCGACGCGGGTGATCGCCTGCTGCAGGTGCACCTCGAAACCGCGGCGGTTGCTCAGTTCGGTGAGTGGATCGATCTCGGCCAGGTGGCGGGCTTCGCGCTGCCGCGCCCGCTGCTGGGTGTCGTCGCGCAGCACCCACACCGCGCCGCGCACATGGCCTTCGTCATCGCGCAGCCAGGCCCGCGTCAGGTCCACCGGCACCGTTGCCGTGCCCAGGCGCAGCAGCAGGTCGGCGTGCAGGTCCACCGCGTTGCTCTCCGGGTCCAGCAGTACCGACACATCCAGTACCGAGCCGGGCGCGTACTCGGTGGTCAGCGCCAGCACGTCCTGCACCTTGTGCCCGGCCAGCGACAGCGCGCCATCACCGGCCAGGGTGCGTACCGCGGCCGCGTTGGCATAGTCGATGCGGCCGTCAAGGTTGACGCTGAGCACCAGGTCGGCCACCGCATCCAGGGTGATGCGGCTGCGCTGTTCGCTCTCGAACAGGCGTTGCTCACTGCTGCGCTGGGCGGTGATGTCCTGGATCTGCGACACGAAGTGCAGCGGCTGGCCATGCTCGCTGCGCACCAGCGACACCGACAGCCGCGCCCAGATGATGCGGCCGTCGTGGTCGAGATAGCGCTTTTCAAGGTGGTAATGGCTGCGCCGTCCGGCCAGCAGGTCCTGCACCAGGGCCAGGTCGGTCTGCAGGTCATCGGGATGGGTCAGGCGCTGGAAGTCGACCTGCAGCAGCTCTTCGCGCGGGTAACCCAGGATCCGGCACAGCGCATCATTGACGTCCAGCCAACGCCCCTCCAGCGACACCAGCGCCATGCCCAACGCCGCCGACGTGAATGCACCGGCGAACTTCTCCGCCGACAGCCGCGCCTCGGCCCGTGCCTGCAGAATTTCGGTGATGTCGATGGCCATGCCGACGTAGCCGATGCGTGCGCCATCGGCACCTTCCATGCGGCTGATCGACAGGCGCACCTGGCGTGGCAGGCCCTCCTTGCGCAGCAACGTCCACTGCCGCGAGTAGGTCTGCCCGTCAGCGCGGGCACTGAGCGCTTCGAACACGTCGGGAAGGTTGCCCTCGGCATCGGCCAGCGGCTCCAGCCAGGCATTCAGTTCCTCCGGATCGTGGAACGCATCGAGCCGGCGCTGGCCGACCACCTCCGCTGCGCTGTAGCCCAGCAGGCGCTCCGCACCCGTGTTGAACAGGGTGATGGTGCCATCGGTATCGGTGGCGATCACCGCTACCTCATCGGACGCATCGACCACGGCCTGCAGGCGTTGGCGGGTTTCGGCCGCGTCCTGTCTCGCCTGCTGCAGCTCGGTGACGTCGGCATGGGCACCGGCCATCCACAGCGGCTTGCCCTGCCCGTCCCATTCAAAGACGCGGCCACGGTCCTGGATCCAGATCCACTGGCCGTTCCTGTGGCGCATGCGCAGCAGGCAGGCGTAGTTGTCGCTGCGCCCTTGGAAATGGTCGTCCAGCGCAGCATCGGACAACGCAATGTCATCGGGATGGACCAGCCTCAGGAACGTCTTCTGGCAGATGGGTTCCAGCTCTTCCAGGCGGTAACCGACGATCTCGGCCCAGCGCGCATTGACCCGCATCTCGCCGGTCTGCACGTTCCATTCCCAGGTTCCCGCGGCGGTACCGTCGATGATCATCGCCAGGCGGCGACGCTCTTCCGCTAGCTCCTGCAGGCGGCGCTCCAGCAGTCCATTGCCGTGGATGCCCTGGCCCGGCATCAATCCGGTCTCCTGCCGGCACGGGCAGGCGCCGAACGCAGCGCAGCGCTGCGACCGCCGGTACGAGCAACGGGTGGTGCTGGCGTCATGGCCCTCCCCAGCAACAGCGGGGTGGCCGGACGCCTCCCCTCAAGCGCAAGTGTGCGCAATCACGGGGAAAATCGACAAGTCCCCCGCCATGAATCAAGTGTGACGGGGAACGCGGTCCTCAACTGCGCTTGGCGCGCGCGAAGGCCTCGGCCAGGGCGTTGTTGGCCGGGGGCGCGGACGCGGCGGGACGGCCACCATTGCCTTGACCCCGGTTCAGCCCGCGGTTCTGGCCGCCTGCATCGCGGCGCGGACCCTGCCCATGACCGCGCTCATCACGCTGTCCCGGGCGGCTGGTGGCTTGCCCGGGGGTATCGTCCAGGCGCCGGGTCAGGGCGATGCGCTTGCGCGCCACGTCCACCTCCAGCACCTTCACCTTGACGATATCGCCGGCCTTGACCACGTCGCGCGGGTCCTTCACGAACGTATCGGAAAGTGCCGATATGTGGATCAGGCCATCCTGGTGCACACCGATATCGACGAAGGCACCGAAGGCCGCCACGTTGCTGACCACACCCTCGAGCACCATGCCCTCGCGCAGGTCCTTGATGTCCTCGACGCCCTCGGCGAATCGTGCCGCCTTGAACTCGGGGCGTGGGTCTCGGCCCGGCTTCTCCAGTTCCTTGAGGATGTCACGCACGGTCGGCACGCCGAAGGTGGCATCGGTGAACTGCTCGGCCTTCAGGCCGCGCAGGAAGCTGCCATCACCGATCAGCGCCTTGATCGGGCGCGCGGTGCTGGCAACGATGCGCTCGACCACCGGGTAGGCTTCCGGGTGTACCGCCGAAGCATCCAGCGGTTCATCACCGTCGGCAATGCGCAGGAAGCCCGCGCACTGTTCAAAGGTCTTCTCGCCCAGGCGCGCGACCTTCAGCAGGTCCTTGCGGCGCTTGAACGGGCCGTTCGCATCACGGTGGCGCACGATGTTCTCGGCCACCGTGGCCGACAGGCCGGACACCCGCGACAACAGTGCAGCCGAAGCGGTGTTCACGTACACGCCCACCGCGTTCACGCAGTCCTCCACGCGGGCATCCAGCGCGCGCGCCAGGCGGTACTGATCCACATCGTGCTGGTACTGGCCGACACCGATCGCCTTGGGTTCGATCTTCACCAGTTCGGCCAGCGGGTCCTGCAGGCGGCGGGCGATCGACACCGCCCCACGTAGCGACACGTCCAGCTCCGGGAACTCCCTGGCCGCGAACTCGGACGCCGAGTACACCGACGCCCCGGCCTCGCTGACCACTACCTTCTGCAGCTTCGGGTTGGCAGCGGCCTTGATCGCTTCACCGGCCAGCTTGTCGGTTTCGCGGCTGGCAGTGCCGTTGCCGATCGCGATCAGTTCCACGTTGTGCTTGGCGCACAGCTGCTTGATCGTCTGCAGCGACTGCTCCCACTGGCGACGCGGCTCGTGCGGGTAGATGGTGTCGGTGGCGACCAGCTTGCCGGTGGCATCGACCACGGCGATCTTGCAGCCGGTGCGGATGCCCGGGTCCAGTCCGAGCACGGTCTTCGGGCCGGCGGGTGCCGCCAGCAACAGGTCCTTCAGGTTGTCGCCGAACACCGCGATGGCTTCGGCTTCGGCCTTTTCGCGAGCTTGGTTGAACAGGTCCAGCAGCAGATGGGTGTGCAGCTTGGCACGCCAGGTCAGCCGGCACGCATCCAGCAGCCAGCGGTCGGCGGCACGGCCCTGGTCGGCGATGCCGGCCTTGCGCGCCACGCGTCCTTCGGCGTACTGATGGCCAGCCTCGGCATCGCTGCCCGGGTCCAGTTCCAGGAACAGGATCTCCTCGCGGCGCGCACGGAACAGTGCCAGCAAGCGATGCGACGGAATCTTCGCCAGCGCCTCGGCATGCTCGAAGTAGTCGCGGTACTTGGCGCCCTCGGTTTCCTTGCCCTCGGCGACGCGGGCACGGATCACGCCGGTCTCGCCCAGCCAGGTGCGCAGTTCACCGACCAGCGCGGCGTCTTCGCCCCAGCGCTCCATCAGGATCGCGCGCGCGCCTTCCAACGCGGACTTGGCGTCGGCCACGCCCTTGTCGGCGTCGACGAAGGTGGCCGCGAACGTCTGCGGGTCCTGCGTCGGGTCGGCCAGCAGGCCATCGGCCAACGGCTCCAGGCCGGCCTCGCGGGCGATCTGCGCACGGGTGCGGCGCTTGGGCTTGTACGGCAGGTACAGGTCTTCCAGCCGGCTCTTGGTATCGGCGGCCAGGATGTCATTGCGCAGCTCGTCACTGAGCTTGCCCTGCTCGCCGATGCTGGCCAGCACCGCCGCGCGACGGTCCTCCAGCTCGCGCAGGTAGGTCAGCCGGGTTTCCAGGTTGCGCAGCTGGGTGTCGTCCAGGCCACCGGTCACTTCCTTGCGGTAGCGCGCGATGAACGGAACGCTGGCGCCTTCGTCGAGCAGGCCGACGGCGGCGCGTACCTGGGCGGACTGGGCACCGATTTCGTCGGCGATGGTCTGGGCGATCTGCTGGGCGAGCGCGCTCTGGGCGTTCTTGGCGTCGTGCATTGCTTCAGGTCTGTGCCGCGTTTCGGGAAGCCCCCATTCTGGCAATCCGCGACGGAGCCGGACAAGGCATTGACAGGGGGCGAGGTTCAGCGGCGAAGCCGGATTGGACGCCGGCATCCTGGCAAAGAGCGGGCTCGGACTGGCCCGGGGCTGGGATGCCGGCGCGGGCGCGCGATGGTGGGCGCGCCCTGCCGCGTGTTGCGACGGTCAGCGGTAGTGGCGGGCGGCGCGCTGCATGACGATGTCGTCACGCATGCCTTCCAGGGCCATCAGGCGGACCTTGCCGACACCCTGCAGTTCCATGAACCGCTCCGTGTAGAACTCCGGCCCCAGCGCGGTGTCGGCGCGGGATTTGCTGAAGCCGTAGGGCACCACGCCCTTCTCGCCATCCTTGCTACCACCGACATAAAGAACGATTGCCATGTGATGTCTTCCTCCAAATTGCTACTGCGTACTGCGTTCGATGAGCGATGCTGCGAGCTCATCGAGGGAGAGCTTACCGCGTCGAACCTGACTGGAACGTCACGAAGGCTAATGACGATCGGTTGCATGCAGATGACTGCGGGATCGCAGCAGAATGCTTACGGATCTTTAACTTCCGGCTAACGAATCGCGGGGATTCCCGCCAACGGCGCAGCCCCTCGTGGGTGGTTTGGTTGGTCGCGGAAAGCCGGTTTCCTGTGGGCTGGCCGGGAGGGTGGGTAGGCCGGGGACGCCGTGAACCCATCCATGGGGGCTTGGCCGCGGCATCCATGCCGCGGACACCCCGCCCTACC
>OKID01000101.1_pt1 | contig 26635 bp, 26 predicted proteins | sample 1610601 | NCBI WGS metagenome assembly OKID01 (sample SAMN04436667, study PRJEB24849) | human gut metagenome | biome: human gut; feature: NICU; material: stool | host: Homo sapiens | place: USA: Saint Louis, MO | collected 2010-06-09 | reverse complement strand
GCCACATGGCGGGTCTCCGTGGGGGACGGGGACGATCAACATTAGACCTGGGTGGGCATGGGCGGTGTGAGCGGAAGACGACAACGGGATGACGGCGGAGGGGGCGATGAGCCTGCTACGCCGTATGCTCGGCCAACGTGCCTTTGCGTTTCCGCAGCAACAGGTGCAACAACACAGCACACACAGCCGTCAGCAGCGCCAGTACACGCAGCAGTGTTGCCAGCGCCTTGGCGCTGACCTGCTGCAGCTGCTCAGCGCTCATCGCCGGCAGCAGTGCCGCCGCCTGGTCGCGGGACCCGCTCGCCAGATAGGCACCGGCACGCGCCAACGACGCGGGCGATGCCCCATGCAGCTGCTGGTCGACCAGCATCGCCAGCAGCGCCGTCACTGCGGCCAGGGCGATACCTTCGCCTGCTACCCGCACGGTTCCGAAGATGCCGGCGGCCATGCCCGCACGCTGTACAGGCACCACGCTCACCGACAGCCCATCCATCAGCCCCCACGGCAAGGCCGTGCCTGCACCGACCCACATCAGCAACGGCACCCACTGCGAGGGCGACGGATGCGTCGCATGGCGCGACAGCAGGTACAGGCCAGAGGCACACACCAGCAGCCCCAGCGTGCACAGCCGTGCGCTTCCAACGCGTTCCGCCCAACGCGCGGCCAGCATCGGCAGCATCAGCATCGGCGCGGACAGCGCCAGCATCTGCAGTCCCACCAGCGTCGTGCTCTGGCCATGCACGCCCAGCAGTTGCAGAGGCAACACGACCAGCAGCACCACGTAGCCCAGGCAGGTCGCCACCGGCAGCAGCTGGACGCCGAGAAACGCCGGTTGCCAGAACAGTGAGAGGTCCAGCAACGGGGAAGGATGCAGCCGTTCGGTACAGACGAACGCGCCGCCCAACAGCAGCGTCGCCAACAGCGCCAGCTGCACGCGACCGGCGTGCAGGCCGTACTCTCCCAGCCACAGCAGGGCCAGGGTCAATGCCGCCAGCATCAGGCTGAAGCCCAGCATGCCGGCGATGTCCAGCCGTCCGCGCTCGCCCCGGCTTTCGGGCAACGCGCGCGCGGCCAGGGCGAACGCCGCCAACGTCAGCACACCGCCCGCAGCGAACACGCTGCGCCAGCCCAGCGCCTGCAGCAGCAGGCCCGCGAGCAGCGGCCCCAGCGCCAAGCCCGCACCGAATGTCGTGCCCAGCAGGGCGAAGACACGGGCACGCCTCGGTCCCTGCCAGCCCTGCGCCAGCGCAGCGGTGCCCGAGGCCAGCGCTGCGGCGGCGGCCACGCCCTGCAGGCCGCGCGCCAGATCCAGCCACAGCAGCGTAGGCGCCAGGCATACAGCGGCCGTCGCGACGGTGAAGCCGGCCGTGCCCAGCAGGAACATCCGCCGTCGGCCATGGCGATCAGCCAGGCCACCGGCAGCGAGCAGCAGGCTGCCGAAGGTGAGCATGAAGGCGTTGGTCACCCAGGCCAGCGCAGTGGGCGATGCCACTGCGGAGCGGGCCAGCACCGGCACCGCGACGGCACCGGCGGTGAAGGACAACGGCAGCGCCAGCGCGGCCAGGCAAACCGCAAGCAGCGTCCAGCGTTGCGGCGTCTGGGCAGGTACAGGGAACGTCGAATCCGGGGCCATGCGGGCCTCCTTCCATCAGGGGCATTGATGATGAGCGGGCCGTTATTCCTGAAAAACAGGCTCTATGGACGTTGATTGCGGCCATATGTTCCGCAATCATGTCGGTCATGGACTCCATCTCTGCTCTGCTCGCCTTCGTCCGAACCGCAGAGGCGGGCAGCATCGTCGGCGCCGCCCGCGTACTCGGCCTGTCCGCCTCGGCGGTAGGCAAGCGCATCGCCCGCCTTGAACAGAACCTGGGCACCCGTTTGTTCCAGCGCACCACCCGCCGCGTGCACCTCACCGACGAAGGCGAACTGCTGCTGCAGCGCTGCCGCCGCGCACTGGATGAACTTTCCGAAGCGCAGGCGGACCTGGCGCAACGACAGCACGCTCCCAGTGGGCTGCTGCGCATCGGCCTGCCCACCATCGGCTACCGCTTCCTGCTGCCGGTGTTGCCCGGCTTCCAGCAACGCTATCCGCAGGTGCAATTGGAACTGGAGTTCAATGACCGCATCGTCGATGTGGTCAGCGAAGGGCTGGACGCGGTGATACGCAGCGGCGAGCTGGCCGATTCCAGCCTGACCGCACGGCGACTGGGCGACTTTCGTTTCATCCTCTGTGCGGCACCGGGGTATCTGAAGGCGCACGGCATTCCCGGCGATGTAGGCGACCTGCGCCTGCACACCGCGCTGCGCTTCCGTTACCCCACCACCGGAAAACTGCATCCGTGGCAGCTGCCGGGCATCGAAGGCGACGCCGGGGCGCGCCTTTCCACGGCGATGACCTGCAACAACATGGAAGCCGTGCTGGCCGCTGCGATCGGTTGCATGGGCCTGGCCTGGATGCCCGACTTCCTCGCCGCCGACGCGCTGGCCGACGGCCGCCTGCAACAGGTGTTGCCCACACTACCTACGCGCCAGGGGCAGTTCTCGCTGCTATGGCCCGGTGGGCGCCATCCCAGTGCACGCCTGCGGGTGTTCATCGACTATGCCGTCGCGAACCTGTTCCAGAACGCCTCATAAAAAGGGGACGGAGGGGATTAAGTCGTAATCGGCCCTACTGTGCCCGAAACGACTTAATCCCCTCCGTCGCCTTTTTCCCTGGGCGCTGGCGCTGCGTTGAGCTGGTAATGCGCGACCAGCGCATCCACCACCGCGCGCACGCCCGGCAACTGTCCACGACGATGCGGCAGCAGCACGCTGGTGGTCACTTCGCCGGCATGCCACGCCGGCAGGACCTGCTGCAGGCGGCCGGCCGCAATCGCTGCGGCACACAGGCTGTGCGGCAACACCGTGATGCCAAGGCCCGCTTCGGCCGCCGCGACCAGAAGCTGCGACTCATTGCCGACCAGCGCCACCTGCGGTTCCACCTGCACGGTGCGGGCGTCGGTGCCGTGCAGTGTCCAGCGCGTTGCGTGGCGCGCCGTCAGCAGGCCGGCATGCGCGCTTAGCTGCTCGGGCGTATCCACTGCTGGCGCGGCTGCCAGATAGCCAGGCGACGCCACCAGCACGATGCGTTCTCTACTCAGCGAGCGCTGCACCAGACCGGAATCCGGCAGCGGACCGAAGTGGCTGCGCAAGGCAATGTCGATGCCTTCCTGCGCCAGGTCGACGAAACGATCACTCACTTCAACTTCGATGCGCAGCCGCGGATAGCGGCGGGCCAACGGGGGCAGGCACACGGCGAGCTCGACCTGCACCACCGGAATCGAAGCGCTGATGCGCACGGTGCCACTCGGTTCGGCCTGGCGGTCACGGACGATGGCCTCGGCGGACTCCACCTCGGACAACGCCGCGCGTGCGCGATCAAAGAACGCCTGGCCGACTTCGGTCAGCGCGAAGCGGCGCGAACTGCGTTGCAGCAGCCGTACCTCGAGGTGTTCTTCCAGCAGCGCCACGCGCTTGCTCAACGTCGAGCGCGGCAGGCCCAGATGGCGTCCGCCTGCTGCAAAACCGCCCTGCTCCACTGCGGCCACGAACAGGGCCAGATCGTTGAGGTTGAGCATGCGCAACGTCCACAGGTGTGGACTTCAGGATGCCATTCGAACCGCTTCCGGGGCAATGTCCACGCAGGCACGCTTTCCTCGCCCGCCGCATCGCGGCTTGAACCGGAAACCTGCCATGACCCCGATCCTCTTCTACGGCGTGCCCTCGGGCTGCTCGTTCGGCTCCATCGTCGCGCTGGAATGGTTGCGCCAGCCGTATCACCTGTGCCGTATCGACATGCCCGGCCAGGTGCAGGGCGAAGACTATCGCCGCCTCAATCCACTGGGCGAAACTCCCACTCTGCGCACCGCGCAGGGCGAACTGCTCAGCGAGAGCCTGGCCATCCTCAACCACCTGGCCGCCCAGGGCGTCGCGCAGGGGCTGGGCTTCGCACAGGGCACCTCCGGCTTCGACCGCCTCAACCACCGGCTGGCCTATCTCAACACCAGCTTCTTCGGTGCCTACGCCCCGCTCTGGCACGCGCTGGAACACGCCGAGGGCGATGACGGCAAGGCGCTGCGTGCCTATGGCACCACCAAGGTGCGCCAAGCCCACCAGGCGCTGGAGCAGATGCTCAGCACAGGCCCGTGGCTGCTGGGCGAGCAGCGCAGCTTCGCCGACGCCTACTTCGCCGGCATCGCCCGCTGGAACGATTACCACCAGGTGGTCGACCGCCGCGAGTTCCCCAGGGTGCAGCAGCTGTTCGAGCGCCTGCAGGACGACGCCGGCGTGCAGTTCGCCCACGCCGTCGAAGCACAGCGGCCGGCTACCAGCAGCGGTGGCTTCCTCGGCGAGGTGCGGCTGGAAGACGTGCTTGAGGCCGCGGCGGCCTGAGTCCTGCCCTGCCTGTGCGGCAGCGGCGCGCAATGCCTCTTGCGCGCCGCGCTACAGTGGTATGTCCCCTGCTGCAGGAATCCGCGCATGTCCACGTTCTCCGATCCGCAGGCGGTGGCCCGCTATGCCGAAGCACCGCTGCGCCAGGTGCCCGGTTTCCTCGCCCTGCAGCAGATGAGCCGCCTGCTGCTGGCCGAACGCGTTCCCGCGCAGGGCCGCGTGCTGGTACTCGGTGCCGGGGGTGGGCTGGAGCTGAAGGCCTTTGCCGAGGCGCAACCGGGCTGGCAGCTGCTGGGCGTGGATCCGGCCGCGCCGATGCTCGCGCTGGCCGAGCAGACACTGGGCCCGTTGAACGCACGCGTTGAGCTGCTGGAAGGCTACATCGACGATGCCCCGGACGTGCGCTTCGATGGTGCCAGCTGCCTGCTGACCCTGCACTTCCTCGATGCCGCGCAGCGCCTGCACACGCTGCGCGAGCTGCACAGGCGCCTGCAGCCCGGCGCGCCGCTGGTGGTGGCCCACCACAGCATGCCGCAGGATCCGGACGGCAAGCTGCGCTGGTTGCAGCGCTACGCCGCGTTCGCCGAAGCCTCGGGTGTTGCCCACGCCGATGCACAGCGCGCGATCGACGCCATTGCCGAGCGACTGCCACTGCTGGCGCCCGAACAGGAAGTGGCGCTGCTGCAGGAGGCCGGCTTCGACGGCGTGGAGCTGTTCTATGCAGGCTTCAGCTTCAGGGGCTGGGTGGCGTACGCCGGGTGAAGCCTACGGCACCACGGTGATGCCGATGCGCTGCATCAACAGCGCCACCTGCTGCAGATCCAGCGTGGCGCCACGCAGGTTGGTGCTGCGCAGGTCCAGCTCACCCAGCTCCGAGTGGGTCAGGTCACAGTCGGTGAAGTTGGCGCTGTTCCAATCGACACCCTCGAACTGGCCACCGAACAGGTCCGAGCCAGCGAAGCTGGCGCCGCTCACGTTTGCACCGTCCCAGCGGTTTTCCCATAGCTCGCACTTTTCCAGCGTCACCCGCGAAAAATTGGCGTAGCGCAGGTTCGACTTCTTGATGAAGGCGCTGCAGAACCCGCTGCGCGGGGTGATCTGGTTCATGAAGCTGGCGCCGCTGAAATCCGCGCCCTGCGCGCGGCACTCGCTGATTTCCAGGCCCAATGCCTTGACGAAATTGAAGTGGCACATGCTGATGTCGCAGCTGCGGAAGCTGGCTTCCTTCAGCGTGGCGCCATTGAAGCGGCAGCCGGTACGGCTGTCGGCATCGTAGAAACTGCAGTTGATGAACTCGGTGCCGGTCAGGTCCACGCCGGAAAAATCGCACTCGTGGAACTGCTGATCGACCACTTTCTGGCCGGTGTACTGGTCCGCGCCGATGCGCAGCTTGCGGTGAACGGTGTGGGACATCAGGGATTCCATGCCAGGAGTCCCGCCATCATGCCGGGCCGCGAGGGCGATCCATAGACGTGGGCGCGGGCGGATTCACCGGCAGTCCAGCCGCCCCGTGCCCCCCAATACCGGATGCACGGTGTTGCACGTTACTGCACGAACGTGCAGACTTATGGCATGAGCTCAGACCCCAGCCCCCTCCCCGCCCAGCGCACCCGGCAGATCCTGGAGGAGCTGCGCCAGCAGGGGCGCGTGGTCGCCGCCGAACTGGCGCGCCGCTATGCCGTCTCAGAAGATTCGATCCGCCGTGACCTGCGCGAGCTGGCCGCACAGGGCCTGTGCCAGCGTGTCTACGGCGGCGCCGTGCTGCCGCCGCCCAAGGAACGCCCGCTGCGCGAGCGCCTGACCCGCGACCGCGGCGACAAGGCCGAGCTGGCCGCACGCGTGTGCGCGTTGCTGCAACCCAATCAGGTTGTACTGCTCGATGCCGGTTCAACCAACCTGGCGATCGCCCAGCAGCTGCCGCCCGCTCTCGGGCTGACGGTGATCACCAATGCCCCGCAGATCGCCACCGCCGCCAGCACGCTTGAAGGCACCCTGGTGCAGCTGATCGGCGGCCGCTTGGCCAGCGGCGGCGGTGCGGTCGGCGCAGAAGCACTGGGCCAGGTGCAGCGCCTGCGCGCCGACGTGTACCTGCCCGGCCCCTGCGCGGTGGACGGCGATACTGGTGTATGGGCAATGGATGCAGAAGAGGCCACGCTGAAGCGCGCGATGGTCGCGTGCAGCAGCCGCGTCATCGTCGCCGCCACTACTGAAAAGCTCGGTGCACGCGGCAACTGGCAGATTGCCAGCCTCGACGAGATCGACGACCTGGTGCTCACCACCTCGGCCCCGCCGGCGCTGGCGGCACGCTTCCGCGCCGCAGGCATCGCGGTACACCCCACTCCGCCCTGACCGTACCGCTCATGTCCGTTGCCAACCGCGCGCGTGCCGAACAGCACGCGACCCGCGCTGCGTTCTTCATTCCCGGCTTCGCCACCGCGCTGTGGGCCACCCTGGTGCCGTTCGCCAAGGCACGCACCGGGATCAATGACGCCACGCTGGGGCTGGTGCTGCTCTGCCTCGGTGCCGGTTCGCTGCTGGCGATGCCGTTGTCCGGTGTGCTGGCCGCGCGCCTCGGTTGCCGCCGGGTGATGGTGGCCAGCAGTCTGCTGATCTGCCTGACCGTGCCCGGCCTGGCCCTGGCCGGCTCGGCCTGGAAACTGGGGCTGGTGCTGTTCGTGTTCGGCGCCGCCGTGGGCGCGATGGACTGCACGATGAACGTGCAGGCGGTCATTGTCGAGCGCGAAGCACGGCGCGTGATGATGTCCGGCTTCCATGCCTTCTTCAGCATCGGCGGCTTCCTCGGCGCGGCCACCATGACCGTGCTGCTGTCTGCCCATCTGCCTACCTTGGTATCCGTGCTGGTCGGCGTTGGTGCCATGCTGCTGGTGATGCTGCTGTCAGCGGCGTACTGGCACAGCGAACGCATGCCGCATGACACGCCCATGCTGGTCCTGCCGCACGGCATCGTGCTGTTCATCGGCGTGCTGGCGTTCGTCGCCTTCCTCGGCGAAGGTGCGATGCTCGACTGGAGCGCGGTATTTCTCAGCGACGTGCGCCGCGTCGATGCCAGCCTCGCCGGCATCGGCTATGTGACCTTCACCCTGACGATGACCGTCGCGCGCCTGTTCGGCGATGCACTGGTGGCACGCGTGGGCCGCCAGCGCGCGATCGTGTTCGGCGCGTTGCTCGCCGCCGCGGGCGTACTGGTGCTGACCCTGGTCACGCCGTGGCAGGCGTCGCTGGCGGGCTATGTGCTGGTCGGCCTCGGTTGCGCCAACATCGCCCCCGCACTGTTCTCGCTGGCCGGCCACCAGACCCGCATGCCCGGCGCACTGGCGATCACTGCCGTGTCCACGCTCGGCTTTGCCGGCATCCTTGCCGGGCCGGCGCTGATCGGCTTCGCCGCAGATCATTTCGGACTGATCGCCGCGTTCATCGGCGTGGCCACGGCCTTGTTGCTGGTGGCCGTGTCCACGCGTTGGCTGCAGGTGTAGCGCGGCGCATCAACGCCGCCTGCGGCGCAGCTTCATCCGCACGCGCCGGTAGCCGATCACCGTCGCCGTGGCGCACAGCGCGGTGCCAGCAGCGCTCAGCAGCAGCAACACCGCCAACCGGACACCTTCCTGGCGCAGCATCGCAGGCAGATCCCAGCTGTGCAGGAAGTAGAACAACCAGCGCCCCACCCGCTCGCGATGACCCATCGTCAGCAACGGATCGCCCGTAGCCAGGTCGAGATAGACGCACGTCGCCTCGGCATCACCAAAGTCCACCACGGCCACCGGGAAGCGGCGTACCGCTGCACCATTCATGGCCTCGGGCGCACGCGGATAGAAGTACGCATCCGCTGCATGCTGCACCACGAAGCCCTGCATCGGTGCATCGGACAACGCACGCACCTTCTGCTGCAGCCAAGCTGCCGGCAGCAACCGCGTAACCTGCAGATGCCCATTGCTGCCGGACACGATGCGAGTATGACCCTGCCCGTCCAGCAGCACCGCAAACAGTTCACCACTGATCCGTCGCCACTGAATCTCCACCGGCTGAAAGCGCGCGGCTTCGGCCACTGCCAGAAGCGTGTCAGGATCACCCAGCGCACCGTCCACCGCCACCGCGCCGCCACGGTAGTGCTCAACATCGATCGCCTCCCGCGTGCTGCTGAAGACGCCCAATGGATTCATCGACATCAGGCCGCTGAAGATCCAGGTGAACACGAAGGCCGCAGCACACAATCCGATCAGATGGTGCCAGCGCATCCACGACTCCACGTACGGCGTCTTCGCACCGGAACGATAGTGCCCACGGAAACGCCAGCGCCACACTCCCACCACGATGCCGCTGATCACCGCCACCGTGCACATTGCGGACAGCACGATCACCACCCACGTCCACACCGGGTCGACCGACTGCATGCGCAGGAAGTACAGCCAGTGCAGCCAGGCGCCCACATAGTTCCAGCGCTGCTGCACATGCGGGGCGTCCAGCACCACTTCACCGGTACGCGAGGACACATACAGGTCGCCCGGCTGCGCGCCGCCCACCTCGACGCGATAGAGCGGTCGATGCACATCCAATGCGCGCGAATGCGTCCAGCGGTCCTCCTCCACGCGCATCGCTCCCACGAAGGCCGGGCCTACGGCGAACTGTGCAGCGGATGCTTCGGCGCGCTGTGCCGACACCGGCGGCAGCGCCTGACCGGTGTATGCAGACCAGGCCCCCATGTGGCTGCCACTACGCACCACATAGGCGGGCTCGCCACGCAGCGTGGTCAGCGCCACGGCCTCCGGCTCGGCCTGCAGAGCAGCCGGCAGTACAGACAGCCCCTGCAGGTCGCGGGCCTCACCCAGCACTGGCAATGCCGCCAGCCGCTCGCCGGGCGTCAGCTTCGGGTAACCAATGAACAGCATCACCATGCCGCTGACGAACCACAGCAGCATCAGCAGGCATCCGCCGATGCCCAGCCAACGATGCACCAGGTAGGTCCAGCGCTTGGCGGTGGATCGCAGCGACATCGCCAGCGCCCTCAGAAGCGATGGTCGACGGTGAATTCGACGCGCCGGTCCGCCCCCAGCAGCCACTGGGTGCTGGTGTAGTACGCGGTGGCGTAGTACGCCTTGTCGAACACGTTGAACAACCGCGCGGACAGCCGCGTGCGCGGTGCCGCCTGCCAGGTCAGTGCCAGATCGGTGGTGCTGTAGCCGGGCAGCTCCAGTGTATTGGCGTTGTCAGCGTAGCGCTTGCCGACGTAGCGAACGCCACCCGCCGCACTCCATTCCGGTGCGAATTGCCAGCTGAGCCACGCACTGGCCAGGCGCTCGGCTACGTTCGGCGGCACGTTGCCATCACGCGAGACCAGCATCGGCGGCGAACCCGTGGTTTCCAGGAATTCCTCGAACTCGGCCTTCAGCACCGTCGCATTGGCATCGAGCGACCACCGCGGCGCGAACGCCCAGTTTAACGATGCCTCGATGCCGCGTGACGTCTGCGCGCCCACCTGCACCCGGCGATCCGGCACCAGCGGATCACGGCTGAGCAGCCCAGTCTTGCGGATGCGGTACGCCGCCAGCGTCCACTCGCCACCGTCGAAGGCCTGCTTCAGGCCCACCTCGATCTGCCGCCCCTTGGCCAGATCGAACGCTCCATTGGCCGGGCTGATCATCAGCAGCCCGCTGACCGGATCTGCCGCCTGCGAGTACTGCGCATACAGGCTCAGCGTCGGCTGCAGCGCAAATACCGTGCCGGCGCGCCAGCCGGTGCTGCTGTAGGTTTTCGAGAACGCGTTCTGGCCACTGATCAGATCGGTGCGATCGATGCGCGCGCGATCGTGGCGCAGGCCAGCCAGCACCGACCAGCGCTCGCTCAGCGCCAACCGGTCTTCCACGAACAGCGCGTACTGCTCGGCACGGTTGCGATAGCGCGGCAGGTTCGGCGCATCGCTGGCGAACTGCCCCGGGACAGGATCGAACGGATCGACCGGGCCCGAGCTGCCGGCATAGGTGTTATTGGTGTGCTTGAAGTGCGCGCGGTTGGCGTCCAGGCCCACCGTGAAGCTGTTCGCCCAAGCGCCCACATTGCCCTGCGCGCGCAGCGTCGAGGTCAGCCCCGTCTGGTCCTGGTTGTGGGTGATCTGGGTGTTACCCGAGCGGTCGACCAACCCGGTTCGCGGGTTGTAGACATAGGCCTCGGCGTTGCGCCAATCGCGCTGGCTGTCGATCTGGTAGAGGCGCGTGCGCCAGTCAACGTTCGCGTTCGGCGTCCACTGCGCATCGAGCTGCGTCCAGCGGTCGCGGAAGCGGATTTCGCTGTCGTCCACGTTGTAGTTGCGGTGGCGCAGCGCCTCCAGCTGGCGGCCCTCGACCAGCGGCGTGCCGAAGTAGCGCATCGGTTGCTGGTAGCCCTGCGCATGGGTGAGCGTCAGCTGCAGGTCCGGGCGAGCCTGCCACAGCAACGCACCGGAGAACGTCGCATCGTTGTTGCGGCCACGGTCGACCCAGCCACCGCTGTAGTTGCCACTCACATCCAGCCGGTAGGCCAGCCCGGACGCCAGCGCGCCACCACTGCCGAAGCCCAGCCGCGCGGTGTCCTCGCTGCCCACGGTCACGCTGATCTCGTTCTCGATGGCACCGCGCGAGGGCTTCTTCGGCACGATGTTGATCACCCCGCCGATCGCACCATCGCCATGGATCACCGAGGCCGGCCCGCGCAGCACTTCGATGCGCTCGATCGACCAGGTATCGAACGGGAAGGTGATGCCCACGCCGCCGTACTGGCGCAGCCCGTCGTACAGCCGCATCACCGAAGCACCGTCGGTGAAGCCACGGCTGGAAAGCGCGCTCAAGCCGTTGCCCGGGTGCGGCATGGCACTGATCGCACCCGCCCGGCTGATCGCATCGTTGAGGTTGCTGTCGCCGCGCTGCTCCAGTTGTTCGCGCGAAATCACCGTCAGGCTGGCAGGTGTCTGCAGCACGCTCAGGCCCAATGCAGAGCCGGCGCTGGCGGTGGAGGACAGCTCGCCTCTGCGGGTATCGATCACGCGTACGGCATCCAGCGTGGTCGGGGGTGCCACGTCGGCAGCAAGGGCAGAAGCGGAGTGCAGCAGCAGCGCGCAAGCGACAGGCAGCGTCGCCCGGCGCAGGCGCGCGGAGTTGGGGTTCGTTTTCATTTGTTCACGGCATGCAAGGCCACCCCGCAATGGCAGGGCAGCAATCAGAAAGGGACAAACACGCGCGTGCGGGCACCGGCCGTGGCCGGCAACCTCATGGGGGAACGTTCAATGCAGCGCGCGTGCGGCTCAGGCAGCCATCAGTGCCGGCGGCCCACGCGCGCCCAATGTGCCGCTGATCCGTTGCGGCAACGCCCGCACCGCGCCGCGCAGTGCGCGGCACACCGGTGCCATCGGCGCCAACAGCAGCACGGCCGCCACCAGCAGGGTGATCAGCCGTGCAGCGATCAGGCAGTAATCGCAGTCCACACCCATCTCATGATCGGCATGTGGATCGGCGGGCGGCTTCTTTGCGGTCTCGCCGTGCGGCATCGCCATCGCGTGATGGTCGTGATGGCCTTCCATCGCGTGCTGCGCGTGCTCTGCGTGCATTGCGTGGTCCATGGCCGCCACCGGTGCCGCGGCAGCCACGTGACCATGCGCCAGCCAGCGGCTCACCAGCGGGGCGAGCAGCACCAGCAGCATGGCGAGCCATGCCAGGGCCTGGAACCGGCGGTGGAGGACAGAATGACGCACGCCGCCATTCTACGGGGCCACGGTCAACCTTGGACCGCGTTCAGGGTTTGCCCCCTGCGACACGGTGACGCAGGGGCTCGCCTCGCGCGGCGACATGTGAATGGACCGCACCGCGGTCTCTGCGCTTGCGGGCTCTGCCTCGCCAACGTTAGGGTTCAATTGGCCACGGCAAGGAGCCACAGGAATCCGCATGACCACCCGCATCACACACTGGCAGCGCATCAGCCTGCTCGGCCTGACCGCGCTGCTTGCCGCCTGCGCCGACAACGGGCCGCCCCCACCGCCAGAGCCGCTGGAACTCTCACAACCCATCGCCGTGGACGCGCCTGGCCAGCAGGTGCAGTTCGAGTTCGAAACCACGGCGCGCAATTTTGCCAGCTACCGTACATATGCGGTGGAGCTGGATCTGCAGCACGTCTCCCCGTCGCCAGATGCTGCTTCTCCGCGCGACCTGCACATTCCTTTACGCGTTGGACTTCAGCAATGGTCCGGCGGCACGTGGCAGTCGCTGGCAAGCCCCGACGCCTACCAGATCGCACAGTCGCAATCTGGCCAGCCACTGCCAGACTGGCACCGCGATGCGGGACTGAACTACGCTCAGACCCAACGAGGCAGCGACGGGGCCTATCGACTCCATGTCGCGTTGCTGCCGTTGCAGGCGCGTAGCCGCTATCGGGTCCAGATCAGCACGGTTGAAGACATCGCACCGCTTCGTGGCGCAAGCGCCAGGATACTGATTCACGAATCGCGTCCGCTCGCCAAGTAGCGCAGCGCCTTCGTACACCTTCCAGGAGGATCACACGCACATGGACAAGCCACGCTACATCGTCGATATCGTCATTGCGGCGCCGGGAACACCGCTTCTCGACCCGGTAACGCAGCAGCCGCTGCGTAATCCGGATGGTTCCCCGCAGACATCCGGGCCGGGACACATGTTCTACGTCCTGCGAGCACCGGGAAAAGATCCGGCGAGCTACGGCTTTGCACCGATCGAGCACGGCAGCATGAACGGACCGGGCGACATCGTGGACAGCGATGCAAAGACCTACAAGAACCCGCATTACACGCGCTCTCTGGAAATCACCGAAGCCCAGTACAACAAGCTCAAGGCGTTCGGCGACGATCCAGTGGCGCACGGCTTCAGCAAGCACTATGCCGACGTGCGCCACAACTGTGTGGACTTCGCCTGGGGCGCATTGAATCATGCCGGCATCCAGCGCAAGCACAGCCTGGACGTGAACAGCATCGGCGGCCCTGTTGGCCAATTGCTGCCAGACGTCCGCATTCCGCTGGGCGTCCAGTCACAGGGCAAGGACGGCTATCGTCCGCTGCGCAACATCCATGGCGTGGACAGCATTGAGCCGCCTTTCCCCAACAGCGAACTCAACCGCACCACCACTCATCCCCTGCCCGAGCGCAGCTTGAAGCAGCGTCTGCTCAGCGAAACCGATGGCATTGATGGCCCCTTGGGCGAGCGTCTGGCTGCGGACGCGCGCGCACCGGGGCACAGCCTTCATGCCTTGGACCAGAAAGTGCGTACCGCACTCGCCCAGGCCAGCGAACAGCAGGGACTGCCCCCCGGACAGGAGCACGAACGACTGGCCGGCCATCTGACCCACGCGGCGGTGCAGGCCGGCTTCAGCGAAAAGGACACGCTGCAGGTGGCATTCAGTTCAAACAGCACCGCCGAGGCACCCGGCTACGTATTCCTGCATCGCAGCGGCGACACCGCCTCGCCGGACCCAGCCGCCAATCGCCAGCGCCTGTCCCTGCTCGATACGCAGCAGGGCGACGCGGATACGCTGTATCAGCAGGCCAATGTGCAGCAGCAATCCCGCGACGCAAGTCGGCTGGCGCAGGACGAGCAACAGGCACAACAGCAGGCGTCGCCGCGCATGGCCTGACCCAGCCGCATCAGGCGCTGACACCGTTCCCGCATCAACTCACGTACTGCGCCTGACCGTTCCCGAACGACCAGTTCTCCTTCTTCACTTCCACCAGATTGATGAACACATCCTCGCGGCGGATGCCCACCGCCGCATACAGTCCATCGGCGATGCCGGCGTACAACGCCTTTTTCTGCTCGAGCGTGCGCCCTTCGTTCCAGGTGATCTGGATGCAGATGAAGTCGTCGGTGCGATCCACGCCCAAGTAGCCGGGGTCGTAGATCAGCGTGCCGGGCGCGTGTTCCTGGAAGATCTGGAAGCGGTCGTTTTCCGGAACGCCCACCGCGCGCATGGCCTGGTAGATGGTTTCGCCGACGCGTTGCAGGTAGTCGGCGGATTTACCTTTGCGGAGATCGATGCGGGCAAGCGGCATGGTGGCACTCCAGAGTGGATGGGTACGACGACAGGCTGAGACTACGCCTGCCCGGGGCCGCGGGACAGCGCAGGGATGGAACCCTCTGGCTCCATGCGTGGCATGTTCCCGCCTCCGCCGCGCGGGGTGACGCGATTGCCATGGCGGCGCCGCTCTGGAGTCGTCTTGTGCACGGTCGGTAGGGGCGGCGATGCGCGCCATCAGTGATGGGCCGCACTACTCGCGCGTGTCGAACGACACACATCGGAGAACGTCTGGCCTGCCTAGGGACAGTTGAGAATTTTCCTTACAGACCGATGTGATTGCCCGGCTTGAAGATCCCCGCGCCGAGGCAAGACGCCTTGGCCGGGATTGGCGTCTCGAATAAACGAATGAACACCCATCGCTGCGGTTTACGTCGCAGCAGAGAGAATGCACCGATTGCCTTCAATGGCGGCCGGTGCGTGGGGATCGACAGATCCGCCAGGCCTTCTTCTCGATGGGAGTTCGTTTGCCTTGGTACGCCAACCCGCACCGTCCGCCACCTTCACTCCGGAAGGTGGCCTTACGCCACTGAGGGTTTCGCCATGACCAACCGCACCGCCGTCCATCCCCGCCTGCACGCGCTTATCGGCGACGTCGCAGCCGACGTGCCCGGGGACCTCGCACGCGAGATCGAGTGCGCCCTGAACGAACAGAACCTGCCGACGCAGTCGGCCACGTTCTTCGCCCGACTCAATGCGATCAACCAGGCCGACGGTGATGACGGACAGCCGTGCATCAGCCTCACCCTCGGCGCCAGCAATCACGCTTCGTTGCGCCGCTCGCTATCTGGGCTCGGCGCATTGCTCGACCTGCTGCAGGCCGCCGACCATGCGCGCAACGAAGGTGGCCCGGACGAACAGTTGGGCGCCTTCCATATCGACGGACTGATCGTGGCCGCCCGACAACTGGTGCGCGAGGCACATCATTGCCTCTCCGGCGGCGACGCCTGACCGGCCCGGATACGCTCCCGCTACAATCGCGCAGTGAGCGCAGGAGACCGCAATGGACGCCGAACACCTGGAATACTTCAAGGCCGCACTGGAAGGCCGCGCAACCGTGGGCTGGAACGTCTGGTTCGCCGCCAACCAGCACGCGCTGGCACAACAGCTGAGCCGCCCTGCACTGCTGCGCTTGAAGTTCAGCACACTGGATGAAGCCGAACGCCTGCTGGCCGAAGCCGGCATCGTGCCCCGCAGCACAGCGGGCAAGCGCTACGAAATGTACTGCGCGCAGTTCTCGCCGGACGTGGTGGACGCGAACGGTCGCCCGCTACCGGCCCTCTGGCGCGCGGCGCACGGCGGTGCCATCGGCCTGCTGGCCGACGGTGAGCAGGAGGCCGGCCAGGCGAAGCTGCTCGCGGAGTTCCGCCGCGTCCGCAAGCGCGGGCTGCAGCAGGCCCATGAATGGTTGGCCGATCTGTGCTTTGAGGGCGAGATGGAACTGACCAGCGGCAATGCCGAGGTGGGCCGTAGCCTATTGGCGGTGGTGGTGCAGGCGGGTAGCGGCCATGACCTGCTGGATGCCACGGCGATGATCGCGCGCGAGCTGCTGGAGCGGCACGGCTGAAAGGGCGTGTGCTTCCAGCTGATCCTGCTGGATCGCTGGTAACAAAAAAGCCCCCATTTCTGGAGGCTTCTTTCGTTCTGCAACATGGTGGGCGGTACAGGGATCGAACCTGTGACCCTTGCCGTGTGAAGGCAATGCTCTACCGCTGAGCTAACCGCCCGGTGTGTTGCTGAGCCGCTCATTATAGGGGCTTTTCAGAGGCCGTCAACACTTTTTCACATTCGTGTTCACGGGTGTCTCGGGATGTGCAGCCGAGCATGGCTCGGCTCTACAGAACAGCGGGGTACGCGTGTTTCGGTGGTTCCGCCGAGCATGGCCCGGCGCTACCGGAATCACATCGTATGGGTCGGCTTGTCCGAGCCGGTAAGCCCGGCCAGCAGGGTCTCGATCTTGTGGCGCACGCCCTCGCCTTCGGCACCATCGGCCAGCTGCACGCCGATGCCGGCGGTGCGGTTGCCCTGCGCGCCTGCCGGGGTCACCCAGATCACCTTGCCGGCCACCGGCAGGCGCTCGCTGGAATCGGGCAGGGTCAGCAGCAGGAACACCTCGTCGCCCAGGAAGTAGCGCTTGGGCGTGGGCACGAAGATGCCGCCATTCTTCACGAACGGCATGTACGCGCTGTACAGCGCGGCTTTGTCCTTCACGGCCAGGGACAGGATGCCCTGGCGGGCGTTGCTGGCACTCATCGATTTCCCCTTGCGGCAGGCCGCTCGTTCACCTTGTTCCAGGCCAGCAGCAACTCGACCACCGCAAGGTCTGCACGCACCGTGGTGCGCAGCAGGTCGCGGGTGCGGTTGGCCGCATCGAACCAGGCTGCAAGCTTGTGCAATCGCTCCGGCGTGGTCAAGGCATCGGTGCTGGCCTGGGCCAGTGCCAGGTCGGCGGCAAAGCGCAGGCGCAGCGCCGCGTTGTCGTCACCGCACCACTTCTGCGCCAGCTCCACCGCGCCGGTCTTGCCGGTGACCAGCTGTTCCAGATCTCGACCGACTTCGCGGCGCAGGCTCAGGCCGTCTTCGCGCAGCCAGTTGTCGGCCTGGCCGGGATGGCCGCGGGCGGCGTCCAGCGCTTCGCGCGCCGATGCCTCGCTATGGCCCTGCTGCTGCAGCCAGGCCAGTGCTTCGTGCGGCGGCGGCAACTTGAATTCCAGGCGCTGGCAGCGGCTGCGGATGGTCTGCGGCAAGCGTGCCGGGTCGCTGCTGATCAGCCACAGGTAGCGGCCGGGCTGCGGCTCTTCCAGCGTCTTCAGCAGTGCGTTGGCCGCCGAGCGGTTGATCGCATCGGCCGGGTCGACGATCACCACCTGCGCCACGCCGTACTGTGGGGTCAGCGCCAGCTTGTCGGTGATCTCGCGCACCTGCTCGATCACGATCTCGGTGCGCAGCTTGTCGCCGCTCTTGTTCGGAATGAAGCTGACCAGCTGCAGGTCCGGGTGTGTACCCGCTGCGATCAGCTGGCGCGTGCGCGTGGCGTGGGCTGCATCGCCCTGCGCCAGCACGTGGTCGGCCAACGCCAGCGCCACCTCATGCTTGCCCAACCCGGCCGGACCGCAGATCAGCAGGCCATGACCGAGGCGACCGGCGTCGAGCGCGGCCACCGTCTGCTCGAACGCGCGCTGCTGCCACGGTGAAAAGGTACTCATGCGCCCTCCCCGCCCTGCAGCCAGCGCTCGACACGCGCAACCACGTCGGCGGCCACGCGTTCCTGCACCTGGCCGGCGTCGATCAACGCAAAGCGCTGCGGGTCCTGCTGTGCGCGGCTGCGGAACACTTCGCGCACGCGCTGGAAGAAATCGTCCTGCTCGCTCTCGATGCGGTCCGGCCACAGGTCACGGCCGTTGGCGCGCGCGCGGCCTATGGCCACGTCCACGTCCAGCAGCAGGGTCAGCCCCGGCAACAGGCCGACCGCGCGGCGCTCCAGATCGGCAATCCACTGCGGATCCAGGCCACGGCCACCGCCCTGGTAGGCATAGCTGGAATCGGTGAAACGATCGCTCAGCACATAGGCGCCGCGCTGCAGTGCTGGCTGGATCACCTGGCGCACGTGCTGCGCGCGCGCGGCGAATACCAGCAGCAGCTCGGCTTCGGCGCTGAGCGGTTCGGCGGCGATCTCGGCATCGGGTTTCAGCACCAGGCCGCGGATGCGCTCGGCCAGTGGCGTGCCGCCGGGTTCACGGGTCAGCACCACCTCGTGGCCGTGGCCGCGCAGGCACTCACGGATGGCATTGATGGCGGTGGTCTTGCCCGCGCCCTCGCCGCCTTCCAGGCTGACGAAACGCGGGTGGCGAAGCAGCGCGGGACTCATTGCGCCGGGGTCTCCTGGGTACGTTGCTGGCGCAGCTGCTGCAGGTAGCGCGCCACGGCGGCGTTGTGCTGGTCCAGGCTGGGCGAGAACACGTGCGCGCCGCTGCCATCGCCCACGGCGACGAAGTACAGCGCGTCGCCCGGCGCCGGCTGTGCGGCGGCCATCAGCGCGTCACGGCTGGGCATGGCGATCGGGGTCGGGGTCAGGCCGGCACGGGTGTAGGTGTTGTAGGGGGTGTCGGTGGTCAGGTCGCGACGGCGGATGTTGCCGTCATACGCAGCACCGAGGCCGTAGATCACGGTCGGGTCGGTCTGCAGGCGCATGCCGATCTTCAGGCGGCGCATGAACACCCCGGCAATCTGCGGGCGCTCGCTGGCCAGCGCGGTTTCCTTTTCGATGATCGAGGCCAGCGTCAGCAGTTCGTAGGGCGTGTTGATCGGCAGGTCCGGCGCGCGGCTTTCCCAGGCCTCGTCCAGCGCCTTTTCCATTGCGGCGTGGGCGCGCTTGAGCACGTCCAGGTCGCTGTCGCCGCGCTGGTAGACGTAGGTCTCCGGCAGGAAGCGGCCTTCCGGATGCTGGCCACCGAAGCCGAGGCGCTGCATCAGCGCGGCGTCATCAAGCGTGTCGGTGGTGTGCAGCAGCGGTTCGGCGCGCTTGAGTGCGGCACGCAGCTGGCGGATGTTCCAGCCCTCGACAATCGTGACGCGGTGCTGCAGCACCTTGCCGGCGCGCATGCGCAGCAGCAGCTCGCGCGGGGTCAGCTCGCCACTGAGCGCATACTCGCCCACCTTCAGCTTGCCGGCGGCATCGAGCTGGCGCGCCAGCAGCTGCCACTGGGCGTCCTGGCCCTCGTCCACGCCGGCATCGCGCAGCTTGCGCAGCACGCTGTTCATGCCATCGCCGCTGGCGATGACCACGCTCTCGGCGGACGGGGTGATCGGGGCATCGGCGAAGCGGGTCTGCTGGTAGAAGAACCACGCGCCCGCGCCGGCCACGACGGCGGCCAGCACCACCACCAGCGTTACCACGAACAGACACCCGCGCTTGGCTCCCGCCATGGACTACCTCTGAACTCGATTCCGTCGTGCAGGATACCGTGCCGGTGGATCGGGGTCATGACCGGGGTGGCGCAGGCACCCGGTAGTGCCGGCCGCTGGCCGGCAATCGCGCGGATCGTGGACGAATGAGGTTGCCGGCCAGCGCCCGGCACTACCCCTGCTGGCCGAGCGCGCGCAGCAGGCCGCGGGCCTTCGCGCGGGTCTCGTCCAGTTCCTTGTCCGGGTCCGAATCAACCACGATGCCGGCGCCGGTGCGGAAGCTCACCTCGTGGCCATCCACTTCGGCGGTACGGATCAGGATGTTCAGGTCCAGGTCGCCATCGCGGTTCAGCCAGCCGAACGCGCCGGTGTAGGCACCGCGCGGCACCTGCTCCAGCTCGCTGATGATCTGCATGCAGCGCACCTTGGGGCAGCCGGTGATGGTGCCGCCCGGGAACGTGGCGGCGATCACCTCGCCGGGCGTGACCTCCGGACGCAGGTGGCCGCTGACGTTGCTGACGATGTGGTGCACATGCGCGTAGCTCTCCACGGTCATCAGCTCATCGACCACCACGGTACCGGGCAGGCAGATGCGGCCCAGGTCATTGCGTTCCAGGTCGATCAGCATCACGTGCTCGGCACGCTCCTTCGGGTGGCCGACCAGCTCCTGGATGCGCGCGGCATCATCGTCGCCCTCGAAGCGCGGACGCGTGCCGGCAATCGGACGCGTCTGCGCGTGGCCGGCATGCACCGACACCAGCCGCTCCGGCGAGGAGCTGACCACGTGGCGGCCGTGCGCGCTGAACAAGCCGGCGAACGGTGCCGGGTTGGCACGGCGCAGCTGCGCGTACAGCGCCTGCGGGCTGACCGGCGCAGCGAACTGCGCGCTCCAGCGCCGCGACAGGTTCACCTGGAACACATCGCCGGCACGCAGGTAGTCGATCACCCGGCGCACGCCGTCGGTGAAGCGCTGCGGCGCATCCTCGCCCACCGACTGCGGCGGCTGCCAGCCCTGCCCGGCCTCCGGCAGCGCCTGCGACGCCAAGGTCACCAGCGCCTCCAGCAGGGCCTGCTCACCGGCTTCGGCGATGATGAAACTGGCGTCGTTGTGATGGTCATGCAGCACGGCGGCCGGGCAGCGCAGCGCCAGCGCGGTCGAGCGGCCGTCCTCGCGCGCGCGCGCCGGCAGCACCGGTTCGATCTGGCTGGCCACTTCGTAGTCCAGCATCAACGCCCAGCCGCCGCGGAACGGCAGGCTGTGGCTGCCGTCGTGCGGCAGGCGTTCGTGCTGCCAGGCGCGATCCAGCGCCTGCAGGAACGTGCCGGGCTGCACGGCACCCTGCAGGTCGCGCACCTGGCCATCGGCATCCAGCCGCAGGCAATCGCCCTGCGCGGCCAGCAGCAGGCTCCAGCGGCCCTGGGCGGTGCCCGAGGCGGTGGATTCCATCAGCAGCGGGAAGCGTGCCGGGTCGTGCTGCTGCAGGGCCAGCAGATCGATCGGGTGCGGCAGCGGGTGGATCAGCGGTGCGTGGGTCATGATGGCCAGTTCAGGGATTCAGATGCACGGAAGCCGCCTTGCGGCGGCCTCCTCGTGCGTAATGCACGTTCAGTCGAGCATGGCCCGACGCTACAACCTGGTCAGACGCGCTTGAAGATCAGCGTGCCGTTGGTGCCGCCGAAGCCGAAGCCATTGGACATCACCACGTCAACCTTGGCCTGGCGTGCTTCGTTGGGCACGTAGTCCAGGTCGCAGCCTTCGCCCGGCTGCTGCAGGTTGATGGTCGGCGGAATGACGTTGTCCTGCAGCGCCATCACCGAGAAGATCGCTTCCACGCCGCCGGCCGCGCCCAGCAGGTGGCCGGTCATCGACTTGGTGGAGCTGACCATCATCTTGTAGGCGTGGTCGCCGAAAGCGGTCTTCATCGCCATGGTCTCGCCCAGGTCACCCAGCGGCGTGGACGTGCCATGCGCGTTGAGGTAACCCACCTGTTCGGGGGTCACGCCGGCGTCCTTCATCGCCATGACCATGCAGCGCGCGGCACCTTCGCCGTTCTCGCTCGGGGCGGTCATGTGGTACGCGTCGGAGCTGGCGCCGAAGCCGGCCAGTTCGCAGTAGATCTTCGCGCCACGGGCCTTGGCGTGCTCGTACTCTTCCAGGATCAGGATGCCGGCGCCGTCGCCCAGCACGAAGCCGTCACGGTCCTTGTCCCACGGGCGCGAGGCCTGTTCCGGGGCGTCGTTGCGGGTGCTCATCGCCTTCATCGCGCAGAAGCCACCCACGGCGGTCGGCGACGAGCCACGTTCGGCACCACCCACCACCATCACGTCGGCGTCGCCGTACTGGATCATACGCATCGCGGTGCCGATCGAATGGTTCGAGGTCGCGCACGCCGACACCGCCGAGAACGACGGCCCCTTCAGGCCGGCGATGATGCTCAGCTGGCCCGGCAGCATGTTGATGATGGTCTTGGGCACGTAGAAGGGCGAGATCTTCTTGCCCTCATGGAACTCGATGGTCTGCTCTTCGATACCGAGCAGGCCGCCAATGCCGGCGCCGACAATGGCGCCGATGCGCTCGGCATTGGCGTCGGTGATCTCCAGGCCCGAGTCGTGCAGGGCCATGAACGAGGCACCGAGGCCATAATGGATGAACGGGTCCATCTTCTTGGCATCCTTGCCGCTGACCCGGTACTTGCCGAACAGTTCGTTGTCGGCGGTGATGTCAAAGCCCTTGACCTCACCTGCAATCTTGGTGGTGAACCGGTCCAGGTAGGCATCAGAAACGTTGGTCAGCGGACCGATGCCCGAACGACCCTGGGTGATGCCTTCCCAGCTGCTGGCCAGATCATTGCCCAACGGCGAGACGATACCCAGGCCGGTTACGACGACGCGACGCTTCATTGCTGATTCTCCTGACCCGAAGGTTCAATCGGGTAACACGGTTTGCTTCGGTGTGATGCTCAAACACACGGGGCCGCAACTGCGGCCCCATGGGGTGCGGTGCGCGGCGAGCGGAGACCCGCGCGCACTGCCGTCTGACATCAGGCCTTGACGTGGGCCGTGATGTAGTCGATGGCGGCCTGCACGGTGCTGATCTTCTCGGCTTCTTCGTCCGGGATCTCGCACTCGAATTCTTCTTCCAGGGCCATCACCAGCTCGACGGTGTCCAGCGAGTCAGCGCCCAGGTCATCGACGAACGATGCGCTGTTGGTGACTTCATCTTCCTTGACGCCAAGCTGTTCGACGACGATTTTCTTGACGCGTTCTTCGATGGTGCTCATGGGATCTCGCTCCAGATGGAGTTGTGGTTCAAAAGTGGTCGCCATCAAGGGCGATGGCCGTGGGATAGTGTAGTGGAAACCGGCGCGGCCTTGCATTGCAGCAAAAACCTCCGCAGATCAACCACTTGCGGCGCAATCCCTGCGCCCCTTGCTTACGGCATGTACATGCCGCCGTTCACATGGAGGGTTTCGCCGGTGATGTAACCGGCAGCCGGGCTGGCCAGGAACGCCACCGCATGGGCGATGTCCTCCGGCGAACCCAGGCGTTCGAGGGCGATGTCGTTGATCAGCGCGGTACGCGCTTCTTCCGGCAACGCCTTGGTCATGTCGGTGTCGATGAAGCCGGGTGCGACAACATTGACGGTGACGCCGCGCGAGCCGATTTCCTTGGCCAGCGACTTGCTGAAGCCGATGATGCCGGCCTTGGCGGCCGCGTAGTTGGCCTGCCCGGCATTGCCGGTCACGCCCACCACCGATGCGATGTTGATGATGCGGCCCTTGCGCGCCTTCATCATGCCGCGCATCACCGCCTTGCTGGTACGGAACACGCTGGTCAGGTTGGTGTCGATGATCGACGCCCAGTCCTCGTCCTTCATGCGCATCAGCAGGTTGTCGCGGGTGATGCCGGCATTGTTGACCAGGATCGAGATCGGGCCGAATTCCTTGGCGATGCCATCGAGCACGCTGTCCAGCGCGGCGGCGTCGGTGACGTTCAGCGCGCGGCCGTGACCGCCGTGGGCGGCCAAGCGCTCACCGATCGCGGCGGCGCCGGATTCGGTGGTGGCGGTGCCGATGACGGTGGCGCCCTGGGCGGCCAGCAGATCGGCGATGGCGGCGCCAATGCCACGGCTGGCACCGGTGACCAGTGCGATTTCACCCTGCAGGGGCTTGCTCATGATGTTTTCCTCAGACGGGAGCGGCCGCCGCACCGTGCCGCTTGCAGCGGCCACCGGTACGGTCGGCAGGAACAGGGAAGGTCAGGCCGACCATGCCTCGCGGGCGCCTTCGAAGTCGCCCGGCGTGGCCAGCGGACGGCCGTCGATGGCCTTGTCGATGCGCTTGACCAGGCCGGTCAGCACCTTGCCTGGGCCGCACTCGGCGATCTGGGTGATGCCGCGGGCGGCCAACGCCTGCACGCAACCGGTCCACTGCACCGGCTGATACAGCTGCTGGACCAGCGCAGTGCGGATGGCGTCCACGCCGTCGTGCACCTGGGCATCGACGTTCTGCACCACCGGCAGCTGCGGCGCCTGCCAGGACAGGCCGGCCATCACTTCGGCCAGGCGGTTGGCCGCTTCGCGCATCAACGGGGTGTGCGAGGGCACGCTGACGGCCAGCTTGACCGCCTTGCGCACGCCCTTCTCGGCCAGCAGCGCCAGCGCACGGTCGACCGCGTCGGCGTCGCCACCGATCACGATCTGGCCCGGCGAATTGAAGTTGGCCGGCACCACTACCTGGCTGCCTGCGGCTTCGGCGCAGACATCCAGCACCAGCTGGTCTTCGGCACCGAGCACGGCGGCCATGGCGCCGACACCGGCCGGCGCCGCTTCCTGCATCAGCTGGCCACGCAGGCGCACCAGGTGCGCACCGTCATGCAGGCTCAGCGCGCCGGCGGCAACCAGGGCGGTGTACTCGCCCAGGCTGTGGCCGGACAGCACCGACGGGCGCGGACCGCCCACGGCGTTCCAGGCACGCCACACGCCGATACTCGCGGCCAGCAGGGCCGGCTGGGTGTATTCGGTACGGTTGAGCATTTCCTCCGGGCCGCCCTGGGACAGCGCCCACAGGTCGACGCCGGCACCATCGGATGCCTCGGTGAAGGCTTCACGCACCTGCGGATGCAGTTCGGCCAGCTCGGCCACCATGCCCACAGACTGCGAGCCCTGGCCGGGGAAGACAAAAGCGAGGGTGGATACGGTCACGCGGTCATCCGCTTGTTGCAATCGAAGCGGGCCATGATAAGGGGGAATCCGCTGTGTCGTCTGTACGTGCGCGTATGCAGGCGTATGGAGCAATGACAGGGTCAGATCCCTTTTCCACGGGAAATGGGATCTGACCCCGGCCAACGATCAGCAGAACAGCTGCAGCACGTCCAGATCGCCGTCGGCGAGGAAATCCACGCACAGGCCCACCAGCATCAGCACGCCAGCAGTGCTGGCACCGTGGGTGATGAAGATCGAATGGGCCAGCGCGCGCGCTGAGCGGCCCAGCTTCATGCAGACCCTGGCCAGGCTGCGCAGGCGGCCACTGACCGCATGCACGTGCTCGCGCACCGGCGCCTGGGCCTCGCCCATCGCCTCGGCCATCATCGCCTGCAGATGTTCGGGGCGATCAGCGTAGTACTTGGCCACGCCATAACCGAACATCAGCCAGTCGCGGGCCTGCGCTTCGGACAGGTCCATCACTTCCAGCGGATCTTCCTCGAAATCGATGAAGCCGACCTGCTGCCCATCCCAGGTGAGATTGCGCGGCAGCGGCTGGCCAAAATAGGCGCCGCGCGCATGCGCTTGGGCAATGGCCTGCATCGCCGCCATCACCAGCCGATCACGACCTGCTTCGTCGGCTTCGCGCAGGCAGGTATTGAACGAGCTGCCGTTGTCGCCGATTACCAGCGCGGCATGGCCGGTGCCCAGCACGTTCGGCACGTTCACGCCTTGGGCCTGCAGCTCTGCAAGGCGGCGGGCCTCGGTTTCGCGCGCGGCGTCGCCGCCACGGTGCGGAGGAGGACGAAGGGCGTCGAGATGGAAACGACGGGCAACAAAATTGAGCAGGCCCAGGGCCAGCGCCCGGCTTCCCTTGCCGTACTGCTTCAGCCAGGCACGTTGCCCTTCGATGACGATGGGCTCAACCATGACAGGTCCTCCTTAAACGCGTTACGGCCCCGAAGGGCCGTAACGACAAGACTTCACATTGTCGTAACTTGCACTATCAATAGCGCAGCAGGGCCGAACCCCAGGTGAAGCCGCCACCAAAGGCTTCCAGCAGCAGCAGCTGGCCGCGCTCGACCCTGCCCGAACGCACGGCGGCGTCCAGCGCCAGCGGCACCGAACCGGACGAGGTGTTGCCGTGCTTGTCGACGGTCACCACGACCTGGTCCATCGACATGTCCAGGCGCTTGGCGGTGGCTTCGATGATGCGCAGGTTGGCCTGGTGCGGGATCAGCCAATCCAGGTCGGACTTGTCCAGGCCGTTGGCGGCCAGGGTCTCGTCCACGACCGAGTCCAGCGCCTTGACGGCGTACTTGAACACGTCGTTGCCCTTCATGTTGATGGTGCCGCCACCATTGGCGCCATCCTTGAAGCCGGTCGAAACGCCGACCGGGTTCCACAGCAGTTCCTTCTTGCTGCCATCGGCATGCAGGTGGGTGCTGAGGATGCCGGTCTCTTCGTCGGCCTTGAGCACGACGGCGCCGGCGCCATCACCGAACAGCACGCAGGTGGTGCGATCGTTCCAGTCGACCATGCGGGTCAACGTTTCGGTGCCGATCACCAGCACGTGCTTGCAGTCGCCGGAGCGGATGAATTTGTCGGCCACGCCCAGCGCGAACACGAATCCGGAACAGGCTGCGTTGACGTCGAAGGCGGGGCACCCGGCCACACCGAGCTTGGCCTGGATCAGGCACGCGGTGGACGGGAAAATAAGGTCAGGCGTGGTCGTGCCGACCACGATCATGTCGAGCTGCGAGGCATCGATGCCTGCGGCTTCAAGCGCGCGCAGGGCGGCGTTGTAGCCAAGGTCGCTGGTGGTCTCGCCTTCGGCCGCGATGTGCCGTTCACGAATTCCGGTGCGCGACTGGATCCACTCATCCGAGGTTTCGACCATTTTTTCCAGGTCGGCGTTGGTCAGGACTTTCTCCGGCAAATAGCTACCGGTGCCCGCGATCCTCGAATAGATCCGCTTGCTCATCATGTTTCCTTTTGCGCGGGCCCCCGATCACC
>OKID01000098.1_pt1 | contig 27416 bp, 24 predicted proteins | sample 1610601 | NCBI WGS metagenome assembly OKID01 (sample SAMN04436667, study PRJEB24849) | human gut metagenome | biome: human gut; feature: NICU; material: stool | host: Homo sapiens | place: USA: Saint Louis, MO | collected 2010-06-09 | reverse complement strand
GTCGTGACTGATCAGCACGCGGTCGGGCCGTGCCTGCCCCAGCGCGCGCAATGACGGAACCAGGACCCGCTCACTGCCCTCACCCCCGATCGGCGGTCCCACGTCGTACCAGAGCGCATGCCGCGCGGTGCGCAGCAACACCGCCGTGCCCTGCCCGACGTCGTGTACCAGCAGCTCCAGCTCCCCCTCGGCCGGCCGCTCGCGCAATGGCCACAGCAGCGGCAGGCACAGCAGGAGGCCAGCCAGCCCGCCCCCGGCACCACGTGGCAGCAGCCACCAGAACACGCCCAGCAGCGCCGCCGGCACTGCCCAGGCCGGTGCCTCGGCCAACCACCACATCGCCTGTGGATGCGCCGCCAGTGGCTGCAGGGCCTGCCAGCTGGTTTCGAACAACCACGCCGCTGCACGCCACGCCCAGCACCCGGCGCCGTCATGCAGCACCTGCAGGGCGGTGCCCAGCAGTGACAAGGGCACCACCAGCAATGTCCACCACGGGATGACCGGGAGGTTCACCAGCGGCCCCAGCCAGGCGGTGCCACCGAACAAGGCGATGCCCAGCGGCAACAGGCCGACGCTGGCCACCCCTTGTGCGGCCAGGAACCCGCGCAGGTTGGCGACCACCCCACGCGGACGTCCCTGCGGCAGGCACCAGACCAGCCACAGGACGCCGCCGAAGCTGAGCCAGAAGCCCGCGGACAGCACTGACAGGGGCGCCGGCAGCAGCAGCGCCAGCGCCGCCAGGGCAAGCCCCTGCACGAGACCCAGTGGGCGCCGCCCGCTACGCGCCAGCGCCACCAGCCCGATCATCAGTGCGGTGCGCACGGTCGGCAATTCACCGCCAGCCAGCACCGCATAGCCCGCTGCGGACAGGGCCGCAGCGCAGGCCGCCGCCTGGGGGCGTGGCCAATGCCGGGCCAGCAGCGTACACAGCCACCACAGCCCTCGGCACAGCAACGCCCCCAGTCCCGCCACCACCCCGACATGGAACCCGGAAATGGCCACCAGATGGGTCAGGCCCAGCGCCCGCAACTGATCCCAATCGGCGTCGGACAGGCCACGCGTATCGCCCAGGGCAAGCGCCTGCACGAAGCGCGCAGCTGGATGGGCCACCTGCACGGCGATGGCGGCGCTGGTGCGTTCACGCCATGCCGGCAGGCCATGCGCGGCTTGAAGCTCGCACGCGCTGGCCGGCGCCCGCACCGTGCCGTTGCCGGACACGCCGCGCAGCAGCGCATGGCGTTCACCGTCGAAACCACCGGGATTGATCCGCGAACGCGGCGCCCACACGCGCAGGGCCAGATGCCACTGCGCGCCGGCCAGGACCTGATGGCGCCCACGCCCGGCGTCGGTGCCATCAGCGGCACGCCAGGCATCGTTCCACGTGACCTGCAGGCGCTTGCCGCGCAGCGATGGCAGTTCGCTGCTCTCGCTGACCTGCAGCAGGAAGCGGGTGTGCGCGGCTCCATGGTCCGGCAGGTCGATGACCCGTCCACTGACCACCACATCCCGTGCTGGCTGGCCTGGCGGCAGCTGTTCCTGCATTGCCCAGTGCCCGTGCATCGCCGTCCATCCGGCGCCCAGCAGCACGACCGCGGGCAGGCGCCCCCGCCAACGCAGGCCCCACCCCGCCATGCCAAGCACGATCATCACCATGCAGCCCCACAGCGGCGGCAGCTGTGGCAGCTGCACGCAGGCCAGCGCCCCCAGTGTCAGCGCCGCAGCGGCGCCACTGCCCAGCAAGGGAGAAGGGGAACGCTCGACGGCCATGGGTCCAGCCTGCCGCTACCGGCGGCAGGTTGCCTATCGGGACTTGCCCCGCAAACGCGTCAGCGCCGGACGCTGCCGCGATGGAAATTGACCCGGAAGCTTGCGCCGCCTCCCGCAGCCTCACCGACACTGACCGAGCCACCGTGGTGCTGCACGATCTCCTTCACCAGGTGCAGGCCCAGGCCACTGCCGCTGCCCGCCGCGCGCAGGCGATGGAACGGCTCGAAGATCGCCTCGCGGTCGCCCACTGGAATGCCCGCGCCCTGATCGCTGACCTCCAGCAAGCCGCGCGCATCCAACCGCACGCAGATGGTGCCACGGCCACCACCATGCACGATCGCGTTGTGCACCAGGTTGGCAATCACCCGCCCCAGCGCCAGACTGTCGCCGTGGATCCACACCGGCGATTCCGGCGCGTCCACTTCGAATCCATAGCCGGCGCCGACCACCAACGGCGCCAGGTCCGCGGCGGCCTCACGCACCAGCAGCGCCAGGTCCAGCTGCTGCAATGCGCCGACATTGCGGTCAAGGCGCTGCAGATCGAGCAGGTGCTCGGCAACATTGCCCAGCCGCGCCACGTCGGTCAGCAACTGCGATTTCAACTCACCCTGTGGCAGCTGCGCCAGGCGCGCCTGCACCACGGCGATCGGCACGCGCAGCTCGTGCGCCGCGTCGGCGAGGAACTTGTCGCGCGCGGCGTAGCCCTGCTGCACCTTGTCGATGGCATCGTTGAACGCTTCCACCAGCGGCGCCACTTCCGTGGAGACCAGCCGCGCATCCAGCCGAGCACCGGGCTGGCCGATGTCCAGTTCCTTGGCCTGCTGCGCAGAACGGCGCACACCGCGCATGGCACGGTGGATCACAGTCGGCATCACCAGCAGGGTGACCACGATCAGTGGCAGGAAGAACCACAGGCCGATCAGGCGCAGCACCATCAGCGCGCCATCCAGCAGCCCGCCCTTGGGCGCGCCACCGACCATCACGGTGATGCGGCGCCCGTCCTCGTTGCGGATCATCACCCGCGCCACGTCCAGGTAAGGGGGCACCAGCGAGCCCAGTTCCGTGGCGCCCACGGTCGGCAGCCGCGCCAGCATCGGCGCGTGGATCGCTGGGATGGTGCCGCGCTCCAGCCACATGCCCTTGTCATCCACCGCGGCGAACCAGAGATTTCCCCCGGCGTTGGCATCGAGCTTGTCCCAGCGCGCCTGGTCCAGCACCAGGCGGCCGCCTTCGCTGTGCACCGCCTTGGCCACCGCCTCGGCAACGAACATGTCCATGCCCCAGGAGTCCTTGTCACCCCAGGTCAGGATCAACGCGACCACCGCGAACAGTACGGTGAAGGCCTGTGCCAGGAACAGGCGCCAAGCCAGGCCAAGGGTGATCGAACGGATCGGACGGGCCATCTCAGGCCTCCGCCAGCAGGTAGCCGACGCCGCGGATCACGTGGATCTCCACCCCCGCCCCGGCCTGCTGCAGCGCTTTGCGCAGCTTGGAGATATGCGCATCGAGCGCATTGGACTGGATCTCATCATCGAACCCGTACACTGCAGCCTCCAGGGCACTGCGGGTCACCGTGCGGCCCTGCCGCATCGCCAACGCCTGCAGCACCAGCACCTGCCGACGTGGCAATGCCAGGGGCTGGCCCTCCACCTGTGCCTGCAGCGATTCGAAATCGAACTCGAGCCGCCCCAGCCGCAGGCTCGGCGTCACCATCGCCGAAGGCCTGCGCGATACCGCGCGGATGCGTGCCATCAGTTCCTCGATCGCCACCGGCTTGACCAGATAGTCATCGGCGCCGACGTCCAGGCCTTCGACCTTGTCCGACAGCGTCCCCTTGGCGGTGAGCATGATCACCGACAGGTTCGGCCGCAGCGCACGCGCCGACGCGACGAATCCAGCACCATCGCCATCGGGCAACTGTCGATCGAGCAGCAGCAGCTGGTGCACCGGTTCGCGCAACGCAAGCGCGGCCTCGGCCAGGCTGCCGACCACGTCGGCGACCACGCCCTGCCGCTCCAGGCCCGATTGCAGGGCGCGGGACAGATCAGGATCGTCTTCGACCAGGAGGATGCGCATCAGGGACTCGTCAACCGGAAACGCTGCCGATCATAGTGCCTGGGGCCATGGTTTTGCGCCCATGCATGCCAGCGGTTGCAGGCGCAATGTTCTGACAATGTTGCCCCTTCAGCATGCGCAGCCATCACCCGCAATGTGGCCGAACGATGCTGTCGCTGCCCCTGACAAGGACCCCCATGGCCTCCGTCTCCCCCACCGCAGAAGCTCATGCGATCCTGCGTGCACCGGACCTGGACAGCGCAGAACGCGCCTATCTGGGACTGATGCCCGACCTTGAACATGTGAATGCACTGGCCCGCCGTGCAGTGGGCCTGTCACGCGTTGCCGACGCGGCACGCGGCTATGCGTTGTCGATGACTCTGGTCGGACTGCGCCTGCAGGAGCTGGAGATGGGCGAGCCAACGGCCAGGGAACATCGCCAGGCCACCCTGCGCAGCCTGCGCCAGGCCTTCAGCGCCTGACAGCACCCGCACAGGCACTGCCGCCGCACCGGTGGCAGCGGGAGTGATCGGGTCAGCAGGTCCCGCCACCCGGCAGGCCCGGCGCGGCAGCGTCATTCAGCGCAGCGTGGTCCACGCCAGCAGCGCGCTCAGGATTGCGCCCCAGATCACTGCCTTGAACGTGCCTTCCAGCATGTTGCCGCCGAACAGGCGTTCCATGAGCGGATTGGGCCTGGACACCGGGACGTGATCACTCATGCGGCAGTTCCTTGCAGTAATTGCGCAGTTGCGCAGTAGCGCCGAGTCTACGCCTGCGCGGCCCGGATTCATCGCCATCTGCCTGCCTTTGGCGGCCCAATCCCCGCCTTCGTCGCAGGCCGGCTGCGGTGCCCGGCCGACCATGCCAGCCTGCACGCACTTTCCCGCTGGAGCACCGTGCCATGCCGATGCTTGCCCTGATCCTGCTGTTCTCCAGCCTGTTCGGCGACGGCTGCGGGCCCACCGAGGATGCCCTGCGCAGCCAGATCCTGCGCACCGAGGATCCGCAGGCCATGCATGAAGCGCAGCCCCTTCAGCTCTATCACCTGCGCCAGGACCGCGTGCTGCGGCTGGGCAGCCAGCAATCGCCAGACGACACTGGCGCCAGCCCTCATCCGGCACGGGCCCCGGTACGTGTGGCGCAGCTGTGGGAACGCGTCGACGGCCAGTGGCGCATCCAGCGTTCGATCAGCATTACCCACTGATTTCATGCCAATGAACCGGCACGGATGCAGCTTCGCGGGAACGCCAGGCTCGCCGGAACGAAAAAAGCCGGCCCCGGGGCCGGCTTTCATCGTTTCCACCGCTTCACCGGCAACGCCGGGAGCAGGTGGTGGGCGGTACAGGGTTCGAACCTGTGACCCCTACCATGTCAAGGTAGTGCTCTACCGCTGAGCTAACCGCCCGTTTTGCTTCTGCATTTCCGCGATTGCGTCGGTGCAGGCCGCGTATATTACGGATGCGGGCCGTGAAGCGCAATACTTTTGTGAAGATGATGCTGCACTGCCACGTTCAGCCCAGGCTGGCTTCCTTCAGCTGCCGGATCTGGTCACGCACCCGTGCGGCATCCTCGAATTCCAGGTCCTTGGCGTGCTGGTACATCTGCTGTTCCAGCGCCTTGAGACGGGTCGCCAGCTGCGCCGGAGACAGCGAACGATAGTCGGCCGCTTCTTCGGCCACACCCGCCCGGCCCTTGCCCTTACCCTTCTTGGCTTCCTTCTCGGCGGCATCCGAACGCGCGCCTTCAAGGACATCGACGATCGGGCGCGCCACCGAGCGCGGCACGATGCCATGTTCTTCGTTGTACTCGACCTGCTTGGCACGGCGCCGGTCGGTCTCATCGATCGCCGCCTGCATCGAGCGGGTGATCTTGTCGGCGTACAGGATCGCCTTGCCGCGCACGTTGCGTGCGGCGCGGCCGATGGTCTGGATCAGCGAGCCGGTGGAGCGCAGGAAGCCTTCCTTGTCGGCATCGAGGATCGCCACCAGCGATACCTCGGGCATGTCCAGGCCCTCGCGCAGCAGGTTGATGCCGACCAGCACGTCGAACTTGCCCAGGCGCAGGTCGCGGATGATCTCCACGCGCTCGACCGTATCCACGTCCGAGTGCAGGTAGCGCACGCGGATACCGTGTTCGGTGAGGTACTCGGTGAGGTTTTCAGCCATGCGCTTGGTCAGCGTGGTGACCAGCACGCGGTCGCCCGCCTTGATGCGCGCGTTGGCCTCGCTCATCAGGTCGTCGACCTGGGTGCCGACCGGCCGGATCTCCACCACCGGGTCGATCAGGCCAGTCGGGCGCACCACCAGTTCGGTGATCTCGTCACCGGCTTCACGCAGTTCATAGGGCCCGGGCGTGGCCGACACGTAGATGCTGCGCGGGCACCGCTCCTCCCATTCCTCGAAGCGCAGCGGGCGGTTGTCCAGCGCCGACGGCAGGCGGAAACCGAACTCAACCAGGGTTTCCTTGCGCGAGCGGTCACCCTTGAACATGGCGCCGATCTGCGGAATGGTCACATGCGATTCGTCGATCACCAGCAGCGCATCCGGCGGCAGGTAGTCGAACAGGGTCGGTGGCGGCTCGCCGGCATTCTTGCCGGTCAGGTGCCGGGAGTAGTTCTCGATGCCGTTGCAGTAACCGACCTCGGCCATCATCTCCAGGTCGAACTGCGTGCGCTGCGCCAGGCGCTGCGCCTCCACCAGCTTGTTCTGCGCGTAGAGCTGCTCCAGCCGCTCCTTCAGCTCTACCTTGATCGTCTCGATCGCCGCCAGCACGCGCTCGCGCGTGGTCGCATAGTGGGTCTTCGGGTAGACCGTGAAGCGCTGCATGTTGCGCAGCGTCTCGCCGGTCAGCGGGTCGAACAGGGTGATCTTCTCGACCTCGCCATCGAACAGTTCAAGGCGCAGTGCTTCGCTGTCCGACTCGGCCGGGAACACGTCGATCACTTCGCCGCGCACGCGGAAGGTACCGCGCTGCAGCTCGTACTCATTGCGCGTGTACTGCAGCTGGGTCAGGTGGTTGATCAGGTCGCGCTGGTCGATGCGCTCGCCCTTGGACAGGATCAGGCGCAGTGAAAGGTAGTCTTCCGGCGCACCCAGGCCATAGATCGCGGACACCGTGGCCACCACGATCGCGTCCGGGCGCGACAGCAGGGTCTTGGTCGCGGCCAGCCGCATCTGCTCGATGTGTTCGTTGATCGAACTGTCCTTCTCGATGAAGGTGTCCGACGACGGCACGTAGGCTTCGGGCTGGTAGTAGTCGTAATAGCTGACGAAATACTCCACCGCGTTGTGCGGGAAGAACGCCTTGAATTCGCCATACAGCTGCGCCGCCAGCGTCTTGTTCGGCGCCATGATCAGCGTCGGCTTCTGAATGTTCTGGATGACGTTGGCGATGGTGTAGGTCTTGCCCGAGCCGGTCACGCCCAGCAGGGTCTGCTTGGCGATGCCGGCCTCGAAGTTGCTGGTCAGCTTCGCGATGGCGTTGGGCTGGTCGCCCGCCGGCGAATACGGCGAGACAAGTTCAAAACTGTCGCTCATGGTGTTGCCAGTTCCCGGGAAGGGTGAGTATACGGGGCGAGGAGTGACGGCCGGCTGAGGGGTTGCCGGGCAGACCGCTACGGGGATTCCCGATGGCGGCCGCACAGCCGGGCGCGGAGGCTGGATGCATGCGCACTCACCGCTCTTCCGGTTGCGCCGCGTCGCGCGGCATGCACCTGATCGAAATCCTGGTCGTCACGGCGGTACTGGCCGTGCTGCTGGCCGCCGGCTGGCCCTCGCTGCAGGCGCTGCTGCTGCACCAGCGCGCGGAAGCCACCCGGTTCAGCCTGCAGGCCGCCCTGGCAACGGCACGCACCCAGGCCATCATGCGTCGCGAACTGATCGGCCTCTGCGCCAGCGCGGACGGCCAGCGCTGCGGGGACGACTGGAGCCAGGGCTGGATTGCCTACCGGGCCGCAGGCGCATGGCAGCCCCCATCCACGGCCGATGCCATTGTCCTGCATCAGGGCGGCCGTCCGGACGTCACGATCAATGCCGCCAGCAACAGCGGGCGACCGCAACTCTATTTCCAGCCGGATGGCCGCAGCCCCGGCAGCAACCTGACGCTGCGCGTCTGCGTGAGGGGGCGCGAGCACGCGCGGATCATTGTCAGCAACAGTGGGCGGATGTCGGAACCGGCCTCGTTGAGGCGCCTGCGCAGCGTCGCAATGGTCACGGCGCCGTCGCAGTCGGCGTGCAGCGAGTCCCACCGGCGGCCGACGATCCAATCGTGGTCCGCGAACTTCGGGTCAGACGTGCTCCAGTCGATGAACTCCTGCCGCCCCGCGCCGTCGGTGGCGTGGTGGCAGGCCATCATCAGCTCGCGCCATGCGTCGTGCTCGCGGAAGTCCGTCGGGTCCAGATGCTCCAGCGATGCGGCCAACTGCTCGGCGGTGATCTCGCCTGCGCCCGTGGCCCGCTTCCTCTCCGGCCTGCGCGCCACCTCGATCAGCCTCGCGGGCAGTTCCGGCATGTCTGGTAGCTGCGGCGAATCAGGTGCCCAACGGTACAGGCCGCCGGTCGGATGCACGGAACCCGCCGCGACGACCTGGCGGCCGAGCGACTTCAGCTCCACACCCTCGAAGCCGTCCACGCTCTCCAGCAGCACGGCGCCCGCGGGCTTGTGGAAGTAGAAGTGGTGGCCGGGGTGGGACAGGTTGCCGGTGAGGACGTGCGGTGCAGACGCGAGCGGCAGGTCGAACGCCGCGGCCAGTTCGGCCAGGCTGTCGCGCCCCGCGGGGAAGTTGCGCGGGTCCACGTCCACGACGACCACGTCGGCGGGCAGGCGCACGCCTAGGTTCAGGCCGTCACGCTTCGCGCGCTCCAGCACCTCGCCCCGGTCGTAGTTGCGTTCCTGCCAGCGCTTGTCGGCGGGCACCTTGTCGCGGCGGCGCAGGGGGATCAGGTCGAGCCGGGCGCGGCGGTACTCGGACGCGGCCTCAAATGATGGCGTCGCGGCGGCGTGCCCCGCGGCATCATTGATCCCGTGAGTCTTGGACAGCTCACTCTCCTGGTCGGTCGTACCCTTGCGCCCACGGTCTCGCACGCCGTGGGCGTTTTCATTTGCGGCCATCGGTCAGCCCTCCATGGTGGCGCCGCGGCGCTTCATGTGGGTCCGTAGGTCGCCCATGCGGTATCGAATCGTCCGCGAACCTCGCGGCCGAGAAGGACGGCGGTGCACGCGCTTTCGCCCAGGCCGTCGCCGACGAGCTGGGGCCGCTGCGCCTGATCGTCATCGACACCCTGAACCAGACGGCCGCGGGCGCCGACGAGAACTCGGCGAAGGACATGGGCCGCTACATCGCGAGCATGAAGCTGCTGCGCAACGCCACGGGCGCGGCGGTCGTCGTGGTGCACCACTCGGGCAAGGACCTAGGCAAGGGGATGCGCGGCAGCTCGGCGCTGCTGGGCGCGATGGACACCACTGTCGAGGTGGAACGCGCCAGCGACGGCCGATCGATCAAGGTCGCGGTGAAGAAGCAGAAGGACGCCGAGCGCGAGTCCCCGATGCGATTCAACCTGGAGAAGGTCGGCGACTCCCTGGTGCTGCGCCCCACCGTGATGGACGTTCCGGAGGGTGAGTTCGCCGGGGGCATGGACCCGATCCTGGAGCTGGCTCGACAGGAGGCGAGCGAGCGCGGCGGCAGCATCCCGCTGAAGGAGCTGGCCGCGATCGTCTGCGAGCGGGACGGCGTCTCGGACAAGACGGCGAGGCGCAAGATCGAGCAGGCCGTGCCCGACGGACGCAGCAACGCCAGGGCGTCGATCGACGGGTTCCTGGTGTGGCTGGAGCCGATGGACGAGCGCAACCCGAGGCTCGGAATCCTGGTCAGGACGGAGGGGTGAACGCGCGATTTCGATTGTCACGGGGCGCGACTTTCGGAGCTCGATTGTCGCGCCCAGTGACAATCAGATCGTCGCCGAAAGTCAGTTTCGATTGTCAGCGCGACAATCTAAGCGCGGCAAGCACTTAGGCCACTTTCGGCCACCCGATTGTCAAAGCGAAAGTCACTGGCGGATTCGATTGTCACGGCGTTCGTCAGTCTATAGACGACGAACGTGACAATCAGGCCGACAATCGAAAAGCGATCCCCTCCACGTCATCGAAAGCGCGTGGACGGATGCGTCCAACCGCGCGCCGAACCTCTCCCTCACGCGCGAGGAAGCTGGCCGCCTAATCAGGGATTCGAGGGCCGCAGAATCCCAAGCGGCTGATCTGAAAGCACAAGTGCTGGCGTGCCTCGCGCGCATGACACGGCACGATCAAGTTCAACACCACCTTTCGGGAGTCGGGCCGTGGCCACGAAGAAGTTCACCCCCGAGGTGCAGGAGCTGTTCCTTCAGATTCTGGAGGACACCGCGTCGCCTAAGCAGGCGGCCCAGGTGTGCGGCATCTCCAGGCGCCTCGCGTTCGAGTACAAGCAGAACGACCTGGACTTCAGGCGCCGCTGGGAACAGTCCATCCAGATCGCGATGGACGCCCTGCTGGAGGAGGCGTACAGGCGCGCGGTGGTCGGCGTGGACGAGCCCGTCATCTACCAGGGGCAGGTCTCGACGGCGCGCGACCCCAATACGGGCGAGGAGCGCGCGCTCACGGTGAAGAAGCACAGCGACCGCCTGCTGGAGGTGATGCTTAAGTTCCACTATGGGGACGAGATGGCGGAGCGCCTGCGGGTGAAGGTCGAGGATACCGGCCTGTCGTCCGAGGGGCTGCTGCGCATGCCCGCCGCCGAGCGCGCGCAGCTCGTCGCCCTGCTGGGCAAGTACAACGCGAACAAGGAGCAGGACGATGAGTGAGAACCTGACGGTGGCCGAGGCGCTCCAGCAGGCCGCGCAGATAGAGGGCATGCTCGACGCCATCGAGGGGACCGCGCCCGAGACCGTGGCATCCCTAGGCGGTCGCGACGCACTGACCGTGAGCTGCGAGATGACATGCATCGGCCCGGTCCCTCGGCTCGACGCCGCCACCTGGGAGCGCATGAGCGCCGAGTACGAGGGCGCCCGTGAGCATGGCAGCACCAACCGCGGCGAGTAGCGGCCTCAACGGGCGCGCAGTCCCCGTCCGCATCGACGGGCAGGTTTACCCCTCCGCCAGGCAGGCGGCGCTTGCCGTCGGCCTCAGCTCCAACACCGTCGTCGGCCGCTGCCACAGCCCAAGGCGACCGCGAAGCGCGCAGAGCCGAAGGCCGAGGCCGCCGAGTCGCCCGAAGCCACCGAGAAGAAGCCGCGCGGTCTCGGCGTCGGCCGACTCGCCCGCGAGCTGCTCCTCTACGAGACCGGCTACCCGCACGCCGTCATCGCGGACGTCATCAACGACCGGATACCCGGCGCGAGGGCGACGGCCAAGTCTGTGCGCTGGTATGCCAACGCCATGCGCAAGAGCGGCGTCCACGTCCCGGAACGCCGGAAGCACCACCCGGCGTACATGGACGAGGAGCAGTCGGCCGAGGCGCTGTCCACGGTCCGGGTGGTCGAGCCCGCGCCATCCGACGACTGACGCCGTTCTCCCGTCGTGTACGAAAAAGGGCCACCGTCGCGGTGGCCCTTTCTTTTCATGCGCTTGTGCGCGATCGCGTCCCGACCGTGGATTAGGCGGCTACCAATCGTCTGAGGTCGCGGCCTTGCCCATGCTCGCTTGGATTCGCTCGCCGAGCTTCAGGAGTTCTGGCCTGATCTTCTCCATGTCCGACCGCTGGTTCACGGGGCCATCGTGCGCTGGCGTCACTATGCCTGACCCGTAGCTCGCGGGCCACGCGAGATGGACGTTGGTGAACGTCAGCCGGAACCTGCCGTCCTTCGACTCCACGCGCATGGTGAAGGGAACGGTCCAGTCCGCCTTGGCCATGCAGGAGAACGCGCCTCCGCAGGGGTAGTTGATGATTCCGTTTCCGATGATCGTCCCCTCGTCCCTGTTCTCGTACTCGATGACGGCCTTCGCGGACTTGAAGTTCTCCGCGATCCACATCCTCGCCGAGCTATACACCTGATCCTTCGTGTAGCCGGGCACCTCGAACACCTGCACGATCGTGCGGTCCTCCTCCGTGAGCGGCACCCTCTTCGCCGACGCCAGCCCCGATGTGGTCGTCAAGAGCAACGCCGCTATTAACGCCCCAAACCACTTCATAGGCTCCCCCTCTGTGAATGTGACCCCGCGCAGATATGCCATGTCCCCGACGACCTGTCAGTAGCCCCCTGCGATGTCAATCATTATTCCCGAGATTTGCTGGGCAAACGACAGTTTCAACAAATCATGGGTTACTGCCATTGACGGGCTTCCGATACTGCATCCCATCGCGATGACATCGGGTCAGCCGGGGACGCCCGGCTCCCATCACCTCACGAATCAAGGAGCAGTACCTATGAATACCAACAACGAGACGGACACCACGAAGATCCCGGTCGTCCACGAAATGGTCCGCCCAATGCTGTTCGCCGCGATGTTCGACCTGCTGGACTGGCGTGGTTCGCCCGAGCGCATCGTGTCGGCGTGGCAGACGCTGGGCGAGAGCCTGGACGATTACGAGCCAGGGGAGCGCGAGTTCGCCGACAACCTGGGCAGCTCGGTGTGGAGCGACCTGGACCACGCGACTGCAGTGCATGGACTGGAGGATCGCAGCGAAATCGAGTGGTACGACCGCTACATCCGGCTGGCTTACGCATACGGCGCCGAGGAGTGGCCCGCGGCTGCACTCGTGGATTACCTGCGGCTCTTTGAGGGACTCGACCGCGAAAGTGCCGAAACGATGGCAAGGCGTTCGTGGGAGAGCGCACGACTCCGCTACGCGACGTTCAAGTCTTCGCAGTTCGCGAAGGCTGCCTGCACCACCGAAACCAACATCTAGGAGAAAGACATCATGGCCAACGCCAACAACATCACCAAGCTGGTTTACGAGAACGTCATCAAGTCACACCTGGGCCAGATCGAGCTGGTCGGACTGGAGCTGGAGCACGCATCCGGCGTCCGTGCGATCGCGGCCGACACGGCCATGCGGGAGCGCGGCGGCCGCGAGCACTTCGACGCTGACCTCCTGTTCGACGCCGTCGACAAGCTGGTGGGCAACGACCGCTTGTTCGAGTCGTACAACGACCCGTGCAACCCGAACGCCGAGAAAGAGGAACTCGAACTGGGCCAGGGCTGCCCGTTCACATCGCTCGACGCCTACCTCGACCTGCGCGAGCTGTTCGGCGCGGAGTGGCTCACGCTGACGATGTTCGAGTACGCCAAGCGGCTGGCGGAGGGAGAGCTGCGCGGCGCCGGAATGGTGCAGGCGACGGAGCCGGTGAGGCGCGCCCGCGAGGAGTACGCCAAGGCGAGCGCCGCCGACTTCGAGCGCTTCTTCGGACATACGAAAAAGCGGGCGGCATAACAGTCTGTGAAAGCAGGAAGGGCAGCCCACAAGGCTGCCCTTCTTTTGCACGGGCGCGCGTCTTGTGTTGCTTTCGTGTTTTCACGAGCCCACAAAAGACGAAGGCCGCGACGATGCGCGGCCTAAGTACATGATGCATATGGCGCCCGAAGTTGGACTCGAACCAACGACCCCCTGATTAACAGTCAAGTGCTCTAACCGGCTGAGCTATTCGGGCGGGGACGCGCATTGTAATCACGTCGAACAGGGAGTGCAACACTCCCGTTCACATGCTTGCATTCTCTGTTTGCGGCAGTGTCACCAGCACTCGGACAGCGTGGTCTTGGCGGTCTTCACGTTGGCCTGGTTGAGCGTCAGGTTTCCACACTTGTCCTTCGCCTGCGCGTTGACCGCGGTGGCGGTGAAGGTGAATGTCGACTGCGCGGTCTGCATGGACAGAGTGTAGGCCGCCGTGCCGCCCTCGCGCGGGGAGTTGATCGAATCGGCGTTGCCCGGGAACTTGAAACCGACATAGGTGTTGTTGACCGTGTGGAAGCGCTCGGCCAACTGTGCGTATTCGACCAGGTCGGCCTTAGCCTGGGCCCGTCGCGACTTGCGCACATGTTCGCTGTAGTTCGGGTAGGCGATCGCGGCGAGGATTGCCACGACCGCCACCACGATCATCAGCTCGATCAGGGTGAAACCGCGGGCCAGGCGACCCGCCGCGAAAGATTGGCGCATTGCACGGGCTCCTGCTGCCGGGGAAGGATGGACGCCGGTCACTGGATCTGCCTCCAGGACTGGCGGCCACAGGGGTATGGCAGGTACATCGGATCAGCACCGGCCACCGAGATCTGCATCAGGCACGCCTCACCGGGCGGCTGCGGCGGCGGATTGCCGGGAGTGCTGTCCGGCGGCGCCAAGCGCGGCACCACCGACGTCGTCACGTCCCTCACCGGCGCGTTGCCGCCCGTGTTGAGAGCAACGCCGGCCGTACCCGCCCCCGGCGATCGGCCGTCGGGGGCTCCGAAGCGCACCTGCGACATCGCGGCCTGGCCGGTGCTGGCCTGCAGGCCGAGCAGCCAGTTCGCACCGTCCACCGAGCAACCCTGAGCGTCGGACGGAATATAGGTCGGGAAGAACACCACGCCGGACACGATCCTCGGATTACCGACCGCACGCTCCTTGTTGGCCAGCACCACGGTCCAGCCGCGGCTGACCGTAGGCACGGTCCCGCCACGCAATGTCCGCACGCCGGAACCAATCTCGGCCGTATACGAGCTCAGGTTTGCCGAGGTCAGCGTCGTCGTCGGCTGGCCCGCTGCGGTGTCGTTGATACCGTACAACGCCTGCACCGCCGTATCGTTCTCGTCACCGTAGTAGGAGAAGCTGCCGGTGCCGAAGATCAGCATCACGCCACCGGACGGCCCGGTGGTCACCGTCATGCCACCGGTGATCGGCTGGCGGTATGTCCGGCGGTCGGCGGGATCGACATGGGTATTGGTGGTGAACAACGGTACGGTTGGCGCGGTAGTCCCGCGCAGGTCGAACTTCCAGATAACGCCACGCTTGTCGGCGCCATAGACCGTATCGGCCAGGCCATCGCGCACCCGCGCGTTCTGCCCGGTTCCACCCCAGCGATCAACCACCACGATGTTGCCCAGCCCGTTGCTGCCCGACGGCAGGTTGGTACCCGACTCGATCGCCTCGATCATGCGGATGGTCGGCGTGCGGCCTGCCACCATGTCAACCACGAACAGTACCGCCTTGCCACTCCTACTCTCGTAGCCGTTACCGAAGATCGCCTTGAAGCCCACCGAACCGTCGGCGTTCTTCACCGGCACGATCACCGGCTTGCCCAGCACATGGCCGATGTTGGCGCGCACAGCATCGTCAAGCGAAGCGTCGAGGTCACTGATCTCCCACAGCAGGGAGCCGGTGGCGCCGAAGTTGCCCGGATCGGACACATTCAGCGCGAACACACTGCGGCCGCCGGCACCGGCCGTGCCCACCAGTGACGTGGTCCACCCGTTGCTGCCGTAGGTGTCGCTGATCGTCACCGGGCCATCGACGTAGTAACGGTGCTGGAAACGCTGGGCGTTCTGGTTGGTGGGGTCGTTAGGCAGCAACAGGTTGCCCATGTGGCCCAACGCGGTCGAGGGAATGTAGGCGAACCGCTCCTTGCCACCGTCGGCGTCCATCTGGCCGTCGGCGCCCATGCCACCATCGAAGGCATGCAACATGCCGTCGTTGGCGCCGGCGTAGACCATGTAGCGGCGGCCATTGCGCTTGGTGGTCATGTAGGCGGCGTAACTGCTGCCCATCGTGCCCGGAAGGCGGCCAAACCCATAGTCATCCAGAGGCGAACTCAGCACCGGGGTGGAGGTGATGATGTCGCCAAGTACCGTGCTGCGATCACGCAGCTTGCCGCCGTTGCGCTTCTCGCTGGAGGTTTCACCACGCAGGTAGGCCACGGCCGTGGCGGAATCGGTGGCTAGGCCAGCCAGCTCGGACGCGCTGCAGATCAGGATGCCCGGATACAGCGTCGACGACTTGGTGCACAGATTGGCCAGGCTGACATTGCTGCCGGTGAAGTCTTCCAGCGCGCCGTTGCGCCAGAACCGGATGCGGCGTGATGCAGGCGCCGGCATCTTCGCAGATGCTTCCCAGGCCTCTTCCGAAACGATCTTGCGGGTGGACGGCTCGACGCTCAGCTTGAAGGCGCGCAACTTGCTGTACCAGTCGGTGCCGTTGTTGGTGGCCTCGTAGAACGGCTCCACCGACAACGAGCCGACGCCGATGCGTGCGCCGGTCAGCGAACGCGAGCCGGACGGCGTGGCGCCCTGGGCGACGTTGCTGATGATACGGCGCATGGCTGCGGTGATTTCGGCCGGGCGCGTGGCGTTGACCATTTCGCCACGGGTGTCATAGACCGCGTTCCACAGCTCATCAACGGCCTCGGGCTTGAGGTCCTGCGTCGTCGTCGGGAAGTTGGGCTTGACGACGTACGGGTCCGGGCTGAGCACCCACGGGCGCAGTGGATCCGGCAGGTACCGGACGCCGAACTCCTTGCCCTGCGTGCCCAGCGTCACGCCGTAGAAATTCATATGCAGGTGGGTCTTGCAATCCAGCGACGGATTTGGATTCGGCCCCTTGCACTCGGCCGGCACCGGCACGGAATTGGTCTCCTTGCCCGGCACGAGAGAACTGTTGTAGTACGGCGCTACGAGATCCTTCATCAGCGTCGTGTTGCCGGACTCATTGATATAGCCATCGGTGAACAGCATGCCCGCATTCTTCTGGCATGACAGGAGCACCGGCGCGTTCTGATCCGTGCGCTGGAATTGTTCGCCAAGGTACTGTGCGGCGGAACGATTGGGCGTACTGCTGCTGGCACGCATTTCGCCGATGATCTGGCTGAGCAGCTGCTGCTTCTCCGGCTCGTTGGTCATGTTGAACATGGTCACCGCGCGGGGGCCATTGATACGGAACCAGCCCACGCGCAGATTAGTCGTGTCGTACAGCGCATTCGTAGCCGCACCGATCAGCGCTTCGCGTCGCGTCCGGTACAGGCTGAACCAGTTGGCGAAGCTCTGCATGGCAGCGTTGTACTTCGCTTGATTGTTGCCGAAGTTCGCAAGCTTGATTTCGTACTTGTACAACGTACCCGGCCGGCCGCCCGGAGGATTTGCAACGGCAACAGGAGCCGCGGTGTACCCATATTCCGCCGGCAGCGTAGACGGATCTGCCAGGAAGAACGTAGCCGGATAGAAGCCGACGGCAGCATCGCAGCTTGAGCTGCTGATGGTAGTCTGGCGCGTCACGTTGTCGAACGAGCCTTCCTGCCGGACAGCCCCCCCGCTCAGGTTGCATCGCCCACGCTCAATACGGGTTCCGACCGGCAGCGTCATGCCGGAACGGAAGCGGAAGCGCCAGTTCGCGCCGGTCCGCCCGCCGGTGTCCATGCTGGTCAGCAGCGAGTCCACAGTCAGGTCCAGCGCGCCAGCGATCTTGTTCGGTGCATTGCCCGGACGCGGGTCCAGCGGCGCGCTGGACGCCCTGATGTCCAGATAGTTGGCAAGGGCTGTATCGGACAAGCCGGTCTTCCAGCCAGGATAGATCTCACGCGGGTCGTAGTAGGACGGGTTGACGTCCGGTGATCGGGCGAAACCGAAGCTGTCGAGCGGCGGGATGGCCGCCTGGTCGTCGCGTCCATAGCTGGGGAAGACGTACAGGTAGCGCTGCCCAGACCCATCGTAGCCGTTGACGGCACCCTGGTTGTAGAAGCCACTGCCATCCCAGCGGTACACGCCATCGCGCGTGTTGTTCAATGTTTCCCACAGCATCGAGCCGGAATCATCCAGCGCCATCAGGAAGGCCGGCGGCGTCTGCACCTGGATGTTCAGCGGCGCCTGCGCCAGCGTGCCCTGGGCCTGGGCCGCCATCAGGCTGTAGATGACATAGCCGCCCCCGAGCGCCAGTGCGGCGCCGCCTGCGGCCATGAAACGGAATTTGCGCGAAGCCATGGCCTGCGTCCTCAGAGTTTGAATACGGTATCGATGACCACCGACGACGAGCTCGCATCGGCATCGTCGGTCGCGAAGCCGGTGATCTGGTAGATCGGCGTGACGTCTTCCAGCGGACGGCCCATGTCGAGCGACGATTCGCCCATCACACAGCTGTCAATCTGGCGGACATTGACCGCAGGACGCGTCTGGTTGCGGCGGCTTTCGGCCCAGATGGCCGGATCGAAGCCGTCATCGCAGACCCGCGACAGAGTGCTGGACTGCACCAGGCTGTCGTTCCCCACATCCTGACGGTTGGCGATTTTCTCCACCGAGCGTTCGGCCGCACGCACCACGCCCTCCGAGTTCTGGAAGGCCCGGTTGGCGGCGCGGTAGTTCGCTGCCATCTTCTCCTGCATGCCGGCCACCTGCATGCCCGCAATGCCGAGCAGCGCCAGCAGGATGAGCATGATCAACGCGACATAGAGCACGGCGCCGCGCTGGGTGCGAGCGGAGGCGGGCCTGAACGAACGTGAGAAGGTCGTCATGATCAGTTCCCGAACAGGCGATTGCGCAGTGCAATCGAGACTTCATAGCTGGAGCGGTAGCGGCCGTCAGGCTTGTCACTGCTGGCAAAGCCAACGCCGAGTACCGACAGCGGGTTGGCCGGCGTGCTCGAAGACGACGGCGTCGGGCTGCGTGCCAGCAGCCCCACCTGCACCTGCCCCACCCGCAGCCACTGCGCGGCACCGGCAGCGTTAGCGTTGCTGCTGACGCCAGTCGCGGCGGCCAGGCGGGTGATGTTGCCGGCCGGCGGCGTGCCCAGGCTGATGTTGGCGGTACTGTCCAGGCCATACAGCAGCTGCAGACTTTCGATGCCTTCCACAAGTTCTTCATTGACCGCATAGGCGCCAGCACTGTTGGCGCGCGCACGACGCAGGCCCGGCTGACCGGTCTCCGGATTGATGCCGACGTAATAGACCATCGACTCGGCGCGATAGAGCATCGTCTGCCCGGTCGGCTGCGCGGCATAGCGCGACAGGTCCAGCGAGGGCGCGGTCACACGTGCCGCACTCAACGTACCGGCGAAGATGTCCGCATGGGCACAGTCGGCGATGCCGAACAAGGTCGGTGCCGCCACGCCCCCCGAGGTGAGCCTGGCCACCCGGGTGCTGTCCATGTCCAGTAGCGCATTGCCGCCGCTGGACGAAATGCCGGTCACCGGCACCCCCTCAGGGGCCAGGTAGCGCAGTACCAGCACATCGCTTCCGCCTGCCGGCGCAGGGCTGAGCCGGGTGATCGCTGCCGGCAACGCTGACGGTGCGGACCATGTCGCCCCGAGTGCGAGCCTCCCGCCCGGCGCGGTTCCCGGTGCATCGAAGCCCTGGATGGAAACGCTGAAATCAAGCGGGCTGCCATCGCCCGAGGATGCACCCAGATGCGATACCGGATCGCCTTGGTTCTTCACCACGTGGGCCTGGTCGTTCACGCAGCCCATGTGCCCGGCCATGCGGATGTCTCGCTCAAGGAAATCCAGCGCGAAACGGGCGTTCTCCTGCACGCGCGAGGCCCCCTCGGACAGGCGCGAGGCAGCCTGCGAGGCCATGAAGACCTGCACCACCCCCAGCATCAGCACCAGGCTGATTACCAGGGCGATCATCAGTTCCACCAGCGACAGGCCGGCCATGGTGGCACGTCGGTTCAGGCGCATGCTCACAGCTCCGTAGCCAATGCAAAGGTGGTGGCCTTGTCCGGGTCATCCGGATCCCAGCGCTGGTCGCCCCAGGTGATCGCCACATTGACCACGCCGCCATTGAAGGTGACATCGGCGCCTGCATCGTCGCCCAGCGCCTTCACCACCTGGCATTGCCAGCGCGCGATCTTCTTTTCAATGGAGACGTCGCCGGTATCGCTGGTGCACGCGGTGGCGGCGGTCTTGCTGCCTGCCGCGAACGACGCGCCGGTGTACCAGGCCGCCTGGAAGCGGTTGCTGCGCATCTGCTCGGTCAGGTCGTACGCAAGGTTGGTGGCCTGGGTTCGATAATTGGCGCTCTGCACGAATCGGACGTTCATGGTCTGCAAGAGAGCAAAACCCAGCAGGCCGAACGCCAACACGATGATGGCGATCAGTACTTCAAGCAGGGTGAAGCCCCCGGCCTGGCGCGCACGGAAGGTACGGGTGGTCATGGACAGGCTTCCTTAGTGCTGCGGATCTGCCCGGAGGCGTTCACCGTCAGTGTGCGCTTGTGCAGTGCGCCCTTGCTGCAGACGTCCGGCTCCAGCCGTACATCCTGCTCGGCGCTGGCGCGGCGACGGCCGCGCCCGTCAAAGGCGATCTCCGTGGCCGGCCCAGTGATCTTCAGCTTGGGATTGCCACTGACGAAGCGCAGGACGGTTTCACCTGCCGACAGCGCACCGTCGCCATTGGCATCGGCAAAGGCCAGCATGCCGCCCGACCAGCCACCATCACAGCTGGCACCGTCGCTGCTTCCACAGACGCCGCCACCGCGGTTGCTGCGGATCGCCTCGCTGCGGGCAAGACTGAGCAGGCCCAGGACCTCGTTGTTGGTCGAGCTCACCCGGCTCGAACGGATCGTGCTCTGGAAACTTGGAAAGGCGATCGCAGCCAGGATCGCCACCACGGCGATGGTGATCATCAGTTCAACCAGCGTGAAGCCGTTTTGCCGGCGCAAAGACATTGGACGCTCCCCAGCGTGTTGGTGGCCACGATGGGCCATCGCCCCGCCACCGGCAAGCGGCGGCAGGACGAACGGTCAATCCGGGGCGACGGGCGTCAAAGGCTTGACGACCCGTCCTCCCCTGCCATTGCCGGCGCGATCCCCATCACGCCGGCCCGGGTTCAGGCCAGCACCTGGTAGCAGGGCTGGTACTCGCCGGAGATCTTCATCCGGCGCTGCTCGACGAAGGCGCGAAGCAGCGCATCCAGCGCCTGCATCATGTCCGGGTCACCGTGGATCTGGAACGGCCCGAACTGCTCGATGCGGCGCATGCCGTCTTCCTTCACGTTGCCGGCGACGATGCCCGAGAACGCGCGGCGCAGGTCGGCCGCCAGCGCGTGCGGGGCACGCCCGTGGTGCAGGTCCAGCGCCGCCATCGCTTCGTGGGTGGGTACGAACGGCTGCTGGTACTCCCACGGAATCTCGATCGACCAGTTGAAGAAGAACGAGTCCTTCTGCGCCAGGCGGTGCTCGCGCACGCGCTTGATGCCGGTGGCCATCTTCTTCGCAACCGCCACCGGGTCGCCGATGATGATCTCGTAGCGCTCGGCAGCCGCATCGCCCAGGGTCAGGCGGATGAAGCGATCAATCTGCTCGAAGTACGGTGCCGCTACCGTCGGGCCGGTCAGGATCAGCGGGAACGGCAGGTCCTTGTTCTCCTCGCGCAGCAGGATGCCGAGCAGGTACAGGATCTCTTCGGCGGTACCGACGCCACCGGCGAACACGATGATGCCGTGGCCGATGCGGACGAAGGCCTCAAGGCGCTTCTCGATGTCCGGCATGATCACCAGGTGGTTGACGATCGGGTTCGGCGACTCGGCGGCGATGATGCCCGGCTCGGTCAGGCCGATGTAACGCGTCACGGTACGGCGCTGCTTGGCGTGGGCGATGGTGGCACCCTTCATCGGGCCCTTCATCGCACCCGGGCCACAGCCGGTGCAGATGTCCAGGCCGCGCAGGCCCAGTTCATAGCCCACCTGCTTGGTGTACAGGTATTCGTCGCGCGAGATCGAGTGTCCGCCCCAGCACACCACCAGGTTCGGATCCCCCGGATTGAGGATGCGCGCGTTGCGCAGCAGGCCGAACACCGCGTTGGTGATGCCCTCGGATGACTCCAGCTCGGCCGCGTAGGCCGGGCCCATTTCGATGGCCATGTAGGCCAGGTCGCGCACGACGGCGAACAGCAGTTCGGCGACACCGCGGATGATCTCGCCGTCGACGAAGGCCATCGCCGGTGCGTTGACCAGATCGATGCGCACGCCACGATCCTGCTGCGCCACCTGGATGTCGAAATCAGGGTAGAGATCGCGCGCGGCGCGCGGATCGTCCGAGGCGCTGCCGCTGGTCAGCACGGCCAGCGCGCAGCGGCGCAGCAGCTCATGCATGCCGCCGGCGGAGGCATCGCGCAGGCGTGCCACCTCGGCCCGCGACAGCACATCCAGCCCACCGCGCGGGTAGATCCGGGCATCCTGCACCGGCAGTGCACGGGCCGATTTTTCGTTCGTGGTCATATCCAATTTTTTCGCTTCCTTCAAGGTTTCCGACTGTACTGCCGCCCCCTTAAAAAGCAAAACGGCCGGGAAACCCGACCGTTGGATGTGTGCCACCCGCGTCCGCCATTCCGGGACCGCATCGGCGGCGTTGGCACCGCGCACATTTCCGGATGCTACGCCGTTGCCCCACGCCCTGCAAGGACTTTCGCCTGAACGGGAAACGGCCGGGTTTCCCCGGCCGTTTCCACTTACCGCTTCAAGCGCTGATGGATCAGAACTTGTACTTCAGGGTCAGCTGCATCGACCAACGCGACACGGCGGTGTTGCCCTTGTCGTTGTTGTTTTCCTGCACCGACGGGTTGTCGGTCGAACCAGTGAAGGAGTACACGTACTTGCCGGTGGCCGGATCGATACCTGCGTAGTTGGCAACGCGACGGGTCGAGTAGAAGCCGTAGTCGTCGATCAGGCCCCACTTCTTGTTCAGCAGGTTGCCGACATTCATGATGTCCAGGGCGACTTCACCCTTGTGCCCCTTCATGAAGCCCGGGAATTCCTGGCTGACGCGGACGTCGAAGCTGTTGACCCACGAGGCGCGGTGGCGGTTGGCCGGGACCACGCTGCCACGGTAGGCATCGAGTTCCGGGTTCTGCGCCAGCCAGTCGAAGAACTGCTTCTCCATCGCGGCACCGCCGGTGAACAGCACGTCGCCCGGACCCTTCGGCACGTAGAACAGGTCGTTGGTGGCAGCACCGTCGCCGTTGGCATCGTTGTAGAAGATGTAGCTGTACGGACGGCCCGAACGGCCTTCGTAGAACAGGCCGACGCGGGTGGCGTTGTCACCGAAGAAGTTGTGCTTCCACTCCAGGGTGCCGGTGACGCGGTCCTTCATCGCATAACGCGAGTTGTAGGCCACGTTCTCGTTGGCATTGAAGATCAGCGTGTTGTTCCAGTTCGAGGTGTTCTGCGAGCTGGACAGCGGGCTGACTTCGGTGGACTTGGTGTAGGTGTAACCCAGCGACCAGCCCCAGTTCTCGGTCAACGGCTTGGCCAGCGAGAAGGTGGCCTGGGTGCCGCGGCCCTTGTCGGTGTTGCGCAGGACCAGAACGTCGCCGATGTCGGACGGACGGTTGGCGCGGTCAACCGCACCCTTGGTACCGGTCGACATGCCGTAGTCGACACCCTTGTCGATACGGGTATTGGCCTGGTTGCGGCCAGCGGCGTTCCAGTAGATCGCGCGGCCATCCTGACCGAAGGCGGTCGGCGCCGACACGTCCAGACGGTCGAAGTAGATGCCGTCCTTGACCTTGGTGAACAGCACTTCGGCCGACGCGACGATGCCGTACCACGGCAGCTCATGGTCGAACGCCAGGTTGGCCTTCCACACCGACGGCAGGCGGGTGCCCGGCGCGATGATGTCGACGTTCTGACGGGCCGAAGCCGGGCCACCGGCCGGGATGTACGGGTTGTTGCCGTCCGGAGTGAAGGCACCGGCCGGGATGCTGCGCTCGTCGTACTCGATGTAGTTCAGGCCGGTGTTCTGGTAGGCACCTGCCAGCCACACGTTCGGGGCGGCGCCGCCGAACAGGCCCACGCCACCGCGCAGCTGGGTCGGGCGATCGCTGTCGAAGGTGTAGTTGAAGCCGACGCGCGGCTGCACCAGGTTCTTGTCGACCAGCTTGGTGTTGTTGAAGCCGTACAGCTGCTCGATGCGCGGGTTGTACAGGCGCTGGGTGCTGAAGTCAGGCATGTCGATGCGCACGCCGAACATCAGGTTCAGGTTGTAGTTGATCGCCCAGGTGTCCTGCACGAACACGCCGGTGTTCTTCAGGGTGAAGTCGGCCGGGATGTCGCTGCGGCTGCCATCGGCGCGCGGAGCACGCAGCTGGTAGCGCGAAGCCTTGCCCGCCAGGAAATCGTTGACGCTGTTGAATTCGTACACGCCGTTGAGGTTGCGGCCGTAGAAGTTCATCAGGTCATTCTTCGAGTAATCGAAGCCGAACTTGACGGTGTGGTCACCGATGTACCAGGTACCGGCACCAAAGGCGCTCAGTTCCTTCGACTCGACGATGTTGACGTGGGTGTTCTGTTCGGTACCGACGTACAGCGAATCGTTGCCCGACTTGATGCGGATCTGCGGCATGTCCACCAGCGGGACGCGGTTGGCCGAGTAATCCTTGTGCGAGACCTTGAACTCGGTCGAGAAGTTCTCGGACCAGTCACTGAACAGTTCGCCCATCCAGGTTTCGTACTGGGTCGGCTGCTGGTACCAGAAGTTGCTCAGCGAGATGGCGCTGCTGCTGACCTGCGGGAAGCGAACGACGTTCTGCTCCATCTTGTTGTAGCGCAGGGCCGCACGGTGGTTCTCGTTGATGTTCCAGTCCAGCTTGACCGCATACTCTTCGATCTCGGTCTTGCTGTTCGGCGCCGCCAGGCTGCCCGGGTCGTAGCCCAGCTTGCCCAGGAAGTTCTGGACGTCGGTGATCTGCTGCTGGGTGATGGTGCCACGGCCGATCGGCGTGTCGCTCAGGGCGACGCCGGCAGCCGAGCGCTCGTACTTTTCATAGTTGGTGAAGAAGAACAGCTTGTCCTTGACGATCGGACCGCCGAAGGTCATGCCGTAGGTCTTCTCGTCCTCGAAGCCGTTGAAGTCCTGCTTGTCACCTTCCAGGCGCGAGCGGACCATGTCCTTGTCGCGGTACGAACCGTACACGGTGCCGTGGAATTCATTGGTACCCGACTTGGTCACGGCGTTGATCACCGCGCCGGTGCCACCGGCGATGGTGGTGTCGTAGTTGGCCAGGTCGATGTTGATTTCCTGGATGGCGTCCATCGACACCGGCTGACGCTCGGTCGGCAGGTTGTTGGAACCCAGGCCGAACGGATCGGAGGCGCTGATGCCGTCGATGCGGATGGCGTTGTAACGGGTATTCTGGCCGCCGGCCGAGATCGCGCCGTCCGCCTTGCTGACCTGCGAGATGCGCGGGTCGAGACGCACGTAGTCCTGGATGTTGCGGCTGGCCGACGGCAGCGCATCCATCGTTTCGCGGGTCACGTTGGTGCCGGTGCCCATCTTGTTGGCACTGAACAGGTCCAGGCCGCCGGCGGTGGCAACAACGTTCACCGCGTCCAGGTTGGTTGCAGCCAGGTCACCGCCCAGGTTGGCGTTGACGGTGTTGACCTGGTTCAGGTTCAGGTAGACACCTTCCTCGGTCTTGGTGCCTTCACCGGACTTGGTGATGGTGATGGTGTACGGACCACCCACGCGCAGGCCGCGCGCGTTGTATCGGCCCGACGCATCGGTGGTGGCACGCGAAACAGTGCCCGACTCGGTGTGCGTGATGGTGACTTCAGCGCCGGCGACAGGCTGGCCTGCAGCGGACATCACCTGGCCGCCGACACCGGCGGAGGTGCTGCTCTGGGCGAAGGCGGGAGCGGCAGCAAGTGCAGCCACGAGACCAAGGGTAAGCTTGGACATCCGGAGTGGGTGGGTCATTTTTCGGTAGCCTCGATGCGAGTTGGCGATGGCGGAAAAAAAGCGCATCCAAGCAGCCCTGCGGGTGGCTGATCGGAGAGTTATCTGGGGTTCCCTACCGCTCGGCTGAAGGCAGCCCTAACGGTTAACACTAGATTAACACGCTACGCCATCAATGTGACGGTTGTGCGACAAACGGCACCGGTTCGCAACGCAATCGTGACGGGTTCTTCACTCCGTCTTTCCACAGGGCTCACCTTTCCCGGGGCGTCTCACTGGCATCGAGAATCTGCCCGCGCCAGGTGCTCCCAGCGGCGGACAGCAGGGTCACCGCGGCGGCCGCCGCGGCTTCCGGGCCTTGCGCAGCCGGGTCCTGGTCCACGGAATAGGCGCGGGCCCGAAGCGCCGTGCGCAGGGGGCCGGGGTACAGGCCGCTGACCCGGATGGGACTGCGGCGCAGTTCATCGTGCAGGCTGGCGATCAGGCCACGCAGGCCGTGCTGGGCCACGCCATACCCCCCCCAGTAGGCCTGTCCGACCCGTTCGGGAGCATCGACCGCGAACACCAGAGCGGCATCCTCGCGTTGCCGCAGCAGCGGCAGGCAGGCCTGGGCCAGCCAGGCCGGCGCGGTCAGGGTGACATGGACCGCACGGGCGAAACTGGCCGGGTCAGCCAGTTCAAACGGAGTCAGCCCGGGGAAATGCGCGGCGCAGACCAGCAGTCCATCCAGCCGCCCCAGCTCGCGCTGCAGGGCCTGGGCCAGTTCGGCATAGTCATCGGGACTGGCGCCTTCCAGGTCCAGCGGGTACAGAAGCGGTTCCGGACCGACCGCCTGGACCTGGGCATAGACCCGGTCCAGCCGGCGCGGCTTGCGTCCCAGCAGGACCACGGTGGCACCGGCTGCGGCTGCGGCGACCGCCGCGGCACTGCCCAGCCCTCCCCCGGCGCCGGCGACCAGTACGACGCGATCCTGCAACGGGCGGCCATCGATCGCCCCGTCAGTCGGTGACGTCGACGGCCAGGCACTCATCCCTGGGTCGCCTCTTCGACGATGCGCTTGAGCTCGCCGGATTCAAACAGTTCCATGACGATGTCGCAGCCGCCGATCAACTCACCGTTGATGAACAGCTGCGGGAAGGTCGGCAGATTGGAAAAGCGCGGCAGGTTGGCGCGGATCTCCGGCTCTTCGAGCACGTTGACAGTGCGCAGGGTGACGGCGCCGGCTGCCATCAACGCCTGCACGGCGCGACTGGAAAAGCCGCACATCGGGTATTGCGGGGTGCCCTTCATGAACAGCACGAGCGGGTAACGATCGACCTCGGCCTGGATTTGCTGCATTACCGCCACAACCACACTCCTTGCTTCGCCGGACAAACCGACCGTGATGGTCGGCTAGACTGCCCACGGTAGCCGCCATTGTAAGCGGATGGAACAGGCTACCGCCGTCCCCCTGGCCACGAACCTGTCCATGCCCGTCGAATTGCCTGCCCTGCCCTACCTCCCCGGCTCCCTGCAGCCCCACCTGTCCGCGCAGACCGTTGAGTTGCATCACGGCCGCCACCACCGCGCCTACGTTGACGCGGTCAACGCCGGCACTCTCGGCACCGAGTGGGAGGAGGCGTCACTGGAAGAGATCGTGCGCCATGCCCAGGGCACGCTGTTCGATGCGGCCGCCCAGGCCTGGAACCACGGCTTCTATTGGCAGTGCCTGCGCCCGCGCGGCGGCGGCGAGCCGCAGGGCCGGCTGGGCGAGCTGGTCAAGCGCCAGTTCGGTGATGCGCAGCGCCTGCGTGAGGAATTCAACCGCACCGCGCTGGGCCTGTTCGGCTCGGGCTGGGTGTGGCTGGTGCAGCACCCCGGTGGCCAGCTCGGCATCCAGGCCACCCGCAACGCCGGCACGCCACTGACCGGCGAAAGCACCCCGCTGCTGTGCTGCGATGTCTGGGAGCACGCCTACTACACCGATTACCAGAATGATCGCGCGCGTTACCTGGATGCCTTCTG